>Ga0210392_10000501_pt1 | contig 23890 bp, 19 predicted proteins | sample IncBWC30OmetaG_FD_161057 | JGI IMG/M metagenome (GOLD analysis project Ga0210392, IMG submission 161057) | Forest soil microbial communities from Barre Woods Harvard Forest LTER site, Petersham, Massachusetts, United States - Inc-BW-C-30-O ...
TCTGCCACAGCGCCGCGGCACTGAAAAGTTCGCGTGGTCTTCTTGTTGGGATCCGAAGTCATGCGCTGAATCCTGGCCTGCGCTGCACGGTTACTTCACGGCTCCTTTGCCGCGTTTTTCCATAGCTGGCTTTACGCAGAACTCCACGAAGTCGCCAACGGTTTTGATCTCTTTGGTTTCTTCGCCGCTGGCGCCCTGCACGGTGCACTTCCACTCGCACTCCTTGGCGTCAGCTTTGCACTTTGGCGTCGCCGTGGTGTCTTTTTCGAACGGCGCGATTTTGGGCAAGTCCGCCGGCGTGCCGGAGGAATAATAGTAGCTGAGCGCCGTCAGGCGCGCCGGCAGCGAATTTCCCTGCGCGGCGTACTTGTCGGCCAGCTCCGCGGGGCTCGGCGGGCCCTTCAAGTCGGAAAACAGGCCGCCGTAGGTGAGCGGCTCGGTGATCGCCAGACCGTCGGCCTGACCGAGCTTGGTCATGAACTCAGGGACTTGACTGGCGTCGCTCATCTTGAGCACGAGGCTAGCGGCGACCCAGCGCACCTTCCAGTTGTTGTTCTTGAACAGCTCGTACAGTTTCTCGACCACCATCGCGCGTGGGAACTCGCCGACGCGCGCCAGGGCCAGGTCCCGCAAGCTGTCAGGCGTGTTGGGGTCACCGGCGATGTTCAGCACGACCTGCGCCTGCGCCGCGTTGTTGCGGTCGAGGTTGCCTTGCAACGCGGCCATCGCGGCGGTGCGCCGCTTCTCGAGGCCGTTCTTGTCCTGCACGAAGCCGAGCAGGTAGTCGACCACGGGTTTGCCGCCGATCTTTTTCATCGAGCCGAAGACGCGGAGCAGCTCTTCTTCTTGATACTGAGCGAGCTGAGCCTTGAGTTGATCCTCGGTGGGCGCGAGCTTCGACTGCTTGTTGGCGGCTTCGACGCCTGGGCGCTTTTGCGCCACCCAAGCGTCTGAGCTCACGCTCTTGGCGACGTCTACGAGCTTTTGGCTGGCGCGCAGTTTGGTCTCCGGGTCACCCAGCTCTGCGACCAGATCCGACATGCGGTCGAGCTTGTTTGCGCCCGGCAACATCTGATCGGGAAGAGTGCGGACGCCGTCGGTCTTGAGCTCGCGCAGCACTTGCTCCACGCCGAACAGCTGCGAAGAATCATCCAAGCGGTCTGCGAAATCCGTGCTGCACCAGGCAGCCAACGAGTCGCGCACGCTCTTCTTGAGGCCTTCGTCCGGCATCAACGCGCCGTCGTCGTGCGTCAGGATCGCGAACGCCGCGTCCTTGTACGGCACGGACAGATCAGCCTGCGCGGGTTGCCCGACCGCTTGCACGGGAGCAGGCTTCGCCATTTCCGCCAGCAGCTTCGGCACCAGCTTGCCGATCAGCGCCGTGCGTTGCGCCGGCGGCATCTGCGCCAGCGAATCGACCAGGCCCTCTTGTTCGTCGGTGCCCTGAATACCGATGCGTCGACCGCCGCGCGGCTTCATGCTGACGAGTGTTTCGGCTGCGTCGATACGCAGATCAATCGGGTACTTGTCGTGAGTAACGACCGCGACCAGCTTGCGTGGCCCCTGTGCGGTGTTCGCCCAGCGATGCACGTCGTCTTCGCTCGTCCGACAGCCCGAGGCGAGCGTCAGTACCGCTGCCACTGTGATCGCCGTAACGAAACGGCCGGTCACCCCCGCACCCTCACTCAGTCGCTGCGTCCTGTCGTGACCTGACATGTTTTCCTTTTGGTCGTCTTGCAGAAAGTGGCGAAAAGCTAGGGGCATTGCGAGGTTGCGGGAGCCGATTCGCTCCAGCCACGATGGGCCGCGGTGTCCGCGCTGCCGCGCTCTTGCCCGGATCACCCGATACCGGAGAGAGTGATAGTACCGCCCGAGTGCAGTCCGACTCAAGCGGCCGGCTCGGCGCACATTGGGATGCGACGCCCGTCCTTCGGAACTTGCCCCGCGGGGTAAGCTGATGTAGGTAAACGTAATCAAATGGGCGCAAAGCTGTTCACGTCTCGCGCCGCGGCTGGCGGGCCGGCAATCGGGGCCTCATCCGCTGAAATTCGGCCTCGTTCACGCTCGCTCGGCCGAGTGTACGAAGCCGCCGCGCTGCTCTTGTTCACGGGGGCAGCGTTTCTTTTTCTGGCGCTAACCACGGCCAAGGTCGATCCGCTCGACACTTCGGTACACGGGGCCAATTGGGTCGGCCCGGCGGGCGGCAACGCGGCGGCGCTACTGATCCAGGGCTTCGGGCTCGTGGCCTGGTTGCTGCCACTCGAGATCGCGCTGTGCGGCGCACCGCTGTTCCGGGGCCAACGCCCGCACGCGCTCGGTCTGCGAGTGGCAGGCGATCTGGTGGTGGCGATCGTGCTGTCTGCGTTGGTTCAGGTGGCCACACCGGAGGCGGTCGTATTTGGCAATGCGCCGGCGGGCGGCAACGTCGGGCTCTTGTTCGGCGAGTTGATGCGCGAGGCGTTCTCGACGCTCGGCTCGTTCTTGGTCGCGTCGACCATCGTCGGCTTGATCTTGATCGGACGCAGTAGCTTCTCGTTCATTGCTGGTTGTCAGCGCGCGTTGGAATTGGCGCGGCTGCTCGCGCTGCGCTTGGAGGCGCTGTTTGGGCGACTGACGAGCGCTTGGGGCGAGGCACGCAAGCTGCGCTCCGAACAACGCCGAGCCGAGCATGAAGCTTCGCTACCGCGTATCGAGACGCAAGCCGACGAAGCGCAGATTTTGCTCGCGCTCGACGACGACAACGACTGGATCCCGATGGATCACACCGGCACTCCGCCGCTTGCCATCTCGGAAGCCCTCCGTGAGGGGCGACCGGTTCCGATCGATGGCGGGCGAGGGCTCGTCGTAGCCAAATTCAGCCTCGATCTGGGCGACGACGAAGTACCTGTAAAGGCTCCCTCCAACGTCGGCAGCGAGCAGTCGGAGCTGTCGGCGCTCGAGCGTGCGCTCGTGGGCTCGCCTTCGCCCGCTCCGGCAATCGTGATCGGCCCAGATGCGGCGGCCGCGCCCGTGACGCCCCCGGCGGTTCAGCCTCCGCCTGATTTGCTCGCCGCTCCCGCTGCGCCCGCCCCGCCTGCGTCGCTCGAACCGCGTATCATCGACACCAAGCCCGCGCTGCAGGTCGAACGCGTCGTGGTCGTGAAGAAGACGCCGAAGAAGGGGGCCTTTCAATTGCCCTCGTACGAGATCCTGCAGCCCGCGGTGATCAACCTGAACGTGCTCGATCGCAGCAAGATCTTGGAGCACGCGACACGTTTGGAAAAGACGCTCGCGGACTACGGCGTGGTCGGCAAGGTCGAGGAGATCCACCCGGGCCCAACCGTGACTACTTACGAGGTGTCGTGCGAGGCGGGCACCAAGGTCAGCAAAGTCGCCAGCTTGGCCGACGACCTGGCGCTCGGGTTGTCGCGCAAAGTTCGAATCATCGCGCCGATTCCGGGCAAGAACCGGATTGGCTTCGAGCTGCCGAATGACGAGCGTATCGCGGTCAACCTGCGCGAGCTGATCGAGGACCAGCGCTTCGAGAAATTGGCCGAGAAAGCGCCGCTGCCGGTGGTGCTCGGGCGCGACATCGTGGGCGCGCCGTTTTATGCGGACTTGGCCTCGATGCCGCACGTGATCGTGGCCGGCGCTACGGGCGCGGGCAAGAGCGTCGGCTTGAACGTGATGTTGTCGAGCCTGCTCTTCAAGCGCACCCCCGACGAGCTGCGGCTGCTCATGATCGACCCGAAGGTGGTCGAGCTCGCGCCGTTCGACGGCATTCCGCACATGCTGCTTCCGGTCGTGACCGACATGAAGCAAGCCGCGACGGCACTGCGCTGGGCAGTCGACGAGATGGAACGCCGCTACCAGCTGTTCGCCAACGCGGGCACCAAGAACATCACGACCTACAACGGCTGGGTGGCTAAGGTCGCCTCCGGTGAAATCCCTCCGCCGGAAGTGAAGATGGTCGAAGCCATCGACGCGAATGGCCAAACGGTGATGGTACCGGCGGCCAAGGAGGGCTTCGACGGCCACAATCTGCCGCAGAAGCTGCCGTACATCGTGATCGTGGTCGACGAGTTCGCGGACCTGATGATGCAGCAGGGCAAAGAAGTGGAGGTGTCCGTCGCGCGCCTGGCACAGAAAGCGCGCGCGGCCGGCATGCACGTCGTGCTGGCGACGCAGCGCCCGAGCGTGGACGTGATCACGGGCATGATCAAAGCCAACTTCCCGTCGCGCATCGGCTTCCGCGTGGCGCAAAAAGTCGACAGCCGCACGATCCTGGACGAGCAGGGGGCAGAGCTGCTGCTCGGCCGTGGCGACATGCTGGTCAAGATGAACGGCGCGAACGACACCCAGCGCGTGCAATGCCCGTTCGTCAGTGAAGAGGAAGTGAGCTTGCTCACCGATCACCTGCGCGCGCAGGGCTCACCCGAGTACAACGAGGCGATCCTGCTTTGCCCGGACGAAGAAGGGGCCGACGAAGAGGCCGATGAAGTGATCGACCCGCGCTTCGACGAAGCGGTGCGGATCGTCGCTGAAACTCAGCGTTGTTCGACGTCTTGGCTACAGCGCAAGATGACCGTGGGCTACAACCGAGCCGCCAAGATTGTGGAAATGATGGAAAAACGCGGCATGGTTGGACCGCCGAATGGCGCCAAGGATCGCGAGATCCTCGTTCACGCTCACTGAGGCTAGCCGCGCGCTCCGACGAGCGGGCTGTTTCCACCCTCATTGGACGTGTATAAGCTTAGGGTCACTGATCTGCCGAGGGAACTTGAGCGCGCCATGACACGAGCCATCGCCCCATGACCGAGCCTCTCCCGTCGCGATTTCCAGAGCCGCTCGATAACGATGACGATGACGTGGCCTGGGCGTTGCAGACCGCGAAGGTCATGTGGCAACGCGGTGCGGAGGCCGATGCGATTGTCTGGCTGCGACGCGCGGCGGATACCGCGGACCAACAAAGTAACGTCTGGCGCGCCGCAGATTTGCGACGCTCGGCCGACGAGCTCAGCGCCAAGATGGGTACGAGGCCGGCTTTCTCGCGTCCGCCGCCGGTGTCGACTCGAGGCAGCGGTAGCAGCGACATCGACGCCTTGCTGGGTGGGAGCGCCGATCCGTTGCCGTTGCCCTCGTATGCGCCGGTCGATGACCTCGAAATGGAGGTCGAGCCGGAGTCCTTCGACGAGATCGTCATCGAGGAGCCGGATTCGCGCATCGAGCTGATCAGCGAAGTCGAAGAAGCCGAAGTCATCGACGATGACGAGATCGATGATGACGACGAGATCGACGATGACGCGTTGGACGAGGACGGGCTCGACCCCGTCGAGCCGCTGCCGTCGTTTCCGATCGAGGCGAGAACCGGTCCCGGTTCGATCGACTTCGAAGATGCCGAGGATCCCGTCACTCAGCCGGTGCTCGAAGACCCGCTGGGGCTTCCCTCGAGCCGGCGTCCGCTTGCCCAACTTGGCCGACGCGAGCGCGAGCCCGCACCCGTGCCCGTGCCCGTGCCCGACGAAGACCCGCGCATCGGTGATTTCGTGCTCGGCGAAGTGCGGGGCCTCGAGGATTTCCCGCCGGAGGCTCAGGCTCGGCTGGTCCGCGAGGTGCAGATCGAGTCTTTGGGCGCCCAAGAAGAAGTGAGCTTGCTTGGGCTCGCATTGGTGCTCAAAGGTTCGGTCGACATCATGCCGACGATCGCCGACTTGGCGTGCGCGCGTGCCGGCAAGGGCGACATCATTTGGAGTGAGGGCAACCTGGAGGAAGGTGTTGCGCTGCGCTTGGTCGCCGCGGAAAGCGGGACCGACGTCGCGGTTTGGGATGCAGCGTTGATCAAGGACTCGGTCCGCGATTCTCCGTGGGTGATCGACGATCTAAAAAACTTGGCCGATCGCTTTCAAGCCTTGGCTGGCGTGGCGATGGGCGCGCTCGGCGAACGTCTCGACGACTCGCTGCGTTCGACGGTTACCGGTCGCTGCGAGATCAAGCGTCTGCTGCCGAATGAGGTACTCGCAACGCGTGGCAAAGCCGTTGGCGGCATGTACATCGTCGCGGCCGGCCGAATCGAAGTCGTCGACGGCGAAGAAGTCGAGAGCGAGCTCGGGCCGGGTGATTTCTTGTTTGGCGCGCAGGTCTTGTCCAACGGCAAGGCGCCGCGCGACGCGCGTGCCGGCAAGGGTGGCGCGCTCGTGCTCTTCGCGGCTCGCAGCGTGGCCCACGATCTGCTTCTCAGCGTGCCGCCGCTGCTCGAGATTTTCGCGAGCTAGCGCTTCAATCGGCGCGCGGAGCGGCGCTCAGCGCAGAGAACTCGCGCGCGTTTTCGCTCACTTCCCAGACCAGCTCTTGGTTGCCTTGGGCGCCGGCGAAACGCAGCCCGAACCAGCGCGCCGCGGGCGAGATCGTGGGCCGGCCATCAGCGCGGACTTTGGGGAACGTGATGCGAAATGCGCTGCGCCAAGGCGTGGTGTACGGAAAATAGGTCAGCTCTATCGCGCCGGGCTTCTTGATGGTTTGGATTTCCGAGGGAGCGGTTTCGGTGCCCTCGTCGTCCGTGAGGCGCACGATCCAGGCGGGCTCGGCGGCGGTCAGATCGTTCCACTTGTGCTTCTCGGCGTACAACGCGACGTAGAACTCGTGTGCGTCGCGCGTTTCCGAGAGTGAGCGCTCGAGCAAGGAGTGCCGTTGATCGACCGTCAAGCGGTAGTCCTCGGCGTAGCGAACGGTGTATGCCCAACGGAAATCCCACGACTCGTAGGTCGCGGTCACGGTGAGCACGTTGTCCATCGCGTTTACGGTGGTCAGCTGCTCGCTGCGAGTCCAGGTCTTGAGCACGGACTCGTAGTCAGAGGCGACGTACTCACGCGGCCCTTCGTCGAGCCCGACGGTCGGCGTTCGACACGCGGGCAGCAGAGCAGAGCCCAGCACCGCTAGCGCGGACAGCGTTGCCGGGGCGAATTTCGTAGCGCGCACGGCGCCGAGGCTAGCATGGTACGCTCACGTCCGCGTGCGCGCGTGGGCCCTTTTTTGCTTGGTATTGCTGTGGTTCCAGCCGAGTGTCGCGCTCGGAGATTGGGCGTCCGTGCGCGCCCACGGCGAGCTCGGCTGGGGCGGCGACCTGCAAGGCGGCGAGCCTTACGTCTACGAAAGCCCGAGCCAGCCGGGTGTGATCATCGGCTTTGAGGTCGACATCGCCAAAGCGCTGGCGCGCGAGCTCGGCGTCCACGAACGGTTTCACCAGAACGATTGGTCGAATCTGATCCCGTCGCTCGAACGCGGTGACTTCGACATCGTTCTCAATGGCTTGGAGGACACGCCTGCGCGCCGTACGCGGCTGCACCTGAGCCGGCCTTACTTCGTGTATGGCGAAACCTTGGCCGTGCGCCCAGGCTCCGCGCTGCGCACGTTGGACGAGCTCAGCGGGCATCGCATCGGCACCCTCAACCAGACTGTGGCACAAGAGCTGCTGCTCGCGCACCACGCCGATGTCGTGCTGTATGAGGGGCAGCAAGAGCCGTACCTCGACCTGTCGCATGGCCGCATCGACGGCGTGCTGCTCGACCACGTGATCGCCGATCGCTACGGCTGCCCGCTCCCTGAATTGCGCTGCCTGGCGCAGGATCTGGCGCGCGGCACGTATGTCATCGGCGTTCGGCCGAGCGACACCGAGCTGTGGACGAAGATCGACGGCGCTTTGGCGCACTTGATCGATAGCGGCGAGCTGCGTGCGATTCTCGAACATTGGAAGCTGTGGGAGCCACGCCAAGACGAGCTCCGCGCGCGCGCCAACGCACTGCCCGTCGCCACGTCGGCGCCAGCCGCCATCGTCGGACATTCGCTGAGCGCCTCGCAGATTGGCCTATTCTTTCAGGGCGCGTTGCTCACGATCTTGATCTCGGTGTGTGCGTTCGGCTTGGCGTTACCGCTGGGCATGCTGCTGGCAGTGATCCGTTCGCACGGCGGGCGCGTCGCGCGCTTCTTCGCCGCGGCATACGTAGAAGTATTTCGCGGTACTCCGGTGCTGCTTCAGCTGTACGTGCTGTATTACGGGCTGTCGTCGTTCATACGACTCGGCCCAATCGTGGCTGCGGTTTTGGGTTTGGGCATGAACTACGCCGCTTACGAAGCGGAGGTCCATCGCGGCGCGCTCGCGGCGTTACCGCGCGGTCAGGCCGAAGCCGCGGGCTCGCTCGGCTTGTCGCGTTTACAAGTGCTGTGGCACGTGCTCTTGCCGCAGTCGGTGCGCATTGCGTTGCCCGCGCTGACCAACGACTTTGTGGCCTTGCTCAAGGATTCCTCGCTGGTCAGCGTGATCACCGTGGTCGAGCTGACCAAGCGCATGACCATCGTGGCCGTGGAAGCGCGTGATTGGGTCGTGCCGGGCTTACTGTGCGCGAGCTTGTATTTCGCGATGAGCTTTCCGTTGTCGCGGCTGTCGCTGTGGCTCGAACGCAGGTACCAAAGCTCATGATCCGGATCGCCGGGCTCCGCAAAACCTTCGCTGGCACGCCCGTATTGGGCGGTGTCGATGCCAGCGTGGAAGAAGGCAAGATCGTCGCGCTGCTCGGCGCTTCGGGCTCGGGCAAGAGCACGCTGCTGCGCTGTCTGAACGGCCTGGAGACCTTCGACAGCGGCACGCTGGAGATTGCGGGCTTCAAGCTGAAGCCCGGCGTTCACGACGTTCGCGTACTGCAGGCCTTGCGGGGCAAAGTAGGCATGGTGTTCCAGGAATTTCACTTGTTCTCGCACCTGAGCGTACTGGACAACGTGACGTTGGCGCCGCGTATCGTACGCGGCACACCGCGCGGCCAAGCGGAAGCGCGCGCCCGTGAGCTACTCGCTCAAGTTGGCTTGGCTGAGCGCGCAGACGCCATGCCCCGCCAGCTCTCGGGCGGCCAAAAGCAGCGCGTGGCGATCGCGCGCGCGTTGGCACAAGGAGTCCGCGTGCTGCTCTTGGACGAACCAACCAGCGCGCTCGATCCGGAGCTACGCGAGGAAGTGCGCGAAGTGTTGCGCCGAGTCGCGCGCGGCGCGCACGACAGCGCAGGCTCCGGTTTGACGATTCTGCTCGTCACGCACGAGCACGCGCTAGCACACGAATTGGCCGACGAGATTTGGACGCTCGAGGCCGGCCGAATTGCATCTGTCGTCAGTAGCTCAGCTCCTGCCCCGTTGGCGTGACGCGCCTCGCGACGCCCGAAGGGGCGAATCCAGCAGGGCCGCACACCAAACTAACGTCTCTTCTCGATCAGTTCCCGCGGAAAGTAACGACGGTAATCAGCGCGATCAGCAGCATCAAGCCGAAGGCGTGGATGTTCGCTTCGACGCGCGCGTTCGGCTTGCGGCGCGTGACGGCTTCGTAAGCCAGGAACACGAGACGCCCGCCGTCCAACGCTGGGAAGGGCAGCAGATTGAAGCCGCCCAGGTAAGCGCTGAGCGAGGCCAAGAAGCCCAAGAACACGGCCGTGCTGCGCTGGGCGGCTTTGGACGTCTCCTTCACGATGCCCACGGGACCCTTGAAATCAGGCTTCTCTTTGCCGGTGATGATGCGAGACAGCCCGATGACCAGCTCTTGTACGACCTCGAACGGCATGCGCACCGAGTCCGCCAGCGCTTCGCGCATGCCGATCGGGACTACTTTTTCGACCGGTGTCACGCCGATCTTCCCGCCGCCGTCTTTGAACTGCGGGGTCATTTTCAGCGTGAGATGTTCGTTGCCGCGCAGGACCACGACGTCGATCGGCTTGTTGGCGCGGGCGGAGATCAGCGCGCGCATCTGGTCCCAGTCGGTGATGGCCACGCCGTCGATGTTGACGATCGTGTCACCGCGCTTCATTTGCGCGGCTTTGGCCACGCCGTCCATCGGCACGATGGTGGTCGTCTGCAGGTGCTTGCCGCCGATCACCAAGGCGGCGAAAAACAGTACGGAGGCGAACAAATAGTTTGCCAGTGGCCCAGCGAAGATGGCTGAGACTCGGCCGATCAGCGAGGCGTTGGCGTAGCTCGACTTGTCATCCGGATCGACGTCCTCGAACGGGTTCATGCCCGCGATTTGTACGTACGCCAGGAAGGGGATCAGCGCGATTTGGTAGACGGTTTCGCTGCCGCGGGCTTGGTAGCGCCAGAGCGCGGGGCCGAAGCCGATGCTGAAGCGCACCACCCGCATGCCGAAGGCACGCGCCGCGAGCAGATGCCCCGCTTCGTGCACGATCATCAATACGGCGAGGCCAAGGATGGCAACGAGCACGACTGCGTTCATGAGCCTTCCCACTATATAGCGTCACTGCCCTGCCGCCGCCATTGGGCGCGGCGGTGAAAGTCGTCGAATCGCTGGATTCTCGCGCGCAGCCGCCGAAGTGTCCCCCGTTCGGGATCCGAAGCGTGCAATTCCTCGCCCACCCCCGAGTTTGGGGCCCCGGCCCCCGAACGTTCACGTGACGACCGCTACATGAACGAAACACCGACCGAAAAGGTTGGATAGCCGAGGCGCATGGTGAGCGTCATCTGGTCGGAGAAGTGCCAACGCCCGCCCAGGTAAAATTGGGGGTCGAGGCTGACCGAGTGCGTGTCGGACAGAGATTGATAGCGGAGCGCGACGCCCGGCTCGCCGAACACCGACCACTGCCGGCTCAAAAAGAAGTTCCATTGCATCACGACCGGGAACCAGACGTCGTTGACGCTCTCCGAATCGTCGAAGTTGCACACGCCACTGGTCAACGGATCGCGCGTGCAGTGTTCCCGTCCGTGGCTGTAGTGAACCCAGTCGAGGCCGAAGCCGATCCCCACCGAGTTGTTGATCGTCGGGACGAAGCCGTTGGGCACGATCACGACCGTGCCTCTGAACCCCACCCCGAAGCCGCTCCCGCTGGCGACTCCAGGCGGGTCGATCACGCCGAGCAACAAGTGCGGTTCGGCTTCGAAGGAATAGCGAGAGTGGTCTCCGGAGTGGCGGATGACCATCGTGTCGGCGTGTGCGCGTCCGGTGACGGAAAGCGCGCAGATCGCCAAAGCCGGTCCGACAAATCGCGTGGCCATCGAGCTCGAAGTCGCCATGAGCCGGCACTTTACTGGTTTGTGGAGGGGCCTGCAGCGCTGCCCACGGCCGTGAGCGATGTCGACTCGGGACACGGTATTGCCGGCCTGGGAGCGGGCTGCTAAACCATGCCCCCTCGAATGACTCAGCCCACCGCCCCCGGAGCTCCGAACGTCGCCGCCAATCTCAACCTGCAAGGCGGTGCCGCGATCGTCGCGCCGGTGAGCGCTTTTCCGGGTGGAGTGCCGGGCAACGCGTTGATCGTGCTGCCGCTGAGCAAGCCCTCGGACGAGCTCGCCGAAGGCCTCAAGAAGGGCCCGATGGCCCTCGAGATCGACAAGATGTGGGAGCTGCTCGGCTTCAACGGCCCGGCCGTGCAAGTGCAAGACGCCGAAGGTCGCCCAATCGCCATCGGTTTGGAAGACTTGCTGTCCGGCCTCGAGAAGCACTGGAGCGAGGACCAGAGCGATCTGAACCGCGCCCGCTTGTTCGTCCAAGAGCTGATGAAGTACGGCCGCTTCGAACGCGCTGAAAAAGTCATGAGCAAGATTGTCGCGCTCGGCGGCGGCGGCGAAGATTGGCTCGGGCTCGGTGTCGCTCAGCTTCAACAAGAGAAGTGGGACAAGGCAGAGGGCACGCTCAAGGGCGCCCAAAACCTGCTGCCCGACAATCCGTTTCCCGCTCTGCACCTGGCCAAGGTCTTCCAAGGCAAGAAGGACCCGGTCAACGAGCGCGCCATGATCGAAAAGGCGATCAGTATCGACCCGAATTCGGTCGACGGCTGGGCCTACCTGTTCACTCAGGTGCGCACGACCGACAATGAAGAAGCCGCGATCAAAGCCGTGGTCGCGCTGGCCGACGCGGAGGCCAACAAGAAGACGGCCGCGCCGTTCATCGCCTTGCAAGGTCTGTATTCGGCCGACGAAGCCACGCGCGACAAGGCTCTCGTCTGGGCAAAGAAAGCCGTCGAGCGCAACGAGAACGACCCGCTCGCCCTGATCTGCCTGTCTGCGCTGTACGGCCAGAACGGCGATCTGGATTCCGTGATCAGCACGCTCCAGAAGCACGAGAGCAAGATGGCCAACGACGTGCGCCTGGCGAACAACTACTTCGAGGCGTTGTTCCAAAAACGTGAAGTCAATCGTGTGACGAAACTGCTCAATGCACTCGCCGGTTCTTCGAATCGCGAGGTCAAACAGTTCGCGATCGAGCGTTCGCGCGCAGTCGCTCAGTTTCTCCAGCAGCAACAACAGCAACTGGTGGCCGGCGCGCCACGCGCCTGATTTCAGCCGGTTTCGCGGCCGAAAGCGTGGCGCTCTCGCGCGTCACGGGCCAACCGGCTACGCTCGCGCCCGCGCTCGAGTGAACGCGCGCCGCGCCGATGTTGATTCTCGTTCTCACCGTTCTGGGTTCGCTCACGGTCTCGTTCTTGTGCTCGATCGCAGAAGCGGTCGTGCTGAGCGTGGGGCATGCGCAAATCGAAGCTCTGGGTAAATCCCGAGCTGCCGAAATTCTGCGCGAATTCAAGCGCGAGATCGATCGACCGATCGCGGCAATCGTCTCGTTTCACACTGTGGCTCACACCATCGGTGCTTCGGTCTGCGGCGCGATGTACGTGCACGCCATGGGCGAGTCGTCGCTGTGGGTTTTTTCGCTGACGTTTACCCTGGCCGTCCTGCTGTTCTCTGAAATCATCCCCAAGACGATCGGCGTTACTTATGTGGCCACGCTCGCGGCGCCCGTTGCATATGGCGTCACCGGGCTCGCGTTCGTGCTGCGCCCGGTGTTGTGGGTGACGGGCCTGGTGGCCAATGTCCTGCGCGGCGATCATGAAAACCCGGTTACCTCTTTGGAGGAGATTCGGCTGCTCGTGGCGCTCGGTCGGACCGAGGGCGCGCTCGCCGGACGCGTCGCCGACATGATCGAAGGCGCGACCGCGCTGCGCGAGTTGACGGCTTACGAGGTGATGGTGCCTCGCGCGCAAGTCACGTTCTTGTCCGGCGAGCGAACCGTCCAAGAAAACTTGGATCTGATTCGGCGCTCGCAGCACAGCCGCTTCCCCTGGACACCGGACGCCGATCTGGACCACGCCAAGGGCGTCATTCTGGTGAAGGATCTTCTGTTCAGGGACGGCGCTTTGGCGACGGGCGCGGATCTCGACTTCGAGGCCTTGCAGACTCCGCTATTGGTGGTTCCCGCGAGTGCGCCGCTGGAGAAGGTGCTGCGCACTTTTCAAGAAGCGCGTCGGCACATCGCGATCGTGGTCGACGAGTACGGCGGCACTCAAGGTTTGATCACGCTCGAGGACGTGCTCGAGGAGATAGTCGGCGAAATCGAGGACGAGAGCGACCGCGTCGATCAGCGCATTTTCCGGCGTGCGGACGGCGTGTTCGTGTGTCGCGCGTCGGCGGAGACTCGTAAACTTTTCGACATTCTCGGCATCGACGAAAGTGTCGAGTTGGTCACCGTCGGCGGTTTTGTCGCAGATTTGGTGGGCCGCGTGCCGCGCACCGGAGACGTGGTCGAGTTCCACGGCTTCCAATTCTCCGTTGCCCGCGCCAGCGCGCGCCGCGCCGACCGGGTCGAAGTGCGTCGAATTACGACTGCGGCCAAGTCCGATCGTGTCCGTGTGTGAGCGACCCCGGATTCGCGGAGCCTGCTTCTTCTGCAGAGCAGTACGGGCGCGTTGATGGCGCCCGTACTGAATTTACACCCAGTGCGCGCATCGTTGTTGAGTGAGGCAGCAATGATGTTGCCTCGGAACTCCGCGAAAACTGGACTCGATTCTCATCGGGCGAATGCACGAGCGCTGAGCGCCACGAGAAATCTCCGGACTTTTCCTGGCCGCGGGGGCAAACTTGCGGACACTCAGCGAGGGGCCGGTAGTCTGTCGAATGCTTGACAGGTCCGATTCCCGGTCCGATCCTTCCTCCTCCAAAGGGGACCAATAAAACATGAATAAGAATATCAAGCTTCTTCTCGGCGCGAGCTCCGTGGCAATGCTCTCCATCTGCTCGCTTCAAGGCTGTAGCGACGGCACCACCCCGGCCCCGGCCCCTGCGGGAGCAGGCGCTCCCGCAGCAGCAGGTGCTCCCGCAGCAGCAGGCGCTCCGGCAGCGGCAGGTGCTCCCGCAGCAGCAGGCGCTCCCGCGGGAGGAGCCCCGGCCGGTGGCGCTTCCTCCGGCGGAGCGACGGCAGCGGGCGCCGGTGGCTCGGCGGCAGGTGCCGGTGGCTCGGCGGCGGGCGCTGGCGGCGCGAGTGGCAGCGCTGGCGCTGGTGGCGCGTCCGGTTCGGGCGGAGGTACAGCCACCACTTTCACTATTCAAACCGCCACCGTCGGCCAAGTGCTTGCTACCGCGGCTGGTCTCACCCTTTACGTTTTTAAGTCCGACACACCGAGCCTGACTACGCCCGCCAGCGCATGCTCGGGGGCTTGTCTCACCAATTGGCCGATCTACTATGGCAACCCGGTGAGTGTACCGATGGCTGTCATGGCCTCTGACTTCGGCAGCTTTAGTAACGGCGGCACGATGCAGAGCACGTACAAGGGTTGGCCGCTGTACACGTACCACTCAGACGCTGCGGCGGGTCAAGTCAATGGGGACATGGTGGGCGGCGTTTGGTTTGCCGTGAAGATCCCGTTCACTCCACCATCGTGATCCAAGTGCGCGGCCTGTCCACTACATGTATGTGGTCGAGGATTTGAGCAAAGTACGGGCGCTTTACGGCGCCCGTACTGCATTTCACCACAGTTTTTACGAACCCGCTGTCGGGAACGCTGTTTGTGTTTTCGCCCAGAGCAACAGTGGATCCATACGCAGCGCCGCGATGGCAAGGGTCCCGAGCGACGGCGAAATATTTCCCGAGCGCGCTTTGCGTGTTCGGGGCAGAGAGGCTCGTGCTCGCCAGCGTTGCCGTCGCTCTGCCGGTCTGCCGCGTGATTGCTCCGCGTTTTTGATCAGAGGTTTAGGAATCGGGCGACGGTGTTGTGCGCACTTGTTCGCGCTGGCATCTATACTAGACTAGAGGGTCCTCGCGCACCGAGCCCCTTTGTCGATGTTGCGGCTCGAGTCGGTGTAGCTGTTGCGTAACGAGGAGAGTAGGAACGACGGTGGGGCAGTGAAGCCTGCGCCCCGGACCACTCGGCCGGAAGAAGAATCTGTCGTATCGGCGCAATTATTGCAGGGATTTATATATGGGTCGACGTACCAATCCTGCATCCATTCCACGACATTTCCGGCTAGGTCCGCTTGGCCGAATAGCCCATCACCCTTCGGTGACTCTGAGCCGACTCGGTTGACCGCACCAATGGGGGGCGCGACGCAGTAGGCTGAATTGAAGAAATTCGCGTAACTGCAGTCAGGTGCCGCACTGCCCCACGGATAAATCCGCTGCTGCGTTCCTCCGGCTGCTGCGTAGTTCCATTCGGCTTCCGTAGGCAAGCGCCCGCCATCCCAGATGCAGAACGCCTCGGCTTCAAACCAGTCCAGGCAGTTGATGGGCAAGCTCTCCGCTGCTGCGCTGCCCGCTGCGTCCGTCCAAGTTTGGTAAGTCGTGCTGCACTTGAGTACCGCTGTGAGCAGCCCCGAGGTCGCATCTAGGCTCGTGTTCCATGCCGTGCTCCAGCCTGTGTCGCTCGCGTTATTGGGGTTCGCTCCAGCGCGATCTGCAATCATGCTCTGCGAATACGCCGCTACGAACTTCCGAAACCGACCCACCGTGACTTCATACGTGTCCAAGCGGAAGTCGCTCACCTGGGCCGGATACGCCGTGCTCGTGTAGCCAGTCGTGACCCCGTCGTAGCTCCGATAGAATGACGCCGTCGTCACCCCCGTCACCACATTCGACGCGCAGCAATCCGCATTTCCGTTCGGCCCGCAGGTGGCCGCGAGGTTCGAGCACGAGGGCCGCGCCACGCACGTATTCGAGGGGCTGCATACCGGTGTCGCGTCCGAGCAATCTGCATTGCTGAGGCACTCGACACACTGCGACGTCGTGCTCAGATCCTTACACCGGGGGGTGCTGGCGCTGCAGGCCGCGCAAGTCGAGCCGCAACTCGTGTCCGCCTTGCATACCGGGGGCTGTGGTGCGCCTCCGGCGCCCGCCATTGCCGAGCTGCCCGCCGTTCCAGAGACGCCGCTTTCGCCGGCCTCCGAATCCATGCCCGCCATGCCTGCCTCCGCGGCTTCGTCGGGTAGCCCGCCCTGCGCGCCACTTCCAGCGGCACCAGCAATGCTGCTCGGGGTGCCACCGTTTGCATCCGAAATTCCCGCGTCAGCGCCGCCAGCGGAGCTACCCAAGTTACGAACGGGCGTGCCGCATGCCAGCAACCAATTGAACCCCAAGAGCACCCACGAAAGAAAGCTCGCCCGCCGATTCATGCCTGCTTACGTACACGAATAACTGGGTCCGGGTCTAGATGCACGATTCGCTGAGTGGCCAGTGCGGGTGGGGCAGGCATCTGGTGCTGTCACAGCTTTGACCCCGGCTGTGTGCTGCTCGTCGGAAGGCGTGCTCCGACGCCTCAAGAACCTGTGTCTTGGCGCCTTGCTCGAGGCGGTCCGCGACCGCACCAAAAGTCATCGACTTGAAGCAAGTCAATCGCATGCTCTTGCGGCCGCATTGGAGGCAAGAAACCGAATTGCTCGCAGTAGCATCGACGACCACACGCTGTGGCCGTGCCTCGCACGCGTGAAGCGTGGGCGCTGCGCGGCAGCGTGATCTATCCACCTCCCAAGCCCCACAGTGCGATTTCGGCTTGGCTACGATTGCAGACGAGCCAGCCCCCGTTGTCACTTTTCCGCGCTGCAGTGCTCGCTAGCCCTGGTTGAATCGGTGGCCGAGAAAAGCTTTCGAGATTGATCTAGACTTAGGATCCCATGCTGAGCGCTCAAGCGACGCCGTTTCGGTTTCTATTCGCGGTTGTGTCTGGTGCCGTGCTGGTCGCTCTGTGCGGTGGCTGCAGCGCCAGCAAGAACGACGGCATGAGCGGTGGAGACGGAGGCCCGGAGCCGGTGAAGTGGTGTGAGGCCTACAAGATCATCAACTGCACGTGTCAGCAATGTCATCAGATGCCGCCGCTCAACGGCGCGCCGATTCCGCTCATGACTTACGCTGACACGCAGGCGCCGTTTCCCCGCGCCACGTCTACCGGCAAGGTTTGGCAAGAGATGCAGACCGTGATCGGCAACCGCTCCATGCCGTACACCGGCGACAAGACAGTCGTGCCGCCCGTGATGCCGCTGATGGACGACCAGCAGGCGACGATGTTGGCTTGGCTTGCGCAGGGCGCGACCGACTTGGGGGGACAGAGTTGCCCGATGACTTGTGATTGGAGCAAGGGACCACCGACGGGGAGCCAGTAGGTCCCGAAACGACGAAGCACGCCAAGTGCGCCCAGCCATCCGTAGGCGTGGTAGTGAGAGCTGCGTGGGCTGGTTTTTTTGTCGTTGTTCGGTTGTAGTCAGCGTGCTTCTCTGCGCCTGCCATAGCAAGGAGCCGCCTAGCGGCGTGAAGGCGTTGCCGTCGGCGAACAGCGCCGCAAGGTCGACTACGGACGCCAGTGCCGTCGTTCAAGCCCTCGACACACCGGGGCTGAGCACGCCCTCGCGGGCTCAAGCAGCAAAGAGCAGCAACGCATTCGCGCTGGCGCTTTGGGCGGAAGCGCGGCGCTCGGTCACGGGCAACGCAACGCTTTCGCCGCTGAGCCTGTTTGCGGGCCTCAGCCTGGCGCGCCTGGGGGCGGGCGGCACGACCGCCTCCGAATTGGAAAGGACGCTGCGCTTTGAGGGCCCGGCCGCAACGGCGTACCTGGCTACGCTGCGCGCGATTCGGCCCGATCCCCCCTCGCTCGAATCGAGCGTGCAACTCGCGGCACGCCTCTTCGTCGATCGAAACCGCCCCCTCGATCCCGCGTACGTTGCACGCTCTCGCAGCCTCGGGGAAGCCGTGGAGGCTCTGGATTTTCAGCACTTTCCCGAGCCCGCGCGCGTTCACGTCAACACCTGGGTTTCCGAGCAAACCCACGCGAAGATCAGCGAGCTCGTGCCGCAAGGCGCGGTCGCAGCAGACACGAAGGTGGTCTTAGCCAACGCGCTCTCGTTCTCCGCGCGTTGGGCGAAACCGTTTCAAATAGCGGAGACGCGCCCTGAGCCCTTCCACGTATCAGCAAAGGGCGCGCCGAACGTGCCTACGCTCCACATGAATGAATCGTTGGGTGTTGGCAGCGCTCAAGGCGTGAAGTGGCTGCGTCTCCCTTACTCGGGCGGCACCTTCGCGATGACCGTCGTCTTACCCAGGCAAGGGCAGAGCCTGGACGATTTGGAGCGCGCACTCGATGCGCCCACACTCACTCGCTGGCTTGCGGACCCTCCGTTGATCCCGGCGAGCGTGTTAGTGCCCAAGTTTCGCGTCCACACCCCCGAGGCACTTTCGTTGAGCCAGGTTCTGCGCGCCATGGGCATCACCGCGGCCTTTGCTGCCTCGTCTGCGGACTTTAGCCCGATGACCGGCGCGACCGCACCTCAGGACCGCTTCTTCATCCGCGACGTGTTCGAGCAAGCGGTCGTGGAAATCGACGAGAATGGTACCGAGGCGGCGGCGGCCTCCGCGCTCTCGCAAAGTGCCGGCGCACAGCTCGCGACGCAAAAGCCCGCCGAATTCCGCGCGGATCGACCATTCCTCTTCTTGATCAGCGAAGTCGAGCACGACACGCTTCTCTTCATCGGCCGGGTTTCAGACCCCACTGCTGGCTGAGCAAGTCCCCCGCAGCGCCACGCACCTCAAGGCTCCCAGCCCCAATCGATGAGCCGGCGTTGTCCGTTCGGGCCATACAGATAGACGTCACCTTCCCACGAGCCAAAGTCGAGCGGCTGTGTTTGGTTGCCGATGGAATAGTACTGGGTCGCGTTCGACGCGACCACATACGCACGCGAGCGTGCAGCGAGCCGCGAGATCAGTAGATTGCCATCGCCTGCCCTCATGCGTGTACCGGGCGCCGTATCGGCGACAGCGCACGAGTAGAGAATGATGCTCGTCACGAGCCCCCTCAGCGCGGAGAACAAGTTCACGGTGCTCAGCGTGAGACCGTCCGAGCCGAGCTGGATGCCGTAGCCGCCACGGTGACCCGCGTCTTCGTAGCCATGGGCCATGATGATCAGACGACGAATGCCTCCGCTGCCCCGTGCGACCACTTGCGTCCAGCCCACTATCTGCTTCATCGGAACACTGGCGCTGACGTCCCATTGGTTATCCGCGATCTCGGGCGCGTTGCCAGCGAGCCGAACGTCGTGAAGCAGCATGTCAATCGCCATGGCCTCATTCGACCACGGCTTGCGCGGGACGCAAACCGAGCGTTTGCCCACGCTCCGTGATGCTCCCATGACCCGTGCTGGCGGCTAAGTTGATGAACCTGGCTGCGCGAGCGACGCCCGTTTGTTCTTGGTTGCATCCGTTTGATAGGAGTCGTGCGGAAACTCGATCCGCAGGCATCTGGACGACCACGAATGAGCCGCGGAACCTGGATGGCGGGGCGAAAGTCGTCGCGCCTTGCGTCGGTTGACGCATCCGAGCTGTCACAATAGGTGATCTCAATGGTTGGCTCGGACAACGGACCCAGCGGAGGGCTGGCTCAGCGCGAGCGAATTACGCGCGTCTTTTTCCTGACCTTCGGTCTTGTCCTACTGTTCATTGCAGCATCCGTGGCAGTCCATACCCGTCGTTTCGTCGCGGGTGCCGCGCGCGCGCCGGGGGTCGTCACGGGCGCACCCGCCGGCGGTTCACACCCCATCATTCGGTTCACGACAGCCTCGGGCGAAGAGGTTTCCTATCCGCAAGGGGGGTTCGTTTTCGGCTATCATTCGGGGGACAAGGTCAGCGTGATCTACGACCCCGACAATCCCGCGTACGCAGCCAGCTTGGATACCGTCGGAGCCGTCTGGTTCTTTCCACTCATGTTGGGCGGTCTAGGCGTGTTTTTTTTTGCCGCTGTGTTGTTGCGTTCCCCTTGAGAGATTGCCATCGCCTGCTCTCATGCGTTTACCGGGCGCCGTATTGGCGACAGCGCACGAGTGGAGAATGATGCTCGTCACGAGCCCCTTCAGCGGCAAGGGCCCACCGACGGGGAGCCAGTAGGCCTCGAAGCGACGAAGCATTGTTAACTGATGCCGGCTGATTTGAACTAAACTCAGGATTCACCTTCATGCGAATCGCACTCGCTACGTCTACTCGAGCTCTGATTGGAGCCGTGACTGCTGCGGCGTTGCTGGCGCTGTCCTCGGGTTGCGGTGAGCAGAGTACAGAGCGGCGCGGCGGCGGCGATATTCCGGACCTGTCTGCGGGCTCGGGAACGATGACGCCTATGGCAGCAGGTGCGGGCAGCGATGCGAGCGACGCGGCGGGCGCAAGCGGCGCGGCGGGCGCAAGCGGCGCTGACCCGTAAGAGAGACCCGCAGGCCTTTGAAAAAAGCCGAAGCCCCCCGCGCCGCCCCAACCCCTCCAACAACCCCCGCGCGGCCTTCTGCCAGGCTATGTCCGAGCTTGCTTCGGAACGTTGACATCTGAACAGCCGAGCAGTAGAAGCTTGAGCACGGGTCGAGCTCAAACCCCGTAAGGACGCACACCATGGACGAAAAGCCGAAAACCAAAGCGCTCGAACTCGCAATTGCCAGCGTCCAAAAGGAGTTCGGCGACGGCGCCATCATGCGTCTGAAAGACGGAGAGAAGATCGGCGGGGACGTTCAAGTCGTGCCGACCGGCTCCATGGGGCTCGACATCGCGCTGGGCATCGGCGGTTATCCGCGCGGCCGCATCGTGGAGATCTACGGGCCAGAGTCGAGTGGTAAGACCACGCTCACGCTGCACGCCATCGCCAACGTACAAAAGCAGGGCGGCGTGGCCGCGTTCATCGACGCCGAGCACGCGCTCGACATCACCTACGCCAAGAAGCTCGGCGTCAAGACGGACGAGCTGCTCATCAGCCAGCCTGATTTCGGCGAGCAAGCGCTGGAAATCACCGACATGCTGGTGCGCTCGGGTGCCGTCGACCTGATCGTCATCGATTCGGTCGCCGCGCTAGTACCCAAAGCCGAAATCGAAGGTGACATGGGCGACTCGCATGTCGGTCTGCAAGCGCGCTTGATGAGTCAGGCCTTGCGCAAAGTCACGGGCTCCGTGGCGCGCTCGCACTGCATCATCATGTTCACCAACCAGATCCGCATGAAGATCGGCGTCATGTTCGGCAGCCCCGAGACCACCACCGGTGGCAACGCCCTGAAATTCTACGCTTCCCAGCGTTTGGACATCCGGCGCATCGGAGCCATCAAAGAAAGCATCGTTGCCGGTAAAGATCCGGTGGCAATCGGCAATCGCACGCGCGTTAAAGTGGTCAAGAACAAGCTCGCAGCGCCTTTCCGCGAGGTAGAGTTCGACATCCTGTACGGTCAAGGCATCAGCCGCTCGGGGGAGATCATCGATCTCGCCTCGGATCTAAATATCATCCAGAAGAGCGGCGCCTGGTTTTCCGTCGACGGCGAACGTATCGGTCAGGGACGCGACAATGCGCGGACCTACCTAGAGACGCATCCAGAGCTGATGGAGCGCATCGAGAAGAAGCTACTGCTGCACCACGGCATCGGCAGTGGTGGGGCCGCGCCAGCAGTGAATGCGCCCGGTTCGCCTGGCTCGGTCGCCTCGGGTGGGTCAGCGGTGAAGCCAACGGGAAAAGGTGAGGCGGCGGGGCACGCCGCAGCATCGGACCCGAGTGGCCCGGTGAACAACGCCAAGCGCGGTAACGTTCGCCCGAGCTGACGCTCTCTCCGTCTAAGTGCATCCGAGGTGTGTCAGGGCGCATAAAAAAGCGCTCACGCAGCCACTGCACGACGAACAAATTGTCTCGCAGCCGTGCAGCCCGGAGGCGTCGCGTTTTGTTCGTCGTGCGGTGTGTTGGGTGGCAGGTGAGGAAGTGTCGGTTCTGGGGATAACTTGTTCGGATTGTTGGGATATTTGGTGAGAGCGGCCCGCGGGCCTTCGCGGCCCATTTGTGGGCGCAAAACTCTGGCCAGAGAGTGGTAAGTCGTGGCGGTTCGCGGGGTTAGGGGCGTGGCTGCGAGTGCCCGCGGTTTCGTAGCGAAGTGCTGGAAATGACAGCGCTATTTTCGTTTCCTTGACGCTACCGATCTCGTCCCTTAGTCCCAATTTCAGGCACTCGCTGCGCTTCGACCCCATGGCTCCTCAACTGCGTTTTCCCTGGCTCCCTGCTTCTGTTGGCCGTGTTGGTCGACGGCGAGCCGCGCGCGTCTCTGTGCCACGCATGGCGACGGCTGCAGTGCGGATCCCGGACCATCAGGCGCAGGTCCCGCTCTACTTCCTGCCGTCGGGTCCGCAGATCTTTATCCACGAAGGTGCGCGGCAACGGCTGGAGCGGCGCCTCGAGGCCGCGTTCGGCGGACCCGTGCAGCTTGGGGTCACGGATAATCGCCGACGCATGGTTACGCAGACGCGGGCGCGTGGGCGCCTCCGCGTGCGGGTCAATATGATGTTTTTGGGGGCGCAGCCCCGCATCTTGGACGCGCTGGTGGCCTACGTTGTGCATGGCGACCGTGACGCCTCGACGGTCATCGGCGACTTCATCTCCGTCAACACGCACCGCATCCGTGCCTCACGTCGGGCCACGGTGAAGCTTCAAGCTCAGGGTCATGTCCACGACCTGGGGGAGATCCTCGCTCAGCTCAATGACACGTACTTCGGTGGCAGCATCGGCGACGTGCTCATCACCTGGGGTCGGCGCACCAGCCCCGCGGCGAAGCAACGCCGTACCATCAAGCTTGGCAGCTACAGCGCCGCCGAGCGACTGATCCGCGTTCATCCCGTGCTCGATGCCGAATGGGTGCCGCGCTACTTCGTCTCCTACATCGTGTTCCACGAGCTCTTGCACCACGTGATGCCGGAGGTCCGCGTGGGCGGCCGCACCCTGATTCACCCGCCAGAGTTCGCCAGCCGTGAGCGAGAGTTCCGCTATCACGAACGGGCTCTAGCCTGGGAACACAAGCACATCGACCGCTTGCTACGCGCGCGCTGAGCGAACGCGATTTCGCGGCCGGGCTGCCACTTTGACTAGCCGCCTGCATGGGTTTGATGGTCACCCAATAGCACGTACATCGGCGTAGCCTTCGGCGTCGCGTCCCGATCCTCGCCGTACTCGACTCATCAGTCGTGTGCTCGAAACGGTCGGCGTGCGCCGTTGACTCCGAGTCGTGCGCCGTTAACTCCAAGTCGTGCGCCGGCTAATTCCGAGTGGTGACCCGTTCGAGGTGGCTGCGCGACGCTGTATGGATGTCGGATTTCCGACATCCAAGCCCGCAGCTCGGCGCCGCCTTCGCCGAGCTGCGCCGCGCTCACCACTCAGCCAAAGGCGGCGTTCGGATGGCATGACGCTCGTGGCGCGCGATACGGCGCGCGCTCTGCAATTGGTGCGGCCCGTTCGAGGTGCGTTGGCGACGTCCGCCGCGACCGCGGTTAGAACTCGATCGCTAGACCCAGAACCCAGGTGTTGGCGCCGACGTTCATGCGCGACTTCGAGCCGAAGGCGTCGAGCTCGCTGCCGTACCACTCAGCGAAGAAGTAGCTGTTGTTGATACCGAGGCTGTTGTCGGCGTCTTGTGCGGTCTGTTGGTCGAGGACGTCGAGCAAGAACATGCCGCCGAGCGCGTATTGTGGCCCGTAGGAGACGCCTTTTCCGGTCACGCCGTTCTGCACGGAGGTGGTGCCACCGTCGCTCGCCCACCACAGGGCGTAGCCCAGGCCGAGCTTGGCGTAAGGCACGAGCGGCACGCCGAGCTCGCGCATGAAGACGTCTGCGCGCAGCACGCCGACCAGGTA
>Ga0210392_10000503_pt1 | contig 23848 bp, 18 predicted proteins | sample IncBWC30OmetaG_FD_161057 | JGI IMG/M metagenome (GOLD analysis project Ga0210392, IMG submission 161057) | Forest soil microbial communities from Barre Woods Harvard Forest LTER site, Petersham, Massachusetts, United States - Inc-BW-C-30-O ...
AAAATCAGCAATGAATCAGAAACATACCGTCTCCGTTCCCGAATACGGAATCACCATCGGCACCGGCTCCATCGCGAATCTCGCGAGCGGCGCTGTCACCGTCACCGTCGGCGAAACCATCGTCTTCGTCGCCGCCTCCGTCGCCTCCAACATGAGGCCCGGCCAGGACTTCTTCCCGCTCACCGTCGATTACCGTGAAAAATACGCCGCCGCCGGCCGTTTCCCCGGTGGCTACTTCAAGCGCGAAGGCCGTCCTTCCGAAAAAGAAATCCTCACGTCGCGCCTCTGCGACCGTCCCTGCCGCCCGCTTTTCCCCAAGGGCTTCCTCAATGAAGTCCAGGTCATCGGCCTCCTCCTCAGCGCCGACCAGACGCACGAGTCCGACATCTCGATGGTCAACGGCGCCAGCGCCGCCCTCGCCATCTCCGAGATTCCGTGGGACGGCCCCATCGCCGCCGTGCGCATCGGCCAGGTCGACGGCCAGTTTGTCGTCAATCCCACCATTGAGCAGATGTTTTCCAGCAACCTCGACCTCATCTACGTCGGCACGGAAAAGGAAATGCTCATGATCGAAGGCTCGGCCGACCAGCTGCCCGAGGATCGCTTCATCGAAGCGCTCGAATTCGCGCACAAGGCCATCCAGCCCATCATCGCCGCGATCAAGCAGCTCGTCGCCCTCGCCGGCAAACCCAAGGCCAAATTCGCCCTCGTCACCGCCAAGCCCGAGGCCGAGGCCATCATCAAGCGCGTTGCCGGCCCGAAGATCGTCGACGCCATTTTCGGCAAGGAAAAGCCCGTCCGCACCGCCAACATCAAGGCGCTCAAGGAAGAGGCCAAGGCCGCCCTCACCGCCGAACTCGGCGAAGGCAAGTTTGCCGACGCGGATATCTCCATCGTCTTCGAAGAACTGCAGGAACACGCCTATCGCTCCGCCGTCCTCGAACGCGGGGTGCGTGCCGACGGCCGTGATGCTACCTCCCTTCGCCCGATCTCGTGCGAAGTCGGCGTCCTTCCCCGCGTGCACGGTTCCGCGCTCTTCCAGCGCGGCGACACCCAGGGCCTCGTCATCACCACGCTCGGGCCGACCAAGGAAGCCCAGGACCTCGACGCCCTCACCGGCGGCGCCAAGTCCAAAAGCTTCATCCTCCATTACAACTTCCCGCCGTTCTCGGTTGGCGAAACCGGCCGCTTCATCGGCCCCGGCCGCCGCGAAATCGGCCACGGCGCGCTCGCCGAGCGCTCGCTCCTGCCCGTCGTGCCCGCCGAGGACGTGTTCCCCTACTCGGTCCGCCTCACCTCCGAAATCATGGCCTCGAACGGCTCGACCTCAATGGCCTCGATCTGCGGCGGCTGTCTCTCGCTCATGGACGCCGGTGTGCCCATCGTCGCTCCCGTGGCCGGCATCAGCTGCGGCCTCATCTCCGAGACCAACGACGCCGGTGAAATTACCAAGTTCGTCACCATCACCGACATTCTCGGCGAGGAAGACCACTTCGGCGACATGGACTTCAAGATCGCCGGCACCACCACCGGCATCACGGGCTTCCAGCTCGACCTCAAGATCCGCGGCCTCCGCTTCGACATCGCCAAGCAGGCGGTCTTCCAGGCCCGCGAAGCCCGCATCCAGATCCTGAAGGCGATGCTCGCCTCCATTCCCGCGCCGCGCTCGCAGCTCAGCACCTACGCGCCGCGCATCCAGACCATCCAGATCGACCCCGAGAAGATCGGCCTCCTCATCGGCCCCGGCGGCAAGACCATCCGCCGCATCACCGAGACCACCGGCGCGCAGATCGACATCGCCGAGGACGACTCCGGCAAGGTCTTCATCTATTCGAACAATGCCGACGCCATGAACCGCGCCGTGCAGGAAATCGACTCCCTCTGTGGCGGCGGCTCGCAAATCGAAATGGGCAAACTCTATCACGGCCGCGTCACCGGCACGAAGGACTTTGGCGCCTTCGTCGAGTGCATGCCCGGCAAGGAAGGCCTCGTCCACATCAGCGAACTCGCGGACTTCCGCGTGCGCCGCACCGAAGACGTCGTCAAGATGGGCGAGATGATCTGGGTGAAGTGCATCGGCATCGACGAGAAGACCGGCAAGGTCCGCCTCTCACGCAAAGCCGCGATGAAGGAAATGGAAACGCAGCAACCGGCGCCCGCGGCCGTTGAAGCCCAGCCCGCCGCAACGAGCTGATCAACGTGGGCGGGGTGCCCTGGCCTTCGTAGCTTTAGCGAAGTAGGCCTCTCACCCCGCTTAACTATTTCACTCAGCCGGAGGCCTTCGCGCCTCCGGCTTTTTATTTTCTCGCAGCAAATGCGGCTAAACGCGGCCATGATGTCGAGGGCAACAAGTCCGATGCCGACTAATTATGGCGCATAATATCAGTGATCATCCGTGTTTATCCGCGTAATCCACGGTAAAAATGCATTTCTATCCGTCCGCGCGTTTTCTTTGCGTCTTCGCGCTTATCTCTCCGCCTTCTGCAGCTTCTCCAGGAACGCGCGCGCGGCGGCGGAATCCGGATTGATCCGCAGCACTTCTTCGCACTGGGCCATGGCCTCGGGAATCCGCCCCGCCTTGCTCAAGGCCAGGCCGAGATTGTAGTGCGCCTCCGCATAGTCGGGATCGATCCGTACCGCCTCCTTCAGCTGGGCGATCGCCTCGGGAATGCGTCCATTTCTATATAAGATAATGCCAAGGTTGTTGTGCGCTCGTGCATAACCGGGGGCATCGCGAAATGCCTTGTAAAAATGGTCGATCGCCTCCGGCAATCGACCCGGAATATTTGCCAGGATGCAGCCCAAATTATTGTGGGCACCCGCAAAATTGGGTTGAAGCCGCACCGCCTCTTCATACGCAAAGATTGCTTCAGGCAGACGGCCGGGAATGCGCGCCAGAGAATTGCCCAAGTTGTAGTGCGCATCAGCGTAATCAGGATTGATTCGCAGCGCCGCTTGATACTCGGCAATCGCCTCAGGTAAACGTCCAGGAATTTGCGACAGGGAATTGCCCAGGTTATTGTGAGCCACGGCGTAATCAGGATTGATTCGCAGCGCCGCTTGATACTCGGCAATCGCCTCGGGCCGCCGGCCGGGAATGGTTTCCAGGATACAGCCCAGGTTATTGTGTGCCATCCAGCAGCCGGGATTGCGCGCCAGCGTTTCTTGATAGACCGTCTGGCTATCGCCATACATGCCGGCCTGGCGCGAAGTTAAAACTCCGAGCGTCAGTAGGAGTGCGCCTGGCAACACCGGGGCCAGCCAGCGGCCGCCGGCGGGAATTCTTCTGGCCACCATCGCCAGTCCCGACACGACAGGCACGATGATGCCGAGACAGGCCAGATATTGAAAATGGTCGGCCACGTATGAGAAAATGAACGGGTAAACATTAAAGAATCCGAGCACCGGGAACAACGTTCCCAGAAAAAACAAAAACGCGGCGAGCGGCGCCCGATGGCGGCGAGCCAAAAGCCATAAACCCACGGCCAACACCATTGCCGCAACCGGAAAAAGATACTGCCACCAAAGTGCCGGGGACACCGTCCAATGCGGATAGATGAAGATCAAGTCCGCCGGCCAAACGAGTTTGCCCAGATAAAACCACGCCACTCGGCCCGCGAGCAGGCCGCGCTCAAGCAGGGTTAATTGAAAATTCGCCCCCTCCGCCCCGATGGATGCTTGCTCCACCCATGCCGAAAACAAACCGCCGCCTGCGCCAAGCACAAACCATGGCACCAACGGGAACACGTCTCGTTTCCAACTCAGCCGGCCTCTTTGCCACCAAAAGATGACCAGCAACGCCGCAGGCAGCGTGGCCGTTACCGTTTTGCTGAGCAAGGCCAGCGCAAACAGCCCCGTCGCCAGAAAATACTGCTTCAAGCGGCGCTGCCGGTCAAAATGCAGATAGACCAAGGCTGCGCCCAGGTAAAAGACCGCCGAGAGGGTGTTTTTTTGCTCTGAAATCCATGCGACCGACTCCACACACACCGGGTGCAAGGCAAAGACAAAGCCCGCCAACCACGCCCCTGGCAGGGCGAGTTTACGCATAATCGCCACCACCAAACATGCCGCCCCCGCATGGAGAAAAACATTGGTCAGATGGTAACCCATGACGGCGTCTCCCCACAACCGATGCTCCACCCAAAATGCGCTGTGCAGCAATGGATAGTATTGCGCCGTCGCACCGACCTCGAACCAGATTCTCCATAGGCCGTGGAGAGACCTTAACTCCGGTGTGGTGACATGAAAGTTATCATCCCAGATAAATCCTCCATTTAGCGCTGGAAAGTAAGCGATGAACGTGACGACAAAAAGCAGTGCACCAAGGCTGAGATCGCGAAAGGTTGCCAGTCGGGGATTTGGGACTGCGATTGGAGTCTCTTTCACCATCGCAAAATCAAAAGTTCGCGACCGCCCGGTTGCAAGCGTCGGCCCATTTGGCCCGGCAAAACAGCCCGCGCAATTTCCTACTTCGCGGCCTTCTGCAGCTTCTCCAGGAATGCGCGCGCGTCGGCGGAATCCGGATTGATCCGCAGCACTTCCTGGCACTGGGCGATGGCCTCGGGAATCCGCCCTACCTTGCCCAGGGCAATGCCAAGATTCTTGTGCGCCCCCGCATTGTCGGGACCGACCCGCACCGCTTCCTCAAATTGGGCCAGTGCTTCAGGCATCTGCCCGGCCCGGTCCAGGGCAATGCCGAGATTGCTGTGCGCTTCCGCATCGTCGGGGTTGATCCGCACCACCTCCTTGAGCTGAAAAATAGCTTCCCTCATCCGTCCCATCTTGCCCAAGGCAAGGCCAAGATTGTAATGCGCCCCCGCATCATCGGGATCGATCCGCACCGCCTCCTTGAATTGGGCGATCGCTTCGGAAATCCGGCCGTCTTTATATAAAAAAATGCCAAGGTTATTGCGCGCCATTCCATAACCAGGCGCGAGCCGCAATGCCGCCTCAAAATGGCCGATCGCCTCCGGCAGCCGACCCGGAATATTTGCCAGGATGCAGCCCAGGTTGTTGTGGGCGCCCGGGTAATCGGGCTGAATCTGTAAGGCCTTCTCGTACTCAGAGATCGCTTCAGGGAGGTGGCCGGGAACACCCGCCAGGGCCGCTCCCAAATTGTAGTGTGCACGCGCACTTCCCGGAAACTTGGCCACGGTATCGCTCCAGATGGCCAGGTCACTGCGGTAATCCTTGTTGCGCTGGATGGTTAGCCAGCCAAGTCCCACCGCGGCCGCCGCAAATATAATCAGGCTGCGTGGCCCAATCCGCGCATACAGTCCAGGCACCACGAGGGCTATCACCGCTGCCAGTGGCAGGTACATGCGGTGTTCCGCCATCGTCTGCCCGACCAGGGGCACCACGCTGGAACTTGGCGCCAGGATCGCAAAAAACCACGCGCCGATAAAACCGAGGACCGGCCGACACCGCAGCATGAAGATCGTCCCTGCCACCAGCAGGATCAGGATCAGAGCCTGTGGTGCGACCGCCGTGATATGTTGAACCACGCCCGTGCCATAATCGAACACCAACGGATGCGGCCATATCGCCAACCGGAGATAAAGAACGATGGCACGGCATTGCGTCAGTGCGTAGGCCCACGGGGTGTTGCTAACACTAATGCCAAAACCGGCACCCCCGCCGCGTTTGCCACCCGTGCACGCCACCAGATATCCAAGCAACAGCCATGTGCCAAACAGTCCAAGATGCCATCCGCCGCGCCGCCGCCAGGCTTCCCGGAACGTGCCGGCCAAAAACGTTCGGTCATAGAGCAGCACGATCAGCGGAGCGGAAACCATCACCTCCTTGGTGGCCATGCCCATCGCACAGCTGAGGATGGAGGCAGAATACCAAAGGCAAGAGGCGTCAGGCATCAGGCCAGAGGATAAAGGCAGGACGGCTTCTTGATTTTGAGTTTTGAGTTCCTTCTCTTGATTCTTGGCTTCTGACACCTGATGCCCGACGCCTGATGCCTGACTCCTGCTTTCCGCCCCCCGGACGAAACAATACAGCGTCAGCAAATAAAACAGCCCCATGAGCGACTCGGTCCGTTGGATGATGCTGGTCACTGATTCGGTCTGCAATGGATGCACCGTCCAAAGCAGGGCCACAATAAAGGCCAAAACGGTGGACGAATCTGCAAAACTTGGTCCCTGGGCGCTTTCTCCCGAATTTGGTGCAGACGGGCTTGCCCTGCGAAGTCCCGCGAACGCGGGACGAAGCAGGGTTCGCCGCACGATACCAAACAACGTCAGGCCGGCCAGAATATGAATGGCGAGGTTCGTAGCGTGGTAGCCCCATACCTTCAGGCCGCCAACGGCGTAGTTCACCGCCAGGGAAAAATTGACCAAGGGCCGCCCAATTACTCCGCCTCCATTGGGTGGCGGCGAAAGGGCCGACCAGAAATGCCGGATCGTCAGGTTTTGCGTGATCGCGGGCTGATCGTCAAAAATGAAAGGGCAGGAAATGCTATTATAATAAACCGCCAGCGCCGCTAGGACGATCACCCCGCAAGCCAGGCCGGTTGTCCGGGAAGATTCGCGGGGATGATTTCTGGCCGGCACCATCGACATGGCCATAACTTTTCAGGCTGTCCTCATTGTTCCAACCTAAAATATAAAGACTGGCTCCGCCGCGCAAAAGCCGGCCGGGCACGTGGAAAAACAGAACCCTGGGTGGAGCGCGTTGACCTCAACGCGCTGGAGCGTCTTGGAGCCAAGTCCCTGACTGGCTCAGGGCCTTGAGTCCCTCGACAATGCTCGGGACCCTGAGCCGTTTCGACAAGCTCAAGGCCCTGAGCCAGTCGATGGGTTTGCCGAACGGGCTTGTCGAATGGGCCGCTCCACCACATCCCATCAGCGATCATCCGTGTAATCCGCGGTAAAAATGCCTTGGCTATCCCCCACGTTTTCTTTGCGTCTTCGCGCCTTTGCGTTTCATTCGACCCTTCATGATCGAAGATCGTGCCACCCTCCCAGCCTTTGGATTCTATTGTCTCCTGCATCCTGACTCCCGAATCCTGCTGCCTCCCTTATGATCGAAGTCCGTAATCTCACCCGCGTTTTCCGCACCTACAAAAAGCGGCCCGGCTTCTGGGGTGGCGTGCGCGGCCTGTTCAAACGCGAGTTCGCGGAGACGCGCGCAGCCGACAATGTCTCCTTCGACATCGCCGAGGGCGAGTTCGTGGGCTTTCTCGGTCCCAACGGCGCGGGCAAGACCACCACGCTGAAAATGCTTTCGGGTCTCATCTATCCAACCAGCGGCACGGCACGCGTCGCCGGCTTCAATCCATCGAAGCGCGAAAACGCCTACCGCCGGATTTTCGCCCTCGTGCTCGGACAGAAAAACCAGCTCTGGTGGGACCTGCCGGCCATCGAGTCATTCCTGCTCCTGCGCCACATCTACGGCCTCACCGCCGCCGACTACCAGCAGACGCTCGACGAGCTCCTCGACCTGCTCGGCGTGCGCGCCAAGCTCAACGTCATGGTGCGCGAGCTCTCGCTCGGCGAACGCATGAAGATGGAACTCATCGCCGCGCTGCTCCATCGCCCGCGCGTGCTGTTCCTCGACGAGCCCACCATCGGCCTCGATGTCATCTCGCAAAAAGCCGTGCGGCAGTTCCTGCGCGACTACAACCGCCGGCACCGCGTCACCATCCTCCTCACCAGCCACTACATGGCCGACATCAAGGAACTCTGCGAACGCGTCATCGTCATCCACCAGGGGAAAAAAGTCTACGACGGCCAGCTCGACCGCCTCGAAAGCGGCCCCGGCAGCCGCAAGAAAATCATCCGCTTCGTCCCGCAGGACGGCTCCTTCCCCGAGACCTGGCAGTCGCGTTACGGCGAGACCAGCTACGACGCGCAGGAGGGCAAATTCACCGTGCGCATGCCGGGCGAAAACGTCGTCGCCGTGTCGCAGGAAATCCTCACCGCCGGGCAGGTGGCCGACATCACGATCGAGGATGTGCCGCTGGAGGACATCATCGCCGAGTTTTTCAAGCAGCACGATAGTTGAACGCCCGCGACCCCCGGTCGCAAGGCGTTCAACATTTGAGACCTCAGATTTCAAATCTCAAATTCCTTTGCTCCTCGTCGCCCGGCCCGCCACGCTCTCACCATGACGTTTCTCGTCGCATTCGTTGCCGCCGCCCTCGCCGCGCTCATTGTCTGGCTCGCGCTCGGCAAAAAATCCGCCGGGGAGAAATCGCGCCTCGAAACCCTCCTCGCCGCCGAGCGCGACGCGCACACCCGGCTCGCCAATGAATTCAAGGCCCTCAGCGCCGAGGCGCTGAAGAACAATAACGAGTCGTTCCTCAAGCTCGCCCAGGCCACGCTCGAAAAATTCCAGGAAGGCGCCAAGGGCGACCTCTCGTCCCGCCAGCAGGCCATCGATTCCCTCATCAAACCGCTCAAGGAATCACTGGAGAAAGTGGACGTCAAAATCGGCGCCCTCGAAAACGCCCGCAAGGAAGCCTACGGTTCGCTCACCGAACAGCTCAAGGGCCTCGCCACCGCCCAGACGTCCCTTCAATCCGAGACCACCAAGCTTTCCACCGCGCTGCGCTCGACCACTTACGCCGGCAGCTGGGGCGAACTGCAACTCCGGCGGGTCGTGGAAATGGCCGACATGCTGCCTTACTGCGACTTCGCCGAGCAGCAGACCTCCGGCGCGCTGCGCGCCGACCTCGTCATCCGCCTGCCCGGCGGCCAGCGCATCGTGGTGGACGCCAAGGCGCCGCTCGAGTCCTGCCGCGCCGCGATCGAGGCGACCGACGAAAAAATCCGCGGGGAGAAATTTGCCGAGCATGCCGCGAAAGTCCGCGGCCACATCGACGCGCTGGGCGCGAAAAATTACTGGGAGCAGTTCCAGCCCGCGCCGGAGTTCGTCGTCCTGTTTCTGCCCGGCGACCATTTCCTCACCGCCGCGCTCCAGTCCGACAGCTCGCTGATGGAACGGGCCATCGGGCGCCGCGTGCTCCTGGCCACGCCCACCACGCTCATCGCGCTGCTCAAGGCCGCCGCCTACGGCTGGCGCCAGGAATCCATCTCCAAAAACGCCGAGGAAATCAGCAAGCTCGGCCGCGACCTCTACGACCGCATCGTGACGTTTGCCGATCATCTCGACAAGGTTGGCCGCAGCCTGGAAACCGCCATGAAAGGTTACAATGCCGCCGCCGGTTCGTTCGAGCAGACCCTGCTGCCGGGCGCCCGCCGTTTTGCCGAGCTTGGCGCCAAAGGCGCAAAAGAGTTGGTCGCGCCCGCACCGGTCGAAACCGCACCGCGCGAAATCGCCAAACGAGGATAGCACGGCGCTGAAAATCCCAAACGCCAAACGGCAAATCCCAAAAAAATTTCAAACCGCTGCTGACAACAGAGACCGCAACAGAGTTGGAGCTTAAATTGTCCGTTTTCTTTGGCGTTTGCCGTGTCCTCCATAGCTCGAAGAGCGACGGAGGAGACATTGATCTTTGTGATTTGCACGCGCGGGAGGCGCGGGCTTCTATAGCTGCTGCCGGTGCGCCCCCTGCGGCGTGAAAATGATTTTCCCGGGGATTTTTTCCCGCGGCGTGCAATCGTCTTCCACCGTGATTGACGTCTCCTCCGAGCTCGTGGCCAAAAACCGGGCCTTGACTGTCAGGTAATCGCGGAAAAAACCCTGCGGCGTCGTTTTTACTTTCAGCTGCAGCGGCGCCTTGCCGATCGGGATGCCGTTCACGACAATAACCGCGCCGGATGGCTCGGAATCAATCGACATGACAAATTCATCTTTGGGTAGCGCCGGTGTCGAAACGACCGCCGGCGGAGGAGCCACGCTCGTTGGTGCAGCCGGCGGCTTGGGCGGCAACGCGGGTGGTTTTTTTTCTGGGACTGCGGCCGGAGCCGCTTGAGGTGAAAGGTTGGGCGGCGGCGGCGGGACGGATTTTGGCGCGGTCACGCAGCCGGACAGAAACGAAATGACGAATAACCAATGGATAATGACGAATGGATAAAACCTGTCGACCTGGTCTGGATCCGCCATTCGACATTCGGAATTCGTCATTCTCCATTTCATCTCATTCCCCCTCCACCCGGTTGCGCATCGCCTTGTGCCGGGAGTGCCGGCGCTTTTCCCCGATCATGATGGCTTTTTGCGTGCGGCTCCTTTGCCGCCCGCGCCGCCGCGCCAGTTCGCGCGCCTGCACGGCGGCGGTCGCCGCCGCATGCCGCCGCGCCTCCAGTTTTTCGCACAGCCCCGCCCAGGCCAACACCCGGTTGGCCACCTGGGACCGCTCGCGCTGCATCCGAACCTCCACGCCGGTCGGCCCATGCCGCAACCACACGGTGGACGAGGTTTTATTGATTTTCTGGCCGCCCGGCCCGGTGCCGCGGATGAACTTCTCCTCCACGTCTTCCGCGCGCACCCCCACCGCGGCCAGCCGCCGCCGCAAAATATCGTCAAGTTGACTGAACCCGTCTGCCATATGTTGCATATGAGTGAAACCTATGCGGCTTGTTCCAGTCAAACTTCACCGATAACTTTCCCTCGCACCCCACCTTCTAGGTCATTTCAATAAGCCTTATATATCCTATGCCTACCGGTCCCGCCTGGTCCCAAAAACTCCGCGAAGAAATCGGCAAGGCCGTCATCGGCCAGGATGCTGTCGTCGAGCGCCTGCTCGTCGCGCTTCTGGCCAACGGCCATGTGCTCCTTGAGGGCATGCCGGGCCTCGCGAAGACCCTCCTCATCAAATCGCTGGGCACCGCGCTCGGCGTCCAGTTCGAGCGCATCCAGTTCACGCCCGACCTGCTGCCGAGCGACGTCGTCGGCACGATGATTTTTTCGCCGAAAGACGGCACTTTCACGCCGCATCGCGGGCCGATTTTTGCCAATCTGCTGCTCGCCGATGAAATCAATCGCGCACCCGCCAAGGTGCAGAGCGCCCTGCTCGAAGGCATGCAGGAGCGGCAGGTGACCATCGGCGGCCAGACGCACCCGCTGCCAAAGCCGTTTTTCGTGATGGCGACCCAGAACCCCATCGAGCAGGAAGGCACCTACCCGCTGCCCGAGGCCCAAACCGACCGGTTCTTGTTCAAACTCCTCGTCAACTACCCGAGCGCCGAGGAAGAAGGCAGCATGCTCGCGCGCTGGGGCCAGGTTACGCGCCAGCCCGAGCTTGCCGCCGTGTCCAGCAGCGAGGAGCTCCTCGCCTTGCGCGCCGAGGTCGATAAAATCCACGTCGCGCCGGCCGTGCAGGGTTACATCCTCTCGCTGGTCCGGGCCACGCGCGCACTGGCCGAGCCCGCCGGTAACGGCACACGCCCCACCCTGACCTTCGGCGCCTCGCCGCGCGCTTCGCTGGCACTCTACCAGGCCGGCCGAGCCCTCGCCTGGTTGCGCGGACAGGATTACGTCAGCCCCGCGCTCGTCCAGGAACTCGCCCCCGAAGTGCTCCGCCACCGCATCGGCCTCACCTACGAGGCGGAGGCCGAGGAAATCACTCCCGACAAAACCGTCGCAAAGATTCTCCAAACCACGCCGGTGCCGGCCGGGAAAAACTGAAGGGCTGAGGCAGCAAAAGGCTGAAAGACTGAAGGACTGAAAATGAAAACTTCTGCTTCTGCTGGTTCGGTCGGTTCGGATTCAGCCCTTCAGCCTTCTGCGCCCATGGCCCTCCTGCGCCGCCTCGAGTGGCGCGTGCGCCACGCCGTCGAGACCGTGCTCAGCGGCGAATATCGCTCGGCTTTCCGCGGCCGCGGCATGGAGTTCGACCAGGTCGTGAAATACGAGTTTGGCGACGACGTGCGCGATATCGACTGGAACGTCACCGCGCGCCTCGGCGACCCGTATCGGAAAAAATTCATCGAGGAGCGCGAAGTCTCCCTGTTGATCGTGTTTGAGGATTCGCCCAGCCTGCAATTTGGCTCCGCCGCGCTGTCCAAACGCGAGGCGCTGCTCGAGCTCGCCGGCCTCGTCATGCTCCTCGGCGCCGTCAACCGCGACCGCGTCGGCTTCGTTCACGCCACGCCGGCCGGCAATTTGTTTCGCCAACCCGTGCGCGGGCGCGGGCCCATCCTGCACGCCGCCGCAACCTTGCTCGGCCAGCCCGCCCCTGAACTTTCAACTTTCAGCACTCTACCCTCAACGGTCTCAAACATTCCCTGGCGTTTGCTCTACCGCGCCATGCCCAAGCACACCATTCTCGTGTGGCTCGGCGATTTTCCCGCGCGACCCGCGCCCGACGGCTGGGCGATGCTCCAGCGCCGTTACAACACCATGGGCTTCCGTGTGGATGACCCGTGGGAGCGCGCGCTGCCGGCGGGTGAAACTTTCGCCGCCTACGATCCGCTCGCCGGCCGCCTCGTCACGCTCGACGGCTCCGCCGCGCAGCAGGCCGCCCACGCGCAATGGCGCGCGACCCGCGAAGCCGCGTGGGCGGCGCTCTTTCCCGACCGGCGCAGCCGCCTCGTCGTGACCACCCAGGAAGACCGCTTTGATGCCCTCGTGAAGTTTTTCCGCGCCCGTATGGCCGCCGCGACGCGCTGACGCGCAAGTCGCGGCAAATCCCAAACGCCAATGTCCAAACGCCAAAAAATCTTTGCCACTAAAAATTTCCAATCCGGCGCAGCCAGCGCCCGTTTGAAATTTTTTTGGGATTTAATTATTGGCGTTTGGGATTTCGCCGGAACGGCAATGCATGAATGACTTTATCTTAAAGGATCCCTTGTGGCTTCTGGCACTGCTGCTCATCCCGCTGGTGGTCTGGCTGCGGCAGCGCCGTCGTATGCCCGTGCTGCTCGTGCCTTTTGCCGCCGCCTGGCACCAGCCCTCGCTTGCTTCCATTTCCCGCCTGCCCGTCACCCTCGCCGGCGCCGGCCTCGCCTTGCTCATCTGCGGACTCGCCCGGCCGCAACGCATCGACGGCAAGCATGAAGTCCGCTCCCAAGGCTACGACATCATGCTCACCATCGACCTTTCCGGGTCGATGCAGACGCCAGACTACGAAAAAGACGGGCAGCCCTTAACCCGCCTGCAGGCGATCAAGCCTGTCATCCAGGCGTTTATCGACCGCCGGCCCGACGACCGCATCGGCGTCATCATTTTCGCCAAGAACGCCTATACTCTCTCGCCGCTCACCTCCGACCATACCTGGCTCGCCCGCCAGATCGAACGCATCCGCATTGGGATCATCGACCCCAGCCGGACCGCCATCGGCGACGGCCTCGGCCTCGCCCTCACGCGCCTCGATCAAGCGTCGCGGATCGAGCAAGGCCAGCGCAAAGGCGCTTTCGTCATCCTGCTGACCGACGGCGCCAACAACTCCGGCTCGCTCGAACCAAAGCAGGCCGCAAATATCGCGAGCTCGCGGGGCATCCCCATCTATACCATCGGGGCGGGCTCCGACGACGACCTCGACGAAAGCATGCTCATCGATATCGCCGACCTGACCAAGGGAAAATATTTCCGCGCAGCCGAATCCGACACCATCGAGCATGCCTTCACAGCCATCGATCGCGCGCAAAAGATCGAATTTCAGGCCGAGTCCCGCCTCATCACGACCGAACTTTTTCCGTGGCTCGCCGCACCCGCAGCGGCGCTGCTGCTCGCGGCAGCGTTACTGGCTGGTTCCGGCCGGAAAGCATCATGGGCTTGAAGCGCCGCCGCAAACTCCAAAACCCAATGTTCAAATCCCAAAAAATATTTAAGGACAAAGCTTCAAACCGAGTGGGGCTTTTGAAATCTTCTGCTCTTTTGAGATTTCTTTGGAGTTTGGAGTCTGGAATCTGTGATTTCTCCCCATGACATTTTACTGGCCGCATATATTCTGGTTGCTCTTCGCGCCCGCCGCATTGCTGGCGTGGGAGCTGGTGCGCCGGCGAACCGCGGGCGCCGACGCGCATCCAAAAATCCTTCGCGCCGAAGCCGGCCTGCACTCGCTCAACCTCACGCCTGACGCCTCTCGCCGCTCGCCTCATCGCCATGCCCGCTGGTGGCTGGCAGCTGGGCTCATGCTCACAGTGGTCGCGCTTGCCCGGCCACAATGGGGCCGGATCGAAGAGCCGGTCTTCGGCCAGTCGCGCGAAATCCTCCTCGCCCTTGACCTTTCGCGCAGCATGAACTCGCCCGACGTGCGGCCCTCGCGCCTCGAACGCGCCAAGCTCCTGATCCAGTCGCTGCTCGATCACCTGCAGGGCGAGCGCGTTGGCCTCGTGGTGTTTTCCGGCACGGGGTTCCTGCAATGCCCGCTCAGCGCCGACTACGAAGTCCTCCGCGAATTTCTGCCCGCGCTCAACACCGACTTTCTGCCCGAGGGTGGCACCAATTACCACGATCTCCTGCAAACCGCGCTCGACTCCTTCAGCACCGACGGCAGCGCCGACCGCTATCTGATCATCCTCAGCGACGGTGAGGCCACCGATGACGATTGGCGTCCGCTCATCGACGGGTTGAAGAAAAAAAATGTCAGGGTCATCGGCCTCGGCGTCGGCACCACCACCGGCACGATGATCCCCGACGGCGCAGGCGGTTTCGTGAAAGACGAGCGCGGCGCCGTCGTCCTATCGAAGCTCGAAAGCGCGACCCTGCATGAACTCGCTGAAAAAACCGGCGGTGCCTATGCCGACGCCAGCACCTGGGTGGATTTGCCCGCGCTGCTCAATGCCACCATTGAAACCGGCCACCAGGGCGAATTCCATGAAACCACCCGCGTGCGCTTCGCCGAGCGTTTCCAATGGGCGCTCGCCCCGGCGTTGCTCTGCCTGCTCATCAGCTTCTGGCGCGAGTTTCCCGTTCGTCCCCGTGCCCGCGACCTGAAGATGGAACCAGAGGCCAGAGGCCAAAAAACAGCAGACGGAAAACAACCACTTCAGTCTGCCACGATTGCCATCTTCTGCCTTCTGACCTCTGGCCTCTGGCCTCTAGCCTTCTGTCCCCGCGCCTCGGCCGCCGAAAACGACAATGCCGTGGCCGACTCGCTCACCAAAGTCGTCGGCCATCTCTCCGCACAGGATTCAACCTCCGCCTACGACTGGGCCAACCTCGCACAGACCACCATTACCTACGGCCAGCGCTTGCAAGGCACCCAGCAGCCCGTGCCCGCGGGTCCCGTGCGCGACGCGCTCGCCGCGGTGGACGCCGGCGAAGCCCTCGATACCCACGCGGCCGACTGGTCCAAACTCCGCCGCGAACTTGCCGCCCTCCAAAAAAAGCCCGACGAGCCAAAACCACCACCGCAACCGCAAAAACAACCGCAGCAACCGCAATCGCAAAAGAACGATTCCAATCAGAACCAGCAGAATTCCTCGCAGAACCCGTCGTCCGGCGGGAAATCGCAACAGGACAAATCGCAGCAAAACAAGTCCCTGCAATCGCAGAGAAATGACTCCGAAAACAGCCAGCAGAATTCGCAACAAAATCCCCCTTCTTCAGGTTCGCCACAAAACCAGCCCCCCCCCGGCCCGCCTGCCTTCGGCGACATGAAGGAAAACTCACCCGCGCCAACCCAGCCCCGGACGCAACCCGCCGAAACGCGCGAACTCCAGAAAATCGGCGGCCAACCCGAGAAAAGAACCGGCGACGCCGCAGCCGACGATCCCACGCTCGTCGTGCCGCTGGCGAAACTCGACCAGCTCAAGCAGCAGGATTCTCCCGCCGCCCTCTATGAATTATTGCGCGGTGAAAACAAATCCGCCCCCACGCCCAACGGAAAAAACTGGTGATACCCATGCGTAAATTCTCATTTTGGCTTTTTGTTTCTTTTTTTGCCGCGGTCGCCCATGCGCAAAGTGCCCATTGGGAGCCTTCCGGCGGCACCCTCGCCTTCGACCAGGATAACGAGCTTCACCTCGTGTTCGATAACTGCACCCCGAAGGACAGTCCGGTGAAGCCGCCGCCGGTGGCCGGCCTGCTGCTCGACGCTGCCTCGCAGGGCTCCAGCTTTTCGCTCACCAACGGCCAGGCGAGCTCGAGCTTCACGATCACCTATGCCGCACACCCCACGAAGCGCGGCACCCTGCAGCTGCCAGGCTTCATCCTCGCCACCGACAAAGGCGACGTCCGCGTGGCCGCCGTTTCCTTCGACGTATCCGACTCCGCCGCGACCTCCCCGGCCAATGGCAACTCGCAACCCACCTCATCGATCGCCGACGCGGCCCATGCCACCCTTGCGCCCGCCAGCGGCGAATATTGGGCCGGCGAGGTTTTTCCCATCAGGTACACGCTCGACCTGGCGGGACGTTACAATCCACAAAACTACAGCCCTCTCCAGTGGTCACCCGGCTCCCTCATTGTGGAAGATTGGTCGAAGCCCGAAGACTTCGAGCTGGCCGTCAATGGCGAGCGGCATGTTGAAGTCGTCGCCAAGACGCGAGGCTATGCCAAGGCCGCCGGGGAAATCACCCTCCCGCCCGTGCGCCAGGTGGTGCAGTTCATGATGATCGACTCGTTTTCAATCGGGTTTCCCCATCCCGTAAATTTCTCCGTCACCAGCAACGCGCCGGCGTTTACCATCAAGCCTCTGCCGCCCGCACCGTCGAACTTCAGCGGCGCCGTCGGCCAGTTCGAATTTACCGCCAAAGTCGTGCCGGCCACGGTCGCCGTCGGCGAGCCGGTCACCTGGACGATCGCGCTCACCGGCACGGGCAACTGGCCCGACATCACCGGGCTGCCGGCCCGCGAAGCCTCGCAGGATTTTCAAGTGGTGCCGACCAAGCCCAAGCGCGAGCTGAAAAACGGCTCGCTTTTCGATGCCACACTCAGCGAGGACGCCGTGCTCGTGCCCGGCAAGCCCGGCTCCTACACGCTGCCACCGGTGAGCTTCACCTATTTCGATCCCAAGGCCGGCAGCTACAAAACCCTCACGACGGACGGCTCGACCGTCACCGTGACACCGGCGGCTGAAAACAAAACCAGCCAGCCGCAAGCCAACGTCGCCGCAGGAACCGCCGGGCTCAGCTTGAAGCTGCCCGGCCCGCCGACGCCGCCAACCGCCATCCCACGCGAGCCGCTGGATGGCACCGTGCTCGCGCCGGTTCCGTGGAGCGCGAGCACCTTCACCGCCATCCTGGTCGCGCCTTTCGCGCTCCTGCTATTTTTCTGGCTCGGCCTCGCCCTGCGCCGCGCGCGCCTCACCGATCCGCGCCGTGTACAACGCGAAGCCTATACCCGCCTCGCGGCCACCCTGGCCCAACTTCGCTCCTCCACCGATCCCGCCGCGCGCACCCGCCTGTTGCTCGCCTGGCAGCACGATACCGCCGCGCTCGTCCAGCTGCACCACGCCGCGCCGGCCGCGGAAGCACTCGATGACCAAACCTGGCAGCAACTCTGGCGTGAAACCGAGCACGCGCTCTATGCCGCGGACCGTGCGCTGCCCGCCGACTGGCTTGCCCGCGCCGCCACGGCCCTCGCCGCCCGGTCCGCACCGGGATTTTCACCCGCCTCGCTTTTGCTCCCGCGCAATCTGCTGCCCTTCGCCGTGGCGCTGGCGGTTTTGTTCGTTGGGGTGAACTTCCCGCGCCTCGTGGCTGACGAAACCTCCCACCTGTCGCCTGCTACCTCACACCGCAGCGCGAGCGAAGACATCGCTGCGTATCGCTCCGGCGATTTCTCCACCGCCGAAGCCGGCTGGCGCGACGCCATCGCCCAGGCGCCGACCAACTGGATTGCGCGCCACAACCTCGGCCTCGCGCTGGCCCAGCAGGACCGCTGGCCCGAAGCCGCCGCCCAATGGAGCGCCGCCTTCGCGCAACATCCGGCGGACGACACCTTGCGTTGGAATCTTGCGCTCGGCTACGAGCACGCCGGCTACGTAGCCTCCGACCTCGTCGCTTTCACCGCTCCCGGCCCGCTGCAGCTGCTCGCCCGGCTCGCCTCGCCCGCCGAATGGCAGCGCCTGCTCGCCGCCGCCGCTGTGCTCGCCGCCGTCGCCCTCGCCCTGCTTCTCGCGCGCGGCTACGGGTTGATCGGCACGTGGGTGAAGTTTGTCGCGCTCTTCGCGCTCGTGCTGGCTTTGGGCACCGCCGCCACCGCGGGCGCAGGCATCCATGCTTACGGCCCGGCGGCCGACGCGCGCGCTGCGATGGTCTGGCGCAACGCCATATTGCACTCGATCCCGACCGAGGCCGGCACCACTCAAAAAACCTCGCCGCTCGCCGCCGGAAACCTCGCGGTGGTGGACAAAACTTTCCTCGGCTGGTCCCGCCTCGTCTTCGACAACAGCCAGACCGGCTGGGCCCGCACCGACGACCTGGTCAGTTTGTGGAAATAGCCGCCGTCGCTAAAGCTACGGCGTGACACATTCGTTCTTGGTCATTGGTCCTTGGTTGTAGTTGTAGTTAGTAATTGGTAGTTGGGCATCGTAAAAGTATCAGGTATCAGGTTTTCAAGTATCAGGAAAACGTGGGCATCGCGCGCTTGTTACTTGTCACTTGACACCTGTTACTTCGGCTTGTGCTTGGATGTTCGAGAGTCACTGCCAGATCGCGTCAGGCTTGAATGGCACGGGCTGGTCGAGTTGTTGCCAGACTTCATCCACGGTTTTTGCCACCGTAAACAGGTCGTGCACCGTCGGCGACATGAACCCCTCGCTCGCCACGCGCGCGAAATACTTCAAAAGGTCGTCATAAAATCCATCCTGGTTTAAAAGCACGACCGGCAGGTTGAGGCGGTTGAGATAGCGGAGGGCCACAATTTCGGAAAATTCCTCCAGCGTGCCCAGGCCGCCCGGCAGCACGACGAAGGCCGAGGCGCGTTCCTCCATCAGTCTCTTGCGCTCGCGCATGGTTTCCACGGTCACAAGTTCGTCAGCTATGGTGTAGGCCAGCTCGCGTGATTTCATAAACTCAGGAATGACGCCCACGACATAGCCGCCGCTGGCTTTGACCGCGCGGGCCAGCACGCCCATCGATCCCACGCAGCCGCCGCCGTAAACCAGCCCCCAGCCGCGCGCTACCATCCCGCGACCTAACTCCTCCGCCGCGGCGTGGTATTTCGCATCGATCAGGTCGCTGGAGGAACAGTAAACGCAGAGCAGTTTGGGCATGGGGGATTTTCAACCGCGAATAGGGCCAAACTCACGACAAATTTCTTTGGAGAAGTTTCAACCGCGGATGAACACAGATGTACGCGGATCTTTTTAGGTGAAGCACGTTGCCTCCAACACGTTTAAGCCTTTGGGATGTACTAAAAGGACAAGTCGCCCTATCTGGGCCGCATTCCGCACTTATCTGCGTGAATCCGCGTTCATCTGCGGTTAAAACTACCTCTTAAATCCGTGGTTAAGACTATTTCATATCGCGGGCGTCTCGCGCCCTCGCCCACCGGGCATCTGCACCTCGGCCATGCGCGCACCTTTTGGATCGCCGCCGGGCGCGTCCGCGCCGCCGGCGGCGCGCTCATCCTGCGCAACGAAGACCTCGACGCCACCCGCTTCCGCCTGGATTTCGTGGCAACGATGCTCGAGGACTTGCGCTGGCTCGGCTTCGCCTGGCGGGAAGGCCCCGACCTCGGCGGCCCGCACGCGCCTTACAACCAGAGCGAACGCCGCCCGGTCTATCGCGCCGCGCTGGAAAAGCTCCATGCCGCGCGGCTGATTTTTCCCTGCACGCGCTCGCGGCGTGACGTGCTCGAAGCCGCCAACGCCCCACATGAGGGCGGCGGCGAAAATGACGAGCCGGTTTATCCCGTGCAATTCCGCCCGCCCGTCGACGCGCCGCTGCCACCGCTCGGCGAGAAAATCTCGGTCAACTGGCGCCTGCGCGTGCCCGACCGCGAAGAGGTTTCGTTCATCGACGGCCGCCTCGGACCGCAACGGGTCGTGGCCGGCCGCGACTTCGGCGACTTCCTCGTCTGGCGCAAGGACGATGTGCCCAGTTACCAGCTCGCCTGCGCGGTGGACGACGCGGCCATGGGCATCACCGAAGTCGTGCGCGGCGCCGATCTCGTCACGTCCACCTTCCGGCAGCTCCTGATCTATCGTGCGCTCGGCCTCACCCCGCCGGCATTTTATCACTGCGAACTCATGACCGACGAAAGCGGGGTGCGCCTCGCCAAACGCCACGATGCCCTCAGCCTGCGCACCCTGCGGGCCCAAGGCAAAACGCCGGAGCAAATCATCGCAGGATTTTTTCCCACTGATCACGCAGATAAACACGGATGAGGAAGCATTTATCCGTGGCCATCCGCGCTATCCGCGGTTAAATTTAACCATCGTGAAAATCGGCGTCCTTAATATCTCCGACCGCGCCGCCGCCGGCATCTATGAAGATACGCCCGGCCAGGCCGTCGTCACACTCCTGCGCGAGTGGCTCACGACGCCATTCGAAGTCGATTACAAAATCATTCCCGACGAGCGCGCCGCCATCGAGGCCGAGCTGCGCCGCCTGGCCGATGAGGCGGGCTGCTGCCTCGTCGTCACGACCGGCGGCACCGGCCCTGCACCGCGCGATGTCACGCCCGAGGCCACCACCGCCGTGTGCGAAAAAATATTGCCCGGCTTGGGCGAACTCATGCGCACAACCTCATTGAAATTCGTGCCCACCGCGATTCTCTCGCGCGCGGTCGCCGGCATCCGCGGAAAGACCCTCATCGTCAACCTGCCGGGCCGGCCGAAGGCGATTCGCGAAAACCTTGAGGCGGTTTTCCCGGCGATTCCCTACTGCATCGATCTCATCGGCGGCCCGCGACTCGAGACCAATGAGGCCGTGATGAAATCATTCCGGCCGAAAAGCTGAGGCGCGAACAATGCGTCATTGGGGTAGGGCGCGTTGCCCTCAACGCGCCGCGGCCCGCTCGGGGAGCGAGCCCTACCCGCCTGCTGCGCAAAACGCAGCAAGATCAAACGGCCGCGCGATTGGCCGTGGACGCGAGCGCCGATTGCGCGCGGGCCTTGGCGGGAGCCGTCGCCGGGGCGTTTTGCTGTGGCACCGACTTCGGCAACGCGTCGGCGATGCATCTGGCGGTGTAGCCCGAGCCGATCAGAAACATGACTCCGCCCATGAATTCGAGCCAAACCCCGGTCACATCGCCAAGCACCTCATTGGGCGGCGTGAAGGCCGGCGCCAATTCCGGCAATGTGGCCATCGCAAGACCGAGCACAAAAAATCCAAGGGCGTGGAGAATGTTCATAATGACGTCGGGGTTAAGTCCGAACAGACCTAACCAAGCTGCCTTTGTGCCAGCCGTGAATGTTTTACAAAACATCTTGGCCAATAGAATGTTGTGATGTAATCTATTGATTTGGACAAGCTTGCTTCGTGCAATCGGCACGGCCGTTGCGCCCGCCGTCTTGCAAGCTGCCGCCTGGAAAGGGCGGGTATCGGGCGATTCAGTCAATCACAGATCGCCCAATTGCGGCCGCAGCACGATCTCTTCGACCACCGTGTGGCGACTGAGCCGATAGATATCCAGGAAGGCTTGCGCCACGTCCCCGGCTGGCATCAGGCGTTCGGCGGACACACCGCTGCCGGCCCACGAGGGCGACCACGTCGCGCCGGGCATCACCGCGGTGACGCGCACGCCATTCTGTTTTAATTCCTCGCGCATGACGCGGGCAAGGCCGAGCACGCCATGCTTGGCCGCGCCGTAGGCGGCCATGCCGGGCAGCGCCTTGAAGCTGGCGACAGAACCCATGAGAAAAATATCTCCACGGCCGCGCCGCGCCATCGCAGGAGCAAAGGCGCGCGAAACGAGAAACGCGCTGCGCAGGTTGGCCATGAACATTTCATCGAATTTCTCCACCGGCGTTTCGAGAAACGGCGCGCCAAAAAAGTGCCCGGCATTGTTGACGAGCACGTCCACGCTGCCGAATTTTTTTCGCACCGCAGTGGCCATCGCGGCAACCGCCGCCACATCGGCGACGTCGCAGGGGAAAACCCAGGCTGAAGCGCCAAGTTTCCCGCAGGCGCGGGCGACGGAATGGAGATTTTTTTCGTTGCGCGCCACCAGCGCCAGCCGGCAGCCGCGGACCTCGCGCGCGAAGGTCCTCGCGATGGCCGCACCGATGCCCTGCGACGCGCCGGTGATGAGGATGACAGGACTGGACACGGTGGAAGTTTTTACACCAAGACCGCAAAGGCCGCGAAGCCGAAAGCAGCTAAACCAGGATGCTCCGCGATCTTGGCGATCTTTGGGTAAAGTGGCAAATGTTCAGCACACGAGCTGACCGAACTCCATGAAGTCCGCCGTGAAGCCGCCGGGCACGCCCTTGGCGATGACACTCACCGCGTCGTGCGAATGCAGCGACTCGAGGTGCGCGCACGCGATCTGGAAATCCTTGATGCGCTTGTCGGCATCAAACTCCCGGTAGAGCAGCCGCGCGGCGTCCTCGACGAACTTGGTGTAGGCGCCGTTGAGCTCGGCGAAGGCCTGCTCGTCCTCGCGCTTCACCATCACCTGGGTCTCGGTCTTGAGCGCGTTGAGGCAGTGCGCCTGGATGTCCTCGATCCAGATTTTCTTGCCTTTGACTTCCTCGATGGTGACGCGCGCCTTGCTGCGCTGCGAATGCGGGATCGAGTAGGCGCCGCGGGTGTCGCGCGCGTGCTCGGCCAGCTCCGCCGAACAGGGGCAGGCCGACGAATAGACAAAATCAAAGTGGATGAAACGGCGGTAAACCCCCATGCGCGTCAGCACGCCTTCAAACGCCACCTTGTAAAATTGGTAGCCTTCCAGCCCGCTGCGCAGGCTGCGCTGGAGCATCGGATAGGAAAAATCGATCTTCAGGCGGGCGGCCTTGCTTTCGACCTTGCGGAGATAGGCGCAAAGGATCTTTCCCATCCACTCGCCGGTGAAAACCTCGTCCTTGTGGTCGTAGAACGAACGGACAATGCGGCTCATGTTGATCCCCTTGTTCTCGGCTTCCAGCGAAACGGTGCCGGTGACGCTGGCCTCGAGCGTGAGAATCTTGCCCTGTTTCGTGCGAAACTTCAGCGGCAGCCGGAAATTGGAGACCCCGACCTGCTGGATCGGCACATGCGCGCCATGGATCGTGGCATAGGCGGCATCCATGATGTCGGGCAACGCCGCGCGATAGGCGGGCGTGACCTTGAACTTGGCATCGTACCCGCGCGTAAGGCGGGGTCCGTTTCCACCGTTGGTGCGGTGGAGATACATTTTCGTTTTTGTTTTCATTCGTTTTTGGGGGCTGCGGCCGGACGGGTGACGATAACCGTTTACCCGGCCTGTGGACCAAAATATTCGGCGAAATTGCGTTCTGTTTCGTAAAGCCGCACGCAATGCAGGCGGCCGGACTTGACCAACGGCTCGATCTCACGCCAGAAGGCGATGACGAGATTTTCCGTCGTGGGCAGGATACCGTGGAGAAAACCGACCTCCTCGTTGAGGTTGCGGTGATCACACTTGTCCGCCACGGCCTCGTGCAGGATGCGTTTCAGGTCGACGAGGTTGACGACAAAGCCGGTGTCAGGATCCGGCTCGCCGCGCACGGTGACTTCGAGGACGTAGTTGTGACCATGCCAGTGCGGGTTGGCGCAGAGGCCAAATGCCTTTTTATTCCACGCCGGCGAAAAAGCCGGATTGTACAGCTGGTGCGCGGCGTTAAAATGCACGCGTCGCGTCACCATGACGGTACCGGTCAGCGAGCGCATGGTTGGGCGCGCGGCGGGTTTTCGGCGGGTGGGTTTCTTCGGCACAGCGGGCCAAACAACACCACAAACCCAGCGCGGTCAACCCGCGGGTGGAGGCGGCAACAGCTCCGCGCCGAGCAACAAAAACGCCCCGCCGCCATAGGGTGCGGTGTCCGTGGGCTTCGTTGCAACCGGATGATCCCCTTTCGGCTGCACACTGCCGAGCTGGCCATTGGGAAGTTGCATGCGTTTGAGCGCAGTCCACGCCTTCAGCACCACCGGCATATTCGGTC
>Ga0210392_10000504_pt1 | contig 23833 bp, 19 predicted proteins | sample IncBWC30OmetaG_FD_161057 | JGI IMG/M metagenome (GOLD analysis project Ga0210392, IMG submission 161057) | Forest soil microbial communities from Barre Woods Harvard Forest LTER site, Petersham, Massachusetts, United States - Inc-BW-C-30-O ...
CGAAACTTGCATCGAACTGTTTGGTGTCAATCGCTGCATGTTCGAAAGCAATTTCCCGGTTGATATGGGAAGCTGCACCTATCCTGTGCTCTGGAACACCTTCAAAGTTTTGGCCAAGCAGTACTCCGCCGATGAGAAATCCGCATTGTTCAGCGGCACCGCCCAGCGCGTCTACCGGCTGAAGATATAGGCCCCTCGATGCAGTCCAAAGCCGCCACCTATCGCGAAGTGAACACTCAATTGGAGGTGCTTTTCTCCGGCGAACACAATGGCTTGGCCAACGCGGCAAATATGTGCGCGCTCCTGTACCAGATGCTCGCCGCTGTGAACTGGGCGGGATTTTATTTCCTGCAAGGCGGCGAGCTGGTATTGGGACCGTTTCAAGGCAAGGTTGCGTGCGTGCGCATCGCCATGGGTCGCGGTGTCTGCGGTACCGCCGCTCAGCGCCGGGAAATTTTGGTCGTGCCGGACGTGAGTGAATTTCCCGGACACATTGCCTGTGATGCGGCGTCGCGCTCCGAAATCGTGGTGCCCCTGATCCAGCACGGGCGCCTGCTGGGCGTGCTGGATCTCGATAGTCCGGAATTGGCCCGCTTCGATGACGAAGATCGTGCGGGTCTCGAAGCCTCCGTTGAATTGCTGTTGAAGTCCTCGCAGCTGAGCAAGCTGGCCGATTGAAGATGCGCACCGACCCGGCCAATATTTCGCGGCGCGATGCGCTCTCCATCCTGGCGGGCGCTGCAATCGGCGGCGGGGCACTTGTTGGGCAGGGTAATTCCACGGCGGCGCCCACGGCGCCGAACGCAGGCCGCGTCAAAAACTTTCGTATCCGCACGCTGACCGCGGGCACGCCGATCACGAGCTTTGCAGATACTCACGCGGTCGAAGCTGCGCTGGACTTCTTGGCAACAGCCAGGCGGCAATTCGAAGAAGCGGGCTATGTCGTGCAGACAATCCGTGTCGCATTGAATCCGCTTCTGGTAGGCGCGGCTGCGGCTGCGCGCGCCGATGCACTGCCGAAGCTGGTCGCGCTCGATGCGCTGGCCGCCTCGCACGGCGCAGTGATCAGCATCGGGCCGGTCTTTTCGGTTGGCGATGTGGACGAGACCATCGGCACATGGGCGCTGCAGCTCGCGCTGGCCACCAAGGTGTTGAGCTTCAGCGGTTCGGTCGCGAGCGCCGCTGCAGGAGTGCACCGCGAGGCTGTTGTGATGGCAGCGAAGGTCATATCGTCGCTCACCAACGCGGGCGGTGGCGGCATTGCGAACTTCCGCTTCGCGGCCGCGGCATGCGTTCCTGCCGGCACGCCCTTCTTCCCCGTCGCCTATCACGAGGGGCCGCCGTCGCTGGCCGTCGGACTGGAATCGCCTGGTTTGGTGCGCGAGGCTTTCACGGGTGCCGGCGATCCGACTGAAGCGTCCGAGAGGCTGCGCGTCCTGCTTGATACGGAGCTGCGCCCGGTCGAAAAACTCGCGCAAGTTGCCGCCGAACTGGGGAAGCGCCACTATTTAGGCATCGATACCTCGCCGGCTCCGGGGCGCGACAGCAGCATCGGCCTGGCTCTGGAAACCTTGACTGGACAACCCTTCGGATCCGCATCCACTCTTCAGGCCTGCGCCGCCGTAACGGCAGGCATCAAGTCCGTGGCCGTCAAAACCTGCGGCTATTCCGGCTTGATGCTGCCGATTCTGGAGGATCCGGTGCTCGCCGCGCGGGCGGCCGAAGGGCGTATCAAGCTGTCGGACCTGCTGCTTTACTCAACTGTTTGCGGCACAGGACTCGACGTGGTGCCGGTACCGGGCGGTGCATCGCCTCAGGAGCTCGCGCGCGTGATTGGGGACGTGGCAACTCTCGCCGTTCGCCTGAAAAAACCACTCTCGGCCCGTCTCTTCACGGTGCCCGGCAAAAAAGCCGGTGAGCACGTTGACTTTACCGATCCGTTGCTGTGTTCGTCAAAGGTCATGTCCCTTTAAGCGCGACGCATTATAATCGCGCACCGCGCTTCGACGGCCGATGGGCGCGGCGTCATAACAACGGGGTGGAAATGAACTTGCTATCGCGCGTGGCGCTGCTTTCTTCGGTGGCTTTCGCCGTGTCCGGCGCTTTAGCCTCGGAGCCGTTCGCATCGACGTATCAGGTGCCCGTCAGTTCGCCGGTACTGATCCAAGGCGCAACCGTGCTCACCGGCACCGGTGAGCGCCTCGATGGCACCGATGTGTTGATTGCAAACGGCCGCATCCAAGCGATCGGCAAAGGGCTTGCCGCGCCCGGGGACGCGCGCATCGTCGATGCGAGGGGCAAATGGGTTACACCAGGCCTCATCGACATCCACTCGCACCTGGGCGTGTACGCCAGCCCCGCGGTCAAAGGACTCGACGATGGCAACGAGGCAACGGCTCCGGTCACGTCAAACGTTTGGGCCGAGCATTCCGTCTGGCCGCAAGATCCCGGATTCGAGAGCGCGCTCGAAGGCGGCGTCACGACCATGCAGATTTTGCCCGGCTCGGCGAATCTCATCGGCGGCCGTTCGGTCGTGCTCAAGAACGTGCAGGGCGTGACCTATCAGGCCATGAAATTTCCCGGCGCTGTCTACGGACTCAAGATGGCCTGCGGCGAGAATCCGAAACGCGTGTACGGCGAGAAGCATCAGGCGCCGTCGACTCGAATGGGCAATGTCGCGGGTTATCGGCAGGCCTTTGCCGACGCGCAGGACTATCAGCAGCAATGGGACAAGTACAATCGCGAATTGACGGAGTACAACAAGAAGAAAGCGGAGCGCGCCGACGGCACCGCTAAAAAATCCAAGGACAAGGATGCCGCCGCAGAAAAAGAGCTCACGCCTCCCAGTCCGCCGAAGCGCGACCTGAAGCTCGAAACCCTGGCGGAGGTCATGAAGGGAAATATTCGGGTACACATGCATTGCTATCGCTCGGATGAAATGGCGACCATGCTCGATGTGGCCGATGAATTTGGGTTCAAGATTGTTGCGTTCCACCACGCTGTTGAGGCTTACAAGATCGCTGATCGCCTGGCCGACAAAGGTGTGTGCGCCGCGATGTGGGCGGATTGGTGGGGTTTTAAAATGGAAGCCTACGACGGCGTGCAGGAGAATTTGGCCATCGTGGATTTCCCCGAGCACAGCTGCGCCATCGTTCACTCCGATTCAGGCGACGGCATCCAGCGCTTGAACCAGGAAGCTGCCAAAGCGATGGCGCATGGCCAACGGGCAGGATTGACCGTTGCGCCGGAGCGCGCGATCCGTTGGCTCACCGCCAATCCGGCCAGGTCGCTTGGTCTTCAGGACCAAATTGGCACACTCGAGGCCGGCAAGGGGGCGGATGTGGTGATCTGGAACGGAAATCCGTTCAGCGTCTATGCGCTCGCGGAGCAGGTGTTCATCGACGGCGCCCTGAAGTTCGATCGCGCGCATCCACCCGCCAAACCGCGGTCCGATTTCTTGCTGGGCCGGCACATCGCGGAGGCGCCGCTATGAAATTGCTCTACCTCCTCGTCTGCATGGCCGGCGGCATCATGGGTGCCCAGTGGGCGGTGGCCCAGGATTTCGTCATTCGCGGCGCGACCGTCCACACGGCCTCTGCAAAAGGCACACTGAAAAACACCGACGTCGCGGTGCGCGGCGGATTGATCGTCGCGATAGGTTCGGATGCCGGCGCGTCAGGCGCGACGGTGATCGATGGCAAGGGCAAGGAACTCACACCGGGACTGTTCGGCGGACTGACTGATATCGGTCTTGAGGAAATTGCCGCGGAGGCGCAGACCGTCGATTCGACTCTGAATCTTAAATCTCCTCAATGGGATCAGCAGTGGCGTCCCGAGCTCGACGTCACGGTGGCGTATAACCCGCGCTCGATCGTCGTACCGATCACACGCGTCGAAGGCGTGACCTGGACCGTGCTGGCCCCCAGTGCCGAAGACAGCATCATTGGCGGTCAGGGCTCGGCAGTCGTGCTCGATGGCCGATACGATGCGGCGCTGGCCGGCAGCCGCTCGCTGTTTGTGCAAATGGGAGCTGCCGGCGCCAAAGTCGCCGGCGGAACGCGCGCCGCGGAATATATGTTGTTGGAACAGGCAATTCACGAGGCGCGAGCGCCGGGGCCGATCGCTCAAGGAGCTTTGCTGCATGCCGCGGGCCGGGAAGCACTGACCCGCTATTTGACAGGCGGCCGGGTGGTGTTTCAGGTCGATCGCGCGGCGGACATCTTGGGCGTCGTCAGGTTTGCCGAACGCAATGGGATGAAACCCGTCATTCTGGGGGGCAACGAAGCGTGGTTGGTCGCGAAGGAACTCGCGAAGGCCAATGTCCCCGTGATCTTAAATCCGCTCGATGATCTACCGCTCGATTTCGATCGGCTTGCCTCGACCCTGGAAAACGCGGCGCGTCTGCAACGTGCCGGCGTGCGCATCGCCTTTTCGAGCGGCGACACCCCGCAAGCGCGACTGGTTCGCCAACTGGCCGGCAACGCGGTTGCCCATGGTCTGCCGTGGGAATCTGCGCTCGCCGCCATCACTTCAACACCGGCTGATATCTTCGGATTGGGCGCGACGCACGGCCGTATCGCCGTCGGGCAGAGCGCGGACTTGGTGCTGTGGAGCGGCGATCCGCTTGAAATCACCACACTGGCGGATCAGGTTTGGATTGCGGGCCGCCCGGTGGAGATGAAGTCCCGCCAGACCGAACTGCGCGATCGTTATGTCGAGAAAGTAAAAGCGCATCAGGCGCGCTGAAGCGCGCCGGCGCTAGATAGGCCGCTTGGAGACCAATATCTCGCAATACAAAGACACAATGAGTTCCTCGAGGCTACGGTTGAGTTTGCCCTGCTGTGCGGCGGTCGCACTCTTGTTGTTCGGCTCGACGTCCCTGCGAGCAGTTGAACCTAGCTCCGCCATTGAGCAGCAGTTGCGTACCCTCGAGGCAGAACTCGCCACCGCACTGTCGTTGGTGGACGTGGACAAGCTGAGTCAAATATGGGCGGATGACTTCGTGTCAACCATGGCAGATGGGCACGTAACCACGGGGAAGGCACGTCTCAAAGCACTGCGTGCCAAAAAGCCTGATCCGACGTCCCAGGTCACCAACCAGAACCAGAAGATCGAGATCCAAGCACATGGCGATTGGGCCGTGGTCTTGGTCACTTCTTCCTGGGTCGCTGCCGGCAAGACGGTTGGCGATCCCTATCAGGCAACGCATGTCTGGGCCAAACGCGACGGGCGCTGGAAGTTAATTGCGGCGCACATCAGCGAAGTCAAACCCTGATATCGACCTTGCACTACAGCTCGGGTAATCGTTCAATGCCGAGCGCACCCCTTACGGAGTCATCCATGAGATTTATTTTCGCTGTCGCCGCCGCCATCGCTTCAATCTCGGCCCTTGCCGTGCCGCCCCAGGACACGCCGGCCGGAGAGCAGCGATTTCGTGAGTTATACAAAGAACTGGTCGAGACCAACACCACCTTGTCCGCCGGTAGTTGCACCCTCGCCGCCGAGCGCCTGGCCGCGCGGTTGAAGGCGGCCGGCTTCCCGGACAGCGATCTGCATCTATTCGCGGCTCCCGATCACCCAAAGGAAGGCGGACTGGTCGCCATTTATCCCGGCAAAGACCTCAAGCTCAAAGCAATTCTGCTGCTCGCGCACATCGACGTGGTGGAAGCCAAGCGCGAGGATTGGACACGGGATCCTTTCAAGCTGGTTGAAGAGAACGGTTCGTTCTATGCGCGCGGTGCCAGCGACGACAAGGCCGAGGCCGCCATTTGGGTGGACACCCTCATTCGCTACCGCAGCGAAAACTACCGGCCCCGGCGCACGATCAAGGTGGCGCTCACCTGCGGTGAAGAGACCGCAGGCGCGTTCAACGGCGCTGATTGGCTCACGCGGAATCGGCGCGAGCTCATCGATGCGGCATTCGCGCTCAACGAGGGCGCCGCCGGGGAGCTTGATACGAGCGGGCACCGGATTGCCCTCGAAGTCGAGGCCGGCGAGAAATTTCCGCAGAATTACCGGCTCGAGGTAACCAACAAGGGCGGGCATAGCTCGCGGCCGGTGAAGGACAACGCGATCTATCATCTCGCCGCAGCGATCACTCGCATCAGCGCCTATGAATTTCCCGCACAGTTCACCGACGGCAATCGAGCGTACTTCGCGGGCATGGCGAAGATCCAGGCAGCAAAGGGCGATACCGAAATCGCGAATGCCATGAACGCCTTTCTGAAAAACCCCGGCGACACGCAGGCGCTGACGCTGGTCTCCGCCAAGGATCCCAGCTGGAACGCGACGCTGCGTACCACCTGCGTCGCGACCATGCTCGACGCCGGCCATGCCACCAACGCGCTGCCGCAGCGCGCACGCGCGAATATCAACTGTCGGATCTTCCCCGGCGTCAGCACCGAGACCGTGCGCGCCAAGCTCGAGGAGCTGGTGGCCGATCCGGCCGTAAAGATTTCCTCGTCCGAGACGCGTGGACCCACCGCTTCACCGCCGCCGCTCACCCACGAGGTCATGGCGCCGATCGAGAAATTGACTGCCGAGTTCTGGCCCGGCGTGCCGGTGCTGCCGATCCTGCAGGCAGGTGCCACCGACGGCGAATTTACCAATGCGGTCGGTATCCCAACCTTCGGCGTGGAGCCGGTTTTCTTCGGACCCGACATTGGCAATATCCATGGTCTGAACGAATACGTCGGTGTGAAGTCGCTGCTCGAGGGCCGCGAGTTCTTGTACCGGTTGGTCAAGATCTACGCGGAGCAAAAATAGCGAACCGGCGTGTCGGATAATCGGTGTCGGCTGGGCGACATCGGCCGGGCGACATCGGCTGGGCGACCGTTATGTCCCGGTCGCCTGCCCCCCGAAGTCACTCAGTTGCTGGCAAAATGAATCGCGCCGGGCGGACGCATCGCACTGAGAGCCGGCGAACCGACGTCCTTGACGGCCTTGTCGATCGCGGTATCGGTGCACTCGCGCACCCCTTTCTGGGTGAGTATGTAGGTGTACGAGTTGGCCGAACAAACCCGGTTCGCTGCCGCCACGATTCGGCGATACAGGACCTTGGCCCCGGCCGGCTTCGAGATATCCAGATCTGCGTAGCTGACCTTTTCACTGGGCAGGGCCCCGTCGGCAGCTCGGGCGGTCGCCTGCAGGGTACCCAAGGTCAGCGCACCGCACAGGAAGAAGCTCGCCGCACGGAGTGTATTTTTGAAAGTGGTGTTCATGATCAATCTCCTAAATTTGAAAAGCAGTTGTTTAAGATCTCACCACGAAGATTCGATATCGCCGTGGCTTGGGTGCAGGTGTACGACCCGAGGCCGCTTCAAGTCCTCAAGGCTTCCTCAGGCTTTGCTCAAGGATTTCTAATCCCCTTCTTGAGGTAGAAAAACGCGCGATCAGGCGCGCGCGGCCACGATTCGCGGCTCGGGAAGGCGGCCGGGCCGGCCGCGGCGCGCTATCATTGCCTGACCTCAAGTCAATCCAAGCGGGTCGCACGCATGCATTTACGTTGCTTAGGTCTGACCGTACTCCTGGGCTTGGCCGTTTCTGGAGCCCACGCGGGGGAAAGGCTGCCGACAATCCCTCCGGCGCAGTACACGGCGGAGCAGAAACAGGCGGCGGCCGCCTTCGAGGCGGCACGCAAAGTTCCGGTATTCGGGCCTTTCGAGCCCTTGATGCACAGCCCCGAGGTGATGTCGCAGGCGCGCGCGATGGGCGACTACCTGCGTTACAAATCGGCCATCGGCAATACGCTCAGCGAGCTTGCGATCCTGACTACGGCCCGCGAATGGACCCAGGACTACGAATGGTTTGTGCACTACCCGATTGCGCTGAAGGCCGGCATTCGGCAGGAAATCACCGATGCCATCGCCGAGGGCCGACGCCCGACGGCCATGAATCCCGACGAGGAAATCGTTTACGAATACTCGATGGAGCTGCTGAAGAACAAACAAGTATCCAATGCCACGTTCGAACGCGCCAAGTCGCGCTTCGGCACCAAGGGTGTGGTCGACCTGACCGGAATCGTGGGTTACTACACCTTTCTTGGCATGCAGCTCAACGCGGCACAGTATCCGGTTCCCAAGGACGCCAAGAAACTTCCGAGGTTGCCCCCTTGAGTGCCTGCCGACGATATCGGCAAACCGAGTCGGGTCCGGGTTTAGAATAAGTCCCGGCGCAACTGTAACGGCAAACGGAGAGGGCGCGCATGACGGCATTTGACTTGACTCCCCCCAACGGCACTCAGCGCAGCGAAATTACCGCCGGACTTGACGCGGACGAGCGTCGCGTCCTGCTACAACACGGCACTGAAGCGGCGTTTTGCGGCGTATTCCTCGACAACAAGAAGGACGGCACCTACACCTGCCGATTCTGCGGTCTGCCCCTATTCCGGTCGAACGCGAAGTTCGACTCGGGCACCGGTTGGCCGAGCTTCTTCAAGCCCTACGATGAATCCCACATCAAACGCATTCGCGATACCAGCTACGGCATGATTCGGGTGGAGGAGGTTTGCGCGCGCTGTGGCAGCCATCTCGGCCACGTGTTTCCCGATGGCCCGCGTCCCACGGGTGAGCGGCACTGCCTCAATTCGGTATCTCTGTCGTTTACCGAGAGCGGCAAAACACTGCCCGATATGCTGAAGCGCGGCGCTCCGGAAGGCATGATCGACTCGGCCGGTTGAACGGCGGCGCGTGCCGGCAGTTATTTAATCGATAGTGAACCCAACCGCATCGAAGTACCACTTGTTGGCAGCCAAGCCGGTCTGGTCTTGAATAAAGAACTTAAGAATGCGGGTGTCGGTCAGTTTGAAGGATGACAGCGGAATCTTGCACTGCTGCCATTCGCCGATGGCGGGTTCTTCACCGCCGGTACAGTATGGCGTGACCAAGATGGCCGAGCCGTCGGCCGTGTCACCGGAGGACATGAAACCCACTTGGAAAGTCTGATGGTTGACGGTGGCCTTGGCGGAAAAGATCAGAAATTTGAAGGGCGCGATGTCGAAGCATTGCCGGTGATCCTGCTGGCAATCGGCGCTCACGAACGGCTGCCAGCCGCCCCATTGGTGCCCCTTTATTGCGAGGTCATAGCGGCCTTCGGGCGGTACACCGACGGTATCGGTGTATTTCACCGATTCCACGCCGAAGGACCAATCGCCACTCCAGTTGAACTTGCCGTTCTTGTATACCCACATCGTTCGCGCGGCTGGTGCCCCGGACTGAGCGGCGCAGCCAAGCATCGAAAGAAGGAGCGCCGCCAGAAGAACGAACGTTTTCATGCCGGCGCAGTGTAACGCACGGCAATATCGGCCAAAAGCCGCATGCCGCAATCAGGCCGCGTTGATCAGTCCCACCTATCTCAAGGAGTCGCGGGGGTGGCCGTTTCCGAAACTTTGCGCAGAGCGGCATAGTGCAACTCATGCACCTTGCTCCGGGCAATTCCGATTCGCTTTCATTCCGGACTTTCTTGGTTGACGTGGTCATCACTTTGCAGAAAACGGATGAGTGGCAGAACACGGTGGTCATCATCAGCTGGGACGACAGCGACGGTTGGTATGATCACCTGAGCGGACCCGTCGTCAGTCACTCGGCCTTCAACAGCGGCACGTTTGTTCCTCGACGATCAAACCGGCCTGGTTGTCGGGGACCACGATCACGGCGGAAACTAGTGATTAAATGGATCGTTGCCCCGCTGTCGGCGTCGCCGGCAGCGGGGCCAGAGTACGCACTGGTGAATGCGCCGCCAACGGCGCCATATCCGCTGACGGCTGCGGTGATGCCGTCACTGGGGTGCGCCATTTGTGCGCGCTACCCCGCAGTTATCAAGGTAACTGCTATCGGCGGCCAAGGGGGAGGCTGTAGAGTCTGTGCGCGGCTACACCCGCATCCGAGCGCCTCATGCTCCCCCACAGAGCCCGCGAAGGCCGCCGACGTGTAGGTCAGGGATTCCCTGAATGATTGAACTCTATGAACGGTGCTGACTCCTCATACGCATCGCTGCGGGGGCGCTCTCCGTTTGCAATAATCTGGATGTTTGCCGCAATCGTGCTGTGCCTGCTCATACTGGCTAATTTCAGCTTTGGAGTGCTGTCGTCGCTGCGAGCATACGTTGGCGGCGAGAGTAAATGGTCGAAAGCGCAGAAAGACGCCGTCTTTCACCTGCAAAAATACGCCACCACCCGCGCCGCGGATGATCTCAGGCAATTTCTCGACAATATCGCCGTCCCCCTGGGGGACCATACGGCTCGACTCGAGATGAACAAGGCTAACCCGGATATTCAAAAGGTGCGGCTAGGGTTTGCCGGCGGCGGCAATAATCCCGATGACATCGACGGCATGTTCAATTTATACCGCAGATTTCATCGGGTCAGTGTCATGCAACGCGCAATTCAGGCCTGGGAAGCGGGGGATGACTACATCATTCAACTCGACAAGGCCGGAAGATCATTGCAGCGCGAGATCGAGTCTTCTTCGCCGCGTGCGCAGGACATTGAGTCCACGCTGGCCGAGGTCTCTTCGATCAACGAAAAACTAACTCCGATCGAGAATCAATTCGTCGACGCCCTGAGCCAAGCATCACGCACGACTTTTAAGCTGCTGCAGGCGATCATGTTCGCGGCCACGCCGGGGCTTCTGATCCTCGGAACCGTGTTGTCGCTGCGCATACTTCAACAAAGAAAGCGCGAGGATGACCGCGTCCGTCACATCGCCTTCCACGACGATCTTACCTCGCTCCCGAACCGGCTGATGTTGACCCAGCGCCTGGATCAAGCCTTGAGCCGTCACCGCCGCGCGGCAATGAAACTGGCGATACTGTATCTGAACTTGGACCGCTTCAAAGTGATCAACGACTCGTTGGGCCACGAAGCCGGGGACGCTCTGCTGCGTCAGGTTGCTGACCGCTTACGCACCCAAATGCGTGAAGGCGACACATTGGCGCGAGTGGGGGGAGATGAGTTCGTAGTACTGATCGAAAATTACGAAAATTCGATTGATGTCTCCGCCTGCGCTCAGCGTCTCGTCGAACAATTGGGCCTTCCATATGTGCTCGGGAACAAGGATTGCCACGTCACACTGAGCCTCGGCATCAGCATCTTTCCCAGCGACGGCTGCGATTCGCGGGCTCTTTTGAAGGCCGCGGATATGGCCATGTATCGGGCCAAGGAAACGGGTCGGAACAATTACCAGTATTACGTGCCGTCGATGAACGTACACACTCTGGAACGACTCGAACTGGAGTCGGATCTGCGCCGCGCCTTGGAACGGGGAGAGTTTCTCCTTCACTATCAGCCAAAGGTGGATATTGGGAGCGGTCTGATTACCGGTGTCGAGGCGCTATTGCGATGGAAGCATCCGCGGCGCGGCCTCGTCCCGCCGCTCGATTTCATTCCACTGGCCGAGGAGACCGGCCTGATCGTACCGATCGGTGAATGGGTACTCGCTACCGCGTGTGCGCGAATGCAGGCCTGGCAGGGCCGCGCGCTGCCGAAGCTGAGCGTTGCGGTGAACTTGTCTGCGCGCCAGTTTGCGGATTCGAAGCTGTTTGCGAAATTGACGCGCATCATTCACACCAGCGGACTCGATCCGGCGCTTCTGGAATTGGAAATCACGGAAAGCGTTGTCATGTCGTACGGAGAAAGCGCGGTAGCCGTGCTCGACAAACTGAAATCGATCGGCGTTCAAATCGCCATTGACGACTTTGGAACCGGCTATTCATCGCTCGCTTACCTGAAGCGCTTCCCGATCGACACCCTCAAAGTTGATCGCTCGTTCATTCGGGATATCCCCGGCAACTCGGCTGATATGAAAATTACGCGCGCCATCATTGCCATGGCACATGGCTTGAGACTCAACGTGGTCGCAGAAGGCGTGGAAACCGCTGACCAGTTGCAGTTTCTCCGGAGCCAGTCCTGCGATGCTGTCCAAGGATATTTGCTATACCCACCGCTTGAGGAGGATAAGGTGGCGGCGGTTCTCGAATTCAACCGGCTCAATTGTGCCGATTCGATCGCGGTACCCGCCTGACTCGATTTGGATCCTTGCTCAACGACCTGCGTTGCGGCATTTGTGCGCGCTACCACGCAGTTATCGATGTAACTGCTATCGGCGGACAAGAAACAGGTTGTAGAGTGTGTCCAGCAGTTACACGCTGCGCCTACCGAAGTGACTGCATCTGTGCTCTTAGCGGACACCATTCGTTGGGGCCTCGCCCGGCTCGCCAAACCGCAGATCTTGTTCCCTCTCATCGCGCTGTTCTTGCTCGCGGTGATCTGGGGAACCACCTTCGGCATCATTAGCGTGAAGGACTCGGCTGCCGCGCGTGCGGCTGCGGGATCGACCGGCGTACTGCTGGACGCCTATGAGGCGCAAGCGGAACGCGCCTTGGCGGAGATCGATCAGGCCTTGAATCTCGTCAAATATTGGCCCTATCGCACCTCCGGCAATCGGCTCGCAGAGCTAAAAGAGAAGGGACTGCTGCCGCCGGATCTGCTCTTCACCGTCAGCATTGCCGATCGGGACGGCACCATCGTCGACAGCACGCGACCCATTGGCAAACAAAATGTCGCGAATCAGGATTACTTCCTCAAGCAACGCGAAGGCGATACGTTCTTCGTCGGGCGCCTGCCACGGGGCCCTACCGGCGATGAGCAATTGCCGTTTAGCCGCAGACTGAATGCGCCCGATGGAGCTTTTGACGGAATCGTGATCGTCAGCGTCGATGCGGCATATTTCGCCAACGGATACGAAGAGGCGGAGCTGGGTAAGCAGGGCGTCATCGCCATGATCGGCCTCGACGGCATCTCGCGGGTCAGGCGCACGGGCAACGCCGTTTTTTCCGGCTACGCGATTGATTACCACCCCGCACTGCAGAACCTTCATGGCAGCAGGGCTGATGCTGCCTCAATCAACAGCTGGGATGGCGTGCGGCGCTGGAGCAGCGCGCACGAACTTTACGGCTATCCACTCGCCGTCCTCGTCGGGCTTTCGGTGGATGAGCAGATGGCGCCCGCGCACCGGCAAACGCGCGTTTATCTCGCCTGGGCTGCCCTGTCGAGTGCCTTGGTCGCGGTACTCACGAGCTTGTTGGGCCGGATGAGCTGGTACCTCGAACAGAGCAGAGAGATGTTCAGACTCATGGCGGAAAGCACCAACGCGGTTCCGTTCACGTTGAATCTCACGCGCAGTTGCTTCACGTATATCGGTGCGCAGGCCGTCCGTGATTCGGGAGTTTCAGAATCACACTGGAAAGTGCCGGGTGCTTTGGACGACGTGGTTCCGCGCAAGACGAATCTCGAGATTCGCCATCGCTTCGATGAATGCCGTATCGGCCCGTTCGAGTTTGTGACGCCGCTGGCACAGCGCAACGGTCGTCGCACCGAAGTGCGTTGGACAGGGACGTGCGAAATGGTGAACGGTGCGAAACATCTGCGCGGTCTGATGCTCGATGTGAGCGAGCTGCGGCGTCTTGGCCGCGAACTATCGGCGGCGCAAAAACTCGAATCCGTGGGCCGGCTTGCGGCCGGAGTCGCTCACGAGATCAACACCCCGGTTCAGTTTGTCGCCGACAATGTTGAGTTCGTGCGTTCTGCCATGAACGATGTCGCAGCCGTAATTCGCGCCTACCGAGACTTGGCGCACGCAGTACGGGCGGACGGCGATATCACCACGGCGGCGCGGCTCGCCGGCGAAGCCGAAACGGCCGCGGATCTCGACTACGTCATGCAAAATGTGCCGCCTGCCCTTGGCAGCTCTCTGGAAGGTCTCGGGCGCATTGCGACGATCGTGCGATCGATGAAGGAATTTGCACATCCGGACCAAGCGCAAAAGACGTTGGCCGATTTGAATCAAGCAATCCGTGGCACGCTCGTCATCGCGCACAATGAATACAAGTACCTCGCCGAGATGAGCACGGAGTTCGGCGATTTACCGCTCGTGCCATGCTATCTCGGCGAGATCAATCAGGTGATCCTGAACTTGATTGTGAATGCGGCACATGCGATATCGGATGTCGTCAAGGACAGCGGCATCCTGGGCAAAATCACGGTGCGCACACGGCTCGACGGCGGTGCCGTCGAGATCTCGATTGGCGATACCGGCACCGGCATTCCCGAAGCGGCCCGCGACAAGATCTTTGATCCCTTCTTTACGACCAAGGCGGTCGGCAAGGGTACGGGCCAGGGTCTGGCGATCGCGCACAGCGTTGTCGTCAAGAAACATGAGGGCACGCTGCGCTTCGCAACCGAATGCGGCAAAGGTACGACATTTTTCATCCGACTTCCCGTCGGCGCAGCCGCGGCAGAACTCCCGGAAAAGGTGGCAGCCTAATGATACGCATCATGTTCGTCGATGATGATGTGAACCTGCTCGAAGCGATGCAACGCACGATGCGTCCCATGAGACACGAATGGAGCATGGAGTTCGTGTCGTGCGGATCCGAGGCGCTTGAGCGCCTTGCCAAAACTCCCGCCGACGTGATCGTCACCGACATGTGCATGCCCGGCATGGACGGCTGGCAGCTGCTCGGCGAGGTCAAAACACTCTATCCGCAAACCGTGCGCTTGGTGTTATCGGGCCATGCGGACCCGGGTGCCATCATGCGGCTCGTCGGCACTGCACACCAATATATTGCCAAACCGGGCGAAACCGCGACGCTCAAGGCGGCGATCGCACAAACCCAGTTGCTGAAGCGCTTGTTGAGCAGTGAACGCCTCGCCGCACTGGTGGGAAGCGTCGGGACATTGCCCAGCTGCCCGAGGCGTATCAAGAAATCTCCACCTGCTTGCGACAGCCCAACGCGTCGGCCTCGGATGCCGCACGCATCATCGGCCGCGATGCCGCCATGACCGCAAACCTCATGAAACTGGTCAATTCGGCGTTCTTTGGCTCACGACGACCCATTTCCAGTGTCGAAAGAGCGCTCGCCTATTTGGGACTGGATACGGTCGCTGCCTTGGCGCTGGGACACAGTCTGTTCCAAAACGGCGGATCGAGCCGACCCGGCGGCGTGAATCTGGAGAGCCTGTGGCAGCACAGTCTGCGGACCGCGATGGCCGCGCGCGCGATCGCGCTGGTCGAGAAACTCCCAACAGCCCGCGTAGAAGAGGCGTTTCTGACGGGCATGCTGCACGACATCGGCCGAGTCGTCTACGCCACTCGAAGCCACCTGACGCCTGGCGAATCCGCGGGTTCAAACGAGGACACCGTTGAGCAAGTAAACCGGCATCATGCGGAAGTAGGCGCGTATCTATTGGGCCTGTGGGGCTTTCCCAGCCACATCGTCGCCGCGGTTGCTCTGCATCACACGCCGATTCATCGTGCTGACAGCGGCTTCGACCTGACCGTACTGATCAACATCGCCGATCGACTGACACATGCCCACGGCGGGGAATCACCCGGAGCCGCAGAACTGGGTATCGAATCGGGACTCCTTGAAAGCCTCGGGCTCTCGAATCACTTGCCGCAGTGGTTGGCGGCACTCGCCGTGTTGGACAGCGAGCAAGACGCCGCATGAGCGGGCTCGCCAAAATCCTGTGTGTCGATGACGAGGTCGAGGTGCTGCGCGGCCTCGCGCTGCATCTGGGCCGGCGCTACGAGGTGCTCACCGCAACCAGCGGCGCCGCGGCGCTCAAGATGCTCGAGCAGGACCCTCGGGTCGAAGTGATCATCTCGGATATGCGCATGCCGGGCCTCAGCGGGTCGGAATTCTTGAGCCAGTCGCGCGCGTTCGCACCCGAGGCGCAGCGAATCCTGCTCACCGGACAGACGGATCTGGCCTCAGCCATCTCCGCCATCAACGAGGGACAAATCTTCCGCTTTCTGAGCAAGCCCTGCCCTGCCGCGGAGCTGATCAGCACGATTGAGGCTGCATTGGAGCGGTACCGTGCGCGCGCGCTGGAGCACACCACGGTTCGGCGCAAGCTAGAGGACCGACAATTGCAGATCGATCCACTCACGGGTCTCGCCAGTCGCCTGCAGTTGATGGCCGTACTGGAGGCTGCGGCCTATGAAGGGACCGAAGCGGTGAGCGCCGTGGTCGCGTACTACATCACCGTCGACGGCTCCGATGAGCCGGTCGCGAACCGGGATCAGCCCTGGGGTGATGAATTGGCCAAAATCATCGCGGAGCGGCTGAAACGGCATTGTCCCGACGCGACTGTGGTGGCGTGCTGGGGTATTGAGCAGTTTGTGGTGATTGTGTCGAGTGCCGGCGCCAGCGACCTGGACCTGTGCGCGCGGGGCGAGGAACTGTTAGCCGTACTCACCGCACCCATTCCCGATAAGCATGTTGCCGTGGGTGCCAGCGTCGGAATAGCGCGGCTCCTCGACCGGCAGCAATGGCAAAGGCTCATTCAGCAGGCAGCCACGGCCGCAGACGAGGCGAAACGCGAACAGCGATCCCGCGTCTGTCTGTATCAGCCCGACGCGCCGCCGCGGGCCGAAAAGCAGCGCGAGCTCGTCCACGCCTTGCGCGCGGCGTTGGTTCAAGACGGTCTGCATTTGCACTATCAACCGATCGTGGATATAGAGAAAGGTCGTGTGCGTGGGCTGGAATGTCTCGCCCGCTGGGAGCGTGGAACCCTGGGCAACATCGTGCCCGCGAAGTTCATTCCGTTGGCGGAAAACAGCGGTGACATCGTGCGTCTCGGTCAATGGGTCTTGTGGCGCGCCTGTCATGAGGGCAGGCAAATCGTGGGCGACAGTCGCTTGGAAGTCGCGGTAAACGTATCGGCAAAGCAGCTGATGGATAAGAGCTTCCTGCCGCATCTGGAAAAGTGTCTGTCGCACAGTGGACTGGCGCCGCAGTTGTTGGAACTGGAGCTCACGGAATCCGCGTTGGCGATCGATATGGAGCATCTGCGTGAGGTCCTCGAGCAAACCCGCCGCCTGAAAGTGCGCATTGCGGTGGATGATTTTGGTACCGGCTACTCATCGCTGTCCTATCTCAGCCGTTTGCCGATTGACTTGATCAAGGTAGACCAAACCTTCGTCCGCGATTTCAATCAGGGCGGTAAAACCATCATCAAGGCGGCGCTGAGCATTGCCCGCGACTTTGGGCTGGAGGTCATCATCGAAGGTGTCGAGACGGCAGAAATGCTTCAGCAGGTGCGCGACCTCGGCGCCTCATTGATCCAGGGCTACTGGTTTTCCAAACCGATGCCCGCCGCACAAGTGCCTGACTGGCTGCGCGCCTTTGAATTCGGTTCCCCGGCGACAGCAGCGGCCGCAGCGCATCGATGAGACGCCATCGACAAGGTCGCGCGAACGGTATCGAGCCAAGCACGCCTCACTGAACTCCAACCGATCCGCGCATGCCGGCATCGAGGTGCCCGGGTTGCAAGCAAGCAAAGGTTACCACCCCGGCGCGTGTGAATTTCCAGATCAATTGGCCATGCTCGCCGGGCGCCAGGCTCGCCATGTTGGGTCCGCTGTGCTGCATGTCGGGCATCATCTGCATCATGGCCGCGTGTCGGCGCAGCGCCTCCGGCTCGCCCAAGACGAGTTCGTGGCGCAACTTCCCGTCGTTTTGCAGCACGAAGCGGACGGTCTCTCCCTTGCGGACCTCGATGCGGTCCGGGGTGAACCGCATGGTATCGGTCATGGTCATGGTGACGGTTCGTGACACCTGGTTTGGAACACCGGGCTCACCGATGCGGCTCGCACTGACCGGCCCCTGTTTGACACGCATATTTCCCCGCAGATCCTGACAGACCGGCAGGTCGAAGTAGTCATCATCGTCTTCATCGTCTTGCTGTCGACAAATGGCGGGCGCCCAGGCATTGAAGCGACGTTCCAGCGCGTCGCCGTGTTCGATCCAGAACGCGGTGTCGACGCGCAGCGCACCGCTAAGATTGGGTGTCGAGGAAGGCAGATTGCCGGCGAGGCGCGCCGGCAGCAAATCGACCGCGTTGCGGTTGGTCGGGCCGTAGGCGAGTTGCTCGGACAGCACTTTCTGCCGCTCAGGCGAGCTGGCGAAGGCGATGAATCGATAGGCCTCGTCTCGCTTGGGCGTGCCCGCAGGGATTGCCCAACTGTCGATGTCGTACAGGCTTTGGCGCCACACAATCCGCGTGTGGTGGTTGCGTTCCTGCTCAGGATCGAACCACAGTGTGTAGCCGGAGCTCATATTCACGATGCCGGAAGCGATGAGCTCTCCCGGTTGCGGGGCGGATTCCCCCCACACCGTGTCCTTGCGGATCTGCTCGAGCTTGCGGAAGGCGCGCGCCACCCCCGATTCGGTCGACAGCGCCGCATACACGTCCTTGGGCGCGACACCGTCGGCCATCAAAGCAATCTCAAGTGTATATTTGGCGCTGTGCCGCAGTCCGCGTTTGCCGGGGTACTTACGGATATCCCAGAAGTCAGCCCAGGACCGCGGCGCTTCGCGGAGTTGGTCGGAATAAACCAGTGCCTGCGCCCACGTGAAAATCCCCACGCCGCACTCCGACAGCGCGCCGGGAATGAGGTCCGCGGCAGGAGGAACTCGCCCCGGATCGAGCTTTTCGAACAGGCCTTGCCGGCAGCCTTGTTGCAGCGTCCGTGACTCAACCTGCATCACGTCCCACACCGGCGCACCGGCACTCACCATTTGAGTGAGCTCAGTGACTTGGCCGTCGTAGGACAATGATTGCACGGCAATGCCCCTCGCCTTGGCGAAGGGCTCGATGTACGCAGCGGCAAGCGCTGCACGATCGGCCCGGCCGAACGAAATCACTGTGAACTGCTCAGCCGCGGCGGCGGGAAGTGCGGCAAATATGAGGGCGGCGCCCAACCAATGGGCGCCGCCCTTTTTCAGGATCGACAGTCGCTTCAATCGCGGCCTCTGTCGCCTCTGTCGTCGTCGTCGCCGCCGCTCTGAATTTCCTCCGCTTCGCCCGTCAACCGCACGATGTCGAGGCCTCCGCCAACTCGGTCGCCGCAATAGCGCAGTCCGCGGTTGTCGACGTCGGTGTTGTCGCACGAGACATCCAGCGCCGAGACGGTGACGCCATTGATCACTGCGGAACTGGGTTGCGTGAAATGATTGACCGGCGCAATGAAATGCGCCACTTCCGCAGGATGGTAGGGATCACGGATGTCGGTCACGCGTATGCCGGCATCGAACCACGCGCTGGTGAGCAGTCGAGCATAGGAGGGATCCTCGAAATTCTCGGCCGGCGAGTGAACGCCGAATCGCGTACCGCGCGAACAGAAGTTCGGACGACCGGAGAAGTCATCGACCGTCACCGTCGAGATGGGCCAGGGATGTTGTTCGGCACTGGTGCTGCCGCCCTGACCGATCTTGTTCGTAATATCGAGCAGGTACATCAAGTGCGGCGATCCCGTGCAGCGGTTGTCGGTCTCCTCGGAACTCACGGCCATGATGTCGCGAACATTGTTGTTGGTGAAATTTTGGTACTGCTTCAACTTGATTCCGTAGAGCGGCATGGCCGAGTGGCCGCCCTCGGCGCCGGGCATGTAGATGACGCCAATTTGGCCCTGCAGCAGTTCTGCGTCGGTGGGCTTCTTCACGTTCGCGTAGACGCCCGTACCGTAGGGCGGCGGCAGGACCTTGGTAAGGTCGTTGATCTGGATGATACCGTCGGAGCCAACGCCGTACGGCATATACAGCCGGTTGACGGCCTGGCCCTTGAAAGTACTAACCACGATCGGACCATGCACGCCCGGCGGCACGACCTTGGTGGTCGTTTCGGTTCCCGGCATGACGAAGGTCGAGCCCGGATTCTGACCGGGATAGCCGAAGTCCATGATGTATTTCGGATTCGCCGGATCGCTCAAGTCGAAGATTTTCAGATGCTGATTCGGGCTGCTCTTGGTGTTCCAGCCGTCGAAACCCGCGTCGCTCGACTTGGTGGCGCCCGCGACGATGTACGCAATGCCGGTGGTGCAGTCCCACCAATTGCGGTGGGTGACATCCTGGCCGGTTACCGGAGTTGAGACCAGCGTCGGGTCCGCTGGAACGGTGACATCCCACACTTCATGGGATACGGCACCGTTCTCGCGCAGCAGATACGTATGGCCTTTCAAACCGTGCGGCAAATCATTACCGTCGCACAGCTTCGCCATGCGCGCACCGCCCTTATCGGCAATCAGATGCTTGAGATACTTGGGATGGCGGGGATCAGTCACGTCGACGATCGACGTCCCGTTCTCTTCCACCACGCCGGTCATGGGATTCAACATCGTTCCCGCGAAGTGCCCTGCATACGCGATCACGCTGCGGCCTTGGGTGTGCACGGTCGTCTGATAAGTAGTGCGGCCTTGCAGATCGTTGTGGCCGAGCCATTCCGTATTAAAGGTGTTCGAGCCATCTCGATTGGTGGTGCCGCGCGGATTGGGCGTATCGAGATCGTTGGCGGCCCAGGCCGTACCCGCTGCGATGACCAGAGACAAGCTTGCGCCGACGACGCGCTTCCAGCGCAAGCGCGTCAAACGCGTGCCTTTCATTCTATTCATGATAATTCCCCTAATTGCTTTTCCGAACGGCGACCAGTTTCCCGGTCGGGTCGATGAGGTGAGAACGTGATGGGAACGGGCGCCGGGACCCGAAGAAACGAAGCGAAGCGCCAGCCAATCACGCGATGTGATCCCCGAATTATGCTTCTCGTGCGCCCACGAACCGATCGACTCCAACTCAAAGGCGATCGCTACACTTACCGACGTGGGGCCAGTTTTTTTTCCAACTTCAAATCAGATATTTGGCATATCAAGTATTTAATAAACTCGGATCAATTGCAACGGCGTCAAATAGTGCATCGCAACAATGCATCGCCCGGCTGTGACATGCACATTAGAGGGCGGTGTCATTCACCACCATCGCGCTCGCGGCAGTCATACTGCTCGTTCGAGGCAAGGTCGAATGGAGTCTGCAAATGAATGCATCGAGCGCTGCCGATTTGGAGCCCCTCGTATTACAGCGGGTCGCGAAAGGGGTTGCGTTTCTGACTCTCAATCGTCCTCGCCAGTACAATGTGTTATCCGACCAGATGTTGGCGGCCCTGCATGGCGCGTTTGAAGCGCTTGCCGCCGATACGTCGGTGCGCGTGGTGGTACTGGGCGGTGCCGGCAAGGCGTTTTGCGCAGGTCATGACCTGAAACAGATGAAGGCCAACCCGAGCCTGGAGAACTACCAGCGACTATTCGACGATTGCAGCCGTTTGATGATGCGGATTCAGACGCTGCCGCAACCTGTGATTGCATGCGTACACGGCATTGCGACCGCTGCCGGTTGTCAGCTCGTGGCCATGTGCGACCTCGCGATCGCTGCGGACGATGCCCGTTTTGCCGTCTCCGGCATCAACGTAGGCTTATTCTGCGCCACACCGTCCGTCGCACTGACACGCAACTTGGGCCGCAAGGCCGCGTTTGAAATGCTGGTCACGGGAGAGACCATCGATGCGGCCACGGCGGTACAGCGGGGACTGATCAATCATTGCGTGGCAGCGGATTGCCTCGATATGGAAATCGCCAAGTTGGCGGCTGCAATCGGGGCCAAGCCGCCGTCGGTGATTGCGATGGGCAAGGCATTGTTCTATCGCCAGATCGAGCTAGGCATCGAACCTGCCTACCAACTCGCCGCTCAGACAATGGCGCGCAACATGATCGACGACATTGCGCAAGAAGGCGCCTCGGCATTCATTGCAAAGCGCGCCCCGAACTGGGCTCGCAGCTAGAAGACCTATTGCGCTGTTCCGCGTCGGTGCAGCTCCATTCGGCATGCGCGCAGCGCCCGACAAAACCCGCTGGAATGTGGGCTGCCAGACAGACGGCATATCGGCAAGCGCCCTTACTACCAAGTTGTGCCAAAGGATGGTGCTATGCCACAGATTGTATTGCTTATTCATGACGACGGCGCCAAAGCGCAGATCATCAGAAATTCACTTCTCAACTCGGCTGACGGGCGTTTCGTCGTTGAATGGGTGAAGCGGTGCGGCGACGGTGTGCGGCGCCTGCGCAAAGGCACTGCCGAGCGTATCGCCGCAGTTTTGGTAAATCTGTTTTTGCCCGATAGCGCGGGAATCGAAACTTTCGACACCCTGTTCCTGGCCTCGCCGGAAACCCCCATCCTCGTGCTGAGCAGCCTGACTCGGGAGGACTCGGCCAGGCTCGCCGTGCAGCGAGGGGCGCAAGACTACCTTCTTGACGACGATTTCGACGGCTATCTGTTGCCGAAGGCCTTGCGCAACATGATCGAGCGCGCCTCCAACGTCGAGGCCTTGTTCAGAGAAAAAGAGCGGGCGCAGGTGACGTTGAACTCCATCGGTGACGCGGTGGTGGTTACCGACATCGCGGGCAACGTCACGTTCCTAAACCCAATCGCCCGAGTAATGACCGGTTGGTCGGCTGAAGAGGCGCTCGGCCGGCCGTTTGAAGAAGTATTCAGAATTGTTGACGTGGCCAACGGCACTCGTGTGGTCAATCCCATGATGTTGGTCATACAGCAAAACCAACCCGCGAAACTGGCTCTCGGTTGCAAATTGGTCCGGCGCGACGGAACCGAGTCCGCGATCGAAGATTCCGCGGCGCCCATCCATGATCGAAGAGGGAACGTGACCGGCGCCGTCATGGTCTTTCATGACGTGACGCAGGCGCAGGCGGTATCGGCGAAAATGTCGCACTTGGCACGGCATGACTACCTGACTGATCTGCCAAATCGCCTGCTTCTCAATGATCGCCTGTCTCGAGCGATCTCCGTGGCCGAGCACCATCAGCAAAAACTGGCGGTTCTATGCATTGACTTGGATCGCTTCAAACACGTCAATGACTCACTCGGTCAAAAGGTCGGCGACAAGCTCCTGCTGTCGGTCGCAGGTCGGATGGTTGACAGTGTGCAAAGCTCGGACACTGTCAGCCGACAGGGCGGAGATGAGTTCGTGATCTTGCTGTCATCCATAACGCAGACCGAAGACGCCGGCCTCATCGCGCAAAAGATCCTTACCGTCGTTGGAATGCCTCACCAATTGGAGGAGCACAGTCTGCAGATCACGGCGAGCGCGGGAATCGGCATCTATCCGGATGACGGTGCCGATGCGGAGACGCTCGTCAAGAACGCCGACATTGCGATGTTGAATGCGAAGAACAGTGGACGCAACAACTACCAGTTCTTCAAGCCGAGCATGAATGAGCACGCTCAGGAGCGGCAATCAATTGAAGGTGGCCTGCGTCACGCCCTGGAGCAGCGTGAGTTCGAACTGCATTACCAGGGCAAAATCGATTTGGTGACCGAGACACTGACCGGCGCCGAAGCCCTCATTCGCTGGCACCCGCCGGGGCGGGAAGTCGCCCTCCCCAAAGACTTCATTCCGATTGCGGAACAATCCGGCTACATAGTCCCAATTGGCCGGTGGGTGCTGCGCGAGGCATGCTTGCAAAGGCGGGCCTGGCTCGATGCAAAGCTCGCTCCCATCCCTCTCGCGATCAACATTTCTGCGGTGGAACTGCGCTCGAAGCAATTCGTCGAACATGTCCGTGCAATTTTGGAGGAGACAGGGCTGCAAGCCTCATATCTCGAGTTCGAATTAACCGAGACCGCGCTCATGCAAGATCCTCAATCCACCATAGAAGTGCTGCGCGAGCTCAAGGATATGGGAATCACGCTAACCCTGGATGATTTCGGCACAGGATATTCCAGTTTGAGCTATTTGCGGCGGTTTCCGATCGACGCGCTGAAAATAGACAGGTCGTTTGTGCAGGGCCTTTGCACGAATGCCGATGATGCCAAAATTGTGAGTGCGGTCATTAATCTGGGCCGCAGTTTCCATCTGCATGTCATCGCGGAGGGCGTGGAAACACGGGCGCAATTTATCGCCCTGCAAGGCCAAAGCTGCGCGGAAGGACAGGGT
>Ga0210392_10000505_pt1 | contig 23768 bp, 16 predicted proteins | sample IncBWC30OmetaG_FD_161057 | JGI IMG/M metagenome (GOLD analysis project Ga0210392, IMG submission 161057) | Forest soil microbial communities from Barre Woods Harvard Forest LTER site, Petersham, Massachusetts, United States - Inc-BW-C-30-O ...
TGTACGCAGCAGCCCTCTGTTTGCCCTGTAAGGGAGGGGGTCGCTGTTTCCGTCATGAAATCACAATCTATGAACTTGACGGTTTACCTCGAGCTCCGAAGGGTGCTCTAACGATCCAACCTCATCGTCCGTCATCTCTTCGCACCCGGGTTCCTCTGTGCTCTCTGTGTCCTTTGTAGTGAATCCCATGCCCACGCGTACTACTATCTTCCGGCCCTCTTTACCTTTGGCGCTTCCGTAGCCGGCACTTCTTCCCCCAGCGCCGTCGCCAGATCGATCTGATGGTCCTGCTCGTCCACCAGGATCTGCCGGACCTGCTCGGCCATCGCATACTCTCCCAATTGCTCGCACTTCTGCACGCGTTCCCGGTAATTGCGTATCGTTTCCGTCTCATTCGCCAAATCGGACCGCAGCATTTCTTTTGCTTTTTCTGAAGTCTTCACCGGTTTCGGCGTCGCGATCGGCATTTTCCCAAGATAATCAATCTGCCGCGAAATGATCAGGGCGTGGTCCAGTTCTTGCTTGGCATGCAACGCGAGCTGGTCCGCAATGCTCACGTATTCCGCGCCCTCAATATCTGCGAATAAATCACCTACGAGTTGATTGCCTGATATTCCCGGGCCAGGTCTTCGTTCAGGTAGTCCGTCAGATGGTCTCGTGAAATCGTTTGTTCTAGTTCGCCCGATCGTGTCGCCGCCATAAAATCTACTCATCAGCCGGAATTTGCTTGAGGCATGGGTTCGTGCATGGTACGCCTCTTCTTCACGCGACACAATGCACTAGGCGCCTGAGAAACGGCCACCGCCTATTTCACCACCAAGGCCTTCAGTTTCGCTTTTTCCAGCTTGGAATTGACTCTAACCAGGTCCTTCTCCACCACACTCTTCCAACGCGCCAGCGCATCCTTACTTGCCGCATCCCAAGCCTCCGCCGCCTTCCTCAAATCCGATGTCGGGGCACCGTCCGCGCTTTCCGCCACAACCAACAGGCCGCTCAGCGCCAACTCCGCCCGCGGAAGCGGTTCCGGCGCGCTCCCCGGAAGTGCCAGCCCGAACAACATAAAATAGTCGTCTCCACCATCGCCCTGTGCCGATTCGGTCTTCTGGCTAAGCTGCTCGAGCGCCGTCACAACCTCCTTCTCGCCCGCGGCATCTTTTTGTCGCTCCTCAATCTGTTTCCGCAGATCGTTGGCCTGCCGCAACGCCGCAGACACTTCCCCAATTCTCTCGCTCAGTTGCGAGGCCAGCGCAAACTGGCGCTGCAGTGCTTCTGGAGTGGCCTTTACTCGCGGGTCCATTTTCACGGTCAACGGTTGCGTACTGCTCTTTCCGTTAGCCGTTAGCTTTACCGAATACTCCCCCGGTACCACCAACGGTCCCGCCGCCAGGTTGTACGACCGGCGCACGCCGTCGGGCAAAGCATAATGCAAATCCCAAACGAATCGATGCACCCCGGCTTCATTCGGCAGAGGCTCCGGCTCGTGCACCCAGTTCATCGTAAACGCCACCGACTCCGGTTTCGTGGGCGTCAATTTGTCGTCGCTCGAAAATCGGCGAGCCAATTTCCCCTCGGCGTCAAAAATTTCCAGTTGAACAGGCGACGTCGATTTCTCCTTCAAGTAATAGTCGAGCACCGCGCCGTCCGGCGGATTCTCAGCCAACGCTTCGTCCGTCGGCACGGGCGTGCCCTGATCCCAACCCGGCCGCACGCGATACGCCGTTTCCGGTGCGAATAGCCACACATCGCTCGCCTCCAGTTTCCGGTCCACGTGCCGCAGCGGCGTCATGTCATCCAATATCCAGAACGCTCGCCCAAACGTCGCCACCACCAGATCATTCTCGTGCACCACCAAATCGCGTACCGACGTAACCGGCAGGTTCAGCTGCAGCGACTGCCAGTCTTCTCCATCGTTGAACGAGACATACACGCCCGTTTCCGTACACGCATACAACAGCCCTTCCCGCACCGGATCTTCCCGCACGCAATTCAAGAAACTTCCTTCCGGGATTCCGCGTGTAATGCGCTTCCAGCTTTTCCCAAAATCCTGTGTGCGATACAAATACGGCTTCACATCCTCCAGTCGGTGCCGGTCCACTGCCGCATACGCCGTTGCGGCGTCAAAGTGCGATGCCTCGATGTGCGTCACCTTGCTCCACGCGGTAATTTCCGCTGGGGTCACATCCTTCCAGGTTTTTCCCTCGTCCTGCGTAAGCTGAATCAATCCGTCATCCGTGCCTGCCCAGATTTGTCCCCCGCGCTTGTAAGACGGCCCAATCGTATAAATCACCCCGCGCCGCACGTTCGCCGGACCGTCTGCCGCTGTTGCCGCATCCAGATTCGCCGGCACGCCTGGATCTTCTCGTGTCAGGTCGGGACTGATCACTTGCCACGAATTGCCACCGTCCGCCGTTTGAAAGAGTACTTGCGAGCCGAAGTACAGCACGTGTGGATCAGTCGGCGAAAACACTAATGGCAAAGTCCATGTCCGCCGGTACGTGCCCGCATGTGCCAGCATCGGCGGCATCTGCTGAATTTCTTCGTTGCTCAAATCCTGGCGGCTCACCGTGCCGCCATAGACCACGTCCCGATTCAGCGGGTCCGGAGCGACGTACCCGTTTTCGTCTCCAGCATCCATCGGACGCCAATCACGAAAATTCAGTGAAGAATATTTGCTGCGGCTCCGTGTCGCTGCCGCGCCGCTATCTTGCTGCGCCCCAAATACCCAATACGCGAACTGATTGTCGGTCGCCACATGATAGAACTGCCCGGTCGTCTGATTGTTCCAGGAACTCCACGTCTCGCCTCCGTTGCGCGTCACAATCGCTCCCTGGTCGCAGCCCAAAATCATTCGCTGCGGGTCGTCGGGATCAATCCACAATTCGTGGTAGTCATCGCCACCCGGCGCGCCCTTCCACACTTCGAACGTCACGCCGCCATCCCGCGATCGATACGCGGCAACGTTCGGCAAATACACCGTGTCGGGATCTTTAGGATCGACGCTCACTTCTCCGAAATACCAGCCGCGTTCCCACACGCGCTGCTCTTTCGAGACGCGTTTCCAATTCTGTCCGGCGTCGTCTGAGCGATAGAGCCCACCTTCTTTCGCGTCCACCACCACGTAAATCCGTTGCACATTGCTCGGCGCAAACGCAATCCCTATCCGCCCGAGTCCCTCCGTGGGTAGTCCGTGCCCGCTTACCTGTTCCCAGTGCTCGCCGCCATCCTTCGAACGGTACAGCCCGCTTCCCGGCCCATTTGATGGCGCGTACACGCTCCATGGCGGACGCCGCGTCTGCCACATCGCTGCGTAAATCGTCTGCGGATTTCCTGGCTCGAACGCCAGATCAATCGCGCCGGTGTTTTCGTCTTTAAAAAACACGCGCTGCCAGTTCTTCCCTCCGTCATTCGACCGGTAAACGCCGCGCTCTCCGTTCGGCCCGTACGCATGTCCCAGCGCCGCCACAAACACGCGATTCTCATCCGTTGGATCCACCAGAATCCGCCCGATCTGCCGCGATTCGCTCAATCCAATCCGCGCCCAAGATTTGCCGCCGTCCGTCGACTTGTACATCCCATTCCCGCCGGAGATCGACGACCGCATGTCCGCCTCACCCGACCCCACGTAAATCACCTCGTGGTTCGACGGCGCCACCGCTATCGCTCCTATCGACGCCACTGGCTGTGCATCGAAAATGGGTTTCCACGTCCGCCCCGCATCGTTCGTCTTCCACACGCCTCCGCCCACCGCTCCAAAATAGTAGACCTCCGGCTCACCGCGTACTCCGGTCACACCCAACACGCGCCCGCCGCGCGCCGGCCCAATCGATCGCCAGCGCATTTCCTCAAACAGCCTCGCATCGAACAGTTCCCCACTCTGGGGCGATGCACTCACCTGCAGCGCGCTGCCCAAAACGCATGCCAGCCCCAATACTAGCCCCGCCCACAACCCGCTACCGCTCACGCAACTCTTCATTCAGTCCTCTCCCTGAACCTGAATCACAGTTCCCGCAAAGTAATCGGAAGTCTCGGAGTCTGGGGAGTATATCTCAACCCCTAAGCGAGCGAAGAATCAACCAAACAGTGCCAACACTGTCCGGCGGCGCGACAATCCATCCCACAACCGGACATTTTCCCACAGCGCTCGCCATGCCGTCCCTGCCAACCTCTTCTTTTCCCGTCATTTGTCCCTCCCCTACCCTGGCACACCAATTGCTCCCTTTTAGTCGGCGAGGTTCACCTCTCCGTTCCCATCTTCCTAGCCTGGAGGCGCGTCCCATGAAAAAGATCGATCACATTCGGGAAAAGGTCCGTATCCTGCCCACCTCGCAATACCTTTCCAAAATGCACGATGCCGGTTGGAATCTTGTCGCTTTGGAATGGGAACGTGAAGTGGAGGTCTCTGGCGAGCCCCCCGAACCCACCGCCGAAGAAGTCGGCTCCGAGGAAATCCCCTTCGGACTGCGCATTGCCGCGGACTGCCGCCACTTGGAAGACGACCCTCTTGAAATGCAGACCCTCAAGTTCCTCACCGAACTCATCGTCCAGGACGTCTCCTTCAAAAGCATGGCCGACGCTCTGAACATCCGCGAGTATCGCACCCGCGACGGCCGTCCCTGGAACGCCGCCACCGTATTCAAGCTCACTCCCCGCCTGATTGAGGTCGCCCCGCGCATCATCTCCGGCAACGAGTGGGACAAGCGCAAAGAGCAAATCTCCCGCGTAACCTGGAACTCCTGAGGCTCGCAATTACACAAAAAGTGCGCACAGCTCGGTCACCTAACAGTCTCGAAAAAGCTATGTTGTCATCCGAGCGAAGCGAGGATCTGCTTTTCCCACACCGTGACGAGAAACAACGGGTGCCCCACACGCCGGGTTTCTTTGTGCGGAGGCTTCGAATCAAAGCTTAAGAATTTGTCTGAGAGCAACGGCTGGGTGAGTTTGTGTAGAGGCGGCCTTCTGAGGGATGCGCTTTTGCGATCATAAAATTGAGCTCGCACGTAGATCCTTTGTGTCCTCTGTGGCGCATCGAAAACGCAACGTCACCCACCCTACGGCGCATCCCAATCCAGCCCGTAAATCTCCTGTATGCTCGCGTCTCGCACCAGCAGCGGCAAATCCTCCGGCCCCAGCCCGCTCCAATTCCCGAATGCCCCTCCCGCCGCCTGAAACCCTTTCATGCTGAACAGCCGCTCCAGTTTGTGATCTGAAACTTGCACGCGGTAGTAGCCCTCTGTGTTGTCCTGTGTCCCGTTAAAGTACAAATACCGCCCGTCGCGCGACCACGTCGGATACGCCACAAAAATATTCGCCACCTCCGTCCATTTCTGTGTCGCTAAATCAAAAAGCTTCAGTTTCAGCGAGTCCAGCGTAATGGCTGCAATACTCCGTCCGTCCGGCGACCACCGCGGCGAATACAGCCCGTCCGATCCCGGCAGTTTCGTCGCTTTTCGCGTCTTCAAGTCCAGCGTGTACACCGCCGATCCTTGATTGTTAAGTGAATTCTCTCCGAACGCCATCGACTTCCCGTCCGGCGACCAGCTCGGGTCTGCCAGGTTGGTATCGTTGCGATAGATCAGTTCCGGCGTGCCTCCCTCAGCAGGCACCACATAGATTTGCCAGGGTTCGCCCGGAGGATGCCCAAAGAACGCGATCTGCTTGCCGTCCGGCGACCATCTCGGCAGGTACGCCATCATGGGCGGAAAAACCAGCTGCAGCCTCTGGCTTCCGTCAACTTTGCTCCTCCACATCGTGCCATCAGAAGCGTCGTTGTACGCCACCCACTCCCCATCCCGCGAGAAGTCCAGCCCCATCGCTGATAATCCCGAAAGGTACGGCGCGAATTGCCCCGATTTCGCGTCGTAGCGCACTAGCTCTCCGCGCGGCTTCCATCCATGCACGAATAATTTCTTGCCATCGCGGCTGGCCACCGGGCTGCCTACATTCATCGGCCCCGTCGTCAACTGCACTGGCTCGTGCGTCTTTGATCCGAAAAGCCCGCCACGTTCGCGCAGTGCCCAGATATTTGCCGTGTCGTCGCGAAACGCCTGGAACACGTAATATCTTCCGTCCGGCGTCCAATTGCCGCAGCATTCGTTCGGTGCGCTATTCCATCCCGGAAGCAATGCGTGCAAGTTCCCGCCGTCCGCCGACGCTTGCCAGATCGTCCGGTTATTCGTCTGTGGATCGTTCAACGTAAACCGCAAGAACGAGCCATCGGGCGACCAGCGGATGCCGCTCGACGTTCCTGCCGTCGTCAACAGCCGGTGCGGCTCGCCTCCATCACTCTTGGCCACACCAATCTCGTTCCCCTCGCAGTACGCCACCTTCTTCCCATCCGGCGACCACGCCCCGGCGTGCCCCTCCAGCGTTCCCAATCGCCGTGGCGAGCCGCCCAGCACCGGCACGCTCCAGAGCGGTCCGTCGAGCGACGTCCCATGCGCCGTATTCATCAACAGCGCCGATCCGTCCGGGGAAATATCGAACACATTCGCAAATCCCGTGTTCTCCAACGATGTTGGGATCGCAAACGTCTCGCCACCCGTGACAGACGTCTGCGAAAGAATCGATTGGCTTTCGATGAAGTACAGCCGCGCCCCGTCGGTCACGATCCCCGATTTCGGCCGGTTCGTGTTCGTTAGCTCCACGGTTCGCAGTACTCGCGGTGGTACCACCGGCCGCGTAAGTGCATAGCCGAGTATTGCCGCCGCTGCGATCGCCGCCACGCCCGCCACCACCGGCCATTTCTTCCACTCACCACCGCGATGAACTCCCGGAGCCTCTGGCAGCGCACCCTGCACCGAACTCGTTGCTCCCGAAAGACTGGAGTCCATGTCTCGCCTCAGTCGTTTCAGGTCGCTGCGAAGCTCGCCTGCCGTTCGGTAACGCAACTCGATATCTTTTTCCAATGCCTTGGACAGAATATTTTCCAGCGCCACCGGCACGCTGGGATTGATTCGCGTTGCAGGAGTCGGCGCGGCATGCAATATCCCATCGAAAACCAGCGCCACCGTCGACCCGTTGAACGGCAACACGCCAGTCGCCATTTCGTAAAGCACCACACCCAACGAAAACAAATCCGTGCGCGAGTCCAGCTCTTCGCCGCGCGCCTGTTCCGGGGACATGTACGCCACTGTGCCCAGCGACATCCCCGTGCTGGTGATCAAATCGTCGTCCAGGTAGTGCGCGTGTGTGCGCATCGACGAATCGCTCGTCGAGTCCGTAGTGGGTTCCCGGTACGTCGTCAGCTTAGCCAGTCCGAAGTCCAATATCTTTGCCGGCCCGCGGTCCACCAGAAAAATGTTCGCGGGCTTTATGTCACGGTGCACGATTCCCTTGGCGTGCGCGGCTTCCAGCCCGTCGGCAACCTGAATCCCGATGTCCAGCAATTCCGAAATCCCAAACGACTTCTTCGCGATCCGGTGCTTCAGCGTCTGCCCCTCCAGCAGCTCCATCGCGATAAACGGACGTCCCTCGAATTCTCCGATGTCGTAAATCGTGCAGATGTTCGGATGGTTTAGCGACGAGGCCGCCCGCGCTTCACGCCGAAATCGCTCGATCGCCTGGGTGTCTGGCGAAATGTTTTCAGGAAGGAATTTCAGCGCCACGTTCCGGCCCAGACGCGTATCCTCGGCTTTATAGAGTACGCCCATCCCTCCGCCGCCCAACTTTTCCACGACGGTGTAGTGCGATATAGTGCAACCAATAATTGAGGGTGTAGCCGTCACTTTCGGTGCAGTTTATCCTACTCTCATAAGCCAGGCAAACCACAGTTGACCGCAAGTCAAACCTTACTCAGCCGCCTAATTCCGGTAGCCCACACCTCTCATTTCAGGGATGAGCCTGTTCGTCTGCGTATTGACACCCTAGCAAGATTCCGCCCGCCGCTGTAACAGGAAGGCGGATGCTTTTCTCTTCACTGTAGCGCTGATTTTTATGCCAGCCCTAAATCGTCCACCAAATTCGTTCCAGCCGGGACTTTGGGAAGACCGGGTCTTTTTATTGGTTTTGGGAATTGGGGTCGAACACGATGGAGACTTCCACTTCCGATTCGGAGCTTTCAGGAGCGAACAGCCACTGCTTCACAGCCTTCTGCGCACAATTGGCGAGGATCGGATTTCCTCCAACGATCGAGGAATCGCGGACGGATCCGTTGGCGTTAACGTACACTCGCAGTTTTACAACCCCACCGATCCCACGCTGCTTCAGTACCACAGGGTATTGCGCAGCGACTTTCTTCAGAATTCTGCGCGTGGTGGTGGCGTCTTGCGACAAAAGCGCGCCGGTGCAGAGCAGGCACAGCAGACCGCACGTCAGGCCTTGCGCCAGCTTATTGTGATTTCTGTCTCCACTCATAGACAAACCTTGTCGCCCGGGCCGGGGCGTCCTGAAAATGGCAACTTCGCTCTGGGAAGAATGGGGCACGGACAAGGCCAGTCCGAGATGAATCTCCGCGGCATCTCCAAAGAGACAATACCAGCTGGCGCTTCCTGTAAGTCGCGGATAATAGGTGTGTTATTGGAATGCCAATTTGTTATGGCCAGCCATTCGCAGCGATTTTCTTCCGCTCAATCTCACTTCGTCTATCAGCTTGAGACGGCCCCGGCGTCTGGGTGAGAAGATCAGCAGGTGCGAGACTCTCAGGCTTCAGGTGTGTCGGTTCTCCACTGACTCTAAGCGAGATGAATCACCATTGCGGTGACGGACGCGGGCGGGAATATGTGCGTGATCGCGCCGCTTCGCACGGTGACCTTGGCGGAACGTGGAACGACCGCTTCGCGGTTCGCGAATGTGTTGCGGGCGTGGATGTCGGAAGCCGCAAGGACGCGAGCTGTGGCTGATGCAGCGGACGCTTTCGCCAGAGAGATTGTGGTTTCTCGAGCTTGCTTGGTGTCGGGATTTACTACCGTAAGCAGCAAATCTTTGCCGCGAATGGACGCCGAACCATTCAAGCCAAAGAAGGTTGCCGGTTGGCCATCGCGATCGTACTGCACTTCGGGCGCGGAGAAGACAGAGCGGACCAGCTCACCACCCTGGTGGCCGGAGTAAAGATCGAACACGTGGCCCACGGGGGTGATAACGAAGCGGTCCTCCTGTGCCAGGTACAAGCTGTTGAGGCAATTGATCAATTGCGCGCAGTTGCCCATGACCACTTGCGAGGCGTGGCGATTCAGGATGTCCAGGGTGATGCCGCTGAAGACGGCGTCGCGCTGCGTCGGCGTTTGTTCCAGCAGATCGCCGGGTGTGAGTTCACTTCCGGGGCGATACCAGGGTCCCCACTCATCGACGACGAGTTTCACGTGGCGGTCCTTATCGAATTCACCCATGGCCTGCCAGTGCGATTCGATCATGGGCTCCAGTCGTTGGCCTTCGCGCAGAAGTTCGTACCAGTCGGTGACATCGAATTGCAAGGCATCGCCTTTGCCCTTCTCCCAGTCGTTGGTTTTCCCGCGGCTGAGATTCCAGGCATAGTGATGCAGGCCGATGCCATAGATGCTGTTTAAGTGTTCTTTTCCCTTGCGGAGGACTTCCTCGAAAAAACCCGTCGTCCAACTGAGATCGTCGGCGGCCGGTCCGGAGGCGATAAAGTCGAGAGGTTTGCCGTATCCCGGCACCCAGGCGGTGTAACGGCGAAATTCCACTGCGTATTCCTGCGGAGTAAAGTTGCCTCCGCAGCCCCAGGATTCGTTGCCGACGCCCCAATACCGGACATTATATGGTTCGGGCGAACCCGCCCTTGCGCGTTCGTCGGCGAGCGTGGTGCTGCCGGCAGGGGAGTTGCAATATTCGACCCAGCGATAGAACTCTTGCGCCGGAAGGGAACGTACATTCGCTGCAAGATAGGGCTGCGCACCGATCTGTTTGCAGAAACGTGCGAATTCATTGGTGCCGAATTCATTGGGCTCATACCTGTGCTTTGCGGGAGACTGGTCACTGAATGCCCAGAAATTCGTGCGGCGCGGGCGCTTGTCTGTGGGACCGATGCCGTCGCGCCAGTCGTAGCTGTCGGCGAAGCAGCCGCCGGGATAGCGAATCACCGGAGCCTTTATCTTTTTCATGTGCTCGACCAGATCGCGGCGAAGTCCATCGATGTTGGGGACCTTCGAATCGGAGCCGACCCAGATGCCGTCGTAGATCACTCCTCCAAGGTGCTCGGTGAAGTGGCCGTAGATGTTGGGGGAAATGGTACCCTGCGTCTCTCCCAGCAAGACTTCAATCTTTGCTTCAGAGGAGCTTGTCGCCAGGGAAGGGCATCGCGAAAAACAAAACGCAGCCGTGCCTGCCAGCGCGGATTGCAGAAATTCGCGGCGAGTTTTCAAGGTAGTCTCCTGCGTAACCGGGAATTGTGTCACGAAATCGGTTGGCGCAAGAAGATATTGAACATTCCAAGGAAAGCAGGCAAAAGGAGGTACGGCAAAATCCCTATTGCCAAGCCATAGGAGTTGTGGCATCTTCCCTATGGCAAGGCCATAGGAGCGTTATGGGCGACAAAGCAGATGTTTGGCAGGGCACGCTGGCGTTGATGATCCTGAAGACGTTGGAGTCGATGGGCGCGTTGCACGGGTACGGGATTGCCCGGCGTATCGAACAAATCAGCGGCGACATTCTTTCTGTGAATTACGGCACGCTGTATCCAGCGCTGCTGAAACTCGAACAAGAAGGCTACGTTGCCTCCGAGTGGGGCGTTTCCGACAACAACCGCCGCGCGAAGTATTACAAGCTGACACGCGCGGGGCGCAAGCAATTGGCAAAAGAAGCGCGCGATTGGGAACAGACCACCGCGATCCTGGCGAAGTTCCTGTCGGCCGCGGAGCAATCCTGATGCGCTCGTTACGTGCGTGGCTGTTGAGGCTGGGCGGGTTGTTTCAGCAGCACCGCCGCGATAGCGAGCTGGCGGATGAGTTGGAGAGCCACCTCGCGATGCACATTGAGGACAACTTGCGTGCGGGCATGTCCGCGGAAGAGGCGCGGCGCGCGGCGTTGCTGAAACTCGGTGGCCTGGAACAGACCAAGGAAAATTATCGAGACCGAGGCGGTCTCCCTTTCCTCGAAACCCTGTTCCAGGACTTCCGTTTCGCCCTGCGCATGTTCCGCAAGAATCCAGGAGTTACCGCAATCGCGGTTCTTACGCTGGCGCTTGGAATCGGCGCTAACACAACGATTTTCAGCTGGGTGCGATCCGTGCTGCTGAACCCTCTTCCGGGTAGCGGCGACCCGGGACGTGTGGTCGCACTCGAAACCCTTGCGCCCAACGGTGACTGGCTGCCAACTTCCTATCTGGATTTCCGGGATTTGCGGGAGAACTGCAAGCTGGTGGAATCGATGTCGGTAATGAAGCCCATGGTGCTTGCGGTTGGAAATGAGAGCACCGTCGAGCATGTCTGGAGCGAAGCTGTTTCGGGAAACTATTTTGAATTGTTGCAGGTCAAGCCACAGGTGGGCCGGTTCTTTTCGACCGCGGAGGTTGACCACGAGCAGAACGCTCATCCGCTGGTGGTCATCGCCCATTCCTACTGGATCAACCATTTTCACGGAGATCCTGGCGTCATCGGCGCAACGGTGCGCATCAACCACTTTCCTTACACGGTGATCGGCGTTGCGCCCAAAACATTTCACGGCTCCATGGCGGGGCTGTCCTTCTCTATGTGGGTGCCCGCCACAATGTATGGCCAGTTGAGCTCCACGGGCGATCAGACGCTCCGCGATCGAAAGTGGCGGACATTTCGCGTGCTTGCCCGCCTCTCCCCGGGCGCGTCCACTGAGCAGGCGCGGGCCGAAGTTCAGTCACAGGCAAACCAGATGGCCCGGCGGGACGCCGATACAAACGAAGGTATGAGCGCGACTCTCCTGCCTTTGTGGAAAGCTCATTACGGGATTCAGGATTCACTGCTGGGCCCGCTCAGTAGCTTGATGGCGGCTTCTGGCGTTGTGCTGCTGATCGTTTGTGCGAATGTGGCTAATCTGCTGCTGGCCCGATCCACCAGCCGGCAAAAAGAATTTAGCGTGCGCCTGGCGCTGGGAGCGCCGCGCTTTCGCCTAGTTCGCCAGCTTCTGACGGAATCGCTGCTCATCGCCGCAGCCGGGTCGGTGGCGGGACTCGCGTTTGCGATTCCGCTTGGCCGCTCCCTCGGCGACCTGCTTCCGCACAGTTCTTTGCCAACGTTGACGCAAGCTCCCATCGATGCGGGAGTGCTGTTTTTTGTGATCGCGCTCACCTGCGTGGTGGCTTTGTTAGCAGGAATCGCTCCCGCGATGCATGCCGCCAAAAGCAACGTGCAGGCAACACTTAAAGAGGGCGGCCGAACCGGCGGGTCAAGCGCTCGTTCTGCGCGTCTATTGGGCTGGTTCGTGACCTCTGAGATGGCTCTTGCAACCGTGGCGTTGATTGTCGCTGGGCTGTTCGTAAAAAGTTTCCATCACGCCAGCGAGATTCGTCCGGGATTCGACCCCGATCATGTTGCCATCGCGCAACTGAGCTTGGGCGCGGCAAACTATGACGCCGAGCAGGCGAACTCATTTTGCATGCGTTTGCGGGAAAAACTCGAAGGCGCTCCCGGCGTGGCTGCCGTCAGTTACACGGACTACGTTCCACTGAGCGTCGCGGCCGGCTCATGGGAGGACCTGCAGGTTCAGGGTTACGTCGCTTCGCCGAGCGAGAATATGAAAATCTACCGTACCCTTGCGGCGCCTGGGTATTTTGCGCTGATGAAAATCGCGCTTTTGGAGGGCCGGGACTTCAATGCGCGCGATGACATGAAGGGGCCGCCGGTGATGATTGTCAACCAGGAGTTCGTCCGGCGATTTATCCCGAGTGGAACCGCGATTGGGCGTCGCGTGCAGGGCTGGGGGAAATGGTTCACTATTGTCGGCGTGGCTTCCGACAGCAAGATTTACCGGCTCACCGAGGCTCCCATGCCGTATTTCTACGTTCCCATCCGCCAAATCTATCGCCCCGAAATGGGTTTGGTCTTCTTCGTCCGTACCTCCGGAACGATGGATGGCGCGATCTCAACGTTGCGCCAAGAGGTTCAGACCGTCGACCCTACGGTTCCTCTTCTTGAAGCCACCCCTTTAAACGACGGCATCTCCCTGTCCCTTTTCACCCAGAGAATTTCGGCCAGCCTTCTGAGTGTTCTCGGCAGCGTGGCTTTGTTTCTGGCCGCTCTCGGACTTTATGGAGTGATGGCTTATTCCGTGGCGCAGCGCACCAATGAAATCGGCCTTCGCATGGCGCTCGGCGCCCAACGCAGCGACATTTCTCGTGTTGTGCTCGGCCAAGGCGCAAGGCTAGCGGGAATCGGTGTCATCGCCGGTGCGCTGGTGGCATTCGCAATCACGCGCTTGCTCTCCAGTTTGCTCTTCGGCGTCAGTGCCAGCGATCCGCTGACATTTGTGGGCGTTGCCGTTTTATTGACGATGGTCGCGATGGCTGCGTGCTTCATCCCCGCCTGGCGGGCGATGCACGTCGATCCCATGGTCGCTTTGAGGTACGAGTGAGCTGCAAATGAAATACTTGCGATCGTTGTTGTTGCGCCTGCGAAACTTGTTTCGACGAGAGAAACTCGAGCGCGAGCTTGGCGACGAGCTCGCCTCGCACCTCGCGATGCACATCGAGGACAACGTGCGGGCGGGTATGTCGCCAGAAGAGGCGCGGCGCGCCGCGTTGCTGAAGCTCGGCGGCATAGAGCAAATGAAAGAGTCGTACCGGGAACGGCGTGGGTTGCCGCAGCTGGAAGCGCTCTGGCAGGATTTGCGTTTTGCCGTGCGCGTTCTGAGAAAAAATCCCGGATTCACTTCCGTCGCCGTTATCACACTTGCTCTGGGAATTGGGGCGAACACAGCGATCTTCAGCATTGTGAATGCGGTAATTTTTCGGCCGCTGCCGTATAAGGATTCTGCGCGAATCGTTGTGTTTCACACCAAGACCGCCATGTTTCCCACGTTTACCCTGAATCTTTCGTGGCCGGCGTTCCAGGAAATTCGAACGCAGGCTACCTCGCTGAAAGAAGCGGCGGCCTGGTGGGAGACGGAAAAAAAACTGACTGGGGCGAGCCAGCCGGCGGTGCTGAAAATCGCCAGCGTGTCCGACGGATTTTTTGAATTGCTGGGCGCCAAGGCGGAGCAGGGACGGTTGCTGCGCGAGGACCTGAAGGCAGATCAGAATCGGGCGGCGGTGATCAGCGATACCCTGTGGCGCACGCGTTTCGCAAAGGACCCCGCAGTAATCGGGCGGCCGATGACCCTCGACAATCAGGTCTATCTGGTAGTTGGCGTGACGGAGAAGGCGTTTGCGTTTCCGGAGGACGCGGAAGTTTGGACGCCTCTCGCTTTGCCCGCGGACGTCCAGGAGAATCCGACGTTCTTTATGTTGGGGGTATTCGGAAGATTGCGGAATGGCGCGAAACTGGAGAGGCTCCAAGCGGAACTGGGCATCATAGCGCCGCGACTAGAAAGCCGGCTGGCTAAAGAAAAGCCGGAGTTCGCGGGAGACTACAAGCTGTTGGCCGAAACGCTGCTGGACAGCCGAGTGCAGGACGCGCGGAAGAGCTACCTGGTTTTGTTGGCGGCGGCGACTTTCGTGCTGTTGATCGCTTGCGCGAATTTGACGAGCTTGTTCCTTGCGCGCGGTTGGGGAAGGCACCGCGAAATGGCCATGCGCGCCGCGCTGGGTGCGTCGTCGTGGCGGCTTTACCGGCAAGCCCTGGTAGAAAGCTGCCTGCTGGCATTGTTGGGCGGCGTGGCAGGGATCGTGTTGGCCATGGCTGGTCTACACCTTTTTCGGGCGGTCGCGCCGAGCGACACAGCGCGCTTAAACGAAGTATCGACGGACACGACGCTGTTGTGGTTCGCCCTGGGAAGCTCTCTGTTATCCGGCGTCGTGTGCGGCTTGGCGCCGGCCCGGCGCGCGGCACGAATGACGCCGAATGACCTTCTACGGGACGGAAGTGGAGGCGGCGCTAAAGGCGGCTCGCGCTTTGGCAATGCGCTTGTCGTCGTTGAGGTGGCGCTGGCATTCATCCTGCTCATCGGTTCGACGCTGTTGATGCAGACACTCGCTCATTTGCTGCACCAGAATCCCGGCTTCCATACGGATCACCTGCTGACATTCGATTTGCCCCAGCCGCAGACTCTGAGCGAAAAAGAAAAAGAAGAAAACAAAAGCGGGCAGATTTCTCGGCTGAAGGAAATATTGGCGGAGCTGCGGCAACTTCCCGGAGTCGCCGATGTCGTGGCAGCAGACCACGGAGTGCTGAACGGCCTGCGAGCCTCGCATGCGGGCATGAAGCTAGAGGGCGCGTTTCCGGAAAATGAGCAGGTCACTCAGGGAGTAGTATTGCGGCAAGTATCGCCTGGCTATTTCCGAATGCTGGGCGTTCCGCTGGTCCGCGGGCGGGAATTCGAAGAGCGAGACTCGACGAGCACACAAAAAGTCATGCTCGTGAATGAATCGATGGCCAAGAAATTTTGGGGCAGCCTGGACGTTGTCGGAAAACGAATGAGTATTTCGACAGACGCTAAGGGAAATCCCGAATGGAACAAAATCGTCGGGGTAGTGGCGGACATTCGAGATCTGGACGTGCAGAGTGAGCCGGAGCCGGAATACTATCCCGCGCTGTTCCAGTGGGGAATTGGTTCGCAGCATCTGATTGTGCGCACGCAGGTGAATCCCGATGCCATGGCGGACACAATCTCACGGTGCATTTGGGCGAGCTTCCCGGATCAGCCACTAACAAATGTCACGACAGTGGCGAGGACCATCGCGGATTCGGTGGGAGATCAGCGCATGCACATGTCGCTGCTTGGTGTGTTTGCCGGGATTGGATTGGCGCTGGCACTGATTGGTGTTTATGGCGTGGTGTCGTATTCCGTGGCACGGCGCACAAAGGAGTTTGGCGTGCGCATGGCCCTGGGCGCAGGGTGGGCGGAAGTGCTGCGAATGGTTTTGTGGCAAGGGCTGCGCCTGGTGGCGTTGGGCAGCGCCATCGGCGTTTTGGGAGCGCTAGCAGCCACGCGCGTGATCGCAAGCGAATTGTACGGCGTGACGCCGAGCGATCCGTGGACTTTTGCGGGAGCGGTGATGCTGATCCTGATCGTCGGAGGCTTGGCATGCTGGATTCCTGCGCGGCGGGCGACAAAAGTCCATCCTCTTGAGGCGCTGCGATACGAGTGAGGTGTCACGATGAAGACGGTTCGCTCCTTGATTCACCGTCTGCGCGGCTTGTTCCGTAAAGAGCAGCTCGATCGTGATATGAGCGACGAACTTGCCGCTCACCTCGAAATGCACATCGCGGACAACGTGCGTGCGGGCATGTCGCCAGAGGAGGCGCGGCGCGCGGCACTGATGCAGCTCGGCGGCATGGAGCAAACGAAAGAATCCATGCGCGAGAGGCGCAGTGTACCGCTGCTGGAAACAGTGCTGCACGACGTACGCTTCGGGCTCCGCATGCTGCGCAAATCGCCGGGCTTCACTGCTGTTGCGGTGCTCACGCTGGCGCTCGGCATCGGCGCGAACGTAGCCATCTTCACGTTGATTAGTGGACTGATTCTGCGGCCGTTGCCGTATCCGCAACCCGACCGCGTCGTACAGGTCGACCGGCAAATGAAGGAAGGCCCTTACTACGGAATGAGCTTGATGGAATTCCGGGTGTACCAGCGGCAGAACCAGACTTTCGAGTGTCTCGCCGCATACGACATGCTCGGTTCAGGCTTGAGCCTGCATACGGGTGCGGAGCCCAAACTCATCCAGAGCCGTCGCGTCAGCGCCGATTTCTTTCGTGCGATTGGAATTGTTCCGCCGATGGGCCGTGACTTCACTGCGGAGGACGATCGGCCCGGCGCAGCACCCGTGGTTATTTTAAGTTACCGGATTTGGAAGAGCCTTTTGAATGGCAATCCAGCGGTGATCGGGCAGACCGTGCGGATGAGCGGAGAGAACTACACCGTAATCGGCATTACGTCGCCCAATTTTGCGTTCGCCCACGAAGCCGAGGCATGGGTGCCGTTGCGCACGGCGGAGGATCCCGGCGATCATGCGAGCGCGTTCCATGTGATTGGGCGGCTGCGTCCTGGCGTGGGCTATCAGTTTGCGAGCGAAGATTTGGGGGCGGTTCAGCAGCACATTCGCCGGGACTATCCCGGCGTTATCGAGCCTAACCAACTCGGCGTGCTGGTTACGCTGTACCAAGATCGCGTGGTCGGCGATGTGCGTCCCCTCCTGCTTTTGCTGGCCGCTGCTGTTAGTTGTGTCTTGCTGATCGCGTGCTCCAACATTGCGAACCTGCAGTTGGCGCGAGCGGTCAATCGGCGCAAGGAGATTGCCATTCGCACGGCCCTGGGAGTCACACGGACACGATTGCTGCGGCAATTGCTCACCGAAAGTACGTTGCTTTCGCTTGCCGGCGGCGCGTGCGGACTGCTGCTGTCGCACTGGTGCGTTCGTTTGTTTCTTGCGTTGCCCTCCGGTCTTCCGCGCGTGCGGGAAATCGCTATCGATGTTCGCGTTTTGCTGTTCACGTTAGCGATCTCGGTATTGACGGGCCTTGTTTTTGGAGCCGCGCCCGCCTTGCAACTCGGCAGGCTTAATCCGGCTGACGTGCTGCGAGAGTCCGGCAGCGCTAGCGTTTCAACGCGGTGGCTTCAGGGATTCCTCGTGAGCAGCGAGATTTTCCTGGCCACAATCCTTTTGTTGGGAGCGGGCCTCTTGCTAAGTAGTTTCGCCAAGCTTCTGCGCGTGGACCCAGGCTTTGATGCCAGCCACGTCCTTACCTTGAAGACCTCGTTCGTCGGACCATCCTTCGCCTCTGAGGCGCGGGTCGACGCTGTTGTTCGCAAGGCTGTGGCTCATCTGCAAGCTGTACCCGGCGTGCAGGCCGTGGCTGCGGCGACTATGCTGCCCACCGAGCCGAGCGTGCAGCTACCGTTTGAGTTGCCTTCGCTTCCTGCCGCGGAACGCCCCGCGCCGGATTCGGAAGTCCAGTGGCGCGCCATCAGTCCCGCGTACTTCGAGGTGATGGGCATACCTGTGCTGCAAGGGCGATCGTTTTCGGAAGGGGACGCTGCGGCAGGGGCGCCGGTGGTAGTCGTGAACCAGGCTTTTCTGCGAACGTATTTGTCGCAGGAGAGCACGATCGGACAGCAAGTCTTGATTGGTCGCCAAGAAGGGCCTGACTTTGCCGACAAATCGCGCGAGATCGTGGGAGTCGTCGCGGATACTCGCGAAATCGGGCTGAACGAGCCGGCGTCTCCGACAGCATTCATCCCGCTGGCGCAGGTGCCCGACCGTCTAGTTGTACTTTTGAATCGCCTCATGCCGATGAGCTGGCTGATTCGCGTCTCTGGCGAACCGCTGGCGTTTCGCCAAGAAGTTCACGAGGAATTCCTTGCTGCAGACCGTGACCTGGTGACTTCGAATCCTCGGCCACTTGCCGAGGTGCTCAGCACATCCCTGGCACAGCAACGGATGCAAACGGGTCTGCTGGGTTTATTCTCGGCCGCCGCACTTTTGCTCGGCGCCATCGGGCTTTATGGTGTGTTGGCCTACTCCGTTGGAGAACGGAAACGGGAGATTGGCATTCGCATGGCGCTCGGTGCGAAACGAGGACAAATTCTCGGTTTGGTGATTGCTCACGGCCTGAGACTTACGCTCACCGGCTTGGTGCTTGGAACACTGTGTGGCCTGGCCTTGGCGCGATTCATGCGCAACTTGCTGTTTGGCACCAGCGCCACCGATCCGCTGACCTTGGCAATTGTCAGTGGCGTACTGATGCTCGTCGCCGTGGCTGCGTGCTGGATCCCGGCGCGGCGAGCTACACGGGTCGATCCAATGATTGCCTTGCGGTACGAGTGACTCCAAATTGAGGAGTGCCGGATCGGGGCAAGGCAATTCGCGATACAGGAACGGTCAGAACAGCAGGTGCAGAACGAAGGTTTGCACGTAAGGAAAAACCTCGCGAAAAACCAGCAGGCCAACGAGCAGCCCGGCCATGCCGTAGTTGTTGCCGCGGATCCAGTCGAGATAACCTTGCGCGCGGTTCTCGTTCATCAGAAGCATTATGGCAGTGCTGCCGTCTAGAGGGGGAACAGGAAGAAGATTGAACGTGCCCAGAAGCAGATTCAACATGAAAGTGATTTCGAGAACAACCAAGAGAAGATTGGGAGCACCGGTCACGGGGTCGCTGTGAAAAAGATGGAAAATACGGCCCACATGAATACCCAGGGCCGCGAGGAGCATGAGAGAAAAGTTGGCGGCGGGTCCTCCTAGGGCCATCCATGCTGAGCGGTGAGGATGGCGGCGCTCCCAGAGGGGATCGTATGGTGCGCTAGCCCAGCCGATCATTCCGCCAGAGAACAGGAAACTGACGATGGGAATGACCACCATGCCGAAGGGAGATCTGCGGATGTGGGGAATTGGATTGAGGGAAACTTGTCCGCCAAGCGCCGCGGTGGTGTCTCCGCCCATTTTCGCGACGAACGCGTGCGCTGCCTCGTGGCAGGTAGTGGAGAAAAGGAAAACCACATAGGAGATGAAACCTGTCATGAGCATTGCTGGGGAGAGGTCAGGCATAGACCTGTCAGGTTAGGGTTTCGGCGAGAGGAAAGCAAGCCGAGGCGGGACGAGGGGGGACGAGGCGTGCCGCGGACGCCGCGGGCAAAAAAATCAAGCAAACCCTAAGAGGCTTTTTATCATCGCGCTGTGAGCTTTTTCTCTTTATCCAAACAGTGGTTTGCGGGATCGCGCTGGCCCCAGAAAACAAGCTGTTTCGAAGAACACGATCAGTGGTGAAAATCATTGGACGAGCCTTTTATCCCTGCCCGGTTTGCGGTATCTTATCAGCACTACGTGTGTTGGCCGCCACTTGATTCGCGCTTAGGATATTAGAGTCGAGGCCTGACATGATAGCGTGTATCCTAAGCGCGACCGGCCGGATCGAAACAAATCCACTTCGACTTAAGGATATGGCCAGGCCAGAACCGGGCCTTGGAGAAGTGCTCGTGCGCGTGAAACTGTGTGGCGTTTGCCGCACCGACCTGCACGTGATCGAGGGCGAACTTCCTATGAAAAAATCGCCGCTGATTCCCGGCCACCAGGTTGTGGGAACGATCGAAAAACTCGGTCCGCAGGCAAAACGCTTTCCTGTGGGGAAACGCGTAGGCATCGCCTGGCTGCATAAAACGGATGGCACCTGCGCGTACTGCCATCGCGGTGAGGAGAATCTCTGCGACGAGCCCCAGTTCACAGGTTATACGGTGGACGGCGGCTATGCGGAATACGCAATTGCGCGGGAGGATTTCATTTACGCGATCCCTGACGAGTTTGCCGACGAGCAGGTGGCGCCGCTCATGTGCGCGGGAATCATCGGCTACAGGTGCCTTCGGATGAGCGCGATCTCAACGGGAGAGAATCTGGGGTTTTACGGCTTCGGGGCGGCGGCACACATCGCGATTCAGGTGGCGCGGCATTGGGGGGTCGAAGTGTATGCGTCGACTCGCGATGAGAGACACCAGAAACTGGCTATGGACCTGGGAGCAAAATGGGCCGGCGGAACACTGGAACCGCCTCCACAACAATTGGACGCGGCGATTGTGTTTGCCCCAGCGGGAGAGATTGTACCGGCAGCGCTGAAAGCCTTGCGCAAAGGCGGTCGACTGATTCTCGGTGGAATCCACATGAGTACGATCCCAGCGTTCTCCTACGACTTGCTGTATCAAGAGCGCATGATTCGCAGCGTCGCTAACAACACCCGGCGGGACGGTGAAGAGTTTTTGCGGATCGCGGCGAAGATTCCGATTCGGACGCGGGTGCAGGTATTCGCGCTGGCGGAAGCGAATGTAGCCCTGAACACTTTGAAGAACGATGCCATCTCGGGGGCTGCAGTTTTGCGGGTGGAAGGCTAGCCGGCTACGCGGAGAAATGAAAAACAAATTGCGCACGCCAGTCATTTGTTTGGTAGGTCTCTTCGCGGCGGGATGTTCGCCGGGTAGCACGCCAGGAAATCCTGCCGCAACCGCGGCGAAACAGTCCGTAGCAGAACCCCTCAGCCCCAGCGGCCAGCAACAGTTGCGCTCAATCGTCGACAGCGACCGCCTGGCCGATTTGCAGTGGCCGGATTTCTCTGATTATGGGAAGTGGGTGAAGGAATTCTACGAATCCAGCAGCTATGGCCTGGCCTGGACTCACGCAGGGAAACCCACAGCTCAGGCGCGGGAATTGATTGCGATTCTGGACGATGCCGAGGAGAAGGGGCTGGACAGCAGGGAGTACGACGGCGGCCGCTGGAACGGAAGGATCAAGTCACTGGATGGCGCGGCCGTCCCGAATGAATCGACGCAGGTGAAGTTTGATGTTGCGCTGACGGTTTCCGCGATGCGCTACATCTCTGATCTGCACTTGGGAATGGTCGATCCAAGGATCCTGCATCGCGATTTTGATCCCCAGGTCCATAAATATGATCTGGCGGAGTTCTTACACCGGCAGGTGATTCTCGCTGCAAGCGTAAAGGACGCTTTGCAGGAAGTTGAGCCGCCATTTCCGGGCTATCGCAGAACACTGGGAGCGCTCCACAAATACCTGCAGCTGGCGAAAGACGAAGTGCCGGATCCGCTGCCCCCAGTGAAGAAACCGGTCGACCCGGGTCAGAATTACGAAGCTTTGGGGAAACTGGCTGCGCGGTTGAAGTTTTTAGGAGATCTGCCAGCGACGGCGAACTTGCCGCAGGATTCGCAAGCGTATCAGGGAAAGATCGTCGAGGCAGCGAAGCGCTTCCAGGAGCGGCACGGATTGGAAACAGACGGTAGGCTCGGTCAGCAGACCATTGACGAATTGAATCGTCCCCTGAGCTTCCGCGTGCGGCAATTGCAACTGACGCTGGAGCGCTGGCGTTGGCTTCCGCACAGTTTTCAGCAACCTCCGGTTGTTGTGAATATTCCTGAGTTCCTGCTGCGCGCGTATGACAAAGACGGAAATCCGATGCTGATAATGCCCGTGGTTGTGGGGAAAGCGATGCGTACCGAGACGCCGGTGATGGAACAGGGCATGAAATACCTGGTGTTTTGGCCGTACTGGAATGTTCCGCCCAGTATTCTGCGCAACGAGATTGTGCCCAAAATCGCGAAGGACCCCGAGTACCTGACAAAAAACAACTATGAGGTGGCTACGTATTCGGGTCAGGTGGTAACGGATGGCGTGGTGAGTGAGGACGTGCTGGCGCAGTTGCGCGCGGGAAAGCTGATGGTGCGGCAGAAACCCGGCCCGAAGAACGCCCTGGGTCTCATCAAGTTTATTTTTCCGAATAGCAACAATGTCTATTTGCATTCCACGCCTTCGCAGAGCCTGTTTGGAAAGAGCCGGCGGGATTTCAGTCACGGGTGCATCCGCGTAGAAAATCCCGCCGCGCTCGCGGAATGGGTGTTGCGCAACAATCCTGGCTGGACGCGCGAACGAATCGACGCCGCGTTCAAGGCGGGTAAGGAACAGCAGGTGAATCTGACGAACCCCATTCCCGTGCTGATCGTGTACGGGACGGCGGTGGTTACCGAGAGCGATACCGCGGAATTCTTCCAGGATATTTACGGCTTTGACAAAAAATTGGAAAAACTGATCGCGGATGCCTACGGAAGCAAAGAAACAAAGAAGTAAGGAAGTAACGATAGGCTGCTAGTTCTGCGAGGAAGTGCAGCCGTAACACCAGGTGCGCACGCGGCCTGTGTCGACGTGGACGAAACCGGACCGTGGATAGTAGCCCACACCGCCTCGCGCGAGCCGCAGAGCGGCATTCCGCAAGGTGAGGGTATCAACCCCGGGGATCCGAATATCGATGGCGTGTGCTTGCATGTGCAGGCTGCTCCTAGCGACACCCGAAGAGCGGGCGCGAAGAAACTCGTTGCTCCAGGAAGTTCTGTAGCCGCAGATAATCTGAATCTCGGCCGAGGGATGGCCGAGGGACGCCGCCAAATCGGACAGGATGTCGAAAACGCGCGGATCGTAGTGCTTTACCTCTCCCGTGCGATGATCGCGAAGGAAATGGTCGAGTTGCTCTTCCGCTTCGGGAAGGAAGGCATCGCCGCGCCGGTACACGATGTCGATGTGCTCACCTGTGTGGGTATGGTAGAGCCGGAGGCGATGAAGGTCGGCGTCGCCGGAATCGGCGCGGGATGCGCTGCTGCTTTGGACTGACGCTCCTGCGAGCATGCAGGCAACAAGACAAAGCAGAGCAAAGGTCAAACGCAATATTCCTCCAAGAAGTGGAGATCAGCCGCAACAACTAGTTTACAGCATTCCGACGCGAACTACGAATCGAGAGGATCGCAACGATCGCAACAGGGCAAAGGTGCGGCGAAGAGGCCGAGAACGCGATGAAGCAGGGTCGTTTTTGTGTGCTTTGCGGTCACAACCCGGGGTATATCACGCAGGAAACGTTCCAGCGGCTGGGCCTAACCAGGTTCGTCCTCATACTTCCCGGTTAGCTGTACGTGGCGGTGAGCCCCTTACGATGCTGCGAAGCGAACGGTGGGCAGTCTTTCAGGCTCGTGGCCACAACGGCCAACACGGAGACATAGCTAGTCCGCGACGTAGCATTCGCGACCATGGGTTGGCGGTTGACGCTCCTGCAACACTGCCAGGTCGCTCCTTGGTTCATCTAACATTGTTAGTATCAGTCGCTTACGTCCTGCTGGAGCGAACTCGCGCAGAAAGCTTCAGCGAACGGGAGACGGGGTCATACCGACAAGCGCGGTGCTAAACGTTGCAGCCAATTGTGACGTCTTTCACACCG
>Ga0210392_10000506_pt1 | contig 23698 bp, 21 predicted proteins | sample IncBWC30OmetaG_FD_161057 | JGI IMG/M metagenome (GOLD analysis project Ga0210392, IMG submission 161057) | Forest soil microbial communities from Barre Woods Harvard Forest LTER site, Petersham, Massachusetts, United States - Inc-BW-C-30-O ...
TTTCTGCAGTTCCGCCGCTACCCGCAGTTCCGCCGCTACCCGCAGTTCCGCCGCTACCCGCAGTTCCGCCGCTACCCGCGGTTCCCCCCGTTCCCGCGGTTCCGCCGACGTTGCAGGTCGATTGCGAATAGTTCGGCGAATCTTGCGCGATCGTCTGCTGGCTCAATCGGCCGAGCGCTGCTCGCATGGCTTGGCTCTCTGGCGCGCTCAGAGTTAGCTGATCAATTGCGACCAACATGTAATCGTCGATGAGCGCGGCGGCGTCGGCCGAGGTCAGCGGCGCTTTCTGGTAAATGAGCGCGAAGTCGTCGACGGGGGGCGACGACGGGCAGCCCCAAAGACCCTGGTTCCAAGAATCTAGATCGTTGAGGAAGTCCTTGCGCGCTCCGGCCTGCAAGTACAGACCCGTCACCCATTTCACGCGACAATCGTCGAACACCGCGTGGTCATAGGCCAGCGCTAGGTTGTAGGCGAGCACTGATGGAGTCGTGAGTCGGGCGCAAAAGTCGAGCGCTTCTCCGGCGTCCACCCCGGCGGCGCCGCTCGCCTCGGGGCCCGCACCTGCGCTCGCGCCGCCTGCAGAGTCTTGCCCGGCGCTGCCAGTCACGCTTGACCCCGCGTCGCCTCCAGCGTTTGCCGTGGGACCGCCGCCGGCAGCGGACGCGGTGCCGGCGGTGCCGGCTTCTCCTGCGGCGCCGGCTTCTCCCGCGGCGTTGTCCGCGCTGGCTGGCGCGCCGTTCTCGCTATCCGAGCAGGACGAGAACGTCGCAACGGCGATCATGGCGCCAACCAACACCGACGGTCGCAAGGCGGACATCCTCTTGGCGCGGGATAGTACATGAAAAAAGCCGCGAAGCTTCAGGCGAGCGCGGGGCGCTCCGATCTCTCCAAATCCATTGCGTTTCTCGGGCGCCTTGCCCCAGCGCCGCGCGCTCTATCGCGATCCTACGCAGATCGTCACTTGAGGGCGGCTGACGGCTCGGTTATGAATCGCCGGCTGGGTCTGGCGGTTGGTTTTGCGTCAAGACCGGCCTGGTTCCCAATGAGCGGAGGAGTATCGGCATGTCGAAGCAATTACTAGGTGTGGCACTGGCACTGTTGGCGATGTGCGCGTGCTCCGGTACCCCCTCGGATCAGAACGCGGGCGACGGAGACGTCAGCGGCACGGTCAGCCTGCCGCTGACCAGCGTCGTCGGCAGCGTCAACTATCGCCTAACGAAGGCTCAGTTCACGATCAGCGGCACGCCACTCGCGACGCCAAGGGTCATCAAGCCTGCGCCGGACCTCGCGATCGACACGGAGACGCTCCCGGTAGGCCACTACTCCGCGCTGCTTGCGGACGGTTGGGTGCTCGAGCGCAAAGGTGCTGAAGCCGGCGCGGTGTTCAAGGCGGTTCCGGCGACGCTCGTCACACCGAACCCGACGGTCTTCGATATCAAGCTGGGCCAAACGGTCAACGCTTGGTTCATCTTCGAGACCGGCGAGGGTGACGTCGGGCTCGGACAAGGCAACGTCAACGTCAGAATTGGCGTTCAAGATTGCACGTCCTTCAATGCTTACGAGTCTGCGTTGGCGACAGACACCGTGGACTGCCTGGGCACGATCACTCCCGACTCGTTCACGGTGAACACGGACGGCATTCTGAAGAGAAACTTCAATAGCTGCCCGCTCGACCCGACCCGGCTCCGTCCGATCGATTCGCTTTTGTCGCTTCAGTTTCGCACCGCGCGGCTGCCCTTCGCCAAAGAGTGCATGGCCGGCAGTTACGCGCAGTTTCAAGCCAGTTTCGCGCAGAGCGGCGTGACGCAGTGTCCGGTCTGGAAGAAGAGCCGTACCGTCAATCCGATCACCGTTGAGGTGGTCGACCGAGTCATTCCGCTGCTTCCCCAGCTCCCGGCAGAAGACAACGGGCAGTTCGACGCTACCGGCGCGCCGCTACCGTTCCTCGCGCCGCTGAAGCAGGACTCGATATACACGGTGTCGTTCAACACTCAACCGCCAGGCCAGAAGTGCGATACGCCCGCTGCGTGCGCGGCTCTGTGCGCGGGCGGTTTCCCGGGCTTCGTGCTGGCCGCTGCCGGCACATCGGTGTTGACCGATCCTCCCGCATGGCTGCTCGACACCTCGTATCCGAGCTCAACGACCGATCCGTTCCTACGCCCGGGCTATTACCACCCCATGTCGTACTACGGCGGGGCGCCGGGCACGGTGTTCGCGGATGCCACGCGAGCGTGCCCGATCCAAGGTAGCAGCGCGTTCAACACGGCCGCCGCGGCTCAGGGCGCGCCCTGCACCCCGGAGACATGCAGCTACTTTTCCGGTATCCACGTCAAGTACCCGCTACAGCTCGATTGCCTCGACGACACCGACTTCTCGACGTGCGTCGGCTACTGCGCCCCTCCCGCTATTCCGTGACGGTTTGAAGGCCCGTCCCGGTCACCACGGGGCGGGCCGGAGCCGCATCCTCATGCGATGGCGGTCCGCTCGAGGGCGAGCGAGCCGCATGGTCATGTGATGGCGGTTTGTTTTGCCACGGGGGAACCTGCGGCATGCAATACGGGGCCGAGAAGCGTGGGCGCTCAGCGGATCGAATCGCGGTCGAGAAGTTTCAGCTCGATCGCGGCGATCACCGCCTCGACCTTGGTGCTGGCCCCGAGCCGCTCGTAAATGGCTCGCACGTGCGAGCGGACGGTGTTGATGCTCAAACTGAGCGCCAGGCCAATGTCCTCATAGCTGTGCCCGTGCGCGAGCAGCTCGAGGATCTCGCGTTGCCGATTGGTAATGAGCTCGTTCACCATGGGGCTGCCAGGACGGACAGCGGCCATCTTCGCGGAGCTTCGCCGAGCACGCCCGAGCACCAGCTGCGAAACGAGCGGCGACATCGGGACACCCCCTCGCAACAACTCTCGAACGGCATCGGGAAGGCGGAACAATTCTTGTCTGAGCAAGTAGCCGCCGGCGCCGGCCTTGATCACGGCTGTAACGCGCTGCTCGTCAACGGGGCCAGAAACGACCAGCAGGGGAGCCCGATACGCGCTGAGCAGCGTCGGCAGCTCCGCGATGGCTGCCGGCCCAGGGTCGTCGAAGGCGACGACGATGACGTCGGGTTGCATGCGAGGGAGCTCGTCCCGCCCTCGGGCGAAAGACTGAGCCACCCGAACCTCGAGGTAGCGGTCGCCAATCAGGACTTGCTGCGCGCCACCGTCGTCCAGCCCGACCAAGAAAATTCTGGGGACGGGTCCGTCAATGATGCGCGGGTTGCCAACACGGTTCACCTGGTCCCTCGCTCCCACGACGAGCAGAGCGTACGGCCGGAACTGCGAGCGCCGCAAGGCTTCGTCACGTGTTTCGCGTTCGCCACGAAGCGACCTCCGGAAACACTCACTGTCTATCGGCTCAGCAGCCTGAGGGATGTCGAATTTTGGTCGCTGGTTGGCGGTCAGCGAGAGCGCACCCAACTCTCCGATATGTTCAGTGCGTCGCTAGTGCTCGGATCGAGCAAAGAAGAGTGCGGGAGGGCCTGGACGCGCGTCCAAGAGCGAGGCTTTCGCCCCGGCGACGTATTGCTGGCAGACGCTGGCGAGGTGCAGCGGACGACCCTGGCTGTCGACCGCCCCGGTGAATTTTTTACTATTTACTGGCAACGGGAGGCTCTCGAGCGTGTCGCCGCCGAGCTCGGATTTTCTGGTCCCCCACACTGGGCGCTCACGCGGCTCGCAGCCGGAACGATCTCGGCAGAGCTTGCCCGACTGCGTAGCTCGCTCGAGTCAGGAGATGCGCTGTCTGTCGAGCAAGCGTACCGCTCAGCGACTGCCGCGCTCTTGCGCAGCGCGGGGCAAGGCATGGTGTCCGCGGCGCCCCCTCCGAGATCTCATCCTGGCATGGAGCGAGCCGCCGAGCGCGTGCGCACGAGCTTGGCAGAGCCGCTCTCGCTATCGGACCTGGCGAGCGAAATGCGCATGTCGAAATACTATTTGGCGCACAGCTTTCAGCACTCGCTCGGTGCGCCCCCGCATCGCTATCGGAAGCTGCTGCGCATTCAGTATGCGCGGCGCTTGCTCGAGCGCGGCCTCACAGTGGATGATGTCGCACTTCAAACCGGCTTCGCCGACGCTCCGCACCTATCGCGCGTCTTCAGCGAGTGGCTTGGCGTCAGTCCTTCCGCTTGGCGCAACGCCTGGCGCGCGTGCGATCCCTGGCACGACCCTGCTCGGCCGCTTCGGCTTCGAGCTTCATTCCGAACGCCGTCGAACGGCCCAAATTCTCAGCAAAGCTCACTGAGCTAGCCAAGCTGCGAGCACGCTGAACCAGGTGGCGTTATTGGGGACGCCCTTCGAATTCAGGAAGCCCGAGCTGTCGGGCCAGAGTGCGACGCTCGAGAAGCCGTAGCCTGCGATAGCGTCGAGCGCTTGGGGGGCGAAAGGATTGCTACCCGGCGTGATCAGTCCGATGGACGTCGCGCTGGCCGTGGAGCACATCACCGACAAGCCGCCGCCGAAAGAGTCGCAATCTTGCAGATCCGGCACGGCGCTGGGACATTGGCCGATCGGGCCGTCGAACGAGCCGGCGTAGTCTTCGATGATCGCTTGGTCGACCGCGGGCCCGAAGGCTTTCAGATCAACGAGGCCGCTGCCGCCGCTCTCCTTGCATTGCTTGACGTACCAACCGCCAAGGTCGAAGGAGAGCTCCATTTGGTGCGCGTGCAGCGCTTGCTTGAACGCCGTCAAGAACGTGATTAGTGCCGGCCCGTATTGATCGTACTCGGTGCCTTGCACTTCCCAGTCCAGATTCCAGCCGTCGTAGCCTTTGTCGAGCGCTTCCTGGACCTGCGAGTCGATGAAGCTTTGAGCGATCGTCGGGTTGGTCAGGACGTTCTGAATGCCCAGATCGGTCCCGTTGTTGCCTGCGCCCGCGTACATCAACGGAACGATCTTGAGGCCCGCCGAGTGGAGCGCCGTGGCCATGTCCGCCCCGGTGAGCCCGTCGTAGTGCCCATTGCCCATCTCGTTTTGAACCACCCCCGATTGGTAGTTGTAGTTCATCTGGTACAGGGCGGGGCTCACGTGCGTGAAGCTGTTGGCGTTCTGCAGGATCGTGTTGATCGACGTGCGATAGTTCAGCCAGACCCAGATCAGCGATTGCCTGTTGTGGGGATTCGCGGGACGCGCCCCAGCTGAGCCCATGAGGCCGCTGCCCGCTGGGCTGGCTTGTGACGCGCCGCCCGAGCCAGCACCGGCGTCCGCCGACGTGCCTCCGATTGGGCCACAGGCCATCAACCAGATCAGAGCCCAAATCGCGATGAATGTGATTCGCATGACGCAAGACCTGCGCGCTCGCCGACAGCCAGCGCGATTCGCACGAGTATACGGCGCCGTCGCCGCATCGGGCCAACCGATTCGCGCTCAATTGATTGCCGTATTTACACGCCGTACGCTAGAGCCCAGGTAAAAAATCGGCAAAGGCGTCGCTCGCGAAACGGGGCCAGCCGATCAAGTAGTAGGCTCGGTCATGACCTTTGCCTCACTCGGCTTGTCGGAACCGCTGCTCCGCGCGCTGGCGGATCTGGCGTACGAGACGCCCACGCCGGTTCAGCGAGCGACGATTCCCGCGATCTTGAGGGGGCGCGATGTTTGGGCGTCGGCGGAGACGGGGTCGGGGAAGACGGCGGCATTTCTGGTGCCGATCATCGAAGCGCTCAGCGCGAGTCGCAAGGATTCGGTGGGGGATGTGCGCGCGTTGGTTTTGGTGCCGACGCGGGAGTTGGCCGCTCAGATTGAGCATTCCATCCGAGGCTTCCAGCGTTACTTGCCGCCGCTCAGGACGTGCCTCGTGGAGGGCGGCGTATCGATCAATCCGCAGATGATGGCACTCCGCGGTGGGGTCGATATCGTGGTGGCAACGCCCGGACGCCTGCTCGACTTGCTCGGGCGCAATGCGCTACGCCTGTCGTCGCTCGAGATGCTCGTGCTCGACGAGGCGGACCGCATGTTCTCGCTCGGGTTCGCCCAGGAGCTCGGGGACGTGCTCGCGCTGCTCCCGGCCAAGTGTCAGAAGCTGCTGTTCTCGGCTACCTTTCCCGTTTCCGTCCAGGCTTTGGCGGAACAGCTGCTCGAGCAACCCGAGCGGATCGTGGTGGATACCGAGGTCGCGCCGAATGAAGCGCTGATCGAGCAGCGTGCGCTCGAGGTGGACGTAGGCGCGCGCACGCCGCTGCTACGCCATTTACTCGACCAGCACGCTTGGTCGCGGGTATTGGTGTTCGTGGCGAGTCAGCACAGTAGTGAGCACGTCGCGAGTAAGCTTGCACAAGCCGGGTTCGAGGCGTTGCCGCTCCACGGCGGCCTGAGTCAAGGTGCTCGCACGCAGGCGCTGGCCGACTTGAAGAGCGAGCACGTTCGAGTGCTGGTCGCGACGGATCTGGCGGCGCGCGGTCTCGACATTGTCGGACTGAGCGCGGTCGTCAATTATGATTTGCCGCGTTCGCCGGTGGACTACGTGCACCGCATTGGTCGCACTGGCCGCGCGGGCGAAAGCGGCGTCGCGCTCAGCTTCATCAGCGCCAGCACCGCGGCGCACTTTCGGCTGATCGAAAAACGGAACCAGCTCGCGCTCACCCGCGAACGAATCCCCGGCTTCGAACCGAAAGAGCAAGCCGAGCCAGCGTCTGACTCGAGCGGCGGCGTCAAAGGCAAGCGCAAGAGCAAGAAGGACAAGCTGCGCGAAGCCGCAGAGCGACCACCTCGGCAATGAATGTGAAGGCTGGGCCGGCAGCGCCTTTGTACGGAGTTGCGGGTGCCTACCGCTCGGAACATTTGATCGTCAGCTCCGGAAGTTGGACGAAACCGAACCGCTGTGAGTGGCGCGTTCTGCAAGTACATTGGCGCGTTCCGCTAGTGCGCTGAGGGCACGCTCTCACCAGAGTTGGCTTAGACCTCTGGATCAGGAGATGTGAGCATGAATCAGGAACCGCAGGCAGTGTCCGTCACAGGCGACAACTCAGCGAAACCACAGACCATTTCAGCGAGGGCTTATGCCGCGAAGGGCGCTGCTTCGCCGCTCGGGCCGTTCAGCTTCACGAGGCGCTCCCCGCGCGCGCAGGACGTACAGATTGAGATCCTTTATTGCGGCGTGTGTCATTCGGATCTGCATCAAGCGCGCGACGAGTGGAAGAGCGTGATGCCGACCGTGTATCCGTGCGTGCCGGGGCACGAGATTGTCGGTCGCGTGGTGAAGGTGGGCAGCGCGGTCAAGAGGTTCAAAGAGGGCGACTTGGCCGCCGTCGGTTGCATGGTCGATTCTTGCCGCGAGTGCGCGAACTGCAAAGCGGGCGAAGAGCAATACTGCTTGAAGTATGCGACGTACACTTACAACGCGCCAGACAAGGTCTCGGGCGGAGTGACCTATGGCGGTTACTCCGACACCGTCGTAGTGGACGAGAGCTTCGTGCTGAAGGTGCCGAAGTCGCTCGATTTGGCGGGCGTGGCACCGCTGCTCTGCGCGGGCATCACGACCTATTCGCCGCTTCGTCATTGGAAAGTGGCGAAGGGGCAAAAGGTCGGCATCGTCGGCCTGGGCGGGCTTGGGCATATGGGCTTGAAATTCGCGCATGCGTTTGGAGCGCACACGGTGCTTTTCACGACTTCGCCGAACAAGTCCGCCGACGCCAAGCGCCTCGGCGCGGACGAAGTGGTCGTCTCCAAGAACCCCGACGAGATGCAAAAGCACGCGGGCAGCTTCGATTTCATCCTCGACACCGCTTCGGCGGACCACGACTTGAACGCGTACCTCGCGCTGTTGAAGCTCGACGGTACGATGACGCTGGTTGGTGCGCCCGCAAATCCCGCGCCGGTCGCGGCCTTCAACCTGATCATGGGCCGGCGCAGCCTGGCCGGCAGCGGCATTGGCGGTATCCGTGAAACTCAAGAAATGCTCGATTTCTGCGCCGAGCATGGTCTCACCTCGGACGTCGAAACCGTCCCGATTCAGAAGATCAACGAGGCTTACGAGCGCTTGCTGAAGGGCGACGTAAAGTATCGCTTCGTGATCGACATGGCTTCGCTAAAGGCGGCGTGAGACGAGAACCAGGGCCGAACCACGTGTCCAATCGCTTCCGAGTTTCGAATACGGTCATTCGTCGCCTCGAGGATCTGGGCGTTTCCCCGGAGGCGATGCTGCGCCACGCTGGTCTGCCGCTCAACTTGTTCGACCAAGAGCGAGTCCTGCTCACCACGGACGAGCTGTTCGCGCTTTACCGTGGCCTCGAAGCGGCCAGCCAAGACCCAGCGTTCGGGCTGAAGATGGGCACGGAAGAGCGCGTGGAGCGTTACGATCCGATTGCGATCGCCGCGCTCTACGCGCGCTCGTTCCGGGACGCCTTGCAGCGTATGGCGCGCTACAAGCAGCTGACCTGTCCGGAAGAGCTGCACGTTACCGAGCACACGAACGAGAACGAGTGTCGCGTGCGCTTCGAATGGCTACTCGCCGAAGAAGACGAGCCAGCGCTGTTGATCGACCTGTGCTTTGCCTGGGTGGTCGAGATCGCGCGGCGCGGCAGCGCGGATGCCATTCGGGCCAAGCGCGTCGAATTCAAGCGGCCCGAGGCTGGACGCGCGCTGTACGAGAATCACTTCGGGTGTCCGATCGTGTTCGGCGCTCCGAACAATGTGCTCGTGTTCGAACAGGCTGACTTGGAGCGGCCTTTCGTGACTCACAATGCCGACGTGTTGGCGATTGTCGCGCCCCAGCTCGAGGCAGAGCTCGCAGAGCAGCTCAGCCAACGCACCTTTCGCGAACAGGTCAAAGCGACTCTGAAGAAGACGCTCGCTGGCCAGCGACCGGAGCTGCGGGTCGTTGCGCGCGAGCTCGGCGTGAGCACTCGCACGTTGCAACGCCGCCTGACCGACGAACGTGCCACCTTTCAACAGCTGATCTCCGAGGCGCGCCGCGAGCTCGCGCGGCACTATCTTCAGCACTCATCGCTCGAGCTGAACGAGACCGCGTACCTGCTCGGCTACGAAGACGCCAACTCGTTCTTCCGCGCGTTCCAACAGTGGGAGGGCACTTCTCCGGGCGAATGGCGCGCGCAACTCGAACGCCCGCTGGCTGCAGTCGGCGTCTGAGGTAGCGGCACCCGTTTCAGTCGTTCAATCGAAGTCTGTCGGCAACTCGGGATGAGCGATGTGCTCGAACATCCGTTGAACTTGCGCTTTGGTGATGCGCGGGGTCGAGAGCGGGGGCAGCTCATCTGCGCCGAAAAAGGCAGTGTCCAGCGTTTCGATACTGCGTGTTGGAGCGCCGCCGCGAAGCTCGCAGCGCACGAACAGCTTGTAGCAATACCAAAACTCGTGCGGATGGTCGTGGCGCGCCTTGTCGAACAGCGCCAACAGCTTCACTGCCCTGACTCGATAGCCGGTCTCCTCGAGCACCTCGCGCTGCGCGATTTGCGAGGGCGACTCGCCGATATCCGCCCAGCCCCCCGGTAGCGACCACAGGCCATCTTGCGATTCACGCATGAAGAGCAGCTTGCCCTCGCGCTCGACCACCGCGCGCACGTCCACCTTCGGCGTCGCGTAGCCCTTTTCAGCGCGAATGATCTGGAGCCAAGGGTCGGTTGTAGCAGGCGTAATGCTGGCTGCGATCTCCGCTGCCAGCTCCTGCAGTTGCTCGTAGCGCTGCCGATCGTAAGGATCACGCGCGTACGTCAAACCCGCCTGTGTGATCGTCTGAAGCCGTTGCACCCATGCCAAACGCTGCATGCGCCGAGGCTACCTTGCCGAGCCGCGGGGGTGGGGCTCTGATTCGGCGACCGCGCCCATTTCTATTTCGAAAATCAAGTTTGAGTACGAACTTGATTTGGGGCGTTGAGCGAGGGCTGTCGTCCGCGACGCCGAAGGCTGAGTGTGATGGGCCCGCTTTCGGTGACCATCAACAAAAGAAGAGCTCGAGATTGGGGTTGATGGTCACGGGTTACGTCGGAGCCTTCGGCGTCGCGGACGGCTACGACGCGCGGCCGTGCGCAGCGAGGGTTGAACGCGCAGGGGCGGACTGCTAGTGGGGCTTGATGTCGATTGTTTTGTATCACCACCCCTATTCTCGGGCTGCGAACGTCGTGTGGATGCTCGAGGAGCTGGGCGTCGACTATGAGCTTCGGTTCGTCGACATTCTGACGGGCGCGCACAAAGCACCGGAGATTGTCTTGCTCAACCCGATGGGCAAGCTGCCGATTTTGACTGACGGTGAGCAGGTGGTTACCGAGTCGGCGGCGATTGGCTTGTACCTCGCGGACCGCTATGCGCTCGGGCGGTTGGCTCCAACACCGGACGATCCGCAGCGCGCGACTTATTTGCGCTGGGCATTGTTCGCGCCTTCGGTGATCGAACCGGGTTCGATTTCGAAGTCGAACAATTGGAGCGCCAAGGCCAGTCAGGTCGGTTGGGGCACACATGAGGCGATGATCGAAGCGATTGAGTCTGCGATCGCGGGTCGGGATTTTCTGCTGGGCGACACATTCTCGATGGCCGACGTGATCTTCGGCGGCACCCTGCGCTTCATGCTGCGTTTCAAAATGCTCGAGGGTAGCCCGGCGGTCAGCGCCTATGTCGACCGTCTCGGCACGCGCCCGGCGCTCGTGCGCGCCGACGCGCGCAATGCAGCAGTGATTGAAGAGCACGGTTTACGCCGCTGAGCTACTCCGTACCCAGTCGCGCGCTGATTTCGACGACGAATTGGTCGATATCACCAAGATGATTTTCTAGCACGTCGCGGACGATCTCGGGATCGACCGCGGTGTAGCCATGGACGAGCACGTTGCGAAAGCCGACGGCCGCGCGCAAAAATTGCGCTGTTTCTTCGCTGAGCCAACCAGCCTGAACCAGGAGCGTGAATAGGACGACATTGGCGCTGGGCTCTCTGAGCCGCAGATCGGAGACGATGTGTGAAGCGACGTCTTGGACTGCTTGAATACAGATTTGCAGGGTGTGCTCGACGAACCTGCGTTCTTTGACGTCTGTCGCGAGGCGTTCCACGTGCGCCAATGAACGTAGCTCACTCAGACACGTCTGGATGAAGGCGAGCTTCTTTAGGATCAAGTCGGCGTCGGTCACGAGCTGGCTCGCTCTCGGTAGGCGCGCAGCATCGGCAGGAGATCGAAGTACTCGTTGCGTGAACGGACCTCGAACGCGATGCGCCGGCTTTTATCGCGCTCCAAGACGAGCATGCCATCTCGAAGGATGCGATGCACGAGATCTGCCGGTGCACGATTCATGACGATGATTTGCACCGGTCGCGCGAACCGCTCTGCCAGATAGGCCTCCTCGGCGAATGGTTGCGCCATTAGGGTTGGCGGTGGCGGCGACTGATAGAGCACGCCGATGTCTACGTCACTGTCGGGGAGCGCGGTGCCCTTGGCTACACTCCCAAATAAGTAGACCGCCGCGATGTCGGGCCTGTCGCCGAAATAATCGGCGATGATCGGTGCGGCGAGCGCGGAGTCCACAGTGCAAGGTTAACACTTTTTTGAACGTACGTAGAGCACCGTGACGCCGAAGGCCGAGTGTGGCTGCGACCCGAAGGCGACCAGCGCGCTTCAGAAGCCGATTGAGCTGCTCGCTGCGTCTTGAGGTGAGTCGCTCAGTCTCGCCGACGCTGACGCGCAGCGTGAGAAGGCGACCAGCGCGCTCAAAAGGCGGAGTCGGTTGCGGCGAGTCGCCGCAAGTTTGAGACTTGGGTGTCGATCGACTACACCAGGGGCGTGACTGAGACGGCGCTCATCGCTCGCGACATCAGTCGCACTCGCACGGTCCAGGCTTGGCCGCCCGCGCCGCTCGAGACCGCGCAGTTGCCGGATTGCGGCGAGAAGGTGGGCGGGCACTGCGTGCTGCGCGCGCTGCTCGGCGAGGGCGCGTTCGGCCGGGTATTCGCGGCGGAGGACGAGGAGACCGGGCAGCAGGTAGCGCTCAAGGTCGTTGGTTTGCGCCGATATCCTCGAGAATATGCAGAGCATGAGCTGCGCGCGCTGGCGGCGATCGCGCATCCGAACGTGGTGCAGTTGAACGAGCATGGCGTCGAAGCGGGCGCGAGCGAGCCGTACCTTTGGTACACCATGCCGCTATACCAGGGCTTGGACCTGGCCGCGCTGCTCAAGGCCAATGGGTGCTTGTCGCTCAGCCGTGCGCACTCCGTGTTCACGCGCATCGCGGGGGGCGTGTGCGAAATGCATCGCCTCGGTCTGCGCCATCAAGACATCAAACCGGACAATATCTACTTGGCGACCATGGCGGGCGTGGCAGAACATCATCCGGTCTTGCTCGACCTGGGCGGCGCGGCGCGCGAAGACGCAGCACGACCGTTGGTGGCGACTCTGCCGTTCGCTGCCCCCGAGCAGACCGAAGCGTTGATAGGCGGCTTGCTCGGTGACGAGCATCCGCCGTTGACCGGAAAGGTGGACGTCTACGCGCTTGCGGCAAGCCTGCTGTTTTCGTTGATTGGCTCGGATCTCACGGGCCATGACATTGGCCAGAGTGAAACGCAGGACGAGCTGTCGCCGGTTAAATTGCTCGAGCTGCGCGTGGCGTTGGCTGCGGTTCACGCGGCCCGCGCGGAACAGCCGTTGCCGACCGGTGCTTTGCCGTACCTGACGGGCGCGGCGCGCGAAACGCTGAGCAATGCGTTTTCGCGTTGGTTGTCGCTCGAGGCGTCGAATCGACCGACGGCGGCTGAGTTTTTGGAAGAGCTCGCCGTGTTACTCGAGTGGGACGCGCAGCTGGCTCGCACACTCGCGGCGCGCGAGCTGCGCGGCAAATTGCTGAGAGTCGTTGGCGGCCTGTCGTTGGCGGCTTGCGTTGGCGGCTTTGCCGGCTACGAGTGGCACAAGCGCACGATGGGGGAGGCCCAGCAGGCGACCAGCGCGGCCGTGCGCAAGGCCAACGAAGCGTCCGCTGAGCTGCAACGCGCGAGCTCGAATCTCGATACGATCATCGGCGACCCTTCCTTGAGTGCCGTCGACAAGGCGCGAAAGATCGCCGAAGTCGTGCAATCGCTGGAGGCTCAGACCAACCAGCTGCTGGCTGCGAACGCTCAACTACGGCGCGAAGAAAAAGCGGCTGCCAACCACGCCCGCCAGAGAGAGCAGCAAGAAAAGTCCGCCTTCGACGCCGCGCTCGCCAAAGCGCAGACCGAGAGCGACGTCGCGCGCAGCGCTCAGTCTGCAGTCGAAACCGCCAAGTGGCAGGCGGAAGCCGAGCGCGACCAAGCTCGCAATGACCAAGCCTCCGCCGACAACGCGCGAGCTAAGGCGGAGCGTGAACGAGTCAAGGCTCAGCAAGATCAAGCCGCCGCCGACAGCGCGCGTATCAAAGCGGAGAGCGAACGCGACCGGCTCGCTCAGGACAAGAGCGCAGCCGAGGCAGCCAAGCAGCAAGCCGAGACCGAGCGCGACAAAGCGCTGCAAGGCAAGTCGGCTGAGGTTGCGGCGGCGTTCGCCAAGGGCGTCGAAGCGGGCGCTTCTGCGAAAAATGCGCCTGCGCCGGCTGCGTCGAATTGAGCTTGCATTGCGGATATAGTCGTCGGCAATGTGGGTCGCGAAGCTGCGGCTGGGTCTGCTGATCCTGGGGCTCGGGAGCTGTCGCCGAGCGAGCGTCGCGGGTCAACCGTCAGCGAAGCAAACAGTGGTTGCCGTGGTGGCGTCGGCTCCGCCCGCGGCCGCGGTTGTGCCTTCAACGACTGCGTTGGCCGTTGCCGCGCCGCAGCCAGTCTCGGATTGCGCGCCGCAGTCGGCACAGGAGTTTTTGGTGGAAGCGCATTTGCGCGCGAAGAACCTGGCTAGCGCGCACGCGCAACTCGCGTGGTGGGCGACTTTGCAGCGTTCGATTCGCTATCGTACGGAGCAGTACGGCTATTACGAGGGCTTTGGATCGCGCGCCTGGAACCCGCGCTCACTCCAGAGCCAAATGCGCGTGGCGAAATTCTTTGGGCTGCGCGTGGTGCTTCACGAGCGAGTGATCCCCGCGCTGCGCTGCGTGGAGCTTGCGCTCGAGCGCGACTGCGGGGAAGAGCCATATCGACCGCGCACGCTCGCCGGAGTCCGCGAAACGAACACCTACTTTGGGGGCGACGTTACCAACCATGTATACGGCATAGCCCTGGACATCGATCCCAGTGTCAACCCGTGTTGCAACTGCATCGAGCCGTGGCGTAGCAACCCGCGCTGCCTCGGCACCAAGACGGATTTCGAGCGCATGGCCATGCCGCGCTGCTGGGTAACGGAGTTCGAGCGGTACGGCTTCTACTGGCTCGGCCACGACGAGCTCAAAGATACAATGCACTTCGAATTCCTCGGCGATCCGGCCATAATCTCGGCCAGAGCTCCGTGAGCGAAAGACGAAACTCGGTTTGCGTGCGAACCGAGAAGTGGGCGCGGTGACAGAGGAGACGCGGGCGCGGCGAGCCGAGTGGTCTGCGGCCATGCGCTGGAGGCGACGCGTCGAAGCAACGCTGCGCGAGGCCGGGCTCACTTTCACACAGTGGCTGGTGCTCACTAGTGCTCGAGAGTTGATCGGGGAGCTTGACGACGCGGTGAGCCAAAAGGAGATCGCCGCGAGGGTTGAGCTCGATCGCGCCAAGATCTCTCAGGCCGTTCACAGCCTGATCGACAAGGATATGTTGAGCTTTGGCCTCGATATGGGCGGCAAAGCTTGGCGAATTTTTTTGAGTGACCGATCCGAGCGGCTGCTCTGCGAGCTGCGCCCTCGCGTGGAGGCAATCTCGTTCCCGTGCAGCTCGGAAGGGGGTATTCGCGACGCGAAACTCGAGCGGGGCGTAAGCCGAGCGCAGCGTTACGGCTCTTACTGCGTGCTGAATCCTTTTCGATACAAGCCAGCTGCAAGGTCTTTCTCGAGCGTGACCGGATCGTGCGCGACGATGATGTGTACGTCGTGCGGCAACGCAGCGAGCGCCTGCAATTGAGCGGCTACCGCAGGGCGATCTTCGCCCATCAGCAGAGTGGCGATGCCCGGGCGACCTGTTTGGCGCGTGATATTGTCGTAACTCCAGGCGATGTCGCCGACGAACAGGAAGCGCGTGCCATTGGCGAGCTCGACATAGATGAGTTGCGACCCGACGCTGTGGCCAGGGGCTTTTTGCAGCACTACGCCGGGCGCGACAGCATGGAGGCCTTCGTAGTCGAGAGCCTCGAGCTGCCCGAGGGTACCGGCCGCGAAATCGCCGCGCTCGAGCTTCGGTCCGTTCAGCTGCTCGCGCGTGATGCGCACCTTCTTCGCGATGCTCGCGAAATCTGGCGCGCTCGCAACTCCCCCGACGTGATCGCTGTGCTCGTGCGTGAAGACGATGATGTCCGCCTTCTCGAGGGCGGCCTCCACCCGTGCAAAGGCGGCCTCGTCTACCTTGCTGCCGGGTATCTTCTTCGCCGCGGCGGGGCTCATTGCCGTGTCGATGATCAGCGAGCGGTCGGGCCAGACGACGCGATGTGAGAGCAGCACCATTGGATGCAGCTGAAAGCTGTCGCCCGCGATCACGAGCTTCTGGGGGAACGCAAACTCGCCGACCTTCTCGACTTCGATCCGCTCGGGCAGCGCGCCGGAAGCGGTGGCCGCTCGATGCAAAGCGTCGAGGTCGATGACGTACTTGGGGCCCGGAGCCGCTGGCGTGTCGAGCAACAAATACTTGGCGACCAACACCACCGCGGCGATACTGACCAGGATCCAGAACCAACGTGTGACCCGTGCTAGCTTGCCCTTCATGAGCTAGCTCTTAGCACTCTGCGTGCCGATTTTACCCCGAATTTTCGCGTGACCGGGGCCACCTGGCCACAGCGACACGCTGTGCGGCAAAGCTTCGGCGCGCGACCCTCAATCAACCCGCAGCGGTCAGCGGTTCTTTGATCCGCGACGGCAGTCGCTCGCACAGCTCCGCGTACAGCGTGATCCAAGCGTCGGAAAGAATGGCGGCGCGCAGCCGTGCCATCAGCTGCTGAGTATGATGGATATTGTGAATGGCAAGCCAGCGCACTCCTTGCGCGTTGCCAACACGCAGCAGGTGGTGGATGTAGCCGAGCGGCTGACTGATGCACGCTGAGCAAGTGCAGCCGGGCTCGAGCGGTCCTTGCGCGTGTTGCATGGACGGACGCATGGCTTCGAGCACGCCTTGGAAGGTGTACGCCCAGCCTTGTTGCGCCATTTTGGTGGGCAGAATGCAGTCGAACATGTCCACGCCGCGGTGTACGGCTTGCACTAGATCCAGCGGAGTGCCGACGCCCATGAGGTAGCGCGGCTTGTGCTCGGGGAGCAGCTGCGTGCACAGAGCCGTCATCGCTTCGCGCTCGGTGCGCGTCTCGCCCACTGCTAGGCCGCCGATTGCGAAGCCGTCGAACGGCAGGGCGGTGATGGCCGCGGTGCTCTCCTCGCGCAACGCGGCGTGTACGCCGCCTTGTACGATGCCGAACAGCGCTTGCCCGTGTTGCCCGCGAGTGTGCGCCTCGAGGCTGCGTTGCGCCCAGGCATGGGTGGTGGTCATGGCTTCGCGTGTGCGCTGCTCGCCGGTGCTCGAGTCCACGCATACGTCGAGCGCCATCATGATGTCGCTGCCGATGGCCTGCTGCATCTCGATGCTGGACTCCGGCGTCAGCAGGTGACGGCGACCACTCGGTAAGCGGAAGTGCGCGCCGCGTTCGGTGATGCTGCGCTCGCCGGGCAGCGAGAAGATCTGGTAACCCCCGCTGTCCGTCAGCACCGCGCCTCGCCAACCCATGAAGCGGTGGATGTCGCCGAAGCTAGCAAACACCTCGGCGCCCGGTGAATCCAGCAGGTGGTAAGTGTTGGATAAGACGATGCCCGCGCCCGTGCTGCGCGCGTCGTCCATCGAGATGTGCCGGAAGCTGGCGCGGGTTGCCACTGGCATGAACACGGGCGTGAGGATGTCGCCCCGGCGCGTATGCAACACGCCCGCGCGAGCGCCTTTGTCGGTCGCGCGCAGCAGCGAAAAGCCAACGGTCACGCCTGCGGATTCGCCCCGGGCGCCCACGCTGTCAAGCCGCTCAATAGCCGGTCAACGAGAACTCCCAGAAAGACACCCAGGTGTTGGTGCCGTTTGCATATAGGGGTGTCGCGCTCGTGACGGTGACTCTGACGTAGCGGGCCGAAACGTTGGCAGGTAGAGCTATCGTCTGGGTGACTCCCGTGCCGTTGGCGGTGATTTGTTGAGTGTAGACGGTGTCGTCGGGTGACGTCTCGACCAAGTAGAAGTACCTGCGGTCGGGATACTCGAAGCGGATTGAAACCTGAACCAGCGGGTGCGTCGCGCCCAGATCCACGCGCCACCATTGCGGGAAGCTGCCGTCCGTCGCACACCAACGCGTGGTCGCGTCGTTGTCGTTGCCTTTGCTGGCTTCGTTTCCGGTCTGCTCGTCGGACGCGGTCACCTTCTTACCGACCGCGAGCTCATGAGGCGCGCCAGCGCTGCCTCCGCTGCCAGCGACGTTGCCAGCGCTGCCAGCAACGTTGCCTCCGCTGCCGCCGGTTGCCACGCCGCCGCCGGCTCCGCCGTTCGCCGGCACGCCGCCCAGGCCCCCGGTGTTGCTCGTGCCGCCTGCTGCTCCGCCCGTTGATTCGCCTGCTTCCGTCATGAATGAGTCGCCGCCAAGGTCCGTCACGGCAGCGCCTCCGCCGCTCGTCGCAGCGCCGCCCGCGTCCGGCGCGCCCCCGCCTCCGGACGGCGAGCTCAAAGTGTCGTCACCGCCGTTGCTGCTCAGCGGTGCATCGCGCCCCAAGAGCGACGAATCGTAAACCGAGCAGGCCAATGATGGAGCAACCGCGACTGCGATTGCGAGTATCGCTATGCGCCGACTTCGCTTTCGGGGAGGCGATAGGAGCGTGCGAGCTTTCGGAGTCATCGGTGGGGACAAAGCAAGAGCGGACCAAAACGATCTGAACCTTAGGGGCGATCGCTCGATGCCAAGTCCAATGGACTACTTTAACGAACACGCGACACCTCGCAACCAGCGCAAGGAGCACTGGTACGGCGCTCACGCACACAGAGCTACATCGTTGGGCCGCGGATTTGCGCAGAAATCATGGCGAACAAAACGAAGCCGGCGGCCACGAGAGACCGCCGGTTCATGAGTCGGTCGCCAATTTCGGCGGCCGAGCTCTGGGAGCGCCGTCGTTAAGCGACGATCTCGTTGATGAGCGAGATGGGAGCACCCGTCAGGTCGGTGCCGAAGTCGGTCTGCGCCATGCCGAACACCGAGTTCATCATCGTGAAGTGCAAATCGCGCAGGGGGCGCTTGCTCAGCGAGACGAACTGGCCGGTCTTCAGTTTGCCGCCAGCACCACCGATGAGCAGCGTGGGCAGGCGATCGCAAGCGTGATCGCTGCCGTGCATGCAGCCGCCGAAGAAGACGGCGGTGTTGTCCAGAATGCTGAGACCATTGGCCTCCTTGATGGCGTCCATCTTCGTGCACAGGTCGGCGACTTTGCCCACGTTCCAGAGGGTGATTGCCCCGTAGTCGTTCGGGTTGCCGTGTTGTCCACCCGTGTGATACTCCGGGCATGTGCCGCTGGCCGGCGTTGACGTGGTCGCGGTGAATGTCCGTTTAGACACGTTGTCGTAGACGAACTCCGAGCGCTCGTCCTCGAGCATGTAGGTGATGATGCGGGTCACGTCGCACTGCAGCGCCATGACGATCAGCGCGTTCATCGCGTCGGCGTGGTCGCCCTTGTTGTAGGTAGCGGTGGTCTGGCGAATGCCATCCTCGGTGACCGTTGCCATCGTCGGCGCGGTACCCAGGGCGCACGCCACGCCGCCCATGCCCATGGACACCTGAGTGGCTTGCATTTCGGTGTCGCGCACGGCAGTCAGGAACTCGTCCATGCGTTGCTGGTCCGCGACGCTGAGGCGCGCGCGAGTCGCCGTGGCGCTATCCAGCGCGCCGTCCAAGATGCTTTTCTTCAGCGCGATGGCCTTTGCCGCGGCGACTGGGTCCGTACCGCTGCCCGGCATCGCCACGCCGGCAATCATGTTGAAGACGGTCAGCGGATCGACCTTCTTGTACAGCGGTTGCGTTTCGGTGTGCCACGAAACGCTGCGGCTGTTCGAACACTGGCAAGCGCCGCCGCCTGGGCACGGGGTGTCGCAGCTGCTGTGCACCGTGGAGAGACCGACCTGCATGGACGGCAGCAGCGTCTTGCCCGCGAAGACCGGGTGCAGTGCCATCAATTGATCGACCGACACGCCGTTTGCTTCCTGCGTGGTGCCGAGGCGCGTCCTGACGGCGTATGCGTCCACGCAAGTGAGCCAAGCGCCCGACTGACGGCCGTGGCTCGGTTCGACGCCGTTGTCGCCGTCCTTGTTGAAGGCGGAGCCGTTTTCCAGGTTCTGAATTACCGAGACCTTGGCCTTGAGAGCGGTGAACGGGTCGAGAACCGAGCCCAACGTCCAGTCAGAGGTGGTGCCCGGCGGTACCCAGAAATCAGGAGCGCCGTTGGGCAGGTAAATGGGCATGTAGCGAGTGGGCGAGACGACCCCGGCGGCGCCAGCGCTCCGGGGCACCAGCGACTCCATCCACGGCAGGGCCAGCGCAACGCCAGCACCACGAAGCAACGTTCTGCGACTGAAAATGTTGTTCATTGGATTGTTCCTGAAGGAGCTCACGGAGTGGGGCTGCGGTCGCGGAAAGCCTCGGCCAAAGCCAAGCCGTGCACGAGCTTGCTGATGCTGAGGTCGCCCGCGTCCTCCCAATTTTTGGAGATGACGGCGGCGTTGGCCACGTCGTCGGTGCTGAGGCTGCGACCGAGGCCGTAGGTATAGAGCTTCTGAGCGATACAGGCTTTGAACCTGGGATCTGTGCCGACCGCAGTTTCCGCGCCGCTCAAGCCGGAGAACATGATGCCATTCGGGAAGCTCGACGACGGCGGAAGCGACGTGGAGGGATCGATGGGCGAGTTATCCGGGTACGTGGTGCGGAACTGACCGACGCCGTCGTACTGCTCGAGCGCTAGACCGAACGGGTCCATGATCGAGTGGCAGACTGCGCAGTTGGGAGCCGCGCGGTGCGCTTCCAAGACGGTACGCACGTTGGTGCTCTCTGGGTGTGCGTTGTTGTCCTCCAACTTCGGCACGTTCGGCGGCGGTGAAGGCGGCGGCGCGCACATCAAGTTCACCAGCATCCACTTGCCGCGCAGGGTTGGCGAGGAACGAGCGGCAACTGAGGAGTTCGCCAGGAAGCCGACCAAACCGAGGAAGCCTTGGCGAGTGTCGTTCGGGTAGACAGTGCGTACCGAGGCCGTGCCGGTAACCGCGGGCATACCGTAGAAGGTGGCCAGCGGCGCATTGACGAAATTCACGTCCAGCTTGAGGAAGTCCGTCCACTGCAGGTTCTTACGTAGGAACTCGTCGAAGTACGAGAACATCTCGTTCGTGGCGGCAGTCGCTACGTCCGGGGTCCAGGTCGGGTACAGGGTCTTGTCCACGGGGTGCGACACGACGTTGCGTGCACCGAGCCACTGGCCGGCGAAGTTCGTCACGAAGCGCGCCGACTTCGCGTCCGCCAACATGCGGTCCACGGTGCTGCTGATGGCGGCGTCCGTGTTGAGGGTATCCGCGGCCGCGAGCATGGCGTCGTCCGGGGCGCTGCTCCACAAGAAGTAGGACAGGCGCGACGCCAGCTCGTAGCCGGTGATCGGGTGCTTGGCGGCGGCGCCGTTGTCGAACTCCATACGATAGAGGAACTCGGCGCTGGAGAGCATCGACCAGAGCACGTGCCTCACGGAGCTCGTGTGGTCTTCGCCTTGGGCGCGGGCCGTGGTGTAGACATTGGTGAAGGCGGTGAACTCCGCGTCGACGACCGGGCGGCGGAATACGCGCAGACCGGTCTGCGTGATGATGCTCTTCACGCAGGTCATGTCGTCGGTCGTGGTGCAGGTCAGCACCTTGGCCATTAGCGTGGGCGATGCGAACACGTCTTTGGAGATCGCTTCGGCGGCGTCTACGTACGTGCTGTACTGGTCGTCGTCGACGCCCAGCACGGACGCGATGTTGTCGAAGCCGTCGATCTCGCCGCCGCGCCAGTTGGCGGTTGCGGGCTGCAGCGTCGTGCCGAGCACATCGGCCACGGTGGCGTTGTACTCGGCGGTGTTCAGGCGGTGCATCAAGCTCACGCCTGGAGCGCCATTGACCAGCACGCCAGCCGCGCCCGCGTTCGGGTTGCCGACACCCCCGCCTGGCAGCTGCGAGCCCGCAGCACCACTGCCGGTGCCGCCGCTACCCAGGCTATTGGCGCCCGGCTGTCCGTTGCCGGTGACCATTCCGGTGCAACCCGCGAGCGCAGCGCCCAGCGCGAGGACCGAGGAAAACGTTACGACATTGCTCATCGCACTCACCTCTCATTCGACTCTAACACATGCGCACTAAGCGCACTCCAGATCTCGATGAGAAAAGAGCTGTTTTTTGCGTCGAATTATTGCCGCTGCCTCAGCAAATGATGGCCGCGATTGACGCGCAAAACCTGCGCGCGATGTTTGTCTTACGAAGTTTGCGCGACGTGCACGCTGCACGTAGCCGCGCTACCGAAGACTGCGTGGTATCGGTGTACACCCGTGTGGGTTACGTAAGCCGCTTAGTCGCGAGGTGCGCGAGCTCGCAGGCAGTGCGAGCGCAGCAGGGCAGCGCGGACGCAACGCGAGCGCAGCGCGCAAGCCGCGCGAACGTCGCTTTTGGACGACGCTCGAAACGACGCGTGCACGCTCGAAACGACGCGTGCGCGCTCGTCGGAGCTCGAAACGATGCGAGCGTGTTCGAACGACGCGGCGCGCTCGAACGATGCGAGCGTGTTCGAAACGACGCGGCGCGCTCGAAACGACGCGTGCGCGCGTCGAGCTCGAAACGACGCCTGCGCGCGGCGCGCTCGAAACGACGCCTGCGCGCGTCGAGCTCGAAACGACGCGTGCGCGCGCGTCGAGCTCGAAACGACGCGTGCGCACTCGAAACGATACGTGCGCGTGGAGCTCGAGCTCAAAGAACCAGCGACTAGAGACCAGTGAGATCTCGAGTCGCCGAGGCAACACGATTCAATTCAAGAACGTTCCCGCGAGCGTCGAGCCATCGGCGAAGGTAATGGTGGCCGTCGTCGTATCGACGACCAACGACTTGACCTGCGCGTAAGTCGCCGCGGGATCGAACGCGACCTTCGAGCCGCGCACGAGCAGCGCGACGATTTGCTCGCCCGTTTTTGCGGCGCTCGTCTGCACGTAGGGCAGCGCGTAGTACTGATAGCGCGTGTGTGCGCTGCCCGTGTTGAGCACGTTCTGCATGATCGTGGCGGGGCCTTGGCGCTTCTCGCTCGCGGCAAGGTCCGGAACGATGCCGTCGTATGTCTTCAACGCCGCGACCATGCCGAAGCCTTCGGCTCCCGCGGTGTAAACCCAGGCCGTCTTGGCGGCGTCCTGCATCGTCGTTCCGCTGTTGGCGCTATCGAGGCCAATGGCGAAGCCGCCTTCGCGCAGCTGGTACGAGCCAGTGAAGCCGTTCGGCGTGACCTTGTTCACGCGCACGTGAAACTCGTTCTTCACGAACAAGATCGTGCGCACGTCGAACTTCGCACTGCCCACCGCTTGGCTGTGCTTCATCGACAGCACAGCGGTGGTCGGGGTGTTCACTTGGCTCGCGAATGCGCCCGGCTCGTCACGGTGACCCCAAGTAGAGCCGACACCGATTTGAATCGCGTTGTCCGGGTTGCGCCACACGTCCGAATCGTTGGCGACGGCGAAGCCGAACTGGCTCGAGTACGCGAATTTGCCGTATTTGAGGATGTAAGATGCCGTGTGCGCGGTCGAAAAAGTGCTGCCCGCGTTGAACAAGATCACGTTGCCCGTGCTCTTCGTGCCCGAGAGCAACATGCCGGGCGTAGCCAGCCACTGGTTGTAGTCCGCCGTCTCGACCGGCAACGCTTCTTCTGGAGTGCTCCAGAATGGATCGTTGTCGGCCAATAGGAACAGCGGACCGAACGCGCGCACTGCCCAGGATACCGAGCCCGGGCTAATGTAGTCCTCTGCGATGTCGTAGCTGCCGTTGAGCGTGGCGGGTTGCACCAGCAGCCCCGTGGTCGGGTCGAGCGCTTTGGTGAAGTAGTAGTTCAGCTGCTGACGCACGATGCGGCGCAGCATGCCGACGGTGAACGTTTCGGGCAGTACCTTGAAGCCCAGGTTCCACTTATCCGGCGTGTTGTAGGTGCGATCGATGTAGTACGCGATCAGGAGCCCGGTGAGGCGCGCGGACTTGTACGCGGTGCTGCGCCCGAACTCCGGATGCATGCCGTTCGTACCGAAGAAGTAAGGCTGATCTTGCAAGAAGCGCCGCACACGCATCATGTTCGTGGAGCGCTGCGTCGGGTTGTCAGTGCCGGTCATTACGGACCAAGCCACGGCGTCCGGCACGAACACGGTGTTATTGTATTCGTCGAAGACGTGCGTCGCGCCGTCCGTGTACCAGCCGTTGCCCTTGAACATGCCCTCGATTTTCCCGAGGTCCGTGCTCAGCGTCGCGGCGTTCGACTTCCAACCTTGGCTCTTCAAGAACGAATTGGCGACGATGTAGAAGTCATTCCAATTCTGGTCTTGTACGCCGAGGGTGTGGTTGTACATCCAGGTTTGCAGGTTGGCCGTTTGCGCTGTCGTCAGCTTCGAGAGCACGC
>Ga0210392_10000507_pt1 | contig 23673 bp, 18 predicted proteins | sample IncBWC30OmetaG_FD_161057 | JGI IMG/M metagenome (GOLD analysis project Ga0210392, IMG submission 161057) | Forest soil microbial communities from Barre Woods Harvard Forest LTER site, Petersham, Massachusetts, United States - Inc-BW-C-30-O ...
CCCCGCAAGGTTCGGCAATTTTCTCGGTCACCGTGGACTCGGCCGCGGCCCTTCCCGGGCTCGGCTCAGCATAGAGCCGGCGCTACGCTCGATGCTCCAGCGAATTTTTCTGCGCTGTGACCGCGGCTGCCGCGCAACTTGCTGAAAGCGATAGCTTTCTTCACATTCGGCCGGCCCTTTTCGGGCTATTGGCAACCCTAGCGCCGCGCGCGCAGGAGTGCAGGTCATCGATGAGCGACGAAAAGCCGAAGCCGAAAAGCAACTCACGACGCAACTTGTTGCTCATCGCCGTATTGCTCAGCCTGGTTTACGGCGGCTATCGCCTCTATCTGCAGCGTAAGCCGTACGAATGGAGCGGCACGGTGGAGGCGCGCACGATCTCCGTCGGATCGCGCACGGGCGGCCGCATCAAGGAGATCAAAGTTCGCGAAGGCGACAGCGTGGGCGCCGGGCAAGCGCTGATTGTCTTGGAACCTGGAGATCTGCCCGCGCAGCTGGTGCAAGCACAGGCGCAGCTGGTCTTGTGGCAGGCGAATCTGGAGAAGCTTCAAAAAGGCGCGCGGCCAGAGGAGCTTGCAGAAGCGCGCGCGCGCTCGCTCACCGCAAAAGCTGTGCTCGACCAAGCCGTCCAAGGCACGCGCCCGGAAGAAGTGGGCGCTGCGGAGGCACGCCTGGCCGTGCAAGAGGTTGCGGTCGAAAAGGCGCAGCTCGACGCCAAGCGGATGAACGCGCTGGCCGCGTCGGGATCTGCCGCGCAAATCGACGTGGACAACGCGAACACCGAGCTCAAAGGCGCCATCGCCCTACGCGACGCGCTGAAGCACCAGCTCGATGAGCTCAAGAACGGTTCGCGCCGCACCGAGGTCGCGCAAGCGCAAGCGCGCGAGATGGAGCAATCGGCGTCCGAGCGCCTGGTCGCGGCTGGGTCCCGCGTAGAAGATCTGAAGGCCGCACAGGCGCAGGTCGATGGCGCTCAAGGCCGCGTCGATGAGATCCAAACCCAGATCGACGAGCTGATCATTATTGCTCCTCTGCCCTCGCGCGTGGAGGCGCTCGATTTGCGGCCCGGAGACATCATCAGCGCAAACGCGACGGCCGCCGTGCTGCTCGAAGAAAAGCAGCTGTACGTGCGCATCTATGTGCCCGAGACCCTGCTCGGGCATCTCAAGATCGGCCAGGCGGTCCAAGTCTCGGTCGACTCTTTCCCGAATCAGACGTTCCAAGGCGTCGTCGAGCACATCAATGAAGTGGGTGAATACTCACCGCGCAATTTGCAAACGGCCGATGAGCGAGCAGACCAAGTGTTCGCCAGCCGGGTCGGCCTCCGAACGGGGTTCGAGCAGCTGCGCGCGGGCATGGCCGCCTTCATTCAGGTACCGAAGTGAGCTCGGAGGTCGTCATTCAAGTCGACAACGTGACGCGTCGCTTCGGAGACGTAGTGGCGTTGAAAGACGTTTGCCTGACGGTCACGCGCGGCATGGTCTACGGCCTGCTTGGGCCGAACGGTTCCGGTAAATCGACGCTGATTCGGATCTTGTGTGGGCTGCTCGCCCCCTCAGAAGGCAAAGCCAGCGTGCTCGGACTCGACGTCGTCGAGCAGGGCGAAGCGATCCGCCGGCAGATCGGCTACATGAGCCAAAAGTTCTCGCTCTACGAAGACTTGACCGTGCTCGAAAATCTCGACTTTTACGCCGAGATCTACGGGCTGCCCAAAGCTCGGCGCAAGCTGCGACGGGACGCTGCCGTCGAGCTCACGCACATCGGCCCGTACACAGGCCGGCTCGCAGGTAACCTGTCGGGCGGCTGGAAACAGCGCTTGGCGCTCGGCGCAGCGTTGATGCACGAGCCGCGAGTCGTGTTTTTGGACGAGCCCACCGCCGGTATCGATCCGGTCGCGCGCCGCGAGCTGTGGGATCTTTTGTTCCAGCTGGCCGCCGAAGGCATCACCCTGCTCGTCACCACGCACTACATGGACGAAGCCGAACGTTGCGGCGAGGTCGGCTACATCTATCTGTCGAAGCTATTGGTCACCGGCACGCCGGATCAGCTCAAGGCGCTGCCGTCACTGAACCAACCGGACCTGCGTCGTCTCGAGATCGAAACGCCGCACACGGCGCGAGCGCTCACCTGGCTACAGAAAGAGTCCTATTGCAGAGGCGCAACGATTTTCGGGCAGTCAGTGCACACGCTGATCGAACGCCGCATCGACGACGTACAGCTGACTGAACGGCTCGCGAAAGCGGGCTTCCCAGCGGCGCAGCTCCGCGAAATCGCGCCCTCGCTCGAAGACGTGTTCGTCACTCTCACCGAAGAAGCAGCCGCTGCCCGGCGCGGAGAAGGCGCCTGATGAAGGCCTCGTTCTTAGCCATTTTCCGCAAGGAAATCTTACACATCCGGCGGAATCGCTCGATCTTGTTCTTGGCCGTGATGCTGCCGCTGATGCAGCTCACGATGTACGGCTTCATCGATCAAACGGTGCACGACGTGCCCACCGTGGTGGTCGACCAAGACCGTTCGGTTCAATCGCGCGAGCTGATGGATCGCCTGCGCGCCACCAAGACGTTCGCCATCAAGGTCGTCACCGCCAACCCGCAAGTGGCCCGCACCGAGATCGTCGCCGGCCGCGCGGGCGTGGGCATCGTGATCCCGCCGGACTATCACGACAAGCGCGCGCGTGGTGAATCCGTCAAGATCCTGGTGTTGATTGACGGTTCGGATTCGATCGTCAGCTCGGGCGCGCTCGCGGCCGCAAACGGCGTGATCTCCAATCAGAACCTGGAGCTGGTTGCGCGTGACCCGCGCGCAGGCGTGCCGCTGGGAGCGCAACCCATCATCTTGTTCAACCCGGAAGGGCGCACCGCCAACTTCATCATTCCCGGGCTGGTCGCGGTCATCTTGCAGATGATAGCGGTCATGCTCGCAGCCGGGTCGATCGTGCGCGAGCGCGAGAAGGGCACCATGGAGCAGCTGCTCGTGACCCCGGTCGACCCGTTCGGGTTGATGCTCGGCAAAGTCGCGCCTTACCTGTTCGTCGGGCTGGCCGACACAGCGCTGATTCTGGCCGTCATGCGATTTTTCTTCAGCGTTCCGATCCGCGGCAATCTATTCTTTTTGTTTGGGATCATGCTCCTGTATCTGTCGGCCCTGCTCGCTCTAGGGCTGTACATCTCGACCACCGCGACCACCCAACAAGAAGCGCAGCAGAAGGTGCAAATGCTGTTTTTGCCCTCTATTTTCTTGTCGGGGTATCTCTTCCCGTTGAACGGCATGCCGCTGATCCTGCAAGTCATTGGCCAGCTCTTGCCGACCACTCACATGGTGGCAATCATGCGCGGCATCGTCTTGCGCGACGCCGGCCCACTCGAGCTCATCCCCCACGTCCTAGCGCTAGTCGCCTTCGCCATCATCATGATCTGGCTGAGCGTGCGGCGCGTCAGCAAGGTCAGTGTGTAAAGCGCGGAGCGGGTGACGGTTACGCCGCTCCGGGTCGCAGATTCCGCTCTCCGAGCCGAATGAGCGGAGTGACGGTCGGTGCGGCCTCGCGCTAGGCTGCGCCGATGCGGATCGTGACTACGACGCTCGCCAACAATAGCGAAACCATCATCGAGGACGCGCTGCGCTCGGTCGTCGACTGGGTGGACGTGTGCTTGGTGGTCGACACCGGCATCAGCGATGCCACTCTCGAGCGAGCTCGCGGCGTGGCCGGCGACAAGCTCGTCGTGCGCCCCTTCCCCTGGTGCCATGACGCCGCTGCCGCACGTAACTTCGCGCTGGACGCGGCGACCGAGCTAGGCGCGAACTGGGCGCTCACGCTCGACACGGACGAGCGGCTGGACATCGCTGGTGTCGACATTCGGGCACAGCTCGAGCAAGCCACCGAAGGCGTGCTGTACGTCGCTGACGTCGGGAAAAGCTACGTCAAGGAGCGTTTCTTTCGGCTGCCTTGCGCGGAACGCTGGAGCGGTGTCACGCACGAATCGTTCGCAGCCTTTCGGGTCGGTTGTCGAACCTTGGCCGGTGTCACCTTCAGCGAGCTGCAAAAGTCCCCACAGGCCATGCAGCAGAGATTCAAGCGCGACATCGAAGCGCTGGCTCGTTACACGCAGCAGCACCCGCAAGATCCCCGTTGGCACTTCTATCTGGGCGAGTCGCGGCGCCTCCTGGGCCAGCACGCAGAAGCCGTGCTCGACTACGACCGCTGCGCCGAGCTGCGCGGTTGGGACGAAGAGTCGGCCTGGGCTTGCTATCGAGCGGCGGAGTGTTTGGCCAAGCTCGAGCGCTTCGAAGAGGCGTTGGCTCGCTGCAGCACGGGACTAACTCGCCATGCTGGCATTGCCGAGCTGGCGTGGCTCGCGGGCTATGTCTGCTATCAACTGCAGCGCGACGCGCAGGCGGTGTATTGGGCGCGCTTGGCTACCGTGCACGGCTATTTCCGAGGCGACGCCGAGTCCGTTCCTCGCATCGGTTTCAGCGATCCACCAGCGCAGTGGGAGGGACCGTATGACGTGCTGCGCTGGGCCGAGAAGCGCAGGGGCAACGTCGCTGCGGCAAACGAAGCAGAGCGGCTATGGCACGAAGCCAAAGCCGCTCGCGAGCGAGCCGGATGAGCACGAGCGAGCCCAGCAGCGCCGGGCTCGCTCGCTTTCAGATCACTGCTGGAAGCAATACAGTGGCAAGACGTTGCCGCATGACGAATTGGTGCCGGCGGCCGTCCAGGTGGCATCGGTGGCCGTGGAACCGTTACCGTACTCACCTGCGCCTGTGGTTACCGTATAACCGGTGCAGGTGTTGGCCGCAGAAGTGCCGTTGCTCAGGGTCCCAGTATGGACAACGGGGAACGGGGCGCTCACTCCGTTCTCGTTGACGGTGATGGCTGCGTCCAACGTGCCGTCGATGAGGCCCGGCCAATCTGGCGCGATCTGCGTGCCATTGACGAGCACGTAGGGGAGCGAGCTGTGTGTAAAGCGCGTGGACGGCGAGTTGGTGCCGTCGCTGAGCCAGGCCTTGTAGGTCCCGAGCAAATGCGCAGCAGTGGCTGCAGTTTGACAGAATGTGTCGGCGCCGGTCAAACCGCCGAAGTTACCCGAGGACCTCGTGCTGCTGATGAACACGGTCTTGGTCAACGGGATGGAGCACAGGTAGCTGGTCTGATCGACCTCACCGGTCTGCAGGATGCCGTCGCTGGCGATGCCTGCGCCGTCACCGTTGTCGAGGCCAACTTGGATCTTCAGACCGCCGGCAGAGCAATTCGCGCCGGCTGCTTCTGTCGTCATTTTGATCAGCGAGGGGAATCCGGTCGCGCCCGTTGCACCCGTTGCGCCGGTGGCTCCCGTCGTGCCAGTAGGACCGCTCGGGCCAGTCGCTCCGGTGGCTCCTGTCGTGCCAGTAGGACCGCTCGGGCCAGTCGCTCCGGTGGTTCCCGTTGTGCCAGTTGGTCCGCTCGGGCCAGTCGCTCCGGTGGCTCCCGTTGTGCCAGTTGGTCCGATCGGGCCAGTTTCTCCGGTCGCTCCATCAGCGCCGTTGGCGCCCATTGCTCCATCAGCACCGTTGGCACCCATTGCTCCGGTCGCTCCATCAGCACCCATTGCTCCGGTCGCTCCATCAGCACCGTTGGCGCCCATTGCTCCGGTCGCTCCATCGGCGCCCATTGCGCCCATTGCGCCCATTGCTCCTGACGGACCGGCGGGACCGGTGTCGCCCGCAGGACCCGGATCGCCCGCAGGACCAGTGTCACCCGTCGGGCCCGCGGGACCCTCTGGGCCTACCTCGCCCGCGCCCGCCTCACCGAGACCAGCAATTGCGCCGTTGCATACATAGCGAGTGCCCTCGACTTCATCCGCACTGAGAGTGCCGTCGCCGTCGTTGTCGGCGCCGTACTGGATCTTCTGACCACCGCTTTCGCAGTTAACACCAGCGGCTTCTTTGCTCACGGAGATCAGCGCAGAAACGCCGGGCGCACCAGTGTCGCCCTTGGCGCCGTCGCTCCCTCCACAAGCGGGTACGAGTAAACCAACAGCGAAGTACCTTAGAATCCCAAGCTTTCGCATATCATTTCTCCTAGATCAGATCGCTTCCCACAAGCGATGAACCCGCCAACGTACTCCAGCTGCAAGCGCGAATTCGCAAATGATACAACTCGACATTCATATTGTGGACTGACGGTTTCCGTCGCATGCGACACGTAGAAATACAGCATGATTTACGCCAAATGAGGCACATGACCATAATGCAACGTGCGTCAAAGCATTGTCGCCCCACGCGCGATAGCACTCAAAGGCACATCGCTACTGAGCACTTCTTCGAGGAGCTCGCTGTCACACAAATCGAAATCTGCGCAAACAGCTCGTCTGGAGACCGCACTTCGCGAAGCCAAAACCCGAGCTCACCGCAAGCGAGCATGAGCGAGAGCGGGCCGATCTGAAGGCTGGTTTCGAAGCGGCTTGCCAGCGAGGTCCGGGCGGGTTGAGCTAGCCGGGAAAGGATCACGTCGGCTCATGAGAGGATTCGCCTTGGTTGTCCTGGTCGTGCTGGTGTCGATAGTCACGTCGATCGCGACGGTGCTGGGCGTCGAGCGCATGAAGCTGTTCCCTCCCCAAACGCACGAGCAGCCGAAGGTGGGCGTGCCGAGCCTGAAGGGGCTCAGCGAGAACGACGCACGTCAAAACCTCAAAGCGCTGGGGTTGGTCTTCCTGGTGAGTGAGCGAAAGGCGGCGTCGGGAGCCGAGCCCGGGACAGTCGTGGAGCAAACGCCCGCCGCGGGGCAACAGCTCGACGCACACGGATCGGTCAGCGTCGCGCTGGCGCGCGAGCTGCCCAAGGTGCCCAGCGTCGTCGGTCGAACGCTGACCGAAGCCACGGCGCTTCTGACACAGAATGGCTACAAGCTCGAACAAGCAGAGCCGATCGCCGACGCCCACGTGCCCAAGGGCAGCGTCGTCTCACAATTGCCCGAAGCGGAAGCATCTCAAGACACGGACAAGCCAGTGGTCGTGCGTGTCTCAGCGGGCCCCGGCGAGATCGAGGTGCCGAAGCTGCTCGGCCAGAGTATCGAAACGGTGAAGACCCGAGCCAACGATCAGGGCTTCGCGCTGAAAATCGCCTGGACCCAGGAGGGCGAAACCCCGGAGTACGTGGTGCTCAACCAAAACCCCGTCGCCGGGACGAAGATCAAGCCGGGTGACGCGGTAACCGTCACGGTCAATCGCTGAGGCTCAGCCGCCAAGCGAGGTCACCGAGGCGCAGAGGCGCACCGACGTCGCACGGGGGGAGCTACCTTTATCCTGCGGAGTGCTTCGGTCACTTGGCGTTGTCGCCTCGGGTCGCGCGAGCGTTGGCGAAGTAGTCGCCGGCCCTGAGGCAGTGCTGCGCCGCGCGCCATCCTGCCCCAGCGCGCTGGCTCGCGCCTCCTCGTGTGCAGCCTTTCCATGTCGGATTTCCGACATGGAATCGTTCGTGCAGGGGGAGGGCCTGCTATGTCCTTCGGAATTTATCTCGTCGGGATCGTTCTAGTCATCAGTGGCTTGGTTTATGGCGCTGCCATCCTCCATGCCCCGGTTCACTGGATCGTCGTCGCCACGCTGGTGCTGCTCGGGGCCGGCGTCGTGGCAGCGGTGAAGGCGACGAAACAGCGGGACCCAGCCGAGTAAACCAACCTAGGAGATCCTCATGAGCAAAATTGACGCAGATTTCGCCGCGTTCATGAAGCGGCGCGAGCAAGTGGCGCAAGCGTACGTCAACGGGGATGCGGAGCCCCTCAGCGCTATTTCGGCGCGCGAATCTCCGGCCACGTTCTTTCCGCCAAACGGCGGCCACGAGCACGGCGCGGCTCACGTCCTGAAGGTCAACGAGGAAGGCGCCAAGCACTTCGCCAGCGGCAGCAAGAGCGAGCTCGAGATCTTGCACATGTCCGCCAGCGACGACTTGGCTTACTGGGTCGGCATTCAGCACGCCACCGTCCACATGCATGGCAAAAAGGAGCCCGTGCCCATGCACTTACGAATCAGCGAGCTGTTCCGCCGTGAAAGCGGCGAATGGAAGCTGATTCACCGCCACGCGGACATGCTGGCCGAAAAGACCGAACAGAAAAAGTAACCCGCGGCGCACCTCTGGCGTGCGGACGGGCATCCCTCTTGCTTAGTGAAAGAGTCGGGCTGCGCACGTGCAGCCCGACTTGAACGTCCATGTCCGCCCCACTCTTCGTATCCGACAATGTGCAGCTCGTGCCCGGCGCGATCGTCGGGGGCAAGTATCGCATCGACGGCTTTTTGGGGGCTGGTGGCATGGGCGTGGTACTGAGCGCGACTCATTTGGAATTGGACGCGCCCGTCGCGATCAAGATCGTACGCGACGACCTCGCGCAAGACGAACAGATCGTATCGCGCCTGCTGTTCGAGGCGCGGGCTGCGGCCCGAATGCGCGGCGCGCATATCGTGCGCGTGTTGGATGTGGCGCGGTTGGACAGTGGCGCTCCGTACATCGTGATGGAACAGCTGCAGGGTTGGGATCTGCAAACAGTGCTCGCCGAGCGCGGTATGCTCTCGGTTCCTGAAGCCATACGCCACGTCCTGCAAGCCTGTGAGGGCCTCGCCGAGGCGCACGGGCTCGGCATAGTTCACCGCGATTTGAAGCCGGAGAACTTGTTCTTGGCGACGACACCCGAGGGCGTGGTGCTGAAGATCCTCGACTTTGGCATTTCCAAAGACATCGGGCCGGCCATTGCGCCCGGGCCCTGCTCGACTCTGACGAAGGACGGGTCGGCAGTGGGCTCGCCCTATTACATGTCGCCCGAACAGATGCGCGCGTCGCCGAATCTCGATGCGCGCGCGGACATCTGGTCGCTGGGCGCGATTTTATTCGAGCTGCTCACGGGCAAGTGCCCCTTCGAGGCGGACACGCCCGCGCAGCTCTGCACCAAGGTCATGGTCGAGGACGCGCCGTCTTTGCGCAGCTTCTCGAGTCGTACGCCTGCGGAGCTCGATGCCATCGTGCGCCGCTGTTTGCAGAAAGATCCGAACGCGCGCTTCCAAACCGTGACCGACCTCGCAGATGCGCTGCGCGATTTCGTCGCGTCAGCCGAGCGCGCCACGGCCGAGGCCGTCGAACCGACGCCGACCAATTTCACGCCCGCCGAGCCCAAGCCAGCGCTGTCGCCCAGCAAGCAGGGGCGCGTCTGGCTGAGCGTGAGCGCACTACTCGTGAGCGTTGCTCTCGGCTATTGGCACTTTCGGGGCAGCATCGAAACCCCAGAGTGGCGAACCGATCATCGAGCGAACGCAGCCGCGCTCGCCGCCGAGACGACCCCGTTGCCGCGACCGGAGCCTAACTCCAAACTCCAAGCGCCCGCTCTCGCGAGCGCGAGCGTCACCGTCGCAGCGCCGGCAACGGCCGCCGTCGCAGCGCTGGCAACGGCCGCCGCTGCGGCGCCAGCGACGGTGGCTGTCACAGCGTCAGTAAGCGCAGCAGCGCCGAGCGTCGCGCCGCCGCCGCACGTAGCAACCGGTCCGCGCTTCTACATACCGCCCACCCCACGTGAGCCAGCGCCGGCTACAACGCCAGACAGCCCCGAAGCGCGCTATGGCCTGTAACCATGACCGACCTCAGTGGCGCCTGCGCTGTGGTCATCTGCAGAACCCGGGGCCGGGCTACTGCGACGAGAAGCGGTCGGCGTCTGCGGAATGGTGTCAGCTCGAACACGCTCACTCGATGTCTTCACTTAGAGCCGAATTGTGCCGATAAATCGCGTCGATCGCGAACTGTGCGAGGCACAATCTGTGACTCGATTGGGCCTGTTCCCTCAATAGTAGAACATGACGGACCACTTCGCTCGGATACATCTGGCAGGTGTTGCGGGCTCGCTCTTCGCGCTGGCCTGCTCGGCGGTCGTGGGCTGCAGCTCGTCGAGCAGTGACGGCGGCGGCAGCCCAAACAGCGGCGCCACCACAGCTGGAGCGAGCACGAGCGGCGGCGGCGTGGGCAACGGCACTGCCGGAGCCAGCGTGGGCAACCCTGGCGGAGGGGCGAGCGCCGCGAACAGCAGCGCGGGCGCACAGAGCGGAGGCGGGGCTAGCGGCAGCAGCGGGACGAACGGCGGCGGCGCGAGCGGTACGGGCAGCGGCGGCGCACACGGCGGCGCAGGCGGCGTGAGCGCGACGGGCAGCGGTGGCATGAGCGCGACGTGCCCGACGACCTGCGCCGCGAACTCGAAATGCGAGGCCGTAACCCTCACCTGCGTATGCAATCCGGGCTTCGTTTCGCAGAACGGGACGTGCGCGGCCGCCGCAGTCGGCGACCCCAGCACGCACGCCCAAGCCGACGTGTGCACGCAATGGAAAGCCGGCCACGTCGTCACCGAGCCCAACCCGTTGATCGCGAGCGGCGCGGAGTGCGACCCGGGCACGCTCAAACCCGGCGGTATCACCGACACGCTAGTGCGCATCAACATGTTCCGTTGGCTCGAAGGCCTCGGCCCCGTGAGCGACGACCCGCAGTACGACTCCGACGCGCAAGCCTGCGCCAACTTGGAGGCCTGGTGGGACTTCACCAGCCCCATCAGTCCGCACGAGCCGCCCGCCACGGCCAAGTGCTACACGACGACAGGCGGAGCCACTGCCGGCGAAAGCAATGTCAGTTGGGGCGCGGGCGGCCCGTCGCAAACCATCGACCAGTACATGGAAGACGACGGCAACGAGACGACGCTCGGTCACCGGCGCTGGATCGTAAACCCGCCGCTGAACCCGATCGGCATCGGTTACTGGGCAAAGGGCGGCAAATACGGTGATGGCAGCTGCCTGCGCGTGTTCGCGAGCAAGGGCACAGGTCCGAGCCCCAGCTGGAACGCCGTGCCGCCGGCGGGTTTTGCGCCGATCGAGATGGCGCAGTACAAGCAGTGGAGCTTCGAGGGCAAGCTCGCCGGCATCGCCAAAGCAACCGCGACGGTGCTGCGCGTCGAGGACAACACGCCGCTTGCGGTGACGGCCATGCCGCTCTCGCAAGGCTACGGCCAAGACACCGTGAGCTTCGACCCCAATGGCTGGACAGTCGAAGCCGGAAAGACCTACCGCGTGACCATCGCTGGGCTCACCGGGGGCAACGTCACGTACGACGTGAAGCCGGTGATGTGTAACTGACAGGGGCGCGCCGCTACGCCGCGCTCAGCCGATGCGCCCGGAGAAGTCGAAGGTCTTCGACAACAAGAGCTCCGCGTCCTCGGCGCCTTGTGGCCGCGCGACCAGGTAGCCTTGGATCTGATCGCACTTCAGCAAGCGCAGCAGCTGCGCCTGTTGCGTCGTTTCGACCCCTTCGGCAACGACCTTCAAATCGAGCGCGTGAGCCAGCGAAATGATGGTCGTGACGATGGACATCTCCTGCGGCTCGTCCGTCATGCGGATCACGAACGAGCGGTCGATCTTGAGGGCGTCGATGGGCAGCCGGCTGATGTAGCCGAGCGACGAGTAGCCGGTGCCAAAGTCGTCGATCGAAACGCCCAGGCCCGCGTTTTTGGCCTGACGCAGCTTCTCGGTGTTGCCGTTCAGATCCTCCATCAGCACGCTCTCGGTGATTTCGAGATCGATGCCGGTGTTGGCGAGCGGATACCTCTTCAAAATCGCTTCGAGGCACGGAACGAAGTCGGGTTGCCCGAGCTGGAGCGGGGACACGTTGACGGCGATGCGTGGCGGGTTCAGGCCGCGCGCGCTCCAGTCTGCGTGCTGCCGCGCGGCCTGTTCGATCACCCATTTGCCGACTTCGACGATCATGCCCGTTTCTTCGAGCAACGGGATGAACAGGCCTGGCGGGATCAGCTTGCCGTCTTTTTCGCGCCAACGAATCAGCGCCTCGAGGCCGACGACGCGACCCGTCTTCAGCTCTACCTTGGGCTGATAGTGGAGCAGAAATTCTTCCAGCTCGATGGCGTTGCGCAGCCGCGTCTCGAGACTCAAGCGCTCGGCGACGCGCCCGTTCATGGCGGAGGTGTAAAACAGATAGCGCTGCGCGCTGTCCTTGGCCTTCTTCAGAGCGGCCTCGGCGTTGGCGATCAACGCATCCGCGTCTTGGCCGTCGGCGGGGAACATCGAGATGCCGGCGCGCGCGGCTAGGCGCAGCTCGGTGCCCGAGACCGTGGCCGATTGCCCAAGGCTGGCCAACGCCTGCTCGATCCACTGCGCGACCTCGGACTCGTTTTCCAAAGGCCCGACCACGACCGCAAAGGTGTTGCTCGCGTATCGCGCGATCGCCCACTTGCCGTCCGCCACGGCGCCCATTCGACCGGCGATCTCGATCAGCACTTCGTCCCCAGAGCGCCGACCGAGCGTCTCGTTCACGTGCCGGAAGCGCTCCACGTCGACCAGCACTACGGCGAGCTTCGACTTGCTTTCGCCGCACGCGGCGAGCTGTTGCGCGAGCCGATCCGTCAGCAGGCGTCGGTTGGCGAGGCCCGTTAAATCGTCGTAATACGCCAGGAAATCGAGCCGTTCGGCCTGCGCGCTGTGCTCCAGCGCAAAGCCGACGTTGTCGGCGATCTCCGCCAGCAGCTTGACCTGATCTTGGTCGAAGAAGCCGACGTGGTCCGCGAACAATGCAAACAAACAATCGACTTTGCCCGACACCAAGACGGGCAACACGGCGAGCGCCAGGTGTCCCGTGGACAACAACGCCGGGCGGAGATCTCCCGCTTGCCGATCCTGACGCAGATCGTTGAACACCAGCGGGCGACGCGCCGCGATCGACGTCTCGACCACGCTGCCGCTCTTCTCGCTCTCATTCGTCAACCAGTCGGCCACGGCGTCGATCAAGCGTGGCGAGCCGCCGCTACCAACGACGACCCGACGCCCCGCTCCCTTGCTCGGACCAGCAATGACCGCCAACGCGAGCTCACCCACACCCACCGCGATGTTGCAGGACTCAGCCAGCAAGGCCGCGCGCTCGTGCACGCGCAAGATGCTCCCGGTGATGCCGCTGAGCACGGCATAAGTGCGGGTTAGCCGGGAAATCCTGGCTTCTTGTAGCTTGCGTTCGGTGATGTCGATGCTCGAGCCGACCAGCCGCGTCGGAATGCCGGTCAGATCCCAGACCGCCTGAGCGCTGATCTCGAACCAGCGATACTCTTCGCCGACCTTGGCGCGCAGCTCCAAGGCGCGCAGCGGAGCACGGCCGGCGAAGTGCCGGTGTAGCGCGCTGCGCAAGCAAGCCACGTCGTCGGGGTGCACGCGAGCCTCCAAGCTTTCGCGATCCAAGACGCCGCCCGCGTCGCCGGCCAACATCATGGCCATGCTCGGCGAATGCTCGACTTTCCCACTCAGCAGGTCCCAGTCGTACAAGCCTGCTTGCGAGGCGAGAAACGTCAAGCGCAGCTGCTCCTCGCGATTCTTCAGCGCCTCCTCCATCTGCACTCGACTCGTGACGTCTCTGGCGATGCCCACGAGGCCCACCGGACGACCTGCATGATTGCGCACCGGAGCCTTGGTGCTCGAGAACCAGCGCCGCTCACCGGCGACGACGAAGCTCGAGATGCTGTCCTGCATGGGTGCGTTGCTGCGGAGCAATTCCCGTTCCTTCGCTTCGGCCTCCTGTGACTGTGGACTGTTCGGCCAAACGTCGGAGAGCCGACGCCCCACGACGTCCTGTTGGTCCGACTTGCCGAGCACGAACAAAAGCTCCGCGTTGACACGTTCGAACCTGAGCTCGGTGTCCTTGAAGTAGATCGCGTCCGGCATGCTGTGCATGAGATCCTCGAGCAACTTGCGCTCGTGAGCGAGCTCACGTGTCAGCCGAAAGTGATCGGCCGCCCGGTGAATCTTTGCGCGCAAGTCCTCCGGATCCCAAGGCTTGGTGACGTAGGCGAAGATCTGCCCGTCGTTGACGGCGCGAATCACCGCGGTCAAATCCGCAAACCCGGTGGCCAGAATCCGTTCTGCGTCGAAGCGAGAACGCAAGGCCTTGAACAGCTGGTCGCCCTGCATGGACGGCATCCGCTGGTCGGAGACGACCACGGCGATGTCCGGCTCCTGCTCGACCAAATGCAACGCCCGCTCGGCCGACTCCGACTTGAGCACCAAAAATTCGTCCGACAACAGGTCCTCGAGTGCCACCAGCACCTGAGGCTCGTCATCTACTACCAAGATCGTGTCGCGCGCTGTCGCAGTGTGCATAAACTTCTCCCCGAAGTTAACTTCAACCATAACACGCGCCGAGCGCGCGCAAGCCCGTCCACGCCACTGGGACCGGTGTCATACCGGCTCGCACCATCGGCAAAAACCGGCTCGCGATTGTGACGGGAATGCAACCGGCGCAGGTAGCCATGCCTTAATAACCCTTTTGGGTTATCGTTCCGTCATCCGTCCGCAGCGCGGAAACCCTGTCAGGCTGCGCCAGAAGCAGCGTCGGGCAGCGGCGTCTCGAGCGGGCCGGGGCGGCCAAAGAAATAGCCCTGGAGAAGGTCACAGCCGGCGTCGATCAGCGCGCTCCGCTGTGCGGAGCTTTCCACACCTTCTGCGATCACCGATTTACCCAGCTTGTGGCACAGCCGAACCATCGACCGCACCAGCCGCCTCTTCCCGGGGTCCTGGTCCACGTTGCGAACCATGGAAATGTCGAGCTTGACGAACTCCGGTTCGAGCTGATGAAAAGTGCCCGGGTCGGCCTGCTCTGCTCCCAAGTCGTCAATCGCAATTCGAAAACCCAACTTCCGGAGGCGCTCGACGCGATCCTGAACGTCGCTCACTTGCTCCAGGGAGGCGCGGTCGGTCAACTCCAGAACGACGCGTGAAGCGACACGGGTCAGCGCAGCGGTCGGCAGGTAGAGCGCGGGATCCATCAGATCCTCGGAGTGCAAATTCACGAACATGAGCGCGTTGTCACCAGCGACCCGTTCGGCACCGAGAGCGACCAGCTCGCGCACGGCCCGGCCTACGTCATGAACGCGGCGAACCCGTTCGGCGGCCTTCAACACGGCGCTCGGGTGCAAGAGCAGGGGCTCCTTGCTGCGCAGCAGGGCCTCGTAGCCGAACGTCGTATCGTCGCTGGCGCGGACGATCGGCTGATAGGCCATCCACAGCGACAAAAGCGCGCGATTTAGCTTCGATTCGATGCCTGCGCGATCCCCGACGTAGAAAGAGCCGCTGCCGAACTCCTGAGCGCACTCGCGTTTTAGGCGTGCGATGCGCCCCACATTCACCGCGCGCTCGACGACCGCGCGCAGGCGGTCGATCTCTACGGGCTTGATCAAATACTGGAAAGCTCCGTAGGCCACGGCCGCGGTGGCGGTCTTGAGGTCCGGATTGCCTGTCATCAGCACCACGGGCAGGTCCAGGTCGTGCTCGCGGACGGCGTGGAGCAGCTTGAGGCCGTTCATGCCCGGCATCTGAATGTCACTGACCACGGCGTCGAACGATCGCGCAGCAAGCTCCTCGAGCGCGGCCGCACCGTTATTGGCCACGCTGATGTGGACCCCAGGCGCCGCGAGGGCCCGCTGCAAGACAGTCAGCACCCGGTCGTCGTCATCCACCAGCAGGATCGCAGATCCCTCCGAGCCATCGTCGGCCAGATCACCCATTTGCCTAAAACGATAGCATGACCTTTCAGATGACAACTTGTTGCAGATTGTCTCTCTCGCTCGCAGTCACTCGCAGTCGCTCGCAGCAGTTGCCTGCCAGCTGGCGTGCAGCTTCAGCTGCTGAATTCCGTCAGAACGGAATGCGCAAAGATGCGTTCCAAATTGAGAGTCTGACCGAGGTTACGAAACCAGGGTGCGTGCCGTTTTGAGAACGTGGGAAACGACCAGCGCCTGAAGGTGCGCCAAGCGCACACAGCGGATCCAGACGTCGACCGCGCCCTCGCGGAGCTCAGCCTAGAGCTCGACACGCGTGGTGCTAGCGCGAACCTGCTGTTTTGCTCGCCTAACTACGATTTAGAAAAGCTGGCTCGAAAGATCGCGGCCGTGTTCTCTGGACCGGTCATTGCGTGCACCACTGCAGGCCAGTTGGGGCAAAACGGCTTTCAAAAGGGTGGCATCACCGCGGTGAGTTTAACCAGCAGTGAGCTGCGCGTGAGTCCTTACCTGATCGCCCCGCTCGTGGAGTGTCAGGCGCAGGCTTCTCAGGCCGCCTTCGCGGCGATGTCCGGTATGCTCGAGCGCGGCTCGGAGCGCGCGTTCGGTTTGGTGCTGGTCGACGGCTTGTCGCGCACCGAAGAGCGGCTCGCTGCGTCGCTCTATCAGTCGCTCGGCACGATCCCGTTGATCGGCGGCTCGGCGGGAGACGAGCTCGCCTTTCAAGGCACGTACGTCTACCATGAGGGTCGCTTCTTGCGCGACGCCGCGCTGTTTGCGCTATTCGAGACCACGCTGCCGTTTGCCACGTTCAAGGTTCAGCACGTCACCCCCGGCCGACACAAGCTGGTCGTCACTATGGCAGATCCCGAGCAGCGCGTGGTGCAGGAGTTCAACGGCGAGCCCGCTGCCGAAGCCTACGCGGAGACCTTGGGCGTGGAGGTCGAAGAGCTGAGCTCGCGGCTGTTCTCCAAGAACCCATTGATGCTGCTCGTCGGCGGCGAGCACTACGTGCGGTCCGTGCAGCGCGTGAACGCAGACCACAGTTTGGGCTTCTTTTGCGCCCTCGAAGAAGGCTTGGTGCTGACGGTCGGTGAAGGCGGTGACCCGCTGTTGGCCCTGCAGCGCGGCTTCGATGGCGTGCGAGAGAAGATCGGCACTCCGGAAATCGTGCTCGGCTGCGACTGCGTGCTGCGCCGCATGGAATTCGAGCAGGCGGGCAGCGACAGCGCGGTCGGTGATCTGATGTCGCGGAACCGCGTGGTCGGCTTCAGCACTTACGGCGAGCAGTACAACGCGATCTACGTGAACCAAACCCTCAGCGCGGTGGCGCTTTCGGCCCAATGATCCAGGAAACTGCGCTTGGAGAGCTTTCGCTTCAAGAGCTGACCCTGAAGGTTGGGGCGCTCGAGCGCAAGCTGCGCGCCAAGGAGAAGACGATCCGCGTCTTGATTCAGCGGGTCGAGGAGAGCTCGACCGAGGGACACTCGGCGTTCTGGGTGCTCGAGCAGAACATCGCGCTCGAGAAGATGGTGGCCAAGCGGACCGCGGAGATCAATGCACAGAAGGAGCAGCTCAGCCAGGCGCTGTCTCAGCTGCGCGGCACGCAAGCCAAGCTGATTCAGGCGCAGAAGCTGGAGGCCATCGGTCAACTGGCGGCCGGCATCGCGCACGAGGTCAACACACCGACGCAGTACGTCTCCGACAACACCGCCTTCGCGTTGCGGGCCGTGACCGGCCTCGGCACGGCGCTGCAGGCGGCGCTAGCGGTCGTTCAAGCCGCCAAGGAGGGCCCGGTGAGCGCGGAGTTGCTGCAGGCCGCCGACGCGGCGGTCGCCAAGGCCAAGGTCGCCTACCTGCTCAAGCAATTGCCGCGCGCGCTCGAGCAATCCCAAGAAGGGCTCGGTCGCATCGCCACCATCGTGCAAGCGATGAAAGAGTTCTCGCACCCGAGCGGTGCCGAAAAGCGCCCAGTGAATCTGCGTGAGGCGATCGAAACGACGATCGCCGTCGCACGCAACGAGTGGAAATACGTAGCTGACGTCGACCTCGACATGGATCCCGAGCTGCCGCTCATTCCGGTGCTGCGCAACGAGTTCAACCAAGTGATCCTGAACTTGATCGTCAACGCCGCACACGCGATTGGCGACACTACCGCGGGCGGATCCGAGGGTAAGGGTAAGATCACCATCAGCGGTCGCTTGCACGAAGACCGCGTCGAGATTCGTGTCGCCGACACCGGCGGGGGAATTCCGGAGAGCGCGCGAGCCAAGGTATTCGAGCCGTTCTTTACGACCAAGGCCGTAGGCAAGGGCACGGGCCAGGGGCTGGCCATCGCGTACTCCGTCGTGGTCGACAAGCACCAGGGCTCCATCGCCTTCGAGACTGAGCTCGGCCGGGGCACGACATTCGTCATTGGCTTGCCACTGGTCGACTCCGCCAGCGGCTCGCAAACCGAGGAGAGCTGACATGAAGGTGCTGTTCGTCGACGACGAGCCGCGTGTGCTGGAGGCCATCGAACGCACGCTATTTCAGCTGGATCTGGACTGGGAGGTGAGCTTCGCCGAGGGCGGGCAAGCGGCGCTTTTGGAGCTCGAACAGACGCGCTTCGACGTGATCGTCTCCGACATGCGCATGCCGGGTATGGACGGCGCAGCGCTACTCACGCAGGTCTGCGAAAAGTATCCTTATGTCGCACGCATCGTATTGTCGGGGCAAACCGACGAAGCCGCCGCGTTTCGCGTCGTGCACGTGGCGCATCAGTTTTTGGCCAAGCCCTGTAGCTCGGACACGCTGCGCCAAGTCATCGAGCGCACGCGCGAGCTGCGCTCTTGGCTCAGCGAAGAGCGCCTGCAGGCGGCAGTCGGCCGGGTCGATCGCCTGCCGTCGACTCCGCGGCTGTTCAGCGCATTATCGCAGGCGCTCGACGATGAAAAGGCAACAGCCGACACGGTCGCGGCCATCGTCCGCCAGGACCCGGCGATGAGCAGCAAGGTGCTGCAGGTCGTCAATTCGTCATTTTTCTCGTCGGGCGCCAGCGTGAGCGACGTGCGCGCTGCGGTGGTGCGCCTGGGCATGAAGACGATTCGCAATTTGGCGCTGGGCATCGGCGCCTTCGACGCAGTCGCAAAGAACAGGAGCCGCTCGAGCGCCGCGGTGGACGAGCTGCAGAAGCGGTCGCTGGCGATTGCTCAGCTCGCGAGCCGCATCGCCCAAGGGCGTGAAGACACCGACGCCGCGTTCATGGCAGGTCTCGTCTGTGACGTAGGCGAGCTGATTTTGGCGGAGCCCGATCAGGGCACGCCGAGCATGCGCGCTCAAACTCAGGCCGACGCGGTGACTCACGCCGAGGTCGGCGCGTTCTTGCTCGGCCTGTGGGGGCTGCCGCTTCGCATCGTCGAAGCAGTCGCCAACCACCACGCTCCGCTGCGCAACGCACACGACCGCTTGGGGCTACCGCAGATCGTTTGGTTGGCGGCATGCTTGGTGCAAGGCTTCGAGCCCGACCCGGAATACCTGATACGCATCGGCGCCGACGCGCTGCTGCCCGCGTTCAAAGGAATGATGGCCTAGTGACCAAAGCCAGCAATCGCCGAATCCTGTGCGTCGACGACGAACCGCTGGTGCTCGAGGGCATCGAACGCACGCTGTTCGAGCACTTCGACGTCACCACCGACAGCAACCCGCTGCACGCGCTGTCGGTCTTGGAGGCAGGGCCCGCCTTCGCGGTGGTGCTCTCGGACATGCGCATGCCGGAGCTCGACGGCGCGGGGCTGCTAGCGCGCGCGCGTGAAATCGCACCGCTGACCTCGCGCATGCTGCTGACCGGTCAAGCGGACGTCAATTCTGCCGTCGCGGCCGTAAATGAAGGGCAAATTCTGCGCTTTTTGTGGAAGCCGTGTCCACCTGGGGTGTTGATTCAGGCGCTCGAGCTGGGCGTCGAGCAGTACCGTCTGGTGACTGCCGAGCGTGAGTTACTCGAGCGCACAGTGACGGGCTGCGTGCGTCTGTTGAGCGAAGTCTTGTCGCTGGTCGCCCCTGCCCTGTTCAGTCGCACGCAGCGCATCAAGGCGCTCGTCGCCCACATGGTCAAAAAGCTCTCGCTGCAAGACACCTGGCGCTTCGAGGTCGCGGCCTCGTTCAGCATGATTGGCTGTGTTGGCCTCCCCGAAGCGACTTTGGAACGCGTGCTCGCTCGCCGTCCGCTCGACGCCGCCGATCAAAAGTCGTTCGACGACCACCCGTTGATGGCTCATCGCCTGCTCTCGGAGATACCGCGCTTCGAGGAAATCGCAGCGATGATCAAGCTGCAGACCGGCGGGCCCTACCCCGTTCCCACGGACGACATCGAGCGCGGCGGAGCACTGCTGCGCGTAGCGATTCAAGTCGAACGTTTGACCGCGACCGGCAAGGCTTTGCCAGAGGCGCTCGCGGATCTAGAGCGAAGGCTGAATGCCGCTGAGCTGCCGTTCCTGAAGACGCTAGCTGACTTTCGCAACGCGGAGGGCTCCACGACCGTACGCTCGCTGCCCGTCGGCCAAATGACGTCCGAGATGATACTCGAAGAAGACGTGCGCACGACCAACGGCGTGGTCGTCGTGCCAAAAGGCCGGGAGCTCTCCATGGTGCTGATCGAACGGCTGTTCAAGTTCTCGCGCGCTGGCACGCTGATTGAGCCCATCCGTGTACGCGTTCCCGCCTGACATATTCCAAGTGCTGCCGGTATGACATTGCCGCGCGCCGCGGGTTCGGGTAGTCCGGCGCCGGCACTCGCGTCGTGCGTCCCCGCGCGCGTAGGTTGAGCCTTCCCCCCGAGGTCACCCTGTTCGCGAGTGCCACTACCTTCCTCCCCGTGATCGCACGACGCGGACTGCGCGGAAGCTCGGGGTCAGCGTTCGGAGGCGAGTTGGGCTTGGAAGCGGTGTTCGGCTTCGCGGATGAAGGTTTGGTAACCCTGGGGATCGATGAAGGGGTTGGTGGAGGTGCCGTCGCGGAGGCGAGCGTACTTTTCTTTCATGCCGTAGAAGTCGCCGTGGTCGGCGAGGAAGACGTCGCAGGGGAGCGATTTCCAGACCTGGAAGCTGTGCGCGAAATCACTGGCTATCTCAGGGTAGCGAGTGTTGCCGACCAGCTTGACGCCGGGGTTGATGTTCGCGCTCGGGAAGAAGACCACGTTCAGGGGCTTGCCGTGATCGAGGACCTTCATGGTCCAGGTGGTGGCGCCCATGGTGTGGCCAGGGGTGAGGTGCGCGGTGAGGGTGGTTTCGCCGAGCGTGACTTGGTCATCGTCATTGACGCGGTGATCGACCGGGCTAGGCGGCCACGAGTACACGCCGTCGAACACGGATTCGCCTTTGCCGCCGCTCTCGAGAAACGCGGCGTCGCGCGCTGAGGCCACGACTTGGGCGCCCGTTTGTCGGCGCACCAAGGCGTGCGCCTGCACGTGGTCGATGTGCGCGTGGCTCGTGAGCAGGAGCTTGGTGTCGCGGTAGCGGAAGCCGAGCGCTTCGATGTTTTCGCGCAGGCGCGGTACGGAGGCTTCGAAGCCGCTGTCGAGCAGGATATTGCCGGCGGAGGTGACGATCAGGAACTGCGCGATGTCGCTACTGCCCACATAGTAGACGTTGCCGATCACTCGATAAGGCTCAAATGACCGGTTCCAAGCGCGCATATTGTAGGGCACGCCGCTTTGGCTCACGCACGACGCAAGCGCCAGCGCCAGACAAGCCGCCCAGTGGCGCAGCACGTTAGCGGGGTGACGCGACGATGGTGGCGCAGCCGAACAGCACCTTGAGCTTGCCGCCCTGATCGGCCTTCACGGCGTCGCACTGCGTGCCGCACAGGTTGATTTGCGTCATGTCGGGCGAGTATTGCCAGCCCTGGCCTTTAGCGCAGTCGGTCATGGGCGGATCCTGCAGCACGTCGGTGACCGCGCCCTTGGAGTCGGTGTACTCCACGCGCACTAGCCCGGGCTGGAAGGTTTGACCTGCGGGCGCAGGGGGAATGGTGTACGTGCAGCCGAGGGCCACCGTAGTGCGGATGGTGGTGAGGGCTTTGCTCAGCTGAGCCGCGGCGTCGGCCGTGGCATCGACCAAGAACGCCTGGGTGGCGTTGTTGGAGCCCGCAGCGGCGATCTGATTCAGGTTCATGAGGTCCGGACCGACGCCGAGGACGTACGTCGGGATGCTCGGACTAGCAGCGAACGCGGCGCCGGCGATCGTCGCCGCGTTGGCGACGGTGTTCGTCGAGTCGCAACCCGAGGGGTCGCCATCGGTGGCGTAGACGACGGCCACGCGATGCGTGGGGTGAGCCATCGCCCAGGCGGTTGCGTGCTCTAGCGCGCCTTGCAGGGAGGGCACAGTCGGCGTGTCACCATTGGGCATTTGCGCGTCGATCGCCGTGTCGAGCATCATGCTCGTGGTCGCGAGCGGGCCGATTTCGACGTTCGGCATCGCGTACGTCGCAGCGGTGCATGATTGATTATTTCTGCGGCCACTGCTGCCGGCCGGGAAGAACCCGATGCCCATGCCGAGATCAGCATTGTTGGGATCGGCGATGAACGACTTCAACGCGCCGCTCACTACGGTGTAGCGGCTGACCGGGTAGAAGCCCACGCCGGGATCGTTATCGCACAGGGTGTCATCCGCGGGCACCTTGCAGTTCATGGAACCGGTGATGTCGACCATGAAGAACAAGTCGACCGGCACGGGTTGGCCGTCCGCCGAGGTGGCCGCGCAGGCCGCATCGGAATCCAGCGCGCCGCCGCCTGCGCTACCCGTCGCATCCCCCGCGCCGGGCGTACCGATTATCAAGGTGCTACCGGCAATGCCGGTGTTCGAGCCAGCACTGCCGGTGCTCGAGCCAGCGCTGCCGTTGGGATTGCCGTCGCTCGCCCCCGCGATGCCACCGCGACTGATTCCGGATGTGCCCGCACTCGACGAGCTGCACGCCGCGGCGATCAAAAGGCCCAAGACAACGGGCGCAACAATTCTAACCTGCATAGGCGTTCTCCATGACGCGATTGCGCGATGACGTGACTCCGCGCCAAACCGCGACCTGACGCGCACCATATACTTTCTGACGCACTTTCGCAGCTTGATTTCGTACTACTTCGCGCCGACCGAGTCGGGAGCACTACCCTTCGAGCGGCGTCCCAGAAAAAGCAGTGAGTAGCAACCTCTACTTGCACGTGATCTGCGTCCTCGCTCAGAGCGCTTCGACGCGCACGCAAAAGCTGCCTGCTAGCGAGCGCGCCGTGGCACCTGGAGGTGCACCTGCTTTGCCCTCGATCTCGCATGCCGCTGCACGGCTAAAGTCGCGCGCAGCTGCAATCTGGTGCGCTGGTACCCGCCCCTCGACGGAGGGATCTCGCTCCGGCGAATCGCGAGAAAATTTTTGCATTTATAGGGCAGCCCTGCGCGCGGTGCGAAGCAATGCAAAAGTTTTACATTGCGGGGCTGGGAGCAATGGGCATGTGCGTCGTACGGACCGGGCGACTGCGACGCCGGAGGCCCGAGCTCAAACGCGCGGGCCGAAGTCCTTTAGGACGGTGAAGGTGGCGGTGAGGGACTCGGAGGGGGACGGGGGCGCGAGGGAGCCATCTTCGAACAGCGCGACCACCGCGGTGAGGTTGTCTGCGCCGCCGCGTTCGTTGGCGAGGTTGACCAGACGCAGGCAAGCATCAGATGGGTCGTTGGCTTGCATGATGTCGCGCAGCTCGTCGGCGGTAACTGCGTTCGATACTCCATCGGAGCACAGGAGCATTTTGTCACGCTGCCTCAGGGCTACGTGGCCGATGGCGGCATGCACCTCCCCTTTGAGCCCCATGGCTTGCAGCAGAATGTTCTTTTGCGGTGACGTTTCGGCCTGCTCGGGCGTACACATGCCGGTGTCGACGAGCAGCTGCACGAGGCTCTGATCGCGCGTGAGCTGCTTCAATTGTCCCGCGCGCAGCAGATAAGCTCGGGAATCCCCGACCTCCGCGACGTACGCGCCGGAATCGTCGACCAAGATGGCCGTCAAGGTCGCGCCCATGCCCTGCTTGTTGCGCTTCTGCGCGGTCGCGACGACCTGCTCGTTCGCGCCGCGAATTGCGGCTTCTAGCTTTTGCTCGCCGCCTTGCTCGTGCGCCT
>Ga0210392_10000509_pt1 | contig 23612 bp, 32 predicted proteins | sample IncBWC30OmetaG_FD_161057 | JGI IMG/M metagenome (GOLD analysis project Ga0210392, IMG submission 161057) | Forest soil microbial communities from Barre Woods Harvard Forest LTER site, Petersham, Massachusetts, United States - Inc-BW-C-30-O ...
TGATGCCGGGCGATAACATCTCGCTCGAGATCACGCTGCATACGCCAGTGGCCATGGAGAAGGGTCTGCGCTTCGCGATTCGCGAGGGCGGCCGCACTGTGGGCGCGGGTACGATCAGCGAGATCATCAAGTAACCACTGCGTGGTGGCGGGAGTTTTTCTTGCCGCCGCGTGAGACGAAAACGAGGGCTGCCGGTTCGCCGAGAGGTATGACGGCCGGCAGTCACTCCAAACGATCTTTGAGTACCAGGAAAGAGAATTGACATGGCACAGCAACGCATTCGCATCCGCCTGAAGGCTTATGACTACCGCGTTCTCGACGTTTCCACGAGCGAGATTGTTGAGACGGCAAAGCGCACGGGCGCACAGGTTGCGGGACCGATTCCGCTACCGACGATGAAGAACAAGTATTGCGTTCTGCGCTCGCCGCACGTGGACAAGAAGTCGCGCGAGGCTTTCGAGATTCGGACGCATAAGCGGCTGATCGATATTCTCGAGCCAACGCAGCAGACGGTGGACGCGCTGATGAAGCTCGACCTGCCGGCCGGCGTGGACGTAGAGATTAAGACGGTGACGAAGTAGTAGGACAGCAGCTCAGCGAGTCAGCGAAAAACAGGCTGACTTGCTTGCGCAAAGCGCGCTGACTTGCTGGAAACAAGCAGTACCTACAGTGCGGGCGCTCAACGCCACGCATGATGAGGAAAGGGAATTATGAGCGTTACAGGAATTCTGGGTAAGAAGATTGGCATGACGCAGCTGTTCGACGACCGCGGCGACATTCATCCCGTCACGGTGCTGAAGGTTGGTCCGTGCGTAATCACGCAGCTGAAGACGGTGGCCAAGGACGGCTATGATGCCGCGCAGATCGGGTTGGTGGAGTTCGTCAAAGCTTCGAAGGTAAACAAGGCGATGACGGGTCACTTTGCGAAGTCGGATGTGCCGCCGGTGCGGGAGATTCGCGAAGTTCAGCTGGAGTCGGTGACCGGTAGCGAGGATGATCAGTTGGCTAAGGCCGGCGACCGGATTACGGTCGAGATCTTCTCCGAGACGAAGTTTGTGGACGTGATTGGCAACTCCAAGGGCCGCGGGTTCGCGGGCGTGGTTCGCCGTCACGGGTTCGGCGGCGGTCCCAAGTCGCACGGACACATGTTCCAGGTGCAGGGTTCGATTGGCGCTTCGTCGTTTCCTTCGCGCGTGTTCCCGGGCCAGCGTATGCCGGGTCACATGGGCACGGGACAGATTACGGTTCGCAATCTTCGCATTCGCGGGATTGATGTTGAGGACAACCTTCTGCTGGTTGAGGGTGCAGTTCCGGGAGCTCGGGATGGATACGTCCTGGTCTCCAAGGCGAAGGCGCCACCGAGAGAGCGTCGCGGATTTGCCGGTGCTGAGACGCGTGACGCGTTGAAGGCTTCGAAGAAGGCTGCAGCCGGCGGTAAGAAGAAGTAAGGTCCTGCGCGGACGGCGGGAGGCGCCTTCGGCGCAGAAGCCAGAGCGGTGAATTGTAGAAGAACCTCTGCGCGGGGAACAGACCGAGAACGCAGACGAACAAGAGACAGGCCAGCGGCAACGATCGCGGGCGAGAAGAGAGAATGACGATGGCAAGCATTAAGGTAGTGAATCTCGGCGGGAAGGAAGTCGGGACGTTTGAGCTCGACGAGATCTTCGCGGCCGAGGTAAATGAGGCATTGCTCTGGGAGTCGGTGAAGCACTATAGGGCAAGCCTGCGCCAGGGAACGCACGCGACGAAAAACCGCAAGGCTGTTAGCGGTGCGGGCAAGAAGCTTTGGAAGCAGAAGGGCACGGGCCGGGCTCGCGTGGGCTCGATTCGTACGCCGCTCTGGCGTGGCGGCGGTACGGTCCACGGACCTCAGCCGCGCAGCTACGAGTACCAGTTTCCGCGCAAGAAGCTGATGGGCGCGCTGCGTTCGGCGATTGCTTCGAAGATCAACGACGGCAAGCTGACGATCGTGGAGAACTTCGATGTGGCCGAGGCGAAGACCAAGGTGTTCCGCGCCGCGTTGAACACGCTGGACGCGAAGAAGACCGCGCTGCTGGTGGAGAGCTCGCAGCAGTTGAACGAGAAGCTGTATCTCGGATCGCGGAACCTGCAGGGTGTGGAGCTGGTGCTCTCGTCCGAGGTTCATCCGTATGACTTGTTGAAGTATGAGAACGCCATCTTCTCGAAGGCTGCGTTCGAGACCCTGACGGAGACGCTGAAGAAGAGTGTTTCCAAGCGGCAGCACGCCGAGAAGGAGGCTGCATAAATGCCTACCCTATATAACGTAATTCGCCGCCCGTTGATTACCGAGAAGGCCCTGACCACGCGCGAAGTGGAAGGCTCCCTGGTATTCGAAGTGGCTGCCAATGCAACCAAGACCGAAGTGAAGCAGGCGGTTGAGACGCTGTTCAATGTGAAGGTGGCGAGCATTCGCACCGCAAGCGTTGTCGGCAAAGAGCGCAAGCGTGGACGCTATGCAGGTTTCCTGCCCGACTGGAAGAAGGCGTATGTGCGCCTGAAGGCCGGCGAGAAGGTCCCCGACTTCGCAGCAGAGATTTAGTACTACGTTGTCCGTTCTCCGTTATCAGTTCTCAGTTTCAAGCAGAAGCACTTACTGACACCTGAGAACTAACAACTAAGAACCATAAAGAACCATGTATCGCGCTCACCAAGAAGTCAGCACTTAGCGCGGCAAAGGAATAGCAAGATGCCGATTAAATCATTTCGTCCGATCACGCCGACCCTTCGCTTTCAGACGAAGCTGGTCAACGATGACATTACGACCGACAAGCCGCACAAGCCGCTGCTGTCGGTAAGGCCACGCACCGGCGGCCGCAACAATATGGGCAAGCTGGTGGTACGCCACCAGGGCGGCGGGCACAAGCAGAAGTTGCGCCTCATCGACTTCAAGCGCGACAAGTTCGGAGTTCCGGGCACGGTCGCTACGATCGAGTACGATCCCAACCGCAGCTCCCGCATCGCGCTGGTTCACTACGCCGATGGTGAGAAGCGCTACATCATTCAGCCCATTGGGCTGAAGGTGGGGCAGAAGATCATGAGCGGCCCGGAGGCCGATATCCTGGTCGGCAACGCTCTGCCGCTCAAGAACATTCCGACGGGTACCATCGTGCACAACATCGAGCTGCGTCCGGGTAAGGGCGCGCAGATGGCGCGTTCGGCTGGCGCGCAGGTGAACTTGATTGCGAAGGAAGGCGACTACGCGCTGCTGAAGCTGCCTTCGGGCGAGACGCGCAAGGTGCTGGTCGAGTGCATGGCGACGATTGGCCAGGTTGGCAATACGGATCATGAGAATGTCACGATCGGTAAGGCTGGACGCAACCGGTGGAAGGGCATTCGCCCGGCCAACCGCGGTGTGTCGATGAACCCTGTCGATCACCCGCACGGTGGTGGTGAAGGTAAGACCTCGGGCGGACGTCACCCGGTGACGCCGTGGGGCCAGCCGACTCGTGGCTACAAGACTCGTAATAACAAGCGGACCGATGTGTTTATCGTGACGCGCCGGAATAAGGGCAAGTAAAGAAAGACGGCTTCTAGCTATTAGCTTTTAGCTAGAGACAAGGGCAAGAGCAATGGCTGGAAGCCGAATGCAGTTAGGGAAGTAAAAGCTACACCAAGTCTCGTACCTGAGAGATTCGTCGTATTCAGCACCGCAGTATCGGAGTCAGTTATGTCACGTTCAACGAAGAAGGGCCCGTTCATCGACGCCCACCTGATGATAAAGATTGAGGCGATGAACACCGCCAACGAGAAGAAGGTCATCCGCACCTGGTCGCGCCGCTCGACGATCCACCCGGACATGGTGGGTCACACGATTGCGGTGCACAACGGCCGCAAGTTCATCCCGGTGTATTGCACGGAGAACATGGTGGGCCACAAGCTGGGAGAGTTCTCGGCGACGCGCACATTCAAGGGCCACTCGGCGAAGGCTGGCGATACGGCGAAGGGCAAGTAAGCTAGCTGGGTTGCCGTAAGGCTGGAACGATCAAGATTCGACAGATTTGTACGTTTGAAGGACATCGCAATGCATAAAGCAATTGACACAAAAAATACCGAGTTTCGTGCTGAGGCCCGCTTCCAGCGCTGCAGCCCCCAGAAGGCCAAGCTGGTGCTTGACCTGATCAAGGGTCTGCGGGTGGAGAAGGCCATCAACACCGTGGCCTTCACCAACAAGCGCATCGCGCCGGTGGTGGAGAAGGTGCTGCGCTCGGCAGTCCAGAATGCTCAGCATTTGTCGGATGAGCGTGGACTCGACATCGACATCGACAACCTGTACGTCAAGACCGCGGTCGCCAATGAGGGACCGAGGATGAAGCGCATCCGCCCTGCTCCAATGGGCCGTGCGTTCCGTTACCAGCGCCGCATCGCGCACATCATCATCACGGTGGCAGAGAAGAAGGCTGCCGGTGCCGAGGTGGCGACGACGCCGGAGCCGGTGAAGAAGACGGCAGGCAAGCCCGCAGCGAAGAAGGCGGCAGCGAAGAAGGCACCCGCAAAGAAGGCCGCAGCGAAGAAGGCTCCGGCGAAGAAGAAGGCTGTCGCCAAGTAGTTGGGCATCCATTTCACGGGTCTTGCTTTAGAGATCTATAACGAATTTTGCAGTAGGTAGTGAGAAACATCAACCGCGCCGGCTCAACCGGCTATGGTTCAGGAATAGGGAAGCTATGGGACAGAAAGTCCATCCGTACGGATTCCGCCTCGGCATCAACAAGCCCTGGAAGTCACGCTGGTTTATCGAGCGCGGCTACGACAAGCTGCTGGTCGAGGATGTGAAGTTGAAGGCAGAGCTCCGCGAGAAGCTCAAGGCTGCCGGCGTGAGCTCGGTAGAAGTGGAGCGGCCGGGTAACAAGCTGCGGCTGATCATCCGCACCGCACGTCCGGGCATCATCATCGGGCGCAAGGGCGCGGAGATCGACAAGCTGAAGGCCGATATCCAGAAGCGCACCAGCCGCGAGGTGTTTATCGACATCCTCGAGGTGAACAAGCCGGAGCTGGACGCTCAGCTGGTAAGCGAGAACATCGCCCTGCAGCTGGAGAAGCGCGTCAGTTTCCGCCGCGCCATGCGTAAGAGCGTGGATTCGGCGCTGCGGTTTGGCTGCAAGGGCATCAAGGTCCGGGTGTCGGGCCGCCTGAACGGCAACGAAATCGCTCGGTCGGAGTGGTATCTGCAGGGACGTCTGCCGCTGCACACGCTGCGCGCCGATATCGACTACGGATTCTCCGAGGCGCACACCACGTACGGGATTATCGGTGTGAAGACCTGGGTTTACCGTGGCGATATTTACGAGCAGAAGAAGCGTCGCGAGCCGGCCGTCATTACCACCGGCGCGTTCTAACTTTTCTTTGTGTTTCGGGAATCCGTGGCGAGCTTTTTCCACGGATTTCCGGTATACTTAACAGGTTTGGCCCCGAGTCTGCCCGTATCGAAGGCGTAGTTTGCTGAAGATGCTGTGGCAGAGACCCCGGTCAGCACCTAAGCCGTTCCCCTGAGAAGTTGACAGGTTGTTTGATCAAAGGAATTCCTCATGCTTTTACCCAAGAAGGTTAAGTATCGCAAGCAGCAGCGCGGTCGCATGTGCGGCAAGGCGTGGCGCGGCTCCGACATTTCGTTCGGCGACTACGGTCTGAAGGTTCTGGAGTGCGGTTACATTACCGACCGGCAGATCGAAGCCAGCCGTATCGCGATGACGCGGTTCATCAAGCGTGGCGGCAAGGTTTGGCTGCGCCTGTTCCCGGACAAGCCGATCACGAAGAAGCCGGCCGAAACCCGTATGGGTAAGGGCAAGGGCGCTCCGGATCACTGGGTTGCCGTCGTTCGCCCAGGCAAGATTCTGTTCGAGATGGAAGGCGTTCCAGTGGAGCTGGCCAAAGAGGCGATGCGTCTCGCGGCTCACAAGCTTCCGCTCAGGACCACGTTTGTAGTGCGCCCCGGCCTCAAGGTCGAAGTGGCTGCCAAGTAATAGCCGTTCAGGCGAGAAAGAAGTTATTTATGGAAATCGACAAGATCCGCAACATGAGCGACGACGAGTTGAAGAGCGAAGAGGCGAAGGCCGCTGAGCAGCTCTTCCGCATTCGCTTCGCCAAGAGCCTCGGCAAGCAGGAGGGGATTGGCAAGATCCGGACCCTCAAGCTCGACATCGCACGCTTCAAAACAATTGCCAAAGAGCGCTCGCTCGCAACTGCCAAGGCAGGGAAGGAATAATCATGGCTGAGACTACTGTCACTACCCCCGTCGCCGAGCCGGCAGCGCGCCGCCGCACCGAGAAGGTTGGCCTGGTTGTTTCGACCAAGATGGAGAAGACCATCGTTGTCGAGATCGAGATGCGCAAGGCTCACCCGAAGTACAAGCGGGTGCTGAAGTCCAACAAGAAGTTTTACGCGCACGACGAGCAGAACTCGGCGCGCCTGGGCGATATGGTTCGCATCCGCGAGACGCGTCCGCTGTCGAAGCTGAAGCGCTGGTCGTTGGAAGAGATCATTCGCCGCTCGTCGCTGTCGGCGCTGCCGGATGAGAAGCCAGTCGTTGTAGCGAAGTAGTTGGGCAGAGTTTAGGTTTTAGTGGCTGGGGCGGAACGAGGCCCTGGTCGCGAGCACGAGATAGCAACGGCTTCCCGCCGCCAAGCTCTCGGGCAAGTTTCACCTCTCGAACCAGTAAGTGGCGAGAGCTTGAACCAGGAGAATCATCATGGCAGTTCAAATGCGCACAATCCTTGCCGTCGCCGATAACTCGGGCGCCCGCAAGCTCCAGGTCATCCTGCCGCTCGGCGGCGGTCTCGGCAAAAAGGCCGGACTTGGCGATGTGGTTACGGCAGCGGTGAAGGAAGCGTCGCCGGATGGCACGGTCAAGAAGGGCAAGGTCGTCAAGGCAGTCATCGTCCGGACGCACAAGGAGTATCGCCGTCGGGATGGAACGTACATCCGCTTCGACGAGAATGCCGCGGTCGTGATCAATGACGCGATGGAGCCGGTTGGCACACGCGTGTTTGGGCCGGTGGCACGTGAGCTGCGCGACAAGAAGTTTCTGAAGATTGTGTCGCTGGCGCCTGAAGTTATCTAGAGGCAGTTGTCAGTTTTTAGTTGTCAGTTGTTAGTTGTTGGTGAATCGGATTCCGACTCCGTAAGGTCGAGCCCGCAAGAGCGGGGAAAGGTAATAGAGAAATGCCAAACAAGTTCAAGCCGACAGCAGGCAGCAAGTCGAAGATCCGGATCAAGCGCAACGATATGGTTGTGGTGATTGCGGGCAAGGATAAAGGGCCGAAGGCTCACCGCGTGTTGCGGGTGATCGTCGACAAGCAGCGCGTGCTGGTTGAGGGCGTTGGGATGATCAAGAAGCACATGAAGCCGAATCCGCAGAAGAATGTGGCGGGCGGCATCCTGGAGCAGGAGGCGCCGATACACATCTCGAACGTGATGCTGGTCGACTCCGAGGGCAAGGGAACGCGGGTTGGGTACCAGGTTGAGGGCGACAAGAAGACTCGCGTCGCCCGCTCGAACGGCGGCGTGATCGCTGAGAAGAAATTCAAGAAGTAGTTGGGCAGTTGGGCCGGATTTGAAGAAGTGGTTGGCTGGAAGTATCGGCCGGAAGTAAATTGAGCACCCCACGAAACGGTATACGGCGCGAGCTACTCCGGAACCGTGGAGAAAGAGAAGAGAGATCATGGCAGCACGTTTGAAAGAGAAGTATCACGGCGAGATCAAGCAGTCGCTTCAGAAGGAACTCGGGCTCGAGAACGCGATGGCGGTTCCGAAGCTGGAGAAGATTGTGATCAACATGGGTCTGGGCGAAGCGACGCAGAACGTGAAGATCATGGATCCGCTGCTTGCTGACCTGGGATCGATCGCCGGACAGAAGCCGGTGATCACGAAAGCCAAGAAATCTATCGCGGCGTTCAAGCTGCGCGAGGGCATGCCGATTGGCGCGATGGTTACACTGCGCGGTGACAAGATGTACGAGTTCCTCGATCGTCTGATTTCGGTGGCACTGCCTCGTGTGCGCGACTTCCGTGGCGTGAGCTCGAAGAGTTTTGATGGGCGTGGCAACTATACGCTTGGTTTGCGCGACCAGCTGATCTTTCCGGAGATCGACTATGCGAAGGTAGACAAGATCAAGGGTATGAACGTGACGATCGTGACCACGGCGAAGGACGATAACGGAGCGCGCGAGCTGTTGAAGAGCTTCGGCATGCCGTTCCGCGTGGGCGCGTAAGGACAACGAACAGCCCGTAGATGCTGGCTGTTCACGATTTCGAAACACGGTTTCAACGCAGTTAGATTGAGAGAATAAAGAGATATGGCAACCACAGCAAAACGCGTCAAAGACGCACGCAAGCCGAAGTTCAAATCTCGTCAGCACAACCGCTGCCAGCTCTGCGGCCGTCCGCGCGCGTTTCTGCGCAAGTTCGGCGTCTGCCGTCTGTGCTTCCGCAGCCTTGCGCTGAAGGGCGAGATTCCGGGCGTCGTCAAGTCCAGCTGGTAGTTGGGCTGTTGAAGAAGCGCTGCACGCCGCTCGTTCGCGGCTGATGCGCGTAGTCAAGATCGGCGCTTCGGCGCCACAGACATTCCCGCAGGTTCTCCAGGCTGGTAGAAGTAGCCGGCAGGAGCGAACGGGGGATGAAAGGAAAATGATGAACCTCACCGATCCGGTAGCAGATTTTCTTACACGTATTCGCAACGCGCACCGTTCCCGCCATCAGAAGCTGGATGCTCCGGCCTCCAAGCTGAAGACCGAGATTGCCCGCATTCTGAAGGAAGAGGGCTACATTGCCAACTACAAGGCTGCCGAGGAAGATGGCCAGAAGGTGTTGCGCGTGTACCTGAAGTACGGCCCGAACAACGAGGCCGTGATCCGCGACCTGAAGCGCGTCTCGCGTCCTGGCTGCCGTGTGTATATCGGCAAGGATGAGATCAAGCGCGTGCAGGGCGGCCTGGGCATCTCGATCATGACCACGCCGAAGGGCGTGATGACGGGTCGTCAGGCGCGCCGCGAAGGCGTTGGCGGCGAGATTCTCTGCGAAGTCTGGTAAGGGCAGAAAGTAGCAAACAGGGAGTAGGAAGTAGCAAGTGCTACGTTCGCTTCCGAACCGGCGGATAAACGCCAGGCTGCAGTGGAACTCACAATGTGAGGGACTCGCAAGCCATCAAGGATTGAAGTTATGTCACGTATCGGCAAGAAGCCTATCACGCTGCCCAAGGGTGTGAAGTACACCGTGCAGAGCAACATCGTTGTCGTCGAAGGCCCCAAGGGCAAGGTGAATGCCTTGATTCCTGAGGGCATCACGTTCTCGGAGAAGGACGGTGTGTTGACGGTCGAGCGTCCGGATGACGCGCACGCAGCTGTGCATGGCCTGGCGCGCGCGCTGGTCTTCAACGCGGTTGAAGGCGTGACCAATGGCTGGAAGAAAGAGCTCGATGTGGTGGGTATCGGATACCGCGTGGAGATGAAGGGCAAGGACACGGTTGTGTTCACGCTCGGCTACTCGCACCCGATTGAGTTCCAGCTGCCGACGGGCATTGAAGTTGCGATCGATCCGAAACAGACGCACGTCACGATTTCGGGCATAGATCGGCAGAAGGTTGGCCAGGTTGCGGCGGATATGCGCTCGCTGCGCAAGCCGGATCCATACAAGAACAAGGGTGTTCGCTACTCCGACGAGAAGCTCAAGAAGAAGGTCGGCAAGACGGGCGCTAAGTAACAAGCAGGGATTAGGGAACAGGGATTAGGGATTCGCTAAGAGCTTCCCGGTCCCTGGACCCAGGCTCTCATTACAGGATTACCCGAACGTCGTCAGACTATGGCGACGCCTTTAGGAAGGAAGAACTACGATGATCAATCTTCGCCAACGCAATAACATTCGGCAGCGCGTGCACTCGCGCATTCGCGCCAAGATGGCCGGCACCGCCGAGCGTCCGCGCCTCAATGTGTACCGTTCGCTCAACCACATCTACACGCAGCTGATCGACGACGCGAACGGCGTCACGATCGCGTCGGCCTCCACCATGAGCCCCAAGGGCACGGAGCGCAAGGCCGGCGGCAACGTCGAAGCGGCCAAGGAAGTTGGCAAGTTGATTGCCGAGCGCGCCAAGGAGAAGGGCATCAAGAAGGTGGTCTTCGATCGCGGCGGCTACCTGTATCACGGTCGCATCAAGGCGTTAGCCGATGCTGCTCGTGAGGCAGGTCTGGATTTCTAGCTTGAAGTTTTGAAGTAAGGATACGAAGGACGCTTAGACGTTCCAAAAACGCAGCTAGACTGCAACCTCCGGACCGGTGTGCCGGGGAGAAAATACAGAGGAAACAACGATGGCAATGAAGAAGAGACTCGACGGAAACCGGATGAACCTGAAGGATGAGGTTGTGTCCATCAATCGCGTGACCAAGGTTGTCAAGGGCGGCAAGAACATGTCGTTTGCGGCGCTGGTAATTGTGGGCGACCCTGCTGAGGGCGTGGTTGGCTACGGCTCAGGTAAGGCGAAGGAAGTTCCGCAGGCGATCCGCAAGGGCATCGAGGCGGCGAAGAAGAATTTGCTGAAGGTGAACCTGACGCACTACACGATTCCGCACGTGGTGCTGGGTCACTACGGAGCTGGCGAAGTGTTGCTGAAGCCGGCGCCTGAAGGTACGGGCGTGATTGCGGGCAAGACGGTTCGCGCCGTGATGACGGCCTGCGGTGTGCAGAATGTGCTGACCAAGAGCCTTGGTTCGGCGAATCCGCACAACGTGATCAAGGCTACGTTCGATGCACTGTCGCAGCTGCGCGACAAGGCAGAGGTTGCGGCGCTGCGTGGCAAGTCGGTCGACGAGCTGTAAACAGGGTTCAGGGTTCAGCGAAAGAAATCATTCTGGGTCGTATGTTTTAGGTCCGGGGTCGGAGAAGAATAATGGCAAGCGAAAACAAGATCAAGCTTCAGTACTTCCGCTCCAAGATCTGCACGCCAGTCAAGCACAAGCTCGTCATCAAGGGCCTGGGCTTCACGCGGTTGAATCAGATTGTTGAGCGCGAAGACACGGCGTCGATTCGCGGCATGGTGGCAAAGGTGCCCCATCTCGTTCGGGTCGTCGAGTAGTTTACTTTTGCCTCCCGCGGGAGGCCACCACATGCGAGTCGGGCCGTCTATCGACAGCTCGGCGTTAGCGAGGAAATCATGGCACTCAATCTCAGCAATCTGAAGGCGCCCAAGAAGGCGAATGAAAACAAGAAGCGCGTTGGCCGCGGTATGGGCTCGGGCATGGGTAAGACCTCGACGCGGGGCCACAAGGGCCAGGGTTCGCGGTCGGGCTCGAGCCTGATGCGTGGGTTCGAAGGCGGCCAGATGCCGCTGCACCGCCGCCTGCCCAAGCGCGGCTTTACGAATATCTTCCGGGTGGAGTATGCGGTCCTTGGACTGGACACCATTGCCGAGCTGAACGAGAGCGAGTTGACGCTCGAGAAGCTGACCGAGCATGGCATCCTGAAGAAGCGCAACGGCTTAGTGAAGGTGCTCGCGAACGGCGAGTTGAAGTCGGCGGTTACGGTGCATGCGCACAAATTCTCGAAGGCGGCTCAGAAGGCCATCGAGGCGGCCGGCGGCAAGGCGATCGTCATCGGCGGCGAGGCTGCTCCGGCGGCGTAAGGAATCGGGCCGGGGCCAGCGCCTCGGCCTATTTTGCTTCTACGCTGTTCGCGAAATGGTGCGCGTAGAATATTAGTCAGCAACTCCAGCAGAGCTTTCGCAGCGGCAAGGCAGCCCAGCGGTGCTCGGCAACAAAATCTTCGGTTCAAGGCCTCAAACTTCGATGCTCGAGAAATTCCTCAACATCTTCCGCATTCCGGATCTACGCAAGCGCATCGGGTTCACGCTCGGGCTGCTCGCGGTCTATCGTCTCGGCGCACATATTCCTACACCTGGCATCGACGCCGCAAGGTTATCGCAGTACTTCAATCAGAATGCTGGTGGAGCGCTTGGGCTGCTCGACCTGTTCAACGGCGGCAACCTGCGCAAGCTGACAGTGTTTGCCCTGGGCATCATGCCGTACATCACCGCGTCCATCATCTTCCAGCTGCTCACGGTGATTTACGAGCCGTTGGCGAAGCTGCAGAAGGAAGGCGAGCTGGGACGCCGCAAGATCACCCAGTGGACCCGTTATGTCACGGTTCTGCTGGCGGTGGTGCAGAGCTTCTTCATTGGGCTGACGCTGACCAGCACCGCAACCGGCGAGACGATGGTGACGCTCACCAAGGGCGAGTTTCTCCCGCTCTGCGTGATTACGCTGACGGCCGGGACGGCGTTCATTATGTGGCTGGGTGAGCAGATCACGGAGCGCGGGATTGGTAACGGCATGTCGCTGCTGATCTTCACCGGCATTGTGGTTGGACTTCCGCGCGGCATCGCCGACCTGTATCAGAAGGCTGCGACCCAGGCATGGGGAGGCTTCACACCCATTGCCATTGCACTGCTGATCGTGATGATGGTGGCGGTGGTGGCGTTTATTGTTTTTGTGGAACGCTCCGAACGTCGCATTCCCATTCAGTCGGCTAAGCGTATGGTTGGCCGGCGGATGACGCAGGCTTCCAACAGCTTCCTGCCGCTGAAGGTGAACTCTGGCGGCGTGATGCCGGTGATTTTTGCCGCTTCGATTCTGTCGGCACCCATGCTGCTCGAGAACATCAGCGTCTTTGGTTCGGGTCCGCTGCGTGATACGAGCTTCCTTGGGCCGATCTTCCGCGCGCTTGCACCGGCTGAGCCCTGGTATGTGTTGCTCTACATCCTGGCGATCATCTTTTTCGCTTACTTCTATATTTCCATCATCTTCCGTCCAGACGATATTGCGGACAACATGCGGAAGTACGGCAGCTTCATTCCGGGCATCCGTCCGGGTAAGCGGACGTCCGACTTCATCAACGATGTGCTCACGCGCATTACGCTGGTGGGCGCTATCTACCTGGTTGCCATCTCGATCATCCCGATGTTCCTGATTTCGGGTATTCACTTCAATCATTTGTGGCTGATTGGCGGGATCTTTGACCGGATGCCGACGTGGGTGACGAATGGACTTGGGCTTAACTTCTACTTCGGCGGCACGTCGCTGCTGATCGTCGTGGGTGTCGCGATGGATACGGTGCAGCAGGTAGAGGCGCAGCTGATCATGCGTCACTATGACGGGTTCTCGCCGAAGTCGGGTCGCATTCGCGGCCGTCGCAGCTGGTAGTCGCTCTCAGCCTTCGCAGCACGTAGGTACCCAGGTCTGGAGTTTCGGGCCTGGGTTTTTACTGAGAGCCGGAATATAGGACGCAGCAATGAAATCATCGATGATGAGTATGACCGAGCTTGTGACCAACTCGAACACGTTCTTGCCTGGGCCTGTACTTTTGCTGGGCGCGCCGGGTGTTGGAAAGGGAACGCAGGCCAAGCGGCTGATGGATGAGTTTGGCATTCCGCAGATCTCGACTGGCGATCTGCTGCGCGAGCATCGCAGGAACCATACACCGCTGGGCATGATGGCCGATGAGTTGATGGCCAAGGGGCAGCTGGTTCCGGACGACCTGGTGAACCAGATGGTTGCGACGCGGCTGACGGAGCCGGACACGGAGCGCGGCTACATTCTCGACGGATTTCCGCGCACGCTCAACCAGGCAGAGTGGCTGGACGGGCAGCTTGCGGGCTCGCCGTTGCCGGTGGTTGCAGTGAGCATCGTGGTGCCGGAGCGCGTTCTGCTGGAGCGCATTACAGGGCGCCTGACTTGCCCGGCCTGCGGCACGATCTACAATCGATACACGGAGCCGCCGATTGCGGCAGGCATCTGCGATCGCGAGGGCGCAACACTGGTGCAGCGGGCGGATGATACCGAGCCGGTGTTCTACGAACGGATGAAGGCGTTCGAGGCCAAGACTGCAGCCGTAATCGAGTACTACCGGGCCCAAGACAGCCGCTTCGCCGAGGTCGATGGGAATCTCCCTGTCGATGAGGTGATGCAGTCCATCCGCGCAACGCTGTTCCGGTTGCGGCACTATACGGAGTCCTAGAGAGACTTCGGTCATCGAATGGTTTGTGCTTTTGAGTTTGTGAGCTATGGCAATCCTGATCAAGTCCGCGGCTGAGATTGAGAAGATGCGCATCTCAGGCATCGCGCTGCGCAAGGTGCACGACGCGGTGAAGAGCGCGGTGCGCGTGGGCGCGACGACGATGGACCTGGAGCGCGCGGCGGCGGCCAAGGTGGAAGAGCTTGGGGTGAAGGCGGCGTTTCTCGGGTATCACGGATATCCGGCGGTGCTGTGTACGTCGGTCAACAACGAGGTCATCCACGGAATTCCCAACGACAAGCGAGTGCTGCACGAGGGCGATGTAGTGTCGGTCGACTGCGGCGTGATCGTGGATGGCTACTATTCGGATGCTGCGGTTACGCATCCGGTGGGAAAGATTTCGGCGTCGGCTGAGAAGCTGCTGCGCGTGACCGAGGCGTCGCTGTATGCGGCGATTGATAAGGCGTTGGTGGGGGGGCGGCTGTTTGATATCTCGAACGCGGTGCAGACGGTTTGCGAGGCAGAGGGCTATGGGGTGGTGCGGGAGTTTGTCGGGCACGGGATCGGCAAGAGCATGCATGAAGACCCGCAGGTGCCGAACTATGGGGACGCTGGCAAAGGGCCGCGGCTGAAGGCGGGAATGGTGCTGGCGATCGAGCCGATGATTAATATCGGGTCAGCCGAGGTGAAGGTGCTCGAGGATGGTTGGACGGCGATCACGGTGGATGGCAGCATCAGCGCGCACTTCGAGCACACGGTCGCCATCACGAAGGACGGCCCTGTGATCCTCACACGTTAGGAAGACGCCATCGTGAGATTGACATGGAAATAACAGATGCGGTCGAGTCCGACATTTCCGCAATTACTGCAATCTATAACGACGTGATCCGGACCTCAACGGCCATCTTCAATGATGCTCCCGTGTCGGTGGAGGATAGGACTGCGTGGTGGAAGGCGCGGGTTGCGCAGGGCTATCCGGTGCTGGTGGCGAAGGATGAGAAGGGGGTCGCGGGATTCGCGACATTTGGGGACTTCCGGCCGTGGCCTGGATATCGATTTACCGTCGAGGGAACGATTCACATTGATTCTGCGGCGCGCCGCAAGGGCGTCGGCGCCGCGCTGCTAGAGGCACTGATTGCCCGCGCGCGCGACGCCGGGAAGCATGTGATGGTAGCCGGCGTTGACTCGGCGAACCTTGCGTCCCTGGGCTTTCTTGAGCGGTCAGGATTTGAACGCGTCGGCCATCTACGCGAGGTCGGGCACAAGTTCGGACGATTCCTGGACTTGATCTTCCTGCAGTACATGGTTGAACCGCCTGCCGACGGCGGCAGGCGGTCTTGATCTAGAAGCGTTCGGTGAGGAACTTGCCGATCTCCTGGAACTCAGCTTCGGAGAGACGGAAAGTGGCTGCGGGGAGGACGCCGTCGACCTGCTCGGCGCTGCGGCCGCCGACGATGGCTGCGGTGATGGCGGGGTTGTGCAGCGTCCAGGCGATGGCGACGACGCCGGGCTCGACGTTGTGGCGCTTGCCGATACCGCGGAGGAGTTCGACGAGCTCGAGGTTGCGCGAGAGCTGCGGCTCCTGGAACTGTTTGGTGTTGCGGCGGAAGTCGTCCTGCGGCATCTTCGCGATGCGCTCTGCGGTCATGTAGCCGGTGAGCAGGCCTGACTGCATGGGCGAGTAGTTGATGACGCCGATGTTGTGCTTCTGGCAGAAGGGCAGGATCTCGGCTTCGTTGGTGCGATTGATCATGGAGTAGGGCGGCTGGAGCGAGGTGATGGGTGCGATCTTGAGGGCGCGCTCGAGTTGGGCGACGTTGAAGTTCGAGACGCCGATGTAGCGGACCTTGCCTTCGCGCTGCAGCTCGGCCATGGTGGTCCAGCCCTCTTCGATCTCGGCGTCGGGGACGGGCCAGTGGATCTGGTAGAGGTCGATGACGTCGACGCGGAGACGGCGCAGGCTGGCTTCGACTTCTTCGCGGATCTTCTTCATGGTCTGGACGATCTTGCGGTCTTCGCCCCAGGTCATGGAGGACTTGGTGAAGATGTAAGGCTTGGAACTGGCGGTCTTGAGAGCGGCGCCTACAACCTCTTCCGAGTGGCCCAGGCCATAGACTGCGGCTGTATCAATCCAGTTGATTCCTGCGTCGATGGCGCGGTGGATCGCCTCGATGGATTCCCTGTCCTCCTGCGGTCCCCAGGCATACTGCCAGTCGCCGCCGCCAATGGCCCAGGCGCCAAAGCCGATGGACGTCAGTTGAAGATCGGAGTTTCCGAGTTGCCGGGTGTTTCCAAGGATGTGAGCGGGAGATTGTGTTGCGGATAATGAACTCATACCAGTTTGGATGCGGGGGAGGGGGCCGAGGAATCAGGTCGCCGATGGCGGTAGAAACGAATAAAAGGACGTCAATCCGCGCGAGAACGCATCAAAAATAGTGAAGACTTTCAATACGATGGAGCCGGGGAGGCCAGACCGATGCCTGCTGCAAATCCAAATCGCGAGCGATCGCGTGTCGTGATTCTCGGTGCGGGGTTTGCCGGCATTAAGGCGGCACAGCGGCTGGGGAAGCTGCCGGTGGACGTTACCATCATCGATCGGAAAAATCATCACACGTTTCAGCCATTGCTGTATCAAGTTGCGCTGGCGGTGCTCTCGCCCGGCGACATTGCCCAGCCAATCCGCTCGATATTGCATAAAAATCGCAATACGGAAGTGGTGATGGACGAGGTGCTTGCGATCGATACGACGGCGCGGCAGGTCTCGCTGGCCAGCGGCGCGATCATGGCGTACGACTATCTGATCGTCGCCACCGGCTCTACGCACAGCTACTTCGGCCATGAGGAATGGTCGAAGGTGGCACCGGGGCTGAAGACGATTGAAGATGCCACGGACATTCGGCGGCGTGTGCTGCTGGCGTTTGAGTATGCCGAACGACAGATGCTGGAGACAGGGGGGCATCCACCGCTACGGTTCGTTGTGGTTGGAGGAGGGCCTACGGGCGTGGAGCTGGCGGGAGCGATCTCCGATATCTCGAGGCTGTATATGACGAAGGACTTTCGGCATATCGACACGAAGACCGCGGAGGTGGTCATCCTCGAAGGCTCGCCGGCGATACTGGGGATGTATCCGGAAGATCTGCAGAAGAAGGCTCGTGAGCAGTTGAACGCACTCGGTGTAGTGGTGCGCTGCGGGGCGCGCGTTACGGACATTCAGCCCGGCTACGTGATGGTGGGTGACGATGAGCGGATGGAGAGCGTGTGCACGTTATGGGCTGCGGGGGTGCAGCCTTCGCCGCTGGGCAAGATGCTGGGAGTGGAGCTGGACAAGAGGGGATGCGTGCTGGTGAACGAGCGCCTGAACCCTAAGAATCGGCCAGAGATCTTTGTGTGCGGCGACCTGGCGCACTTCGAGCAGGATGGAAAACAGGTTCCCGGAGTGGCGCAACCCGCGATGCAGATGGGCGACTATGCGGCGAGGCGGATCGGGCTGCTTGCGGCGCGGTCGGACAAAGCGGCTTACCAGAAACCATTTCGTTATTTCGATAAAGGCGACATGGCGACCATCGGCCGCAAGGCAGCGGTAGCGCGCATTGTTTGGCCCTTCCACGCGAACTGGAGCGGCTTTATGGCGTGGATCACGTGGATGTTCGTGCACATCTTCTTCCTCATCGGGTTCCGCAACCGTTACTCTGTGTTTTTGAGCTGGGCGTTTACCTATATTACTGAACACGATGGAGTTAGGCTCATTGTGGGATCGCAGAAACTGCCTGGTTGGGAGATGCTTTCGGAGGGGGAGAACTCGTCGACGGACGGCGCTTTCCTTGGCTCTGGCGGTCCTGGTTCGACGCCTCTGCGCCAGCGAAATTAAGTTTGCAACGTGCTCACTTCCGAATCTATCCAAGGAAGTGGAAGTGAGGTTATGTCTATGTCCGAAAAATCTGAAGAAAAAGTCTTTGATCCGTCCGCCTTGTCGAGGCGGCATTTTTTGTCTGTAAGTGGAGCGGCGCTGGCCGCAGTAGCCGCAGCGGCTCCAATCGCTGCCCAGACGGCTCAGTCCGCGGGGAAGCAGATCCGATCGAATGATCACAGCCTGCCGAACGAACAGCAGGTGGGGCCGAATAATACGGTGAACGATTCGCTGAATCCGGATTCCGTGTGGCCGCCGGAGACAGACAACGGGACGATGCTGCCGTTCAAATATTCTTTTGACCTGTCGCACAAAGAGATTGACTCGGGTGGTTGGACACGCCAGGTCACGGTGCGGGACCTTGCGATCTCGAAGACGATGGCGGGCGTGGAGATGCGGCTGACGGCCGGGGGCGTACGCGAACTTCATTGGCACGTATCGGGGGAGTGGGCGTATATGATCTACGGATCGGCGCGCATCACGGCGGTGGATTCGGATGGGAAGAGCTTCGTCAACGATGTAAAGGCGGGCGACTTGTGGCTGTTCCCGGGAGGAGTGCCGCACTCGATCCAAGGCCTGGGGCCTGATGGCTGCAAGTTCCTGCTGGTATTCAACCAGGGAGATTTCGACGAGTTCAGCACGTTTCTTTTGAGTGACTGGTTCAAGCACACGCCCAAGGAAGTTCTGGCAAAGAACTTCGGTGTGCCGGCCGCGACGTTCGACAACATCCCCCAGGAAAAGCTGTACATCTTCCAGAGCGATCTGCCGCGGGCGCTGGCGGAGGAGCAACAGCAGGCCGGTATGGGAACGGGATCGATCGACGACAAGTTTATCTTCCGCCCCGGCGACATGAAGCCGACGAAGGTCACCGCGGGGGGCGAAGTAAAGATCATCGATAACAAGAATTTTCCGGTAACCGATATTGCCGCGGCGATTGTGCGGCTGAAGCCGGGCGGGCTGCGAGAGTTGCACTGGCATCCGATGTCGGATGAGTGGCAGTACTATGTGTCAGGCAAAGGCCGGATGACGGTCTTTGATTCTGGCAGCAAGGCGCGAACGATGGACTTTCAGGAGGGAGACGTCGGGTACATCCAGGTGTCGCGTCCGCATTACATCGAAAACACGGGCGATGAAGATCTTGTGTTCCTCGAGGTGTTTCCGATTGGAACTTACCAGGATATTTCGGCTGCCGAATGGCTTGCGCATACGCCGACGCGATTGGTGGATGAGCATCTTCGCACCGGCGATAACTTCCTCAAAAACATTCCGAAGAAGGAATCGGTGGTGATGCCGCTGTAACTACGGTGTCGCCGGAACTCACAGGGATGAAGACCTGAGCGCTCAAGCTTACCAAGCCTGAGCGCTCATTCTTATTTGAAGCGGAAGACGAGGCCAGTACTGAATGTAAGGATGTGAGCTGCCGGAATGGCAACCGGGCCGCCAAACGTCTGGCTGCTCATCGTGTCAACCGAACCGTAGCTAACTTCGATGATGCGCCAGTCAACATGCTTGGCGATCGCTTTGTCGGCGCCGACATAGATGCCGTACTGCAGTCTATTGATATGGGTGCTGGTCTTAGGCGCCTTGGTGCGGGCATCGCCTACGGAAACCTGAGCATAGGGTTTCAGGCCGGCAAACGACATCGGCTTCGCTGCGAAGCGCAGGCCCACCAGAAAGCTATTCAGAGTAGCGTTGTTGCCGTGCTCGAGGACATCGCGCGCATCTACGCCGAGATCGGCTTTGGAGAAGTGCGCAAAATCGTAGTACCCGCCAAAGTCAACGCCGCCAAATATCTGCGAGGTCTGACCACTGCCCAGAAAGGCGAAGGGGCCGGTATCGGCGACGCTGTTGCTGATGCGGCTGACGACCGGGTTAACGTAGATGCCAACCTGGGCATGAGCAGCGATGGTCGTAAGGGCCAAAGCAAGTGCTGGAACAAGAAACCGCAATTTCATCTAGTAACAATCCTCGAGAGATAAACCTGGAGCCCTGCTCGCAAGCAAGCACATCTTTCAGTCTAGTTGCATAAGCCGGGTACATCCTAATCCGGGCGGGGAGAGCGGCAGTCGCAAACAACCGCATGGGTATGACCCGGGAAGGGGGCTAAACGGTAGCTGTCTCGCGAACGGTGACGGGGGTAAGCCAGTTGTAGCGGTCCTCGGACAGGCCATTCACGATGTTGAAGAACGCATCATGCAACGCCGTGGTGACGGGACCCATGGTTCCATCGCCAATCATGATCCGGTCGACGGAGCGCAGATGGGTTACTTCTGCGGCTGTCCCGGTGAAGAACGCCTCGTCGCAGATGTAGAGCAGCTCCCGTGGAAGCGCCTGCTCCACGACGGGAATTCCCAACTGACGCGCCAGCACGAGGATGGAGTCGCGCGTGATTCCGTTCAGGACCGAGTTCGCGAGGGGCGCGGTGTAGAGGGTGCCTCCGCGAATGATGAAGAGATTCTCACCTGAGCCTTCGGAGAGGTAACCGTTGGTGTCGAGAGCGATGCCTTCGACGTAGCCGTTGATCTCAGCCTCCATGCGGATGAGCTGGGAGTTCATGTAGTTGGCGCCTGCCTTGGCGAGCGAAGGCATGGTGTTGGGCGCGAGGCGGTTCCAGCTCGAGATGCAGACGTCGGCACCGTCGTTGCCGGCGACATATTTGCCCCAAGGGTAGTTGGCAATGTAGATCTCGATGGGCGAGCGAAGCGGATTCACGCCGACTTCACCGTAGCCACGAAACGCGATGGGCCGCACATAACAAGGCGCCACCCCATTGGCTTCCACGACGTCAATCACTGCCGCGTTGAGCTGCTCGACTGAATAACCCAACGGCATACGGTAGATCTTTGCCGAGTGAATCAAGCGCTGCATGTGCTCAGTGAGCCGGAAAATACCTGCGCCGCCGGGCTGCGTATAGCAGCGAATCCCCTCGAACACTGACGATCCGTAGTGAACGACATGACTCATCACATGGATATTGGCTTTTTCCCAGGGGATCAACTGGCCATTGTGCCAGATATTCTTGGTTGCTTCGATCGGCATACGTATTCCTCGCTTTCCAAAATTATACGTTGCCGCCGCAGCTGTTGAGCGGTTCATCCACGCGTGAATTACCGAGTCCAGTGTGATTTTCGGCCGTTCTCCGCATCTCGCTTTGCATGAAAGAATCAAATCATGATGGTTGTTCCCGGCACCGCCGCTTTGACGCATCTGGAGGGGTCGGTCTACGTTCGATTCTCGTTGCTGGCACTTAGCTCGATCTTCTTTCTGGTTGACCCCTTTGCCGCGCTCCCCACGTTTCTCGCCGTAACGGCCGGCCAGGACAACGCCCGGCGCGTTCGTACGGCTCGCAAAGCTTCCCTGACGGCCTTTGTCATCCTCAGTGCCTTCGCCGTGGCCGGCACGTATATCTTCCGTTTGTTCGGGATCACCCTTCCGGCGTTCGAGATCGCAGGCGGTATCATTCTGCTGCTCATTGGTCTGGATATGCTGGCTGCGAAACGTTCCCCGACGCAGGAATCGAGCGGAGAAACCGCGGCCGCCGCCACCAAAGACGACGTCGGCATTGTGCCGATGGGGATCCCGATGCTGGCAGGACCTGGCGCGATCACGTCGGTGATGGTGCTGGTCGGACAGGCGCATCAGTCCGAGGGTTACTGGCAGATGGCCGCGATCTTCGGAGCGATCGCGGTGACGGCGGCGGTCTGCTTTCTGGTGCTTGCGAGTGCGTCGCGGGTTGCCACTGCGTTGGGTGACACCGGCATCCGGATCCTGATCCGCGTGATGGGACTGTTGCTGGTGGCGCTGGCCGTGCAGTACTTCGTGAATGGGTTCGTGGATCTGGGCGTGCTCAGCCGGCCCAGCGTGGGCTGATTGCTCGGATACAGCTAGGCACTCCTGGGTGGCGCGCCCGGCTGGTTCTCTAATGCACCAGGAGGGCCGTTGCGGCCGCAACGAGTCCTGACAGACCGAACAGAACACCCAACGCGAAGTATCGTCTGCGGCGCGTCAACAGCGTGATGGAAGACAGCACGACCGAGATCTCAAGCAGCGCTTCGCCGAGATCGTAGCGGGCGGCGCGCTGTTCGGCCTGTTCGACCTCGTGCTCGAGATCAACAGCCTTTTGTTGCTCTTCGACGATCTCGGCATTCCACTTGTCCATGTGCGATCGATATTCTGCGAGCTTCTTCTGCACGGCCGCATCGTTGGAGCTGGGCTGCAGCGAAAGCAGATCGCTGGTGGTGCTCACTTGTACCTGGCGAATCTTCTTGGCCTGATAGAGATTCCATTGATCGGCTGCGCGCGTCTGCATGAGGATCGCTTCAGTATGCGTGCGGTGTCCTACAACCGTGACCATGGCGACAAGCACAGCAAATACGCTGATCGCGAGAGAGACCTGGCGCATTCCATCTTCGCCAGCCTCTTTCATTTGCTTGGAAAACTCATTCATTTCGGTAGCTTCCATAGTGAGGGGATTTTACGCGAGGCATTGGCGGCTTGGAAATTTGCGCCTTTTCCACCGCCGTCCACAGGGGATCGGTTGCGCTTCCAGCGTTAGCTTGGTAGTCTCAGGAAGTCGCAACTGCAGTACGGGCTGCGACAAACCACCTAAGCTTGCGCAATCGGTTCGATTGCGATACTCTAGGTGAGTTGCACAAAGCTTCGCGCCGGAGCCGGCTTGGTTGGATCGAGTCAGGTGATGATGGCAAGCCGGAGCGCAGTCCAAGCGTTTGAACGCGGTGTAAGAGCTTCTAAAGCCGACCGTACCAAGCCCAAGCCACTGCATCAAATCCCGAGGCGTAAGTCTTAGGGAATCAGAAGCTTAGAGCTTCGCGATTCGATTTCGAGTCGTACCGATGTTTTGACATTTTGCGCTGTTGCCGCCCGAAGTAGATTTTCTCCGAAAGATATTGGAGAATTGATGTTGACAGGCGAGGCGAGCTTCGATAAGATTGATAAGTTCGCGCAAAACACTGCAGCGAGGCCGGCGAGTAAGGCTTGCGAGTTCGAAGTTCGAACAGAGCCAAGCGATCCCCGGACACTCCCCAGTTCAAACAGCGCAATCAAGTTCGAGGACACAAATGCTGTGGCATTGCCCAGTGTTGGTCCTTGATCCAAAACTGTCCGCTTAGGCGAGAACAGTCAGGATCTTTGACAACATAGTTGAACGTGCCAGTCGTGAGATGACGTGAAGTTTGGTTGTGTCATTCTCACTAGTATTAAACCTCCGCTGCTTTTCGAGCGAGCGGAGGCGGTTGACTCTTGGGACCCCTGTCCTACAAGAGCAACCAAACCAAGATTAAACGAGAGTTTGATCCTGGCTCAGAATCAACGCTGGCGGCGTGCCTAACACATGCAAGTCGCACGAGAAAGGGACTTCGGTCCTGAGTACAGTGGCGCACGGGTGAGTAACACGTGAATTATCTACCTCCGAGTGGGGAATAACTGAGAGAAATCTTAGCTAATACCGCATAACACTTACGAGTCAAAGCAGCAATGCGCTTGGAGAGGAGTTCGCGGCAGATTAGTTAGTTGGCGGGGTAATGGCCCACCAAGACGATGATCTGTATCCGGCCTGAGAGGGCGCACGGACACACTGGAACTGAAACACGGTCCAGACTCCTACGGGAGGCAGCAGTGGGGAATTTTGCGCAATGGGGGAAACCCTGACGCAGCAACGCCGCGTGGAGGATGAA
>Ga0210392_10000510_pt1 | contig 23534 bp, 19 predicted proteins | sample IncBWC30OmetaG_FD_161057 | JGI IMG/M metagenome (GOLD analysis project Ga0210392, IMG submission 161057) | Forest soil microbial communities from Barre Woods Harvard Forest LTER site, Petersham, Massachusetts, United States - Inc-BW-C-30-O ...
GCAAATCATAAAAACCGAAAGGAACACCATGCAACACTGGCTGAATTATTTTGGACGCAATCGCGTGAACCGCCCGCCGGTGCCGTGGGAGGCGGGCATCCGCGTGGAACCGCATCTGCGCGCGCCGTTGATCCGTTCGTTGCAAAAATTCCAACTGGGCGAAAGCGGCGAGGGCCGCAAACTCAAAAGCCATGCGCGGAAAACGGGCGATGCGACCTACGCGGCGGCGATCGACCTGTTCATCAAGGAGGAGCAGGAACATGCGCGGTTGATGGGAATCATTTTGGACCACTTGAACGCGCCGCGCTTGAAAAGCGACTGGAGCGACGGGTGTTTCGTCTTCATGCGGCAATTGTTCGGCCTGCACCAGGAACTGATGGTGCTGCTGCTGCCGGAAATGATCGCCAAGCGCTATTTCCGCGTACTGCACGACGGCACGCGCGACCCGGTGCTGCGCGCGGTGTTCGCGCAGATCGCGCAGGATGAGGAAGGGCATCTTGCGTTTCACATCGAATATCTAAGGCGCGCGTTTGAGCGGATGACCTTCAGCCAACGGATGGCGGCGATGATCCTCTGGCGCATCATCTATCGCGTGACGTGCGTCGTGGTGATGCTGGATCACCGCGGCGTTTTGCGCGCGGCGGGCGCCCGGCCGCGCCAGTTTTGGGATGATTGCGGACAGATCTTTGACGAAGTCGCGGCCGGCATCTTCAGCCCGGTGCATCATCCTTCGCTGCCACAATTGAACGCTTATGGAAATCACACCGTCCAATCCGGTAATCAGTAAAGCCACCCGGCGTTTTGATAACCATCCGAACAAACAGGTTCAGCCTGTCCGAAATCAGCGTGCTGCTGCGCGGCGAATCGCAGGCCATCGCGGAATGGAGCGCGCGTTGGGACGCGCGGCGGTTCGCGCTGCACATCGGCGTGATCATTTTGGGCGCGGGACTTTACGGGGCGGCGATGGGCTGGTGGCGCGCGCCGCAGCAGGGGTTGTACGTGGCGATCAAGTTTCCGCTCATCATCCTGCTGACGACTTTCGGCAACGCGCTGATCAACGGCATGCTCGCGCCGTTGCTGGGGTTGAACATCCCGTTCCGGCAATCGTTCTTCGTGATCGTGATGAGCCACGCCATCACGGCGGCGATCTTCGGGGCGTTCAGTCCGCTGATCATGTTCATGACCTGGAACGCGCCGCCCATGACGGCGTCGGGATCCGATGCCGCGTACAACCTGATCAAGCTCTCGCACGTGGCGGTGATCATCTTTGCGGGCACGGTGGGCAACCTGCGGCTGCGGCAGCTGCTGGAGCACCTGGGCGGCAACCGGGCGGTCGCGCGGCGGGTGATGTTCGCGTGGCTGGCGGGCAACCTGTTCCTGGGCAGCCAGCTCTCGTGGGATTTGCGCCCGTTCATCGGCGCGCCCGAGCTGCCGGTGCAATTCATCCGCGACGGGGCGATGCACGGAAATTTTTACGAGAACGTATTCGGCGCCTTTATGCATTTTTTTCTGACCAAATAAAAAACATCCACGACCTATGAATGAAAACAATCCGGTGCCACCCATGATCCCGCCCGCCGACCGAACCCCGCCGCCACCCTTGCCGCCATCGGCAACCCCGCCGTTCCCGGGCAGCCGGCCGCTGGGCGAGGACCCGGCGGAACAGGTGCCCATCCCGCACGCCTTCGCGGCCATCGAGGCGCTGCTGCGCCACCCGCGCCGGCTGATGTTCCAGCTGCGCCAGCCGGGCGGCGGCAAACTCATCGGCGGCATGCTGTTTGTGGCACTGGTGTGCGCGGCGGTGTACGGCGTCGTGGCGGGAACGTTTTCCGGCGGCACGCAACTGTGGGCCGCGCCGGCGAAGATCGCGGCGGGGCTGTTCATCTCGGCGGCCATCTGCCTGCCGAGCCTGTACATCTTCACCTGCCTGAGCGGGTCGCAGGCGCGGCTCGCGGAAGTGTGCGGCCTGCTGGCGGGGCTGCTGATGCTGATGACCATTTTGCTCGTCGGCTTCGCGCCGGTGGCGTGGATCTTTTCGCAATCCACCAGTTCCATCGGCTGGATGGGCTTCTTGCACCTGATGTTCTGGTTCGTGGCCACGCTGTTCGGGGTGCGGTTCATGAAGAACGGGTTTGCGCACACGAACGCCAAGTCGCAGGCGGGCCTGAACGTGTGGATCATCATCTTCCTGCTCGTGGCGTTGCAGATGACCACGGCGCTGCGGCCCATCATCGGCCAGGCGGACACGTTTTTCCCGGGGGAGAAAAAGTTTTTCGTGGGGCATTGGATCGATTGCCTGAAGTTGCAGGACAGCGACATCGGCATTTCCCGGTCGCGAAGCTGAAACCAACGTTCCCGACGTGAACCAACCGAGCCATGACTGCCAGCGCCCCAACCCCCGGGTCCGTAAGCGAATTTCTCGCCGCCGCGCCGGACGCGTTCTACGCGTGGATGGTGCGGCGTCCGCTGAACCTGGTGCTGTTCTGCACGGTGTCCATCGCGGTCGGCGCGGGGGCGTACGGCGCGGTGATGGGCAGCTGGCGCGACCCGTTGCAGGCGGTCTACACGGGCATCAAGCTGCCGCTGGTGATGCTGCTGACCACGGTGGGCAACGGGTTGCTGAACGGCATGCTCGCGCCGTTGCTGGGGTTGAACCTCACGTTCCGGCAATCGTTCGCGGCGGTGCTGATCAGTTTTGCGGTGACGTCGATCGTGCTGGGCGCGTTGAGCCCGGTGGCGCTGTTCATCGTGCACAACACGCCACCGCTGGCGCCGGGCACCACCCTGAAATCGCCGGAATACGCGGTGCTGCAACTGACGCTCGCGGTGTTCGTGGCGCTGGCCGGGATCATCGGCAACATCCGGCTGCTGCCGTTGCTGCGGCAATGGTCGGGCAGCGCGCGCACGGGGCTGAACGTGCTGCTCGCGTGGCTGGCGGTGAATCTCTTTCTCGGCAGCCAGATCTCGTGGGTGCTGCGCCCGTTCATCTGGGAGGCGAACCGGCCGGTGGCCTTCATTGGCTCGGATTGTTTTCAAGGAAGTTTTTTTGAAACGGTTTTCAATGCGATGTGCCGGATAACTTTTGGATAGGACAAAATGAACAATGTTGCGTTCAAACCGGATTGGGGCCGCTGGCTGATCGTGGCGATCTACGCCGGGGCGATGGCCTGGGTGGAATCGGCGGTGGTCTTTTACCTGCGCTCGATGATTGGGCGCATCGAACCGTATCAGCCGGACCCGTTGCCGCTGATCGGCGGGTTTGCCCGGGTGGAGCTGACCCGCGAATTCGCCACGCTGGTGATGATTTTTTCCGTGGGCCTGCTCGCGGGCCGCACCTGGCGGGCGCGCCTCGGCTACATGGCCATCGCCTTCGGCGTGTGGGACATTTTTTATTACGTCTTTCTGAAAGCGATCTGCGGGTGGCCGCATTCGTTGCTGGACTGGGACATCCTGTTTTTGCTGCCGATGCCGTGGTGGGGGCCGGTGCTTTCGCCGGTCCTGATTTCGTTGCTGATGATTGCGTGGGGCACGTTCGCCAGCCAGTTTGCGCCGCCCGCACGGGCGGTGGCGGGCTGGCGGGTGTGGGTTTTGAATTTTTGCGGCATGGCGCTCGCGCTGTACGTGTTCATGGCGGATTCCATCGCGGCGGCGCATGGCGGGCTGGATGCCCTGCGCATGGTCCTGCCGGAAAAGTTCAACTGGACGCTGTTTGGTATCGCCCTTTTCCTGATGGGCGCGCCGTTGCTGCAATTGATCTGGCGGCTCCGCCTGCAAAAGACCGCCTTGGTGGCCGCCGAAAAAAATCCGGAGGCTAATCCGCGGTGTGCCGGGTCGTGATGTCATCATGAAAACAAGATTGCATAGATTATTGGCAGGGTTGGTGGCGCTGGTCATCGCCGCCGTCGTCTGGTTGCCGTGCCTGCATTTCGTTTTTCTCCGGCCGGTGAATGATTTCCGGCAGGAGGCGGGGATATCACCCAAGGCCCGGGCGTTGGCGGCCGAACAGTTGAAACTGTGGACGGACCCGGCGTTGCAAAAGGTGGAGGTGGAAAAGATGCGGAACAGCAATCCCGAATGGGATTTCATGGGCCGCAGTTTCCTGGTCTGGTCACTGGCGAACATGAGCCTGCGCGATCCCGCATCAAAGGCGCTCAATCTCCCGGCCATGGACCGGATCATTGACGAGACCTTGCGGATTGAGAAAGAGAAGGGCATTTGTTTTTTCCTGATGTCATACGGGAAGCCCGAACAATACGTGGTGCAGCCGGCCCGGAGCCTTTTTGTGGATGGCGAAATCGCGCTGATGCTGGCGGCACGCCGGATGGTGGAGGAAAAGCCCGAATACAAACGGCTGCTGACCGAACGCGTGGATCTCATGGCGGACGCCCTGCGCAAGAGCCCGCACCTCATATTGGAGAGTTACCCGGACGAATGCTGGACCTTTGACCATTGCGTGGCGCTGGATGCGATGAAGCTGGCCGACCAGCTGGACGGCACCGATCATTCGGCGCTCATCCGTGATTGGGTGGCCATGGCCCGGGTAAAACTGGTAGATCCCCGGTCGGGCCTGCTGATCGCCAGCTTCACGACCACGGGCGCGCCGCTGTCCGGCCCGCAGGGATCGACCCTGTGGATGTCGGCCCACTGCCTGCAGTTGTTGGACGATGATTTCGCCCGCGACCAATATGCCCGGGCAAAAAAGGAACTCGGCACGGTGACGCTGGGTTTTGGCTATGCCCATGAATGGCCGGCTTCGTGTCCGGGGCCGGCGAACGTCGATTCCGGGCCCATCGTCCCGGGATTTGATATCAGCGCCGGCTCGAGCGGCATGGCATTCATCGGCGCCGCCGCGTTTGGTGACACCAAGTTTCTGCAATCGCTGGCGGCGACGCTGGATTTCGCCGGTTTCCCGGCGCATTCCGGCGGGCGGCTGAAATATTGCGCGAGCAATCAGGTAGGCGATGCGGCGTTGCTCTACGCGGCGACCCTCGGACCGCTCTGGCAAAAAGTGAAGCTGGGAGGCCACCATGGGTAAATTTTTTGGCCACCGGCCGCCCGTCTCCCCGCGGCCGGAATTTCTATCGGTGAAGTCCTTGTTGCAGTGCGCCGGCGGCATCAGCCTGCTGTTTATTGTGGCGCATCTCGCGGGATTGCGGGCGTTCACTTGCATCTTGAACGGCACCGTGGGGTCGGTTGCCCTAGGCTGGCAAATCTCCCAGTTGTTGGCGCTCGCGTACATTTTTATTTATCTGCTGTTTGTGCTGTTGGTGCCGGTGCTGGTTTTGGCGGCAATGATTTTAACCCTCTGGCAGAAGGGCCGGAGAAAATGACTGATTTGTTTTATGAAACTTTTTCGTCTCCTGTTCAAACCGGACCTGGCCACGCCGGTGCTGGCGCTGATGTTCGCCTCCGCGGTTTGCGTGGCGCTGGTGTCCACGCGCGTCATCCTCGACGGCAACCTGCGCTACGCCTTCCTGGTGTGGAACCTGTTGCTCGCGTGGCTGCCGCTGGTCTTTGCGCTGCTGCTGTGCGAACACCATGTCCAGGGCGGACGCCGCCGCTGGCGGCTGGCCGGCTGGGGCGTGACGTGGCTGCTGTTTTTTCCGAACGCGCCGTACATCTTCACGGACCTCACCCACCTGACGAACCGGTATTACCCGCATTACTGGACGAACATGCTGCTCATCCTCTCGTGCGCGCTGACGGGCCTGATGCTGGGGTTCGTGTCGTTGTACATCGTGCAATCGGTCGTGGCGGACCGGTTCGGGCGCCTGACCGGGTGGCTGTTCATCGCTGGGGTGACCGGGCTCAGCGGCGTGGGCGTGTTCATGGGCCGGTTTCTGCGGCTTAACAGCTGGGACGTGCTGTGGCGACCGCTGTCCCTGTTCCAAAGCGCGGGTGACTGGACGGCCGACCCGTACAACGATGTGCGCCCGTTCATCTTCTCGACGCTGTTCGCGGTGTTCCTGTTCATCGCGTACCTGATGTTTTACGCGCTGACCAAGCTGCCGCCGGCGGAGCGGATCGCCGGGGCGCGGCAATAGGAAAAGCTCCAAGCACCAACATCCAAGCTCCAGAGAAGCTCCAATCGGGCTGCCTGTGGGTAAGTTTTTTGTGTGCCTCATGCGAAATTTATTTACCCGACGCGGCGGGTTGGGCATTTTAGGGGTGAGGATTTTGTGTGACAACCACCCGCACCATGCCAAACAACGCCGCCAACCTGCCCGCACATCTTATCGCCCACATCAACGTCAAGCTCGCGCACATCGGCTGCCAGCCGGTGCCGCTGAAGGGCGATGCCGAGTTCGCCGAGATCGCCGCCGCCATGGCCGGCCAGTCGCGCGAGAAGGACCGCCTGCTCGGGCAATACCTCTGCCCCGCCGACGCGCGCATCCAGGCGTTCCTCTACGATTATTTTGACGACGTCCCGGTGGCCAAGCTGCCCTCGCGCACGTTCACGCTGGACCGCCCCGGCCTTGCCCGCGTGCTCTCGCTGCCGCTGGACCGCGATGAATTTTCCTCCACCATCCTGAACTCCTACCGCGTCGCCAACGGCGTGCTGCACAATCCGCGCAGCGACCGCCGCACCACGCAGGGCATCTTCCACGTCACCGAGGGCGGCCTGCCGATCCCGGATGACAAGCTCGGTGTGCCGAAGGCGACCTTCGCCAAATTGTTCGCGCTCGCGCTCACGCCGCCGAAGGAGATCATGCAGCTGCCCTTCACCTCCACGCAGCCCAAGCCGGCGGATTGTTTTGTCTCGCTGCTCATCCGTCCGCTCGTGTGCCCGGCGGTGCCCGGGTTCACGCCGGAGAAAAGCATGGAGGTCCGCTTCTTCGTGCCGGGCAATTTGGTGAGCAACCTGGATTTCATCGAGAGCATCTTTGGCAATGCGGGCGACCCGTTGCTGCCGGAGAACGATTCCGCGCTCGACACGGAACATTGGAGCGGCCACACGGGCTGCGTCATCCTCGCGCCCCATCTGGTGAAGGCCACCAAGAAGGCCATGGGCCTGCCGGAGTGGGACAAGGCGACCGAACGCCAGCGCCGCGACGGCATGTGCTGGAAAAAAGAGGACGAGCTCTATAACAACGGAAGCGCGTTCAAGGTCACCTGCCGCGACGAACACGGCGTCATCGTCACGCTCATCGCGGACAATTATTACGGCTATTGCAAGAAAGAGGTGAAGACGCAGATCAGCTACGCGGCGAACCTGTTCGGCAATTGCGAGGAGGAACACGCGGGCGGCGCGCTCGTTTTCCCGAGCTATGATTTGGGTGAGGAGTTCAGCGGTGAAAAACACGTCCGCCAGCTCGAGCATAATTTTCCCGACGCCCTGAAGCTTTACGGCGATTCGATGGACGTGAAGCCTGAAGGCTACGGCGTCGACAAGAAACATCCCGAGGTGGTCTATGTGCCCGAGGACGCGCTGTTCGACCTGCACAAGCAATCGGTTTCGTGGACGGATGACACCGGCGCGCACGCCATCAAGCTGTCGCCGGGCAAGACGTACATCCGCCCGTCCGGCTACAAGGTGCGCATGGAAAAACCGCCGGGCGCGAACCGCGCATGGCGGCTCGTCGGCACCGCGGCGGAAGGCCTCGTCTGCCACAAGCCCTGCACGGTCTCCGGCGGCGGCAAATCCGAGATCTCCAAGCCCATCACCGATGCGATCTTGACGGGCCCCGTGTTCGTGGCGGATTTGAAGAACGATTTTGACCGCGTCGAGGAACTGATCAGCCGCGATTACTCGGACCGGTTCACGGACAAGTCGCGCAACGACGTGCGCACGGTGCTCTCGGCGGAACGCTCGCTCGGCTCGGTCATCAAGCTGCTCACGCCGGATGACCAGGATTACACGCCCGCCTACAACACGTGGCTCCAGGGCATCCCGCAATACGTCAAGGAGCTGGTCTTCGTGGTGAAACGCTATTTCAAGCCGGACTGGGGCACGCACTGGCGCGAACATTTCAGCGTGGACATCATCAACGGCAAGCCGGGCTACGAGCTCAAGTTCAACACCAAGGTGCTCGTCACCACGCGCCTGCGCGTGGGCTTCGATCCCGACGGCGCGTGGCGCACGTTCGGTTTGCGCAAAGATTTTCATCCGGCGGTGAAGGTGCAATTGGAGGACGACATCACGGCCTCCACGCTGGTGCCGGCGGCGCGCGTGGAAAGCCTCCTGAAGGCGGAGCCCAACACGACGCTGAAGATCGTGCAGAACTGCGAACAACGCCTGTTTCAGCGTCCCGACGATGCGATCCATCGCGGCTACGACAAGCAGACGGAGCAGGATTTTGCGCGCAACGACAATTTCTTTTCCAACTACCAGCCGCTCACCCACCCGGACGCGCAGGAGCTGGTGGAGGACGCCATCCATTTCTCCGAGTTCACCGCGCCGATGCAGGCGCTCATCACGGAGTTCGCCACGACCGGCCAGCCGAGCTACCTCGTCTCCTCCGCGCATCCGCGCCTCGTGGACGGCAAGCCGAGCAAAAATCCGCGCTACCTCCAGAAGCGGCCGGACCTCGTGAAACCGGTGGAATCGTACATCGCCGAGACCAGCGCGCGTCTGCGGCGCCGTCTGCCGCTGGGCGCGGCCGTGCTCACGCCCGTGCACGCCGTGCTGCCGGGCCGCCGGAACAATCCGCCCGAGGCGGGCATCCGCGCGCTCGCGTGCTACAACCCGGTCCATTACATGGAGCTGCCGGAGCTGTTCATGGAGTTCACGTGCAGTATGACGGGCAAATCGCCGTCCACCACCGGCGCGGGTTCCGAAGGCGCGCTGACCAAGGGCCCGTTCAACGCGCTGCCGCCGATCATCGACCTGAACAACACGCTGGTGTCGTTCATCCTCGCCAACCATCACGGCTTCGTGACCGCGGCGGGTTACGTGGGGCCGAAGGTGCGCGTGGACCACGACGTGAGCCTCATCGTGCCCGAGGTGTTCTCGCGCATGACCCGCGAGGAACGCACGCCGCAATTTTTGATCGCGAACCGGTTGCTGGAACGCATCGAGGATTTCACGCACAACGGCAAGAAGGTGCTCGCGAGCCGGCTCGGCTGGCGCATCAACGAACGCTTCGTGCATTTCTTCTTCGGCCGCGTGTTCAACCATCCGCACGCCGTCTTCACGCCGGACATGCTCAAGCCGGAGTTGCAGGACATGGACATCTTTGCCGACGGCCTGGACAACGTCATCGCCACGCAGAAGCGCGTGGCCAAGATGTATTTTGACGACGGCAGCATCGCGCAGGCCTGTCCGCCGCTGGCCGCGCTGCTGCACATCATGCTGCATGATGAATGGAACGGCAAAGGACTGGAGAACCCGGAATTCCGGAAACTGTTCACGCGCGAAAACCTGCTCGCGAGCGACTGGTACAAGGCCCGCCTCGTGGCGAAACAGAAGGTGGACCGCGCCCTGTGGAAGCGGCACAACGATTATCTGGCGGCGTTCCTGCGCAAGCCGAGCCACGGCGACGTGGCGGAAACCATGGGCATCGGCGACCGTCTGGTGCGCGCGCGGAAGACGCTTGAGGAGATTGAATCGCCCGCGTACCTGGAGAAACTGAGCGGGACGTTGGGGGCGGAGCCGGTGGAGAATTATCTCACCAAGTCCTAGCGGACGGCCACCGGGGAAAGAACGCCGATTTTTAGCCACAGATGAACACGGATGGTCACGGATAATGGGCATTTCAGTTTCGCTGCCAGCGCAGATCTTCCATCTGTGTTTCATCTGTGAAAATCTGTGGCTAAATTTTTTCTTTTCCAAAAAAGCTGGGAATTGATGTGAAACGATGGGAATGGATGGTTGCTCGGAGGCCGGTGGGCTTGCCCGTTCGCGTATTTCGCGTGGTTCACAGTAATTTTTTTCTTCGAATTGGGTGAATATCGGTGAATACGGGTGAACATGATGCTGGCCCGTGCGGCTGGCCTGTCGCGCTCCGTCGCGCCGTAGCAATGCGTAGGCGGACGAAATTTGATGAAGGCGGATGGCAGTACGCCAGTACCTTTTTAAAATTCTAGGGTCTAACAAAGCCCAACAAAGCCTAACGGACGTTGATTCCCAGGGTTTTAGATGGGCGCTCTTGGCCTTCGGACTGTCCACCCGTCCGGCTTGGTGGCCGACTGCTAAGTCCCCGTCCGCCAGCACCGCAAAAACTTTATGGTCTGACAAAGCCTGACGAAGCCTGACAAAGCTTGACCAGGCTTGGCCCCTCGACCCTGAACCCTTGAAACTTGAAACTGCCCACACACCCTGTCCCGCCACTGCGGGATCGCTCACGAGTGCCCGTCTCCGTTTTGCATGCAATTGGCATGTCATACCCCGACCGTATCACAGGTCCCGAAAAATTGAATTTCTCCCGGGAATGTAGAATGCAGATTTATGCCATTTATTTTCAAAAAACCGGAGTGGGAAGGGGTCTAAAACCAAAAATTTAAAAACACAGCCGTTAATCACTGATAATCTGTGGCTTGCAGATTTGGTCCCGCCGTTTCCTTAAGAATCCCAAAGAGATTCCATCATTCAGCCCAATGCTGCCACGACAGCGAAGTGGCTACGTTGGGTTAGCAACAAACCTCGTTGCTCACTGTTTGACTTCCTTCGAAAGTGAAAAGGAGTCGAAGAATATTTTAAAGTCGTCCCGATGCGGGTTTTTAGTCAAAAACATGACCATGATTTGATAAAGCCGTTGGTCAACCAGGATGTACCTGATCTGTCCTGAAAAATTCCCTTTTCCACCCACAGCAAACTCAAAATCTCTCGCCGGATAATTGCCAAATTTGAAATCGCGTTGGGCTACAATCTTCCCAATTTTTTCTTTAACACCATTCTGACTGATGTCGAATATTTGTAGGGGGCTTAAATTTTTAACATTTTTGGGATAGTCACCGAAATTGGCCGCATATTCAGTCTGATTGTTTGCCCAAACATAAAAAGTGTGGAGTGTGATTTCTTCGACTGCATTACCCATTACTTCGTTGGTGCTTTCTGGCTTGCCGGGAAAGAGGATGCGAAACCGTCCTTCTTCTGAGGCAAAGAATTTCCACTGGCTGGCTGGTACTACGGAAGGATATGTGTCCGGGTGATTTTTTCTCCATGCGTGCCCGATTAATGGAAGGCCGATAAAAACAAAACAAACCAAAAGTATGATTCCAATGAGCGCGGCGAGTTTTAGCTTTTTTATTTTTGGCATGCCGGGAATTTAATTCACCAGCCGGTACCAATTATCCCTTTGATGCGGTTCGTAGCCGAGGTCTTTGATGAGGCGGTGCATGTCCGGCACCGTCATGCAGAAGGTGGTGCCAGCCTGCGAAACGACGTTTTCCTCGATCATGATGCTACCGAGGTCGTTCGCGCCGTATTTCAACGCGATCTGGCCGATCTCCAATCCCTGCGTGACCCACGAGCTCTGGATGTTCTCAAAGTTGTCCAGGTAGATGCGGGCGAGGGCCTGCGTCTTGAGATATTCGTGGGCGCCGACGGTCGGGGCGCGGAGCTTGGTGTGCTCGGCCTGGAAGGTCCACGCGATGAACGCGGTGAAATGTCCCTTTTTGTAGCCCAAAGACTTTTCCTGCTGCGCGCGCAGGCGGTCGAGGTGTTCGATGCGGTCTTCAATGGTCTCGACATGGCCGAACATCATGGTGGCGCTGGAATAGAGCCCGAGCCGGTGCGCGACGTCCATGACGGAGAGCCAGTCATCGCTCATGGCCTTGAGCGGGGCGATGCGTTTGCGAACCGAGTCCACGAGGATCTCGCCGCCGCCGCCGGGGATGGAGCCGAGGCCGGCCGCCTTGAAATCGCCGACGATCTTTTCGAGCGGTTCGTTGAAGACCTCGCGGAAATGGATGAATTCGCTGGGGCTGAAGCCGTGGATGTTGAAGCCGGGGAACTTGTTTTTGACGTGCGCCAGCAGGTCCAGGTACCACTGCTTGGTGAGCTTGGGATGGTGCCCGCCCTGCATCAACATCTGGTTGCCGCCGAGGGCGATGGTCTCCTCGATCTTCTTGTCCAGCTCGGGGAGGGTGATGACATAGGAGTCATCGTCCTTCTCGACGCGGTAGAAGGCGCAGAATTTGCAATAGACATTGCAGACGTTGGTGTAATTGATGTTGCGGTCGATGTTGTAGGTGACGAGCTCGTTGCCGCGGCCGTTGTAGGAATTTTTCTTGGCGAGCTGGCGGCGGTGGTCGGCGAGGGCGCCGAGTTCCTCGAGGGGCAGCGCCCAGAGGCGCCTGGCCTCCGCGCGGTCGATGCGCGAGCCGTCCCAGACCTTCTGCAACAAGGTGTCGAGCGATGCGTCGTAAATCACAAGGTAAAGGTTATCAAACCGGCGCCGGTGAATCAAACGGGAGATTCGGCGGGGAGGGGGAGGCGGGTTTTCCCGGAGCGCGGCTGTGTCGCAGACCAGCCGCAGCAGTGTGTACGCACTGCGGCTGACGCTTTGCGCACAGCCGCGCTCCGTCAATTAACAACGCAGGTTGACCCGCCGGACGCGTCAAAAACTCACATGGATGGACGCCAGCACGGAATGAGTCTGCACACCCTTGAAGCCGACATCGAAGTTCGGCGAGGGCGGGTAACTGAAGGTGGGATTGCCGGTGTTGAAATACCGGTAGCCGACATCCAGGGCGATGCGCGGGGCCAGTTGAAACCGCAGCCCGGCAAACGCCTGCCAGGCGAACACGACATCGTTTTCATCCCCGAACACGGAGGTCACGCCGTCGCTGAACCGGTCGGTATCGAACACCACATCCGCGCCGCCGGCCCCGGCCCCGACATAGGGCGTCACGATGGTGTGCGGGATGGGACACGAGAGGATGACATTGGCCATGAACGGCAGGTTATAGATCCGCGAATCGTGGGAGGTAAAGCCCTGCACATTGTCGATCTTCGCAGCGTTGAACCCGAGCTCAAAATCGGTGGCGATGTAATTGTTGAACGCGTAACCGAAGGCCGCGCCGGCATAGCCGCCGACCTGGTATTCCACCTTGCCGGAAGCCGGGCCGCCAAAGTTCCGGATCTGGCCGTCCTGGAAGAAGCTTGGCCCCGCCGCCGCGCGCAGATACGGCCCGGCACCCTCGGGAAGAACGTATGTATCCTGTGGCACCTGTGCCACCTGTCCCAGCGCACCCATGGCGCCCAAGCACGAAACAACGGTGACGGTGAAGATTTTATTTTTCATGGTGTGTGTCCTTTCGCGCAAAATGTCATTTCCCGCTTTGACCGCGTCAAGGGCGGCGGCCAAGATTTATTTTTGAGCAAAGGCGCGCGCCGGGCTGTCAAACCGCGCCCCGGACAAAAGCAGGCGCGGAGCGGATTAATGGATGTTGGGACTGGTGGAGAGATGGAAAGCAACAGATGCGCGGGTGTTTCCCAAAAAATCCAGCCATCCATTTATCCAACAACCCGGCTGGTGGACTTACCGCGTCCGTTGAAATTTTTCCGGCGGCACCCTGGACAGCGCCTCGCTGGCGGCGCGGACGATCTCGGGCTTGCCGAGGGCCTGCGCGGCGCGGGCGCGATGCAGTTGCGCCTCGATCATGTGCGGGTCGAGGGCGATGGCCCGTTCGGCGCAGTCGAGCGCCTCTTTGTGGCGGCCGAGCTGGCCGTTCATGCTGGCAAGGTTGGACCAGCCGAGCTTGTTGCCAGGATCGATCTGCAGGGCCCGGCCAAGGCACTTGGCGCCTTCGAGCGGCTGTTCGAGAACGTCGAAAAGCAGCCCGGCGAGGTTGTTCCAGGTCTTGAAATCGTTGTCATCGATGGCGAGCGCGCGGTAATAGGCGGTCTCGGCCTCGGCAAAGCGGCCGGTGGCGGCGAGCGCGGCGCCGTGGTAGAAAAAACCCTTCGCGTCGTGCGGCGCTTCGGCCTGCCATTGTTCGGCAAAGGCGATCACCTCCGGCCACAGGCCCTTTTCGCACAGGGAACGGGCGTGCGCGGCTTTGTCCGGGGCGACAGCGGGCGGGCGGTTCATGGCGGATGTTTTATAGATAAAACGGGGGGAAAATGACAGATTTTTTATGAGGACGGGGAATTCCAGCTTTGACGCATGGCGGCCGGCGGGCGACACTCGCCCCGGGTTAGGCGTGGCCGCGCCCATTCACCGGCCCGCCGGCCCGAACACACGCAATGTCCGAAAAAATTCCGATCAAAACATGGCCGTCCCGGTGATCATCAGCATCACGAGCCTGCCCAGCCGCATCGGCAAACTGCGCCCGTGCCTGGATTCATTGCTCGCCGGCGATGCGCGGCCGGACAAAATTCTGCTGCCGCTGCCAAAGTTTTCCCGGCGGGAAAATTGCGCATACGAAATCCCCGGGTTCCTCAAGGATTACGGGGCCGCCGTCGAGACCGTGGAGACGGAACAGGACTGGGGGCCGGGCACGAAAGTCTTGGGTGCGCTCGGCCGGATCCCGGACCCGTGTTATCTCATCGTGGCCGATGATGACGTGCGCTACCGTCCGCGTTTCCTCGCCAGCCTGCTGGAGGCCCAACGCGCCGATCACGCCGCCTCCTTCAGCCATCACACGTACCGGACGGGCGGCCTGACCGTCGGGCAGGGCTGCGACGGCTTCAGCTTTTTTTCGCCCAACCTGCGCGGCCTTGACGCCTTTTACCGGGAGCACGTCAGCGGCACCGACCTGTTTTATCACGATGACCTGTGGCTCTCGTTTTTCCTGTTCAGCCGGGGCATCGCCATCAAAAAACCGATCGCGGAAAAGGGCGCCGGGCCGATGTACGAGGCCGTTCATCACACGAACTCGCTGAATCAATTGACCGGCGACCTGGCGCGGAAACAGCTCAACCGGCGCGGCCTCCAGCGGCTGCTGGCGACCACGAAAACAATCCTGCGCAAAAAGTGCGGGCTGAAGGCGGTCGCGGCCTTCGATGGCGTGATCACCTCGCCCGTCCGGCGCTTGAAACGCAAGGCGGGCCAGTTGAAGCCCGGCGCCTGGAAATAAAATATCATGGCTACCATCATTTTCGCGGACTGCACGGGCCGCTACAGCGGGCCGGACTACGAAAAACGTCCCCTGGGCGGGACGGAGTCGAGCGTCATCCAATGTGCGCGTGAACTCGCGCGGCGCGGCCACGCCGTGACGGTGTATTCGAACTGCGACGCGCCCGTGACGGACCGCGGCGTGTCCTGGTTGCCGCTGGATACGCCGACGCGGCCGGAGACGTGCGACCTGTACATCGCCTGCCACCAGCCGCACCTGTTCGGATTCGTGCGCAAGCCCCGCCGCCTCGCGGTCTGGGTGCTGTGGCCGGTCAGCCAGCTCAAGCATTACAAAAAACTGTGGCCGATGTGGCGTTACCGTCCGATCCCTATTCTCATGAGCCTGTACCAGGCGAAAACGTATTCGCTCTGGTTGCCAAAATTTGATCCGCAAATCGTCCTGCCGCATGGCCTGCCGGAGGACGTGCGCGGACATGAGGCGCTGACCACCCCACCGCCGCGCCGGGCCATCTTCGCCTCGAACCCGCAACGCAATCTGCGCCGGCTCGTGGAGATCTGGGCGCAGTCCATCCTGCCGCGCGTGCCGGATGCCGTGCTGGATGTCTACGGGCTCAACGGTGTCACCACGAACGAGGAGACATGGAAACAGTGGGAGGGCACGTTGCTGCCGACGGGGTTGCCACCGCACGCCAAAGCCTCTGTCCGTTTGCACCAGCCGGTCAGCCGCGCGGAGTTGATCCGGGCGATGCGCGGGTCGCGCGTGATGCCGTATCTCGGCCACAAGGCGGAGGCATTCTGTTTGTCCGTGGCGGAAGCACAGGCGCTGGGCGTGCCGGCGGTGGTCGCGCCGCTCACCGTGTTGCCCGAACGCGTGATCGACGGCCTGACGGGCTTCATCCGCGCCGATGCCGGTGAGTTCGCGGATTGCACGGTGAAGCTCCTGACTGACGACGCGCTCTGGCGCCGGCAACACGAGGCCGCGTTGAAATATCAACCGGGCATCACCTGGTCCGAACACGCCGGCCGCCTGGAAAACGCGCTGCTGGCCGACCGGTTTCCCATTTACCGGTCGGTCACGGCGCTGCCGCCGGCTGGCCAGGACGCAACCAAACTTTAACTTTTTAATTTTTGAACTAAAATGGACGGTGTGGCTGACAAAAAATTCCATGTCGTGGTGCTGGGCGCCGGGTTCGGCGGGCTGACCTTCTGCAAACATTTCCAGATTGCCGATACGCACATCACGCTCGTCGACCGCACGAACCATCACCTGTTCCAGCCGTTGCTGTACCAGGTCGCGGCCTGCGGTCTCTCCGCGCCGGACATCGCGCAACCCATCCGCTCCATCCTCTCCGACCGGCCGGACATCACGGTGTTGCTGGACAAGGTCACGGACTTCGACCTCGCTCGGAAAAAGGTCGTCCTCGAAAAAAGCACGCTGGATTACGACTTCCTCGTGCTCGGCATGGGCGGCCAGACCGGCTACTTCGGCCACCCGGAATGGGAAAAGTTCGCGCCCGGCCTCAAGACGCTGGACGACGCGCTGCGCATCCGCAGCCACATCCTGCTCGCGTTCGAAAAGGCGGAGAACGAGGCGGACACCGCCGAGCATGACAAGCTGATGACCATCGTCATCGTGGGCGGCGGGCCGACCGGCGTCGAGCTGGCCGGCTCCTTCGCCGAACTCACGCGCACCGTCTTGAGCCACGATTTCCGGCGCATCGACCCCACGCAGGCACGCATCATCCTCATCGAGGGCGGACCCGTCGTGCTCTCGCATCTGCCGCCGGAACTTTCCGCCAGTGCGCAACGCCAGCTCGAGGCGCTCGGCGTGCATGTCCGCACCAACACCCGGGTGCAGACCATCCGCGAGGGCGAGGTGGAACTGGCCGGCGGCGAAATCATCCGCGCCGAAAACATCCTGTGGGCCGCCGGCGTCTCGGCCACGCCGCTCACCAAAAAGCTCGGCGTGGAGCTCGACCGCGCCGGTCGCGTCAAGGTCGCCCCGGACTTGAGCCTGCCGGGCCATCCGGAGATTTTTGCCATCGGCGACATGGCGCTGGTCCTCGGCGCGGACGGCAAACCCGTCCCCGGTGTTTCGCCCGCGGCGATGCAAATGGGCCGGCACGTCGCTAAAATTGTTGAAGGCGAAATCCGTTTCGGCGCCAAGGCCGCGCCGCGCCCGGCGTTCAAGTATTGGGACAAGGGCACGATGGCGACCATCGGCCGCTCGGCGGCGGTGGCGTGGATCGGGCGGTTCAAGTTCTCCGGCCTGTTCGCATGGCTCGCGTGGCTGTTCGTGCACCTGATCTTTCTCATCGGTTTCCGCAACCGCGCCTCCGTGCTGTTCAACTGGACGTACTCGTATTTCTCCTACAAGCGCAGCGCACGGCTCATCACCTACCTGCCGCCGGAGCCGGCGGATAAAACTTGAACCGGGAAAGGTCAAGGTGTGGCGGCACGCCGCCTTGACAATCTCCACCGCCAAATTACGCTCGCGCCCATGGAAAAATCCGCCACCAGACCCGTGATCCTCATAGCCGTGCTGGTGTTTGTGGCCGGCCTCGCCTTCGCCATCTTCACCCAGCACATCTGGGAGGATTACTGGATCACCTTTCGCGCCAGCAAAACTCTCGCGACCGGCAATGGCCTGGTCTTCACGCCGGGCGAACGCTTGCACACGTTCACCTCGCCGCTCGGCGTCCTCCTGCCCGCCGCCTTTTATCTGCTCACCGGCAATCATTCGGACCAGGTCGCGCTCTGGCTGTTCCGCGTGGCCAGCCTCGCGTTTCTGTCCGGCGGACTGATCCTTTTCTTCCAATCCCTGCGCGCCCTGCAGCTCCGCAATTTTTCCATCGGACTCACCCTCGCGCTCATCGGCCTCGACGCCAAGATCCTCGACTTCAGCATCAACGGCATGGAGACCGGATTGCTCATCTTCTTCCTCGCCCTGACCATCCACGGCCTCTTCGTGGCCGGACCCCGGCAGGTGCTGCGGCTCGGCGCCGGTTGGGCGGGCTTGATGTGGTCGCGCCCGGACAGTTGCGTGTATATCGCCGTGCTGGGGGCGGGGTCGCTTTTTTTCCTGACGAAAATGGCGGGCAAGAACGATGACCAGGCCACCCCGATCTGGCTCAAAAACCTGCTCAAGGCCGCCGTGGTCTGCACCATCTTGTATCTCCCGTGGTTCGTCTGGGCCTGGTGGTATTACGGTTCGCCCATCCCGCACACCATCGTCGCCAAGGGCGCCAACCAGCCGCCGCTGCACCTCGTCGACATGCTCGGCAGCCTGGTGGTGTTTCCGTACGAACTGTTGTTCGTCTACAACACCAGCCTGCCTTACACCTTCCTGCCCGGCTACGCCGATCATGGCGGCTGGGCGGGCGGTTACGTCTCGCTGGCGTACGTGCTCGGCTCCATCGCCGCGCTGGCGTGGGTGGTCCCGGTGTTCCGGCCGCAGACCCGCTTGCTGTCCCTCGGCTATTTCATGGGGAACTTCTATCTCAATGACATCCTGAACTATTTTCCGCCATGGTACCTGCCCGTCGTCGGCACGCTGGGCTATCTCACGCTCGGCCTGTTGTTCGACCAGACCTTGGGTTTGGCCCTGAAATTTCCCCAGCTCGGCTGGAACCGCGGCTGGTTCGCCCGGCTGCCGGAAATCTTGCGCGCCGCCGCCGTCGTGCTCGTGCTCGGCCAGCTTGCCGCCACGGTGTGCGTTGCCCGCCAACTGCACGTGCAGCAGGCTGTCATCGAGGATGGTATGCGCCAGCCCATCGGCCTCTGGCTCCGCGACCACGCCAAAACGCCGCATGATTCCGTCATGCTCGAACCCCTCGGCTACATCGGCTACTATTCCGGATTGAAGATGCTCGATTACCCCGGGCTCGCCTCCAAGGAAATGGTCGAGGCCCGCAAACGGCTCGGCCCCGCCCATCAAAACCAGGTCTATCGCGAACTCAAACCCGACTGGCTCGTGCTGCGTCCCTTTGAAGTGCAACGCGAAACCTACGTGGATGCCGCAGGCCTGCGCGAATGCTACGACCAGGTCCAGGTCTTCGACGCCACCGACAAGCTCAAAGCCATCGGCTGGCTCCCCGGCCGGCCCTACGTGCAATTCGACCAGACCTTCATCATTTTCCATCGCAAGGCGGACGCGGACCAGAAACCGCCCGGCTGACACCCGTGGCCGTACGCCAGTACCCCATGCGGCTGGTGGCCGACTGCTAAGTCCCCGTACGCTGGTATCAGCCTTCATAAATTTTTTAAAAAGTGTTGGGAAGTTTGGGAAACTTTGTGAAAGCTTGGGAATCTTTGGGAAACCCGGCCTGAACTTTGTAGGAGACGACGTGCGGAGGCTCTAACTGCCCCAGCCATCGGACCTGAACCTGATTTCTGGCTCCTGGTGGCCGTACGCAAGTACCCTGTCCCGCCACTGCGGGATCGCCTGCGCAAGATCGCCCGGACAACCCGCGACCTCTTCTCCCTCTCTCCTCAACGAGGAGAGAGCCGGAGAGAGGAGGCCTGATCCGTTTTGCATTTCAGTCTTCATTTGCTTTGTTGGCCCGTGCGGTGGTTGCCAGCACCGCTTTTTTTATTTTTAGGTCGGATTAGGTCGGATTAACCCGGAGAGCTTGCCGGTGCGGTGGTGGCAGTACGCCAGTACTTTTTTTCTATGGTCGGATTTCGGCGGATTTCGGCGGAGAAACGGCACCCCAGACCCGGTACGCCCGCCGCCAGTACCCTTCGCGGCCCTTCGCGTTCGTCGCGCGACCACTTCCCATTCATGTCATTCATGACATTCATACCCCCGTTCTACCACAGGTCCCGAAAAGTTGAATTTGTGTGGTATGTATAAACGTACGATTTATGCCATTTATTTTCATTTTTCGAGAGTGGGAAGGGGGGTCCACCCGAAAAAACGAAAACGCTTTTGCAAACTACTATCTACCATCAACTTTCAACCATCAACTCACAGCCAGCCAGTGGCTAAAGTTGCGGATTTGCTGGGGAATTGAACAATTTTTGAAAATTAAAAAATCAGCCCCTGCTCCCATTCCCGTAGCAGCCGAGGTTACGAGGCTCAAATTAAAATGCCCACCACTCTCAACTCGGTAATTAAATAACTCCCTACCCAGGTAGTTTTCGAACGGCTCCGTCCTTCATGCGCCTGCCTTACTTTTTTATGTACCCCTCGTACTGTCCCGTCCCGCCCGTTTCCCAAGGCCGGTAACTGTTGCAGAAATCAATGCGGTCCCCCATGGACGGATGCGTGGCGCGCCAGAGAATGAACAGTTCTCCCGGTCGCGGATTACCCAGATTGTGCTGTTGCAGTTTCAGAAATGCGGTCGCGGCCGCGTGATTGTTGTGCGTGAGTTCCAGCCCAAACCGGTCGGCTTCATGCTCCTGCTGACGGCTGAACGCCATTTGGATCGGCGTACCGGCGAACGATACTATCTGGACCAACAAAAGGATCAGCGGCAGCGCCGCAAAATCAGACAACGTGCTGAAACCAAACCTGCCCTTGTATCGCTCCATGACCGGGCCCGATAACCGGTGCACGGCATAGAGCAGGATGAACGTCAGCAGCGAGCCGAACAGGATGCCTTTTACGATGTGACCCAGCACATAATGCCCCATCTCGTGGCCCATGACGAAAAGCAGTTCATCCTCATCCAATGTCCGCAGCGTGTTATCCCAAAGCACGATGCGTTTGGTGTTACCAAACCCGGTGACAAAGGCGTTCAAAGTTTTCGTATCCACGCTTTTGTTCACCTCATAAACGCGCCCGCCCTCGATGCCCGCCCGGCCGGCCAGGGCGAGGATTTTCGCCTCGATCACCTTGTCTTGGAGCGGTTGAAATTTGTTGAACAGCGGGTCGATGAACACCGGCCAGACCAGCATCTGCAAACACAGGCAGGGCACGGCCAGCAATCCGGTGTAAAACCACCATCGGCGCGGACTCTTCCGGATCAGCAACAACGGCACCCACCAGAGGATCAGCCCGCCGCCGAGAAAGATGATCATGTACTTGACCGTATCGCTGATCCATTTGTTGAAGGTCTGGTTCGACAGGCCGTAATCATGCAACCGCACGTACCCGGCGTAGTAATCCAATGGCAGATCAGCCAGGGCGAACAGCAGGGTGAAGGCGCTGAAATAGAGGGCGAAGGTAAAATACCAGTTGTACCCCCGCCGCTGCGCCCAGGTGCGGAGGCGCGCGGACAAGCCGGTGAATAAAAACAGGGCCGGAATTAGCAACTGCCAAAACTGTCGGATGCCCCAGAGCACATTGCCGCTGCGGTAAAAGCTCATCGCCTTCTCGCTGGGCTGCGGTACTGCCACCGGCGATGTATCGCGGGTAACATTCGTCAAAACCCGCTGGGAAATGCTGTTTGTTGGTGCCGCCTGCGCCGATGCCGTCATTGGCGCCAGCCATAAGCCGGTGAAAACCAGTAGAGCGAGCAGCAGGGAGACCTTCATCCGGCGTAAGTGTATTTGTTTAATTTCTCTTTTTCCAATGAAGATGGGGGGCATCTCATCCAGGCTTTGCGGCCAGTGGGGAAAAACCAAAACCGACGGATTGCTTCCCTGACGGGAAATTGATACCAAGCCATGTGCTTGCCATTTCCACCATTGGCCATTTCATCGCCGGCTTTCTCATGATGTATTTGGTGAACTGGCTCGGGTTGATTGGCTGGCGTCGCGCCGCTGACCAGCATTGGACCGAACGGGCGCGATTGCTATATCCGGTGCGGTTTACCGGAAGGATCGGTTTTTTTCTGATCCCGTTTTGGTTGAACTGGATTTGCTGGTGCTTTTTCCCAACGTTTGCCAATGGACCAAAATCGTATTGGCCGCTGGAGACCGGGGCTGCCGCCTTGGGCGCGTTACTGGGCGGCTTTCCCATGAACCGGGAGACGATTCCAAGCCTGGATTTTAAAATATGGTGCAAGCAAACCGCGATCATCATTGGCTTTATTTTACAATATGTGGTCATCATCGTTGTTGCGCTCACGATCATGCCCAACAAGTTCGGATGGCAGGCGCTCGTGGTGACGGCCGGCTGTATTGTCTGCCTCGGCCTGTTGAATTACGGACTGATATGGCGCGTCTTCAGATTGCTGGGTCAGTTACAGCCCGCCGGCGAACGGCTGCAACGGATTGTCGATGCCGCGGCGGCGACCATGGGAAATTTCAAGGTGCGCGCCACTTGGGAAATTAACGTGGTGATGGCCAACGCCCTAGCATTGCCATTCACAGGTGAAATGATTTTCTTGCGCCGTACGCTGGAGATCTGCACGGACGAAGAGATCGCCGCCATCTGCGCACACGAACTGGCCCACTTGACCGAACCCAAACGGGTTCTGGCGGGACGCATGTTCGGCACCATGGCGCTGGTGCCGTTTATCTTTGTGAAACCTTGTGAAGCCACCTTCGGCCTGATCGGCCTTATGATCCCGCTGGTATTCATAGTGTTGATGATCCGATTCAACAAATGGCTGTCCCAAAGGATGGAAAAGCGCGCCGATAATCTCGCCGCCAAACAGCAACTGAACGAAGGGGTTTATGCTCGCGCTTTGGAAAAACTGTATCGCGCGAACCAATCACCAGCGGTCAACGCCAGTGATCGCCAGACGCATCCACACTTGTATGACCGGATGCTGGCGGCGGGCATCACTCCGGATTTTCCTCGCCCTGCCCGCCCCAAACGATGGACAGTGGCCGGCTGGACGTTGCTGATTGGCTGGGCCATGACCATGGCGGTTTCGATCGCCTGGCCGTGGTAATAACCCGCCTCACTTCGGCATTTCCAGCTTCACCTTGCTCGCCACCTGCGCCACATCCTTGTCCCCGCGACCCGACAGATTCACGATGACCAGCTTGTCCTTGCCCAGCTTCGGCGCCCGCACCATGGCCTCCGCGACCGCGTGCGAGCTTTCCAACGCCGGGATGATGCCCTCCAGCCGCGCCAGTTTCATGAACGCCTCCAGCGCCTTGTCGTCGGTGGCGTAGGTATACTCGACACGTTTCGCATCGTGCAGGAACGCGTGTTCCGGCCCGACCGCCGCGTAGTCCAATCCGGCGCTCACGCTGTGCGTGCCCTGGATCTGGCCGTCCGCATCCTGCAAAATATAGCTCCTCGTGCCCTGCAACACGCCGAGCGACCCGCCATGAAACCGCGCCGCGTGCTGCTCCGGCAAAATGCCGTGCCCACCGGCCTCCACGCCGACCATCTTCACGCTCTTGTCCTCGAGAAACGGATAAAATAGGCCGATGGCATTCGACCCGCCGCCGACACACGCGATGAGCAGATCCGGCAGCCGCTTTTCCTTCTCCAAAATCTGCGCGCGCGCCTCGTCGCCGATGATGCGCTGAAAATTCCGCACCATCACCGGATACGGATGCGCCCCGTACGCCGTGCCTAAAATGTAATGCGTATGGCGGATGTTTGTCACCCAGTCGCGCATCGCCTCGTTGACGGCCTCCTTCAAAGTCTTTTGTCCCGCATGCACCGGCACCACCTCCGCGCCGAGCATCTTCATCCGGTACACGTTCAGCTCCTGCCGCGCG
>Ga0210392_10000512_pt1 | contig 23500 bp, 19 predicted proteins | sample IncBWC30OmetaG_FD_161057 | JGI IMG/M metagenome (GOLD analysis project Ga0210392, IMG submission 161057) | Forest soil microbial communities from Barre Woods Harvard Forest LTER site, Petersham, Massachusetts, United States - Inc-BW-C-30-O ...
CCGTTGCGCGTTGGGGGCGCGTGATCATGCTTTCGCCTCGCGCGCCGGTGCAGGGCTACCCCTGGCAAGATACGCTGGCGCACGAGATCACTCATTTGCTCGTCACCCGCGCGACCCGTGATTTCGCGCCGCTTTGGATGCAAGAAGGCCTCGCCAAACGCTTCGAGGTGCGTTGGCGCGAACCGCGTCCGTTCGACAAGCCGGATTGGGCGGACAACGGCGCGCGCAACGCCGCGCTCGACGGCCGCTCCGTTGGCATCGACAAGCTCGGTCCCTCCATCGCCATGTTGCCAACGCCGGAAGCAGCGGGCATCGCCTTCGCGGAGGTGACGAGCTTCATGCACTTTTTCATCGAGCAAAACGGCGAGCCAGCGTTGCGCCTGCTGTTCGCAGATCTACGCGGTAACGGTGCCGCCGGGCCCGACGCGGCACTGCTCAGCGTGACCGGCTACGGCCTCTCGGAGTGGAATGCGCGTTGGCAGCGTTTTCTGCGCGAGCCCGTCAAAGCTGCGGCCGTCGCTGCCGTGCACACTTCACCCGTCCCACGCGCGCAGGGCGATGCGGGTCGCCGCGTTCGCCTGGCGGACTTGCTCGCGGGCCGCGGCCACGGCCGCGAATCGGCGACCGAGGTCGAGCCGTTGCTCAGCACGTTGCCCCGCTTGCCGCAGGTTCGAGCTCGCGTTGCGTCGGGTTTGTACGCGGCCGGTGACGATGCGGGGGCAGAGCACGCACTTGGCACCGTGGCGGAAATTGACGGCCTATACGGACCGTGGTTTGCGCTGGCCGGCCGAGGATTCAAACGGCGCGGTCAGTCGAGCGATGCTGATTTGGCATTCACCCTGGGGCTTTCGGCCGATCCGCTTTCCGACGAGGTCGCTTGCGAGGGCTACCCCGGCGAGAGACCGGCCGGCGGCAGCAGGACAGAACCACCATTGCCCACACGCAAAGCCTGGCGAGAGCTGTGCAAAGCCGCGCGAAGCGTGCCGCGCGATTGACCGGCGGAGCCCTGCGCGCTTAGGATAATCAGCTCGAATCTCTGCGAAGTTTAAAGGATTTCTCGTGGGTCTCGCGACATACGCTGCCGCTCAGCTCTTGCGCGCACTCCCGCGTGTCCGACTCAGTCGGGCCGTCGGTGAATTGTGTGAGTTACCGCTCTCTCCCCCAGTGTCGCGCGCGATCATGGGCGTCTACTCACGCGCCTACCGCGTGAACATGGACGAGGCCATGCCCGAGCCCGGGCCATACGCGAGCTTCGATGCCTTCTTCACGCGCCCGCTCAAAGAAGGTGCGCGACTGATCAGCTCGGATGCTGTGGTGTGCCCTGCCGACGGCAAGCTCTCTTCCTGCGGTCGCGTCGATTCGGGCTCAAGGATCTTCGTCAAAGGTCAGCACTACGACGTGGGCGAGCTGATCGGCGACGCGCGCGATGCCGCGCGCTACAGCGGCGGCGAGTTCGCGGTCGTGTACCTCGCTCCCGGCGACTATCATCGCGTGCACTCTCCGGTCGACGGCGAGGTCACGCTGGTGCGCGGCATGCCGGGCGATCTCTACCCGGTGAACTCAATCGGCGAGCGGCACATCCCGCAGCTGTTCGTGCGCAACCACCGCGCGGCGATCGTCATCGACACGCGTGGCTTGGGTCGCGTGACGGTGGTCATGGTCGGAGCCGTGATCGTCGGTCGGATTACGATCTCTGCGCTGCCGGGTCGACCTTCGGCGGCACCGGGCGTGCACCCGGTAAGCCCGCCGCAAAGTGTGGCCCGCGGCCAGGAAATAGGGATGTTCCACCTCGGTTCGACGGCCGTAGTGTTGCTCGAGCCTGGCGTCAGCGTTGGGCGGCCGCTCGGCAAGGTGCGCTACGGTGAATCCCTTTTGAGAGCTGGATGACGATCGAAAACTCGGAAGACACGGCGCAAGTGGGCGTGACTGATCCGGCAGAGCAGCCGGGCGCCGAGCGCGCGTCCGCGCTTGCGAGCTCGCCGTCGGACGCTGACATTCCTATCGACGTGGATCCTCCGGTGCTCGGCCCGGCGCTGCCCGACCCGCCAGTCATTGACGCACCCTCGAGCGACGGCGCAAGCGACTCGGTGCCGCCGATGTCGCGCAAGCTCGCTCCGCCACCGAAGCCGCGTCGAGACTCGGGCGCCGCTTCACGTCCGCCAGCTGCGGGTCCCGAGGGTGATGTCCCCGACCAGCTCACGGCCAGCGCGCTGAAGGCGCCGATCGCGCCGAACATCTCGTACTCGACTCCCGCGGCAGTCACGCCTCCAGCGAGCGACGCTGTCGAGGGGGTCCTTGCGGTGCCGACGCCGCTGCCGGGCTCGGCGCCGCCGCCGATCCCGCGTCGCAAATCGAATCCGGTGCTTGCCGAAACCGAGCTCGACAGCGCCACGCGCGCACCGTCGGATCCAGCGCTCGGGGCTGCGGCAACATCGGCTCAACCGAAGCCCGTTGCGGCGCCACCGCGCCCGGTATCGCTAGGGCCGCTGCCGCGCCCGCGCAGCGAGCCTCCGGCGCCGATCGCCGCGGCCGCCCCGCCCGAGCGCGCTCCGGAGTCCGCGGCTCCGCCGTCATCCTCGGCGATTTTTGCGATGCGCATCATCGCGGTCGGTGACCCCAGCCGCTCCGCACCCATGCCAGCCGAGCCATCGGGCGAGAGCGATCCCGATGCCTATCCGTCGTCGGCGTCGCGCCTGGGCACTGGCACGCGCCGCAGCTCGCGACCGGTGATGGCCGCCGTCACGGCCCCCGACGTTGTCACGGCTCAGCCGTCCGACGTCGATCGCCCGCCGGCCGCAGCGGAGCCTGCCCCGGTTGCATCGGTCGCGGATCCATCCCCGCTTGCCGAAGTCACCGAAGAGTTGGCCGATGAAGACGTCGCGCCGGACTCTGGTGAAAGGAAAGTCCACGCTGCTGCAGAGGCGGAAGAGCTCGGACGCGAAGACGCTATCTCGGTGTTGCCCGAGGAAGTCCCCGCGTTTCAACCAGAAGCCAAGACCGATCCGGGCAAGCCGCCGCCGCCGCCGAAGCGCGCTGCCGGTGCTTCGACCCCCTCCTCCGCGCCCGCGAGCGAGCCGGCTGCTCCGCCGCCGACTCCGGATCTGGCTGCAGCCAAAGCAGCTCAGCGCAAGAATACTCGCCAACCTTGGTGGGAAGATCTGTTCAACGAGGACTTCATGCGCGCCACCGCGCGCGTTTCGGACGAGCAGATCCGGCGCGAAGTGACGTTCATCGAAGACTCTCTGGGCGTGGCCGCGGGCGGCGTCGTGCTCGATTTGGGCTGCGGCGCTGGCCACCACGCGGTCGAGTTCGCCAGCCGCGGCTACGGCGTCGTCGGTTACGATCTATCGCTGTATCAGCTGGCTTTGGCCGCTGACGTCGCTCAAGAGCGCAGCCAAAAGATCAATTTCCTGCAGGGCGACATGCGCGAGATGGCCTTCGAAGAGATGTTCGATGGCGTGTTCTGTTGGAACACCAGCTTCGGCTACTTCGAAGAGGACAAGAACCTGGCCGTAGCGCAACGCGTGTTCAAGGCGCTGCGCCCCGGGGGCATGTTCCTGATCGACGTGATCAACCGCGATTTCGCAGCCGCCTCGGCACCGTGCACGGTCTGGTACGAGGGCGAATCGTGCGTGTGCATGGACGACATGAGCGTGGACTTCATTTCGAGCCGCTTGCGCGTGAAGCGCTCGATTATTTTGGACGACGGCCGCACCAAGGAGTCGCTCTTCTCGCTTCGGCTCTATTCGCTGCACGAGCTCGGCAAGCTGCTGCACGAGGTCGGCTTCCGCGTCACGGAAGCGAGCGGTCACCCGGCGACGCCAGGCGTGTTCTTTGGGCCAAATTCGCCCAGGATCATCATGCTGGCGCAGCGACCGTAGCGCGCGCTCACTTACAAGTGACGTGCAGCCCGCTACCCTGCTCGGTGCAGCCGCAGCCCGAGCCGAGCACCTTCGTCACACAGCCGCAGCTCGACTTCTGAGCACATTGCGGAAGCCAGCCGCAAGCCGGTCCGCCTTTGGCCGATTCGTCGCAGTACCAACCAGCCGGGCACATTCCGGAGCCGCAGGGACTGCACGTCCCGTCGTCACACAGCGCGGGCTGGGGCGCCTCTTCCTCGGCGGGCGAGTCTTCGTCGCTGCTCGGAGCGTCACTGCTGTCGCTGGCGGCTTTTTCGTGCGGTGTTGCGGCCGGCTCACCCGTGCCAGCCGGAGATCCGCCGCAAGCGCTCGCGAGCAACGTCGTCAGGCCGAGCAGCGCTACGCACACGGCAACGCCACAAAAAGGGACTCGGAATCGATTCGACCAAACGAAACTGGTGCCCACGCCCTCCACGTATACGTCCCCGCCCACGCGGGCTACAAGCGTTTCCGTGGATCTCGCCTCAGCCCTCGCCCAGCGTGTGCCTGGTCTGCGAGTCAGCGCTTCGGCTCCCGATCTTTCGGCCGCAGCGCGAGACCTTTGGCCGCGCGCTCTGGTCGATATTCAAGCCGGCGAGCTGCCGGCAAATCGTCCGGGCGCGGTAGTTTGGCCCGAGCGGCCCGAGCAAGTCAGTCAAGTGATCGAGCTTGCGCGCTCGCAAGGCTTTCGTGTCGTGCCCTTTGGCGCGGGCAGCGGGGTGTGCGGCGCCGTGTTGCCGGACGAGCGCACAGTCGTCGTCGACTCCAAGCGCATGCTCGACTTTCGCGTCGACGAAGACGCGCCCGTCGTGCACGCAGGAGCCGGGGTGCTCGGTCTGACGCTCGAAGAGCGACTCGCTAAGCAGGGTTACACGGCCGGTCACTTTCCCTCGAGCATCGTCTGCTCCACGGTGGGCGGCTGGGTCGCCGCGCGCGGCGCCGGCCAATGCTCGAGTCGTTACGGCAAGATCGAGGACATGGTGGCTGGGCTCGACTGCGTGCTCGGCACGGGTGACTTCGTGCGCATGCGGCGGCGTCGCTCCGGTCCCGATCTCGTGCCGCTGATGACTGGCAGTGAGGGCACGCTCGGCTTCATCACACAGGTAACGCTGCGTTTGCATCCGGCGCCGAGAGCGCGTCGTTTTCTGTCGTACTCGTGCACGAGTATCGAGAGCGGCTTCGACATCCTGCGTACACTGATGCAAGCCGGGCTACGCCCGGAAGTGGCCCGGCTCTACGATCCAATTGATTCTGTGCTGCTCAGTCAGAGCTCGGACGCCAAGAAATCCCCCAAAAATACCAGCTCGAGCGTGGGCCACCTCTTTGGCATCGCCGCTCGCCGAGCGCTCGCTCACCCGCGCTGGCTGCAGCGCACGATCGAGGCTCTGGAGGGAAATCTGCTCGGCGGCGCGACGCTGCTCTTGATCTTCGAAGGCGAAGCCGCAGAAGCAAACCAAGACGCGGAGCGTGCCGCGCTCGTTTGCGCCCGCGCATCCGCGCGGTCGCTCGGCGAGGGCCCTGCGCGCCGCTGGCTGGCGCATCGCTACGGCGTCAGCTTTCGGCAATCGTCGTCGTTTCGCTTGGGAGCGTTCACCGACACCATGGAAGTCGCCGCGCCGTGGTCCAAGCTCGAAGCGGTGTACGAAGGTGTGCGCCGCGCGTTGTCCGAGCACGCGCTGGTCATGGCCCACCTGAGTCACGCTTATCCGGACGGTTGCGGGCTCTATTTCACGTTCGCTGCGCTGGGCGCCCAGGCCGGCGATGGTCCCGCGCGCTACGACGCTGCGTGGCGTGCCGGGCTCGGAGCAGCGCTCGCCGCCGGAGCCAATTTGAGCCATCACCACGGCGTCGGTCGCAGCAAGGCTCTGCGCCTCGCGGCCGAGCTCGGCCAAGGCACGGAGCTCTTGAACCGGCTGCGCCGTGCCTGGGATCCGGAGAGTATGTTCAACCCGGGCGCGCTCGAGGCGCCATTCGCAGTGCTACCTTCGGTCCCTCGAGACCAGCGCCCTGCGTTTACAGTCGATGCGACGTCGCGGCTGGCTGAGGTCGATGCTCGGCTCTCGCTCGGCGCGGTGGAGGCTCTGCTTTCGCGCCACGGGTTGACGCTCGCACTGACTGGCGAGGTCGATTGGTCGCGATCCGTTGCTGCTTGGCTCGCCGCCGGTTTCCCCGGCGCGAAGGACGTTTGGGCCGACCCGGTCAGTGCACGAGTCGCTGGCTTCGAAGCCAGCGCGGGCGGGGTACAGGCGCGCGTGCGGTCCGCGCCGCGGCGAGCGACGGGCCCCGATCTAATGGCGCTTTTTGCTGGCGCGCAGGGCGCGGTCGGTGAGGTTGAGCGCGCGACTCTGGTCGTCACCGAGCGCGGAGCTGCCGAGCCACGGCTAGAGCCGTTCCGTTGGGACCGCGATCCGCCGCTCGCCGCCGCCGAGGCGCGCGCGTTTGCGCTCGCGAGACGCGCGCTCGGAGCGTCGTAAACGGGCGAGCCGAGCTTCAGCGTCCGAGCCCGACGTCGCCATAAGTAACGAAGCGATTCGCAGCGTAGTTCCAGAATAGCGCGACACCGACGGCCGCACATTGCGCCGTGTACAGCGCGAGGACCGAGCTCACCCAGTGCAGAGCAAGCTTGTTGGCCCAGCCGAACACGAGCAAGTTGATGCCGAGCCCAACCAAGCTGACCAAGCCGAACTGAACGACCTGCGCGAGCAAGGATTTGGAGCGCGAATCTGGGTAGGTCCAGAGGCGGTTCAAAATGAAATTGTTCACGACGGCGAGCGAGAACGAGATGCCCTTTGCCAGTTCTCGATCCATCGAGAAAATAAGCACGAACACGCTGAGAGAGCCGGTATCGACCAGAAAACCCAAGCCGCCGACGACCAAGAACTTGAAGAAGCGGCGTGTCTCGCGTCGAGCAGCTTCAACTCTGCCCGGCGCTGGTAAATCGAGATCGGAGCTCATTCTGGAGTTCGCCGTCTCTAGCTTTCCTTGGGCCCCGCGTCGAGCACTACGATCAACGTGACGGGCGCGTTTCGCGTGGCGATCCGCGGTCCTAGCCCTGGGTCTCGGCCCTGCTTGCAATGCCGGCGCGGAGCCGCGGCTTGCGTGCGCGGCGCTTGTCCTCTAAAGACGGGAAGATCCAGATCGCTGCTACGGAGCGGATCGAGCCGAGATACCCCGTGTTTGACCTGCTGCTGTTCGTCTTGGGCATACCGGTGCTGCTGGCATCGACGTACCTGTTCGTTGCGACGCTACTGTCCGCGCGGCTCGCGCCTCCCGCGACGAACGCTGGCGGGCGGCGTTTTCGCTTCATCGTTCCGGCGCATAACGAGTCGGCTGGCATTGCGGCTACGGTGAAAAGCCTGCTCACGGTCGACTATCCGAGCGCGCTGTTCGACGTGGTCGTGGTGGCCGACAATTGCAACGACGACACCGCCGTCCAAGCGCGGGCTGCCGGAGCCGTCGTGCTCGAGCGCCAAAACGCCGAGCTCCGCGGCAAGGGCTACGCGCTCGCCCACGCCTTCGACGCCTTGCCCGAAGACGTCGACGCGGTCGTGGTGATCGACGCCGACACCTTGGTCTCGCCCAACATTTTGCGGGCGTTCTGCGCGCGGCGTGATCTCGGCGCGCACGCGGTTCAGGCGGACTACGCCGTGAGGAACCCCGACGCCGCTTGGCGTACGCGGCTGATGGCGATCGCCTTTGGAGCTTTCCACATCGTTCGATCCCGAGCTCGGGAACGCCTCGGGGTGTCCTGCGGTCTGCGTGGCAACGGCATGTGCTTCAGCGCGGCGCTGCTCGAGGAAGTGCCGCACAACGCCTTCTCGGTCGTCGAGGACGTGGAGTACGGTCTGCGTCTGGGTGAAGCGGGGCACCGCGTCTTCTACGCGGACGAAGCCCACGTTTACGGGGAAATGGTGTCCAGCGCTGCAGCTTCCAGCTCACAGCGCCGGCGTTGGGAAGAGGGCCGCCGAGAGCTGGTGCGCAATCACTGCGCCCGCATGCTTCGCCTAGCCATCGCGCGGCGCAAGCTCTTGCTGCTCGACCTCGCTTTGGATTTACTGATCCCACCACTGTCGCGCATCGCCGTGCTCGCCGTAGTCGGCTGCGTAGCGGCTTGGGCGTTCTCCTTCCACCTCAGCTCGGCGAGCTTCAGCTTCTGCGTTTTGGCGGTCGTGCTGTACGTGCTGCGCGGCTGGATGGTATCGGGCACCGGCGCGCGTGGCTTGTTGGACTTGGCGCTCGCACCGCTGTACGTGATTTGGAAAGCGAGTCTGCGCTTACGTCGTTCGCCGAGCGCAACGCAGAACTGGGTGCGCACTAAGCGCGAGGGCTCCGAGTCGCAGCCCTAGCCCGAGCTGACCTACTGATTGAGACGGCCGTCCGCCTGGTTCACCCCTTCGGGTGTTCCGAAGCGGCTCCGCCAGCTCTCGTGGGTTAATTCTTTGTTGGCCGATCGTGATCTTATCCTGCCAAAGTCGGGTGGGCTCGACGTGCTTCCGGGCATTCGGCTGGACTGCTTGGCGCGCGCCTCGGCGCGAGGCGTGCGGCGCTTCGCGCGCACCGGAGAGGACGAGAGGGAGAGGAGACGAGAGGAGAATGCGGCTGAGCTGGTTGACCCGGAGCCGGCGCGCGTTGCACCTGGCGTGCGTCGGCCTCTAGGCGGTTTCGCTCGGACGTTTGGATGTAAAAGTTTTACATCCGAACCACGACCAAAACACTCCTCAACCGGCCAGACGAGAAGAGCATGCGGCTGAACTGCTTGGGCGCGCGCGTGCGGCGCTTCGCGCGTACCGGAGCGGGCTTGTTGATGGTTACGAGGCGTGGCGGGTGGCGCCAGAGCCTTCGGCCTCGCAAGCTTACTCGGCCGCTGAAGGCTTTGCCGTCAGTGACGGGCTCGGTGACCATCGCTCTCTTGGCCTAGGGCTCCTGCGCGGGTAGCGCGCTCAGGAGACCGTCGGGGAGCGCCAAATTCTTGCTCAAACGCTCCAGCGCGCCCTCCACCAGCTCGCGATCTTCGGTCTCGAGCGTGCCGACACCGGCGCGAAACAGCGCAAAGCGCAGCGTAGCGGCCTCGAGCTTCGACAAGGCGGCGGTGCGCGAAAAGCCGATTTCCTCGACGCGATAGCGTAACAACACTTGGCCATCCTCGAGCACTTGCTCGCCTACGATCTCGGCCTTCACGCGGCCCGTGCCGCACAATTGGCGGATGATGCCGCGCACCCGCGAGGCGCGCCGCCGCACCTTGAGCGCCGCCGGATTTTCGAACAGCTTGAAGAAGCGGTTGCGCGCAAACGCGGTCGGCACGAGCGTCAGCGCGCACAAGAGCGCATCGAGATCGACGTTGGGGACCGCGTTGCTGTTTGCGCTGCCGCTCACGGCCCGCTCGGGCCCGTATGCTCGGAGGCTTGGTTGGCTTGCAGTAGCGCGGCTTGATGAAATGAGCCGACGGCGTCGAGCAGCTCGGTCAAATCGCCGTCCATCACTCGGTCGAGCTTGTACAGGGTCAGGCCGACGCGGTGATCCGTCAGGCGATTCTGCGGGAAATTGTAGGTGCGGATCTTGTCCGAGCGATCGCCGCTCTTGACCATGCCGCGGCGCTCGTCGCGAATTGCGGAGTCGTGCTTCTCTTGCTCGATCTCGAGCAGCCGGCTACGCAGGATCTTCAGGCCCTTGGCCTTGTTCTTGATTTGACTGCGCTCGTCCTGACAGCGCACGATCATGCCCGTGGGCAAATGCGTGATTTGCACCGAGCTGTTGGTGGTGTTCACGCCTTGGCCACCGGGGCCGCCGGAAGCGGCGATGTCGAAGCGCAAATCCTTATCGTCGATCACGAGCTCGACTTCGTCTGCTTCTGGCAATACTGCGACGGTCGCGGTCGAAGTGTGAATACGACCCTGCGCTTCGGTCGCCGGCACCCGCTGCACGCGGTGCACGCCGCCCTCGTACTTCAAGCTCGAGAATACGCGGCTACCAGTGACCAGCAGGATGGCCTCTTTGATGCCGCCGGCCGCGGCGTCGCTGCTCGACAGCAGCTCGATCTTCCAGCCGCGCGTTTCCGCGTAGCGGGTGTACATGCGCATCAGATCAGCGGCGAACAAAGCTGCCTCCTCGCCGCCCGTGCCAGCTCGGATTTCGAGCAGCGTGTTCTTCTCGTCGTTTGGGTCTTTGGGCAGCAGCAGCACGAAGATGCGCTGTTCGAGGTTCTCGAGCTTCTCTTCCAGCTCGGGCAGCTCCTGTTTGACGAGCGGTCCGAGCTCTGGGTCGTTCATGGCCTCGCGGTCTTCGGCGACGTGCTTCTCGATCGCACGCCACTCGTTGAAGGCCTCGACGATGTTCGACAGACTGCTGCGCTCGCGATTGAAGGAGTTCAACTTTTGCGGATCGCCGAACACCTTCGGATCGCACAGCAGCTGATCGAGCTCGGCGTAACGCCGGACGATGGACTCGAGCTTTCCAACCGGGATCATGTAGCCGGAACAGCGCCGCGAGTCAGTGTCGTGAAATCATCGAACGTGCGCTCACTGGCGAACTCGGGCAGGACACCGTGCTGCTCGCGCTCGAGTGTCACCAAGAGCGCAGACAACGCCACTTCCAGCTGTCGATCATCGGGCTGAATGGTCGTGATCTTTTGCACGAGAAACCCCGGCCACAGCAGGATTTGCAAGGGGCCGCGGGTCGCGTATTTTGCCAGCACGCGCTGTAGCTCGAAGGTGAGCGCGGCGATGAACGGCAAGAACGGCAGCTTGAATACGAAGAACAACAAGTTGTCGGCGAGCTTGCCGACACCGAGGTGCGGGAGCAGCGGCCCGAGCGCGCTGAACACGAAGATGGAGACGAGCGCCACCATCACGATGAAGGTCGTGCCGCAGCGCGGATGCAGCGTCGTTTTCGGACGCGCGTTCTCGACCGTGAGCGCCTCGCCGGACTCGTAGGTGAAAATCGATTTGTGCTCGGCGCCGTGGTACTGAAACACGCGGTAGATCTCGGGCAGCCGCCGGATCAAGAGCATGTAGCCGATTAAGATCGAGAGCTTGGCGGCGGCGGTCAGGAGTTGAAAGCGCACGTCCCGCACGTCCAGGTTGAGCCCGAGCAGGCCGCTCGCGCCCGCGGCAAAAGCTTGCGGCAGCGCCACGAACACGCCGATCGCAAACACCACCGACAACACGCCGAGAAAGCGCTTCTTCGGTTCACCTTCGCCGATGCTCGGCTTGGGCCCCGCGCCTAAATCCTCCGGCGCGCTGGTGAGCAGAGCCAAGATCGGCAGTGAGATGAGCGCGAGTGTGCTCGGCCCCGTGCCGCGCGGGGCTTTTTCTGCGCCTTCCTCGTCGTCCAAATCTTGCTCGAACTGTTCGGCGGAAAAGCGCAGCGCAGCGCTGCCGAGCTTCAACGCTTCGACCAACGCAGCGACGCCGCGGACCAACGGCCAAGCGAGCTTGCCGCGCCGCAGATCGGTCATGGGCTGCTCGCGCACGACCAGCGCGCCGTTCTTGCGCCGCACCACCGCGGAGAAGCAATGCGGCGAGCGCATCATGACGCCTTCGATCAGCGCTTGTCCTCCGATGTATGGACGGGCAACGCCATCAGGGCCGAGAACCGCGGGTTGGTTCGACATCGTCCTCAGTATAGCGCTGTAACTAGCGCGAAGGTGGTGCGAGCGGCGTGTTTTCCCGCCGCTCGCAGGCCGATCACTTGTTCGCTTCGGCGGCGGTAGCGGCTGCAGCTGCTGCTGCGGCACCCGCCACGCCCGCGGCGCCCGTGGCACCAGCGTAACGACGGCGGAAGCGGTCGACGCGGCCTTGGGTGTCCATCATGCGCTGCTTGCCCGTGTAGAACGGGTGGCAGGCGCCGCACACGTCCACCTGAAGCTCGGGCTTGGTGGAACGAGTCTCGAACTTGTTGCCACAAGCGCAAGCCACTGCGACCACGTTGTATTCCGGGTGAATGCCGTCTTTCATAGCGACTCCATAGCCTTCTCGGCTGCCGCGGCCATGCGCCGGGGTGTGCGAAAAGGACGCGGAACCTAGCTTGCGTCGTCGATCCGTTCAAGCAACCCCTCTGCTTTCCGATCGTGAGGCGCGGGCATTATTGGGCCGAGGGCCGGATCAGGCTCCTGCCGCACCTGGCTGAGCACGAATAATATCAAGTAATATCAGCTGGTTGAGAACACTCCGAAGTGGCCGGCCGCGAACTTGACCGCGGCTTCATTTTCCATCAAGGATCGCGCCCAATGTCGGATTCGTCGCGTCGCGAGGCGTTGAAGCGCATCGGGCTGGCCAGTGCCGCCCTGGGCGGCGCTGTGGTGACGGCGAAACTGGCCTACGATCCGGGTGGCTTCGGCTTAGCTCACGCGGCCGGCGCCCGTGAAGTGCGTGATTTTCGCATTCACTCCCCCTCCTCGACCACCGACCCGCTGTTCGCGATCGCCAAAAGCACGACTGACCCGGCGGAGCTCGTGCGCCGCGCGGTCGACGCCATGGGCGGCATGAAGCGTTTCGTGTCGCGCGGCGACATCGTCGCGGTCAAGCCAAACATCGGCTGGGATCGCATGCCGGTGCACGCCGCCAACACCAACCCGCAAGTGGTGGCCGAGGTCGTGAAGCTCGCCTTCGACGCGGGCGCGAAAGAAGTGATCGTCACGGACGCTTCGTGCAACGAGGCCAACCGCTGCTTTCAGCGCTCGGGCATCTGGCGCGCGGCCTACGCCATGGGCGCAAACGTGATCTTGCCGTCGGCGCACCGCTTTCGCGATTTGCGCATGAAGGGTGAAGTGCTCGATCAGTGGCCGGTGTACTTGCCGCTGGTGAACGCGGACAAGGTGATCAACGTGCCGGTCGCCAAACACCACAATTTGTCGAAGTTCACCTGCGGTATGAAGAATTGGTACGGCATCCTCGGTGGCCGCCGCAATCGACTGCACCAAAACATCGACGTCTCGATCGCGGATCTGGCGACCTTCATGCGCCCCACGCTGACGATTGTGGATGCCACGCGCGTGCTACTGCGCAACGGCCCGCAGGGCGGCAACATCGATGACGCCAAAGACATGCACCAGGTGATCGCGGGCTTGGATCAAGTGGCCGTCGACGCCTACAGCTGCACGCTCATCGGCGAGAGCCCAGCGAACGTACGCTACTTGAAGCTCGGCCATGAGCGGGGGATCGGAAATATGTTCTGGGAGCAAGTGCCCCACGTGGAGGTTTGAGCGTGGAGGCGGAGCTCAACGGCGGGGATCTTCCCGCGCCGATTCCGTGGCTCGGTAGTACGGGCAAGGTCGCGCCGCTCGACGGCGCTGACGTCGCGCGCAAAGCTGCAGAGCCCGCCGCCCCGCAGCTAATTCAGATTCGCAAACCCGAAAAGCGCGCGAGCAATCCTACGACGACGTTCGCCGCGACGTCCGCGTCCGCCCCAGTGGCGAACAGTGGCGGGCCGAGCGCCCCCATCAAACCCAAAAGCGCAAAAAAGAAGCTACCCGGCTCCGGCATTCCGGCGCGCCGTGTGATCCGGATCTTGGTTTGGGTTCGGCGCGTCTCGCAGGTCGGCTTCGTGACGCTGTTCTTGTACTTTCTGGCGCACACAGCGTTCCGCGGCACGTTCGCTGCAACTTCGAATGAGCCCGTGCGCTTGCCGTTGCCGGTCGAAGGCTTCTTGCTCGCGGACCCGTTCGTCGGCGCGATGACATTGCTCAGCACGCACACCATCTATCGAGGGCTCGCCTGGTCGCTCGTGGTGTTCGCGCTCACGCTGGTGTTCGGGCGCGTGTTTTGCGGCTGGATCTGCCCGTTCGGCACGCTGCACCATTTCTTTGGTTGGATCTTTCCGAGTCGCTACCTGCGCGGCAACAGGCGCGTCGAGTCCAACAAGACGCATTGGTGGCAGGCCGGTAAATACTACATCATGTGGGGTTTTCTGGGCGCTGCTGCTGTGGGGAGCTCCATCGGCGGGCTGCTCGATCCGATCTGCGTTGCCGTGCGGACGATTGGCCTCGGCGTAATCCCCGCGCTGCAGTACTTCGGCGTGCGCTCGGCCACCGTGATTGCCAGCAGCAACGTGCGCGTGCTGCAGAGCGCGACCGACAGTGCGCAAGACGTATTGGCGCGCACGGTCTGGACCGCGAACCAGAGCTACTTTCACCAGACTTGGCTGATCGTCTTTTTCTTGATTGGCGTCTTGTTCATGAACCGCTTCATCCCGCGGTTCTGGTGTCGCGCGCTGTGTCCGCTTGGCGCTTTTCTAGGTGTTTTTTCGCGATTTTCCTTGTTTGGCATGGAGAAGGACCACGCCAAATGCACCGACTGCAACCTGTGCCTCGTCAATTGTCAGGCGGCCGATAGCCCTCAAGGCGGCGTGAAGCACCGGCAGGACGAGTGCCACATGTGCTTGAACTGCGAGAACGCGTGTCCGGAAGACGTCATCAAATTCCGCTTCCTGCCCAAGCGCACGAGCACGATCTCGAAGCCGGATTTGCAACGTCGCACGCTGGTCGCCGCGACGGCTGCAGGCGCGGTGTGCATCCCGGGCATGCGCATCGGCAATTGGCCGGATAAGGCGTACAGCGAGAAGGTGATTCGCCCGCCAGGCGCGGTAGAAGAGCGCGCGTTCCTCGAACGCTGTATTCGTTGCGCGGAGTGCATGAAGGTGTGCCCAAACAACGCGCTCCATCCGGCCTTCTTCGAAGCCGGCATCGAAGGCTTGTGGACGCCGATTTTGATCCCGCGCATCGGCTACTGCGAGTTCTCCTGCGTGCTGTGCGGCCAGGTTTGCCCGACCGGCGCGATTCAGAAGATCACCGAGAAGCAGAAGATGGGCATTGGTCAGAAGCCGATCGCGATCGGTACGGCGATGTACGATCACGGGCGCTGCTTGCCCTGGGCCATGGCAACTCCATGTATCGTGTGCGAAGAGTTCTGCCCGACCTCGCCCAAGGCCATTTGGCCCGAAGCGGTCGAGGTTCCGAAGCGCGACAGCAAGTATCAGAAGCAGGGCGAGCAAGCCGCCATGCTGACCGTGAAGGTGCAGCGGCCACACGTCGATCCGGGGCTGTGCGTGGGCTGCGGCGCTTGCGAGAAGGTTTGCCCCATCGTTGATAAGCCCGCGGTGTACGTGACCAACGCCGGAGAAACGCGCTCCAAGACCAACGTTATCTTGCTGGAAAACACAGCCTACGGGCAATCCTGAGCGCCGTTTGGGGTTGGGTCCCTAAAACGCTGTCGTAGGGGCGTGGGGGCCCGATGGATTCTCCCTCTTCGCGGATCACGAGGCGTGTACTCCAGCGGGGCGGGAGCCGAGCTCCCGACGACCGACAGCGCTGGCGCGGGCTGTGCCAGGAAAAATCACCGGGAAGTGGCACACCGACCATTAACCCTGCAAAATGGCGGTACGACTTGGTGAGTGGTTTGGGTGCGCCGGTTTTGCCCTGTGTGGCGCGCAATTTGCGTGGGGAAGGTCTCAGTAATGACTAAATTTTCGCAGCAGTTTTGGAGTTTGGTCGTCGCGGGGGCGGCGTTGTTGGGTTTGGGCGCGGGTTGCGGGCGTAACGAGCTGGCCTCCTACGGCGGTGAAGGCTTCGCGGCGGGCGCCTCCGGCAGCGGCAACACGGGCAACGTCGGCGGCTTCGGTAACACGGGCAACGTCAGCGGTGGCAACCTCGGCGGCTTCGGCAATACCGGCAACGTCGGCGGCTTCGGCAACACGGGCAACTTCGGCGGCGCTGGTTTCGGCGGCATTGGCGGTGGTTGCGGCAACGGCTTCTGCGACGGCAACGAGACGAGCGGCACTTGCCCGCAAGACTGCTCGACCTGCGGCAACAATTTCTGCGACTACGGCCCTGACCAATTCTACGGCTGCGCTTCCGAGTGCGAGTGCGGCAACGGGCGTTGTGACCCTCAGGCTGGCGAGAACGTTGCCAGCTGCCCGAAGGACTGCGCGAGCTGCAACTTCGACAAGACCTGTGAGATAAATGAAAGCCCGCAAACGTGTCCGAGCGACTGCTTCTGTGGCAATGGGCAATGCTCGCCAGCGTCGGGTGAAACGGCCTTCAACTGCGCGCAAGACTGCGCTACCTGTGATTTCAACGGGGTGTGCGATCCTACCGAGTCACCCAAGAGCTGCCCGTCGGATTGTTTTTGCGGCAACGGCACGTGCGAAATGCAATGGGGCGAAACGATCAACAATTGCATGCAAGACTGCCCCAGCTGCGACTTCAATGGTGTGTGCGATGGCGCGGAAAATCCCATGGGCTGCCCGAAGGATTGCTTCTGCGGCAACGGCCAGTGCTCGCCGGAGTGGGGCGAGAACAACGGCACTTGCCCCCAGGACTGTAAGCCGATCTGCAACAACAACGGCGTGTGCGACGTCGGTGAGACGCTCGCCGGTTGCCCCCATGATTGCACCTGCGGCAACGGCGTGTGTGACACCCCGTACGACTTCATCAATAAGTGCGACGAGGAGTGCAAGACCTTCTGCGGCGACGGCAAGTGCGAGTGCCTTACGGACTACTTGCTCGGCTGCTTCGCCTCGGATTGTCCCGGCGTGGGCACCTGCCAGTAGCGATTTCTGTCCCGATGGATCCGGCTTACGGGTCAATGCCCTCAACGCGCTGAACGTGAAAGCGGCGGGGTTCCGCGCGGAATCCGCCGCTTCTCTCTGGCCGGCAAGAAGGCGTAGTTACGGGCGCGCGGGCACGCTAAGCTCAGGCCCAAAGCGATGACGGCAGACGCGACCATATCCACCTTGCGCATGCAGGCCGGGCGCGTCGCCACGTGGCTGGTAGAGAAGGGCCGTCCGGATGAAGCGGTCGCGCTGCTCAGCGCATGGGCCGCAAACGGCCCGAGCGACGCGGAAGGTCAACAGCTGCTCGCCGAGGCGCTGCGCATCGATCCGGGCGCGCGTCTCGCGCAGCTCGCCTTCGAACGCATGGAAGGCGTCGAAGGCGACCACGCGGCTCTCGGTGAAGCCGTCGCGCGCTATGCGCCGGCCGAGCTCGCCAAGCTAGACGCCGAAATGAAGCGTCCGAGCTTTCGGCGCGCGCAGATGGGCTTCAACAACAACATCAAATTCCGGGACACCGTGTTCCACGTGCAGACCGAGGATTCCGGTCTGGACCAACCGCATATCATCACGCACCTGTTCGCGGACGGCGGGCGCGTGATCAAGAGTCACAAGCGCTCGTACGCGGAGCACGTAGCGCGCACGGACATCGCCGAGTTCGTGCGTGGGTTGATGAAGGGGCAGCACCTCGAGATGGTGATGGCGCTGCGCGACGGCAGCTTCGACAACGTGCTCGCGGGTCGCGAGATTGGCGGCATGGCCGTGTTGACTCACACCCCCACCGGCCCGAAGCCGAAGAACAAGGGCGGCGAGCAAGCTCCCGTTTCCGCCGGGACCGCGCGCGCGGAAGCGCCCGCACCCCCGCCAGCGCCGAGCCCTGCGCCCGTGCAGGTTCCTGAAGCGCCGAGGCCGTTCGTTACGCTGCACGTGTTGCGCTCGCTTTCCGGCGGGCCCGAGCGCTACGATCCGCAGGGCACCGAGGCAGTCATCGGCTCGCACGGCGCGGTCGCGCTACCGGGTGAGCGCTTCTGTCACCCGCAAGAAGCCAAGCTCGTCGTTCGCGACGAGCAGCTGTGGCTCGAGGATCTAGAGGGCGGCAACGGCGTGTTCGTGCGTATTCGCACGCCCGTGGAGCTCGAGCTCGGTGACGAGTTCGTGGTCGGTGATCAACTGCTGCGTATCGAGAAGAATCCGGTGCCGGATGACGGTCCCGATCCTGCGCCGACCTATTTCTACTCGTCGCCCAAGTGGCCCTCTTCGTTCCGCGTGCTGCAGATCTTCGAAGGGGGCGCCAATGGCTGTTGTGTCGTGGCCCGCGGCAATACTCTGCAAGTCGGCTCCGCCGTCGGTGACCTCGTGTTTCCAGACGACCCACTAGTGAACGAGCAGCACTGCCTGATCGAAGAGCAAGCCGGCACCGTGGTCTTGACGGACATGGGCTCCCGAACCGGTGTCTTCGTGCGCGTTCGCGGCGAACAAGAGCTCGGGCATGGCGACGAGCTGTTGATTGGTCGGACGCGCTTGGTCGTGGATTTGAAGCGCAAGAACGCGGCCTAGCTCCGCGGCTCAGCGTGGTGTGAACACCACGCCTGCGTCTAGGCCGAGCCACATGCCGCGCAGGCGGTCGGTGCCGCCGTTCAGAGGTTCGAAGGGGACCTCGCGCAACAACAAGCCCGCTTCGACGCCAAAGCTGAGTCGCAGCTGCTGCGTCAAGCGGGGCTCCAAGCGCGCCAGCGCAGAGGCGCGCGCGGACCAAGTCTCGCTCTGATCCAAGATCGCGTCGACGCCGCGCACACGCGCGAAGCGCACCCAGGCCGCGGCCAAGCTCACGCCGAGATCCAGCTGCAGAGTCTCGGCGAGTGACACGCGCCGGCTCGGCGCGACGGACAGCTCGAGCCACTCGGCTGTGCTGGAATCGGGCACGCTGCCAGCGAGCCAGGCGAAGCCTGCGTCGATTCGAGTGCGGGGCGCGAACGTCCATTGGCTGAGCAAACGTGGGCCGGCGAGCAGCGAAGCCATACTGCCTACATCGGCAAAAAGCAGACTGGGACGTAAGGCGAGCGGCCCGTCGAGCGTGCCGCGCGCCTCACGCGCTCGCCCCGCGGCGCGCGCTGCAACGTCGAGACGCTCTCTTTCAGCCTGCATTTGCCGCTTTTTTTGCAAACGGCGCGCCAGCTCCGCTGCGGCCAGGGCCACGCGACGCGCGCTGAGCTGACCCCCGCTGCCGGTGCCGGAAACGATGCGCGCGCCGTGAAACTCACCTCGCTGCCACAGCTCTACCCGCAAATCAGCGCCCAATTGCACGACTCGGAAGAACAACGGCATCGGCGCGCGCTTGTCCGGCTCTACCCGCGTGATCTCCGAAAGCTCGAGCGCTACCAAGCGGCGCGTCGCGCGCGCGTCGAGCAGCGTCTCGGCTCCGTCGCTGATCTCGACCAACACGGGCGCGCCCCTGGCGACACTCACGCCGGGTGTCAAAGCGACGAGCAAGGCGCACAGCACCATTGCGCCGCGCAGCGCGTTAGTGCGTGTCGCTGCTCGCAGGGCCGGGAGCGTTCGAGATCGGCGACGACGGAGTCTCGTCCGCTTCGTCCTCGGGCTCTTCGCGGACGGTGTCGGGCTTCGCGCCAGCACCTGCGTCGCGAGTCGCGAGCACTTTTTCGGCTCTGCGGAACTCGCTGAGCCGTCTGCCGTGGGGGAAGTCGCGCGCATAGTCTTCCACCAATTGCGTGACGAGCTCGGCGTTGCCTTCCGCGAGCGCCACGTCGATTTGGCGAGCGGCTGCATCTTCGGCGAAGTCGCCAGCGGGAGACAAGCGCCGATACAGCGCAAATGCCTGCGCAGCGCCCGGTTCGTCGCCCGCTTGATCGAGCAGATTGCCTAAAGTCCAGGCCGCGAGCGGTGCTTCGGGCGCTTCGGGATGGGCGAGCACCTGGCGCAGCGCGCTGGTCGCTTGGCCGCGCTCGCCGGAGGCGCGCGCGATGTCCACGAGGCTCATCAGCTCCGAGGGCGAGGCGTGCGAAATCGCGACGTCGAACCCGCCCTGGCGATCGAGAGCGCGCCGCGCGCCCGCGAAATCACCGATTTCCACCAGGCGCTGCCACTCAGAGGCCGGCACGGGTGCGGCGGTCACATATGGCGATTGGTTGTCCGAGGTGTAGCTGAGCGGTTCTGTCGCGATCGATCCGGGGCTTGCCGGATGATGAGCACGCGCGTGCAGCGCTTTGGCTTGCGGCACCAAAGCCTCAGGCTCGGTGGCATTTTTCGTGGCCACTGCACCTGCAGGGCGGGCAGCCTGCATTGGCGGCTCGGCCTGCACTCCGGGCAAGGCTTGCGGCCGAATGAAACGAGCACCGACGAACACGCCGGAGCCAAAAATCAACGCGGAAAGCGCGGGCGCCCACACCCAGAGCAAGGGTGAGCGGCGCGCGTTCGGCGGCTCCGCACGCAGCTCCGCTTTGAGCCGACGCCACACCGCCGGCACGTGCTCGCTCGACTCGTAGTCGCGCAGCGCGCGCTTCGGGATCTCCGGCAAGCGCCTGCGGCTCATGTGCCGTCCTCCGCGAACGCGGGCACGAAGTGCTCGGTGAGGTAGCGCTGCGCGCGCAAGATGCGCCGCTTTGCGGTCGCGAGCGAACAATCTGTGAGCGATGCCACGGCTTCCAATCGGTGATGATCGACGTAACGCAGCGTCCACGCGATGCGGTCATCAGCGGGTAGCGTCTGCAGCAATGAATAGACTTGCGCCAGGAGCACGCGGCTCTCCGGATCGGCGCTGGGCGACGCGATCGCGTCGAGCTCGATCGGCTCGAGGCTCGCCAAGCCCAGCGAGCTGAGCAAGCGGCGGCGGCGCAAGCGCGTGCGGACCAGCCGAACCACGATGCTGCCGAGCCAAGCGCGGAAGGCCGAGCCGTCCCGCAGCTCGCCGAGGCGCTCACTGGCTTTGAGAAAAGCATCGTGCACGATGTCTTCGGCGTCGTTGGCCGTGCCCTGAATGCGCACCGCCAAGTTCAGAGCAAAGCCCGCGTGCCGGCGGTACAGCCCTTCGAACGCCAAGAGGTCGCTATGCCGGGCGCGCGCGACGAGCTTCTCGTCCTCCGCCGTCGAATCAGGGTCGCGCCCGCGCTCACCGGACGCACCGCTGCCCGGAATCAGCCGTAGGCGGGGGGCGTGTTCAGGATTCACTGCTGGGCGCTCCTTACTAAGACGCAATCATGCCTGTTTTCGGCTCACGAGCTGGACCGAAACCCGTAACAGGCTGAAATAATATGTCTTTTATAAGTCCGGTGAGTTTTTTTGGTTTTCTGGTGAGCCGCTTCTTGTTAGTTGGGCGTCTGGTCCACGTTCCGAGCCCACTCCAGTGTGGGTCGGCAGGAGGAGTCTGAACATGTCGATTTCCAAGTTGTTTGCTCTGGTTCCCGTGTGCGTCATGGCTGTTGCTTGCGGTGGCAGTGCCACCCCGGACGCGGCTGCTCCCGAAGGTGCCGCGGCTGCCGAGCAGAAGCCGGCCGACGCCCCCAAGGCTGACGACGCCAAGGGCGACGACGCCAAGCCCGCCGCTGACGCGCCGGCTGCTGACGCGCCCGCGCCCGCCGCCAAGTGAGTTCTTAGGAACTCCGGCTCTAACAGCCAGCCCAGGGTTTTCCTCTGGGCTGGCTGTTTTTATTTGGTGGGGGAGGGCCGTGCTGCGGGTGCTGCCGAGAGGCAGCACCTCGCTGGTCCTCCTGCGCTTGTGCATTTTTTGCTGAGTGGAGACTGGCTAGGCTTGGCCGCTCGTGCTGCGCTGTGAGATCGCATGCGCCTTGTTATGTCTGGCGAAGGCTGCGCCGCAGAGTGCCGTGGCGTGTGACCACCAACAAGATCAGGAGCCGCAGTCAGAGGCCGAAGAGTTTTTCGCGGGCTACGCGGGTCAGGCTGACGAAGCGGCCTTCGATTCGGAACGGCAATGCTGCTTCGTCCAGCCGCTTGCAACCGCGGACCTTGACTTGGATCGTTAGGTGCTCGTGGAGCAGCGCGAGCGTCGAGCCGGGTGGCGAGGGGACGCTCGAGCGCAACGTGACGTGATCGCCTTGGTTCTCGATGATCGCGGCGTCTCCGCCGCTAGCTACGGTGAGCGGGACGTTCATCCTTTTCGACCTCGTTGCATGGCCGCGCGGGCTTCTTTCAGGCCGTCCTTTTCGCGTAGGGTTTGACGCTTGTCGTAGTCTTTCTTGCCGCGCGCGAGCGAGATCTCGACTTTGGCGCGGTTGTTTTTGAAGTAACACTTGGTGACGACGATCGTCATGCCTTCGCGGTGCACGCCCTCGCGCAGGCGTTCGATCTGCGCTTCGTGCAGTAACAACTTGCGCGTTCGGAGCTCCTCGTGGGCGAACGCTGCGTGCTTGAGCGTGGCGATGCGCATGCCCTTGACCCAAGCCTCGCCGCGGCGGTCGAGCTCTACCCAAGCTTCGATCAAATTGGCCGGGCCTTCACGTAGCGCTCGCACCTCACTGCCCATCAACACGAGCCCCGCTTCGATGGTCTCCCCGAGTATGTAATCGAAGGTGGCACGGCGATTCTTCGACACCAGTCGGTCGCCTTGGTCTTGCTTCTTTTTCTGGGCGGCCATGGCGCGGGGCGAGCACTATGCCGTGCACTAGCGAAGGTGCAACCGGGCGCGCAAAAGCCGCAGTTCGCGGGGATTGTATCGTGGCCCGTCGCTTGCGTCAGATAGCCCTGGCGGTTCGCGGCTTCTGCCCCACACTGGGAGCCGCCGAATGCTACCGACGATTCTCCAGGGCGCGCAGACCCACAACCTGAAGAGCATCGATCTAGAGCTCGTACCGGGTGAGGTGGTGGTCATTACTGGCGTGTCGGGCGCGGGCAAGAGCAGCCTAGCGATGGACACGCTGTACGCGGAGGGCCAGCGCCGCTTCGTAGAGAGCTTCAGTCCTTACGCGCGGCAATTTCTGGAGCGGCTCGAGCGCCCGCCGATGACGCGGCTCGAGCCCATTCCAGCAGGTATCGCGGTGGATCGGCGTGCGCCGATCAAGAGCTCGCGCTCGACGGTGGCCACGATGGCGGACCTGGAGCCGTACTTGTCGGCGCTGTTCTTGCGTGAAGCGCGACCCGTGTGCCCCGATCACGGCTTCGAGGCGCGCACGCTCGACGTGGCGAGCGCGGCGCGCACGGCCGCAGAGCAGCTGGGCAGTGCGCGCGCCGTCGTCACGTACCCGGTGCGTGTGCCGGGCACCGAAGCTTATCTAGAAGTGCGGGAAGGCCTGCTCCGCGACGGTTATCACCGGCTTTGGCTCGACGGAAAGACCGAAGATCTCGACGAGCTGAAGCCCTCGCAGGCCGTAAAGGGCGGACAAATCGCGGTGATTGTCGATCGTGTGGGCAGCAGCAAGGACGAGAAACGGCTCGCGCAAGGTATTGAGGCCGCGTGGGGTCGCTCCGGTGGCGTTGCGCACATTCATACGGATTCGACGGAGTTTCAGCTCAAGCGCGGTCTGTCGTGTCCGGAGTGCGCGCGCGAGCTGGCGCCGGCTCGGCCCGGCCTGTTTTCCTATGAGTCTCCGCTTGGCGCGTGCCCCGCGTGTCGCGGCTTCGGGCGCACGCTGGGTGTCGACATCCCCAAGGTGATCCCAGACGAATCGCGCAGCCTCGACAAGGGCGCGGTGCGTCCGTGGCGCGGGGCTTCCACCAAGTGGGAGCGCGCCGAGCTCGGCAAGCTGTGCCGCCGTCACGGCATTCCGATGGACAAGCCGTGGCGGGCGCTGTCCGCCGCTCATAAAAAAATCGTGCTCGAAGGCGACGGCGGCTGGACGAAAGGATTTTTCCCGGGCGTCATCGGCTGGTTCAAGTGGCTCGAGACCAAGACCTACAAAATGCACGTGCGCGTGCTCTTGGCGCGCTATCGCTCGTACGATCAGTGCCACGCCTGTCATGGCAAACGCCTCAACCCGTTGGCGCTCAGCTATCGTGTCGCGGGGGTCAGCTTGGCGGAGTTTCATGCGCTCGAAATTCGAGAGGCAAAACGGCAGGTTGGGCTGCTGCACGCAAGCACCGCGCAAGGC
>Ga0210392_10000513_pt1 | contig 23451 bp, 19 predicted proteins | sample IncBWC30OmetaG_FD_161057 | JGI IMG/M metagenome (GOLD analysis project Ga0210392, IMG submission 161057) | Forest soil microbial communities from Barre Woods Harvard Forest LTER site, Petersham, Massachusetts, United States - Inc-BW-C-30-O ...
GTGCCGGCGGGGACATCGCAGCGCAATGTCCCTACCCTAAAGGGGTCCCGGTATTTACACCAGCTATGTGTGGTTTTTTCGACTGGCTTCCAACCGTGGGGCCAGCCAGCGCAGGGCGCGGCCGGTCAGGCCCGGCACGCACAGTGCGCTGATGTGGCCATGGGGCAAACGCCAGATTTCCGGCTGCTGCCACTTTTGCCAGAGTTCCTCGATGGGTGGCCCCGGCACGAACAAATCATGGGTGCCGACGATCAACAATATGTTTTCTTTCGGGATGACGGGCGTGGACAAGGTCAGATTCAACCGGGTTGTATCGATCGCTGCTTGTGCCGGCCTTAGAGCCGCGAGCACTTCCCGAACCCGTGGCCAGATGACCGGGACGGTGCGACTCAGGCGCACGGCGGGCACGGTCAGAATGGCACAGGCGATACGGGTGTCGCTGCAAGCAGTCAATCCCGCCAGCCAGCCCCCGAACGAAAGACCCGCAAGCCCCACGGAGGGGCAACCTTCAGCCAGCAGCCAGCCGGTCAGTGCGCGAATCTCGGCGACGCCCTGGGCCATGGACCGCGCAAACTCCAAACAATCCCATTCAAAGGGCCGGCGCGGACGGCGTTGAAGATGGTAGGGAGCGACCCAGGTGGCCGCATTGAATCCGGCCCGATTGAGCCGGCGGGCAAGCCAGGGAAGTACGGTATGATAACCGCCGGAAGGATTGCCATCCAACAGGATGATCACCGGCCGTTCCTGCCAGCGTTCCGCGCACCGGTAGAGCCGGCCATACGCGGTGTTGTTCTCCGCGACTTTGCCCGGGCGTGGCGTGGGAAATCTGAAATCTCGCAGTCCGTCAAATTCAATTCGCGCCGGGTCGCTGGCGGCGGGGATAAAGTCCGGCCCATTCAGAAATTTGAGCGCTTCCGCCAATTCCCATTTTGCCCTGGGCACAGATTTCACCCCGGCAACGGCGAATGCCATCTGGAGCGCTGACCAATCAATGAATTTTGCCAGGGGGGCGATCATGTGTGGTTTCCGTCCGCACAAAGGGGCGATGTGGATTTTTCGCGCATCGGCGTTCGGTCGTCCAGACAATTCGGCAGCGGGCCGATCTGGTGTGGCTGGTGATGAGTTAAAGAGTTAAAGCGGTGGGGTGGGGCAGCGAGGACGAGGACGAGAACGAGGACGAGGAGGATTGATGGGGCCAAAGTGACGTTGGATCCGGGCAACCAAGTTGTTGGGGGTTGAAGGTTGAGAGTTGAGAGAGAGAAAATTGAGCCTCCTGACGTCGGCTGCTACAAAACATAAGGCGCTTGCCTGCCACAGCGAAAGCGGAAAGTATGTTGCGAACATGAACGTCGCGAAAGCAGGTACCAAGGCGTCGTTGGCCATCATTGTTCTTATCGGGCTGCTCTTGCTCATGCCATGGTCCGGGCTCGCGGCGACGCTGGAGGTGCCTCCGGCCGCCGGCGGGGATGGGGTTCAGCAGGCCCTGGACCAGCTTGGCGCGGGCGGTGAAGTGGTGCTGAGCCGGGGGAATTATGTCGTCCATCAACCGATCATCCTGCGGCAGGATGGACAGACCTTGCGCGGCGCCGGGCCGGAGACGATTTTGTTCCTGGCCGACGACGCGAATTGCCCGGTCGTGATCCTGGGCCCGCCGAAGGACATGACGAAAGGGCCGACGCAGGGCCTGCATCTGGCCGCCCTGCTGGTGGACGGAAACCGGACCCACCAGCCGGACGAACTTTGGGAAATCCTTACCAATGGCGTCTGCATCAACAATAATGGCGTTCAAGTTTGCGACGTGAGCAATGCCATGATCGAGCATGTGGTCTGTCGACGTTGCCGTTCGGGCGGTTTGGTGTCCACCGGCCGGACGCGGCGTCTGACACTGCGGGATTACACGGCGTACGACAATCAATTTGACGGGCTGGCCTGTTACCGGACGGAGGACAGTCATTTCAGCGGGCTGAATCTGCATGACAATGTGGGGGCGGGAATCTCGCTGGACCTGGGTTTCGACAATAATACCATCGACGGCGCGGTTCTCACCGACAACGACCTGGGTATTTTCATGCGAAATTCCCGCGACAACTGGTTTGAAGGGGTGAGGATCCGGCGCAGCCGGCACGACGGGGTCTTCATGGCGCAGGCGGGCGAGGCAACCGACTCAGGGTGGCGGGTTTCGCCCGGCACCCAATGCACCGGCAACACGTTTAACAACTTACGGGTGGACGGGTGCGGCGGCCGGGCATTCCGGGTGAATGATGCCGCTTGCACCAACAACGTGATCAACAACGGGCAGTTTCTGGATAACGCGCAAGGCGGACTCTCGCAGCCGCCGTGATGAGTGCGGAATGCGGAATGGGGAGTGCAATCCTTGCGGGCGCTGACCCTTCTCCATCAAGTACAGCAGGATTTCGGCCCCGCCCGGGCGGACGGCATTTCGCCGTTCAAGTTGCTTTGTAGAAAGCTTGTCAACCAAGCAAAGCCGGGTTGAAAACGGCAGGTTCTGTGTTCCAGAAGGGAGGTATGGGAGTGATGATGGAGGAGAAAGCACCACCTCTCCCCGGCCCTCTCCCCCGTTGCACGGCGGAGAGGGAGCCAGAGGCGTCGGGTCTAAGAAAGGTTTCGACAGGGCACGTTCAAGGTTTGACCAGGCGGAAGAATTGTGCGGGCGGGGAGTTGGTGACCAGGACGGCGATGACGGGCATGGCATTGCTGACGGTCACCCAATTGGTGGTGGAAGCCAGGTTGGTGGTGCTTTGCAAAACGTAATTGGCTTCCCAGGCCGGCCAGTACAGCACGCTTTGATTGCCACCGGATGAAACGGATGAAATGTTCAAAGTGGCCGGAGCGGTACCCAATCTAAATACGAGGCCCCCGCCGAGGTTGCCGCCGAAAAGGGTTGTTCCGTAAAGATTGCCGTCGCTGCCCCGCAGGAAACCGGCTTGCGGTCTGGCGCCGTCGGGATAGTAGTTGAAGGTATGAAACACCGACAAGGCGCCGTTGGTCGTGAGCTGGAAAACGGTGCCATAGTTGTAGTCACCACCCTGAGAAGTTGTTCCATAAAGCGTGCCGTCAACGGCCTGCGCCAGATTGCCATTTGGATTCGCGCCGTCGTGGCCGCCGGTGAAGGTATAAACCAAACTGCAATAAGGCTGGTTTGTCAAACGGGCGACCCGGAAGACCGTGCCGTAGCCGTAGCCGCCGCCGGCAGAGGTGGTTCCGTAAAGATTGCCGTCAGCGGTCTGCACCAGGCCGCCATTGGGGCTGGCGCCATCATAATCGCCGGCAAAGGAATAAAGGGTCGTCACGACGTTGTTATTGGTGGCAAACCGGAAAACCGTGCCATGGCCATAGGCGCCGCCGCCAGAGGCGGTTCCGTAAAGATTGCCATCGGCGGCCTTGATCAGGTTTCCATTCGGACCATAGCCGTCGTTGCCGCCGGTGAAGGAATAAAACTTGGAAAAGACGCCGTTGGTGGTCAGCTGGAAAATCGTGCCGGCGCCGTTGGTGCCGCCGCCAATGGTGGTGCCGTACAGTTTGCCGTCACCGGCCTGTACCAGGCCGCCAGCAGGGTAGACACCGTCGTAGCCGCCAGCGATGAAGCCAGTGAAGGTATAAAGATTGGTAAAGATGCCATTGGTGGTGATCCGGAAAATCATGCCGAGGTTGTTAGTGGCGCCATAGGAGGTTGCCCCGTACAGTTTGCCGTCGCTGGCCGGCACCAGACTGCCGGGCTGGACGTTTTGAAAACCAAAAGCGGCATTGGTGAAGGAATAAAGATTCGTATAAACGCCATTGGTGGTGATGCGGAAAATCGTGCCAACGCCGTTGGAGCCGCCATAGTAGGTTGTCCCGTAGAGTTTGCCATCGCCAGCCTGCGCCAACACCGCCACCACCACCACCGCTGAAGGAATACAGCGGGATGATGTTGGTCTGGGCGCCGGCCAATTGGGTGCCGGCCAACAGTGTGAAGATGAGGAGGAGTTTAGCCTGGGTTTTCAAGCGTGACATAAATTTGAGTGGTGACGGTTTCAGTGGGCGGCAACGCCGGCGGTGGCGCGAAGGTGATTCATAATTCTTAAAACGGGCAGCCGGTTTTTTGCGGATTTTTTTAAACGACTCCGGTGAACCTGGCAAGAACATAAGGAATGTGGAGTGCGGAACGCGGAGTGCAGAATGGGGAGGGAGGGGCGATTAAAACGATGATAGAGGATAGAAGGTGGAGGATGGCGGGGTGGTTTGGGAGGTGGTGAGTTAAAGAGTTGAAGCGGGGGGGACGGGGGACGGGATGAAGTCTAAAGGCCAAAGGCCAAAGGCTGAAGACGGAAGGGGTGATTCGAGAAACGGGATTCAAGATGCGGGGTGGGAGACGCTCAACGTTGCTGCGCTCGTTTCGCGGAAGTTTGGGCGGACCGGCAGGTCCGCCCCACCATTTTGGATTTTGGAATCAACTTTTGGTTGACAAATACTAACTCTGTTAGTATATATGCTGCTGTGGACAATATAAAGTCTAACAAAATGAGTGTGGCGGGAAACTCCAAGGGTTTGGGGTCTGGCGTCTGGCGTCTGGCGTCTCGGGTCTGGGCACACGCCGGGTCGGAGGCTGGCGTTCCAGCCAACTTGCCGAGGCGGTGCTCGGCGCTCCGGGGGCGGGGCTGCCGCCAAAAAAACATGAAATTACGAAACAAAGCCAAACTGGAATCGCAAAAAGCGCCTGATTTTACAGGGTCAAAGTGGCGATTGTGGCGGTAAAAAACAAAGCCAAATAAACCCAAATAAAGCCAATCCAAACCCAATTCAAAGCCAAATGGAAGCCATTGGAACCCATTTCAAAGCCAATGTATAGCGTACGGCCACCAACCACTTATTTGTTTTCGATATGCGAATGACGATTTACGAGCGGTTTGGTGGCGCGGGAACCAAAGTGATGATCAGGCCACAAAGTGCCCGCTGCGCGGGCAAAGTTTGTCGCAGCGCAACAAACTCCACCTTTACGGACGTGCCGGAGGGCGGGGAAAAAACAGCGATTAACAGTGATTAACAGGGATTAACAACCGCCGCATCTACGGAATGACCAAGGTACTTGCGTACGGCCATCACTTGCGATGGAAAATGACTAATGACTAAAACCTAATGTCTAATGAATGACGAATTTCAAATGACGAATGGACGAGCGGTGACTTCGGGGCATTCGAAGGATCTTGTGCGGACCATGTTCCTGCAGGGTACTGGCGTACGGCCACCAGACCCGCGCTCCGTCCGCCTACGGATTGCTGCGGCACGGCTGGTGGCAGTACGCCAGTACCCATTGCAAGGGCAAGGCTATTCTTGACTCGGGGGCATCACAATTTATCATGGTCGTTCGTTTGTACGGCAAAATTTAAAATCCATTTATGAGCAAAATCGTTGATATCATCGCGCGCGAAGTCCTCGACTCCCGCGGCAACCCCACCGTCGAAGCTGATGTGAAGTTGTGCTGCGGCACGATCGGCCGCGCGGCCGTCCCCTCCGGCGCCAGCACCGGCGAACACGAAGCCATCGAACTCCGCGACGGCGACAAGAAGCGTTACCTCGGCAAGGGCGTCAGCAAGGCCGTGGCGAACGTCAACGGCAAGATCAAGAACGCGCTCATCGGTCATTGCGCCGCCGACCAGGTCGGTGTCGACGCCATCATGCTCAAGCTCGACGGCACGGAAACGAAGTCCAAGCTCGGGGCCAACGCCATCCTCGCCGTCTCGCTCGCGACCGCCAAGGCCGCCGCGGAATCCATGGGCATGCCGCTCTACCGCTACATCGGCGGCACGAACGCCAAGGTGTTGCCGGTGCCGATGGCCAACGTCATCAACGGCGGCGCGCACTCGGACGCCCCGATTGATTTCCAGGAATTCATGATCCAGCCGCACGGTTTTAATACTTTCAGCGAAGGTCTGCAGGCGATCACGGAAATCTTCCACGCGCTGAAGAGCGTGTTGAAGAAGCGCGGCCTCTCCACCGCCGTCGGTGACGAGGGCGGTTTCGCGCCCAAGCTCAACAGCGTGGAAGACGCCATCGAATCCATCCTCGAGGCCGTCAAGAACGCGGGCTACAAGGCCGGCAAACAGGTCAACCTCGCGCTCGACGTGGCCGCGTCGGAATTTTACAACCACGACGGCACGTACACCTTCAAGAAATCCACCGGCAAGACCATCACCGGCGAAGAGCTGGTGAACTACTACGCGAAGCTCGTGGCGAAGTACCCGATCGTCTCCATCGAGGACGGCTGCGCCGAAGGCGATTGGAAGCATTGGAAGCAGCTCACCGACAAGATCGGCGACAAGGTGCAGCTCGTCGGCGACGATCTGTTCGTCACGAACGTGAAGTTCCTGCAGAAAGGCATCGACACCGGCACGGCCAACTCGATTCTCGTGAAGGTGAACCAGATCGGTTCGCTCTCCGAGACGCTCGACGCGGTGCAGCTCGCGCAGTTCCACGCTTACACGGCCGTTCTCTCGCATCGCTCCGGTGAAACGGAAGACGCGACGATCGCGGACATCGCCGTCGCCACGAACTGCGGCCAGATCAAGACCGGTTCCTTGAGCCGCTCCGACCGTTTGGCGAAGTACAACCAGCTCCTGCGCATCGAGCAGCAGCTTGGCAAGAATGCGGTGTATGCCGGCATGAGCGCGCTGAAGAAAAGCAAGTAAGCCGGTGAACCGGGCTGGTGACGGCACCAGATATTGCTGACATAATTCAATTCAACCCACGGAGGCTTAACGGCTTTCGTGGGTTTTACTTTTATCCGGTGGGTGGGCTGGAAAGCATGAAAAACTGCTTAAGCTTTTTACCTGACCACCGATAGACAGGGTGCCAGGCCTGCAGTGTTGCAGGTGGCTTTTGCGGGCAGGACTTTGGGCCTGTCAGACAAAGGCACAATTGAACCATCAACGTGATGTGATGGTTCAATTGTGCCTTTTTATTTGCCCGCATCGGCCGGCCGCCGTGAGTGAACCCTATGACATTTGAACCAACGACTGCCACCGCTGCCGCTCCAACCGCCGCGTCCGCCACTGCGGCGCTGGCCGGGAAGTATCTCACGTTCCAGCTTGGCGCGGAGGGCTACGGCTTTCCCATCCTCCGGGTCCGCGAAATCATCCGCCATCTGACGCCCACGTTCGTGCCCCGGCTGCCGGAGCACGTCAAAGGCGTCATCAACCTCCGGGGCAAGGTCATTCCCGTCGTGGATTTGCGGCTCAAGCTCGGTTTTCCCGCCGATATTTCCGGTGAACGCGCCTGCATCGTTGTTCTGCAAGTTGAGTGTCCGTCCACCGGCGGCCGGGTCATGGGCGCGATCGTGGATGGCGTGGAGGAAGTCATTTCGGTTGCGGCGAGTGAGATCGAAGCGGCGCCCAATTTTGGGGCCGGCCTGGAAACGGATTACATCCTCGGCATGGCCAAGATCCGGGGCACGGTGAAAACCCTGCTGGACGTGGATCAGGTGTTGACCGCCGTGAACTTGGACCACCTCCAAGACCAAGCCAGTCCGTTGCCTGCCTGACCGCCAGAGAATTGTTAATCACTCAACCGCACAACCAACATATGAATTTTATGAAAAACATGACCATTGGAAAACGCATCGTTCTCGGTACCGGCGTGCTCTGTCTCATCATCGCCGCCATCAGCGCTTTTGCCATCATCCGTATCATCAACCTGAGCCAGATCAGCAAGGCCATCTCTGAAGATTCGCTGCCCGGCGTGATCGCGGCGGGCCAGATGAATAATCTTCAGGCCGATAACCAGATTCGCTGCGGTTTATTGCTGACGGCAAAAACCCCGGAACAGCGGCAGGCGATCCTCGCCGAAATGACCGCCAGCGCCCAGGTCATGAACCAGACGGTCTCCAACTATGAGGCCACGGTTTTTGAGGAAGTGGACCGCAAAAACTTCGATCAATTCAAGCAGACGCGCGTCGAGTATCGCAAGATTCGTGAACAGTTTGTTGCCATGGTGGAAACCAATCCGACGGCCGCGGGCGAATTTTTGAACCTCAGCCTGATGCCGGCGTACAAGACCTTTTCCAAGGCGGGTGATACGATCATGGAATACAATGAAACGCAGGGCCATGAACGCGGTGCGCAATTGTCCACGCAGGTCACGGCGGACATCCGCATCCTGGTGATCACCGGTCTTCTCGGCCTGATTGCCGGCGTTGTGGGCAGCTTCTTGATCGTGACCTCCATCAGCAAGGCGCTGCGCGACATTGCCACCCTGATCGCGGATGGCGCCGACCAGACGGCCTCCGCGTCGGCGCAGGTCTCCTCCGCCAGCCAGGCGCTCGCCGAAGGTGCCAGTGAATCCGCCGCTTCGCTGGAAGAGACCAGCGCGTCCCTGGAGGAGATGGCCAGCATGACCAAACGCAACGCCGACAACGCCCAGGTCGCCAAGGACGCCGCCGCCCAGACGAGCGCGTCCGCCGACAGCGGCTCGCATCAGGTCAAGAACCTGCTGACGGCCATGACCGGCATCAAGACCGCCAGCGAAGACATCAGGAAGATTCTCAAGAACATTGACGAGATCGCGTTCCAGACGAACATCCTCGCGCTCAACGCCGCGGTGGAGGCCGCCCGCGCCGGTGAGGCTGGCGCCGGTTTTGCCGTCGTGGCCGATGAGGTCCGCAACCTCGCCCAGCGCTGTGCGCAGGCCGCGAAGGAAACCGCGGTGAAGATCGAGGACAGCGTCATCAGGAGCCATGAAGGCGCCGCCATCAGCGCCGAGGTGGCGGGAAATTTCGAACAGATCCAGACCCGTATCCGCCAGTTGAACGAACTGGTCGCGGAGATCGCCACCGCCACCACCGAACAGAGCCAGGGTATCACGCAGGTGAACACCGCCATGACGCAGATGGACAAGGTCACCCAGAGCAACGCCGCCAGCGCGGAGGAAAGTGCCAGCGCCAGCGAGGAACTGAACGCCCAGGCGGAAACGCTCAAGGCGACCGTCGCCGACCTCAACCGGTTGGTGGGCGTCACCACCGCGGGCCGGCCGGCCGGTCAAAATTCTTTCCACCCGGCATCGAACATCAGCCGTGCGAAAAAATCCCTGCCCAAGCCGGCCCCCGTTGCTGGTCACCGGTCTGCCGATACGGCTGGCGCCTTCAATGGCCGCCCCAAGGAAGACCTCATTCCAATGGACGGCGCGTTCAAGGATTTTTGAGCCGGGAAAAAGGGTCAAACCATGAACTGTTCCGGCTTCAAAACCATCCTGATCATTGACGATGACGCGCCGCTGGCCGGCGGCATCCAGAAGCTGCTCGTCCGAAACGGCTATGTCGTCCACGTGGCACGAAACGGCAAGGTTGGGCTGGCCTTGCTGGAACGGGAGCCGGTGGATTTGGTCATAACGGACATCTTCATGGAGGAGATGGAAGGTTTGGAAACGATTCTGGCCATCCGCCGCCTGTTCCCAAGCATCCGCCTCGTCGCCATGTCCGGCGGCTCGACCTTGGTGGGTCTCGACTGTCTGGACCTCGCCCAGGCCCTCGGCGCGGAAACGGTTCTCCGAAAACCCTTCGCCTTCGATACCCTCGTGGACATGATCCGAAAATTGGAGCCCGTCCCCGCCTGAGCTTCCGTTACCCGCGCCTTTAGGGAACTCAAGGGTGTGATTCTGTTCAAGCCCCGGCCTGTTCTGACGATAAGGTGCCAGCGGCCCTGATGCTTGGGATTTTCTGGCAACCGGATTTCTGCGCCTGCAAAGCGCGGAAATTGGTTTCAAATTCCTTTGGGCTGCTGTATTACGTGATGGCAGTAAATCAGAGCCCGCGCGGACTCTCTGCCCGTCCGCCCGGATCCGGTTGCAGGCCGGCTGTTCGCACCTCTGACCGGATGTAAGCAAATCATGAAGCGCCCGGACACTCATGCCCGCGACCTCAGCTGGTGGCAACGCCTGCTGCTGGTGGGCATTGTCGGCGCGGTGCCACTTTTCATCGTCTCGGTCGCATTGATCCGGTCTTCCTACAGCGGCAGCATCAACTTCGGCCTTCAGGAACAGCGTGGCATCGCCTTCCAACGTCCCTTGGAACAATTGCTCGACCTGCTGCCCTGCTACCAGGCCGGCGGCGTTCCGGGCCGATCCGACCCGGCAGAACTTCAGCGGCAGATTGACCGGGCGATGGACGACCTGGCGGCAAAATACCGTGGTGAACTGGGGCGGGCCTTGAAATTTTCCGACAAGGATCTGGCCGTGCGCAAGCGTGACAACGCCCGCCTTGAATTCCTGCAAACGTGCTGGCTCAAACTCAAGTCGGGTTCGCTACCACCGGCGGCACGCGATGAACTGGCCGGCGCAATGGTTGGTTCCATCCGTTCGATGATCAACCATGCCGGTGACACGTCCAATCTGATATTGGATGACGACCTCGACAGCTATTATTTGATGGATATCACCCTGCGCAAGCTGCCGTCCATCCAGCAGCAGCAGGGCGACATCGCGCGGCAGGTCGGCGGCTGGCTGCGCGATGGCCAGGTGGCCGCGAACAAGATTCCAATCGCGGTCATGTCGGTGATCTTGCGGCAGGAAGCCCTGGAATATGTTGCACAGCGCGACGTGCAGGTGGTCTTGAATGAAGACCGGAATTTCAACGGCCTCAGCCCGTCCCTGCAAACCAACCTGCCGCCGGCCGCCGAAAAATTTCGCGCCGCCAACGCGGCCTTGGTGTCGCTGCTTGACCGGATTGTGGACGGGCAGCCGGTGGCGGCGGTGGAATTTGAAACCGCGGCCTGGAACGCCCACGCGGAAAGTTTGCGCTTCTGGCAAACCGGCGCGGATGAGCTGGACCGGTTGCTGGATGCGCGCTTGCAGGCCATCCGTTCCCGCCGGCTGCAATATATTTTGATGATCGTCTTCACGTTGGGGCTGGTCGCCGTTGCCATGGTGTTGTTGATCCGCAACCTGCTCGCGGTACGTTACGCGGAAGGGTCGAAGATGGCCGAGGTGTTGCGCGCCAAGGAAGCGCAGGTCCGCGCCATCGGCGACAATCTTCCCAACGGCATGGTCTACCAGATCATGCGCGATTTTGACGGGACCATGCGTTTCCTCCATGTCAGCGCGGGCATCGAGCGGCTTAATGGCCTTTCCGCCGCCGCCGTTTTGAACGACGCCACCCTGTTCACCGGCCAGGTCATTGAAGAGGACCGGGCCCGGCTGGTCACCGCCCGGCAGGCTTCGCTCGCGAACAGGATGGTGTTCCATGTCGTGGTCCGCATGCGCCGGCCCGATGGCGCCCTGCGTTGGATGCAGCTGTCCAGCACGCCCAGCCGGTTGCCGGACGGGCGGTTCGTCTGGGACGGCATTGAGACGGATATCACTGAGAATTCTGAGGCGGCCTTGCGCATCGAACACCTGAACCGTGTTTATGCGGTGCTGAGCGGCATCAACCATACCATCGTCCGTGAAAAAGATCCGGACACCATGTTCGCAGCGGCGTGCCGCATCGCCGTGGAGAAGGGCCGGTTCCGCATGGCTTGGATCGGCATGCTGGAGCCTGATGGCGCGCGTCTCAAGCCGGTGGCGTCCGCCGGAACGGTGGATGGTTATCTTGATTTGTTGAACATCGATTTGCGGAACCCTCCGGAAGCTTGCGGACCGGCGGTGCGTGCGATGCTTACGGGCAGCCATGTCATCAGCAATGACATCGAGCGTGATCAGCTCTATGCGCCCTGGAGTAACGAAGCCCTGCGGCGCGGTTATCGCTCGTCCGGTGTGTTTCCGATCAAGGCCGGTGGCCGGCTCGTCGGTCATATCAGCTTGTATGCGGACGAGCCGGGTTTTTTCGACAAGGACGAGATCTTGTTGCTCGATGAACTGGCGATGGATATCGGGTTCGCCTGCGAAACCCACAATTTGGAACTGCGCCGGCAGGCGGCAGAGGCTTCTTTTAAACAGTCGGAGGAACGTTTTGCCCGGATTTTCCACAGCAGCCCCATTCCTATTTCCTTCAGCCGGCTGGAGGACGGGATAATCATCGATGTCAACGAAGGCTTTCTGCGCATGAGCGGATTCACCCGGGACGAGGTCATCGGCCGCTCGGTCTTGGATTTGAAGGTTTATCCCGACCCGTCCCAGCGCGCACAGATCGTGGAGCTCCTGCAAAAAAACGGCCATCTCCACGGCCATACTCAAAGGTTCCGGACGAAGACCGGTCAGGTCCGCGATCATATGTTGTGGGCCGAGGTGATCATTCTCAACGGGCGGAAATTTGTGCTGGTGATGGCCATGGACATCACCGAACAGAAACAGCTTGAGGACCAGTTGCGGCAGGCGCAGAAGCTGGAAGCCCTCGGCACGCTCGCCGGCGGCATCGCGCACGATTTTAACAACATCCTCGGCGCCATCATCTCCTTCGCCGAGTTGTGCAAGATGGACAATCCTGATAACGTCGAGTTGCAGGACAACATCAATCAGGTGCTCAAGGCCAGCGACCGCGCGGCCAGCCTGGTCCGGCAGATACTGTCGTTCAGCCGGCAGCAAAAGCACGACCGCAAAAACTTGCAGCTCGCCCCGGTCATCAAGGAGGCCCTGAAATTGCTCCGCGCCACGTTGCCCGCCACCGTTGAGATCCGGAAATTCATCGACGGCGCGATGCCGGATGTCCTGGCCAATCCCACGCAGATTCATCAGGTCATCATGAACCTCTGCACCAACGCCGCCCACGCCATGAAAGGCGGCCACGGCGAACTGTCCCTCAGTTTGGACCGGTTGCATTTGGACGACCAGGAACCCCGGCCGCATGTCGAGCTTGCTCCCGGCGATTACGTGCGCCTGACCATTGGCGACTCCGGTTGCGGAATGGATGAGCCGACCTTGCGCCGGATTTTTGAACCGTTCTTCACCACCAAGGGCCCGGGCGAAGGCACCGGCCTCGGCCTCTCGGTCGTCCATGGCATCGTCAAGGAACATGACGGCGTCATCGCGGTGGCCAGCACGCCCGGGTCCGGCACCACGTTCACCATCTATTTCCCGGCCCGCGCATCGTCGGCCAAACTGGACGCCCCGGTCGCGGCGGAAATTCCCCGGGGCAACGGCGAACGCGTCTTGTTCGTGGATGACGAGCCGGCCTTGGGCGAGGTGGCCGGCAAAGTAATGACCCGGCTCGGCTACCGGCCGGTGGTCTTTCACAATCCGGAAACCGCGTGGGTAGCGTTTCAACAGGACCCGTCGGCCTATGACGTGCTGGTCAGCGACCTGACCATGCCCGCGCTCACCGGCGTGGATCTGGTCCGTCGCGTTTTGGATCTCCGCCCCGGGCTGCCGGTCATCCTCGCCAGCGGCCACAACGACACGCTCACCCCGGCGGAGATGAATGCGCTGGGCATCCGCGAGCTGTTGACCAAGCCGATCGATCACGGCGCCTTCGCTCATGCCCTCGCCCGGGTTTTGCGCCCGGTGGAAGAACAACCCGCCCCCGTTGGAATCACAGCTTGAATCATGGACGCCACCAACCAGCCTGACACCAATTCCGGACGCATCCTGTTTGCCGATGACGACGAACAATTCCGCCTTGGCCTCGGCAAGCGCCTGCAGCGCGCCGGCTTTGAATGCGATTTCGCCGGCTCGGCAACGGAAGCCGTCGCCCTGTTGCAATCCAAGGAATACGACGTCCTCCTCTCGGACATCAACATGCCCGGCAACGCCCGGTTGGAGATGATCGAGAACCTTCCCGCCATCGTCGCCGGCCTGCCGGTCATCCTCATCACCGGCGGCCCGACCATGGAGACCGCCACGCGTTCCGTCCGTCTGCGCGTCACGGCCTATCTCACCAAGCCGCCGGAGTTTGACGAACTTTGCCAGTTGCTCCGCGTCGCGGTGGCCGAGTGCCGGGATGCCCGCATCGTGAACGGCAGCCGTCGCCAGCTTCAAGATTGGGACCATGACCTCGCGCACATCCAGAAGCTGCTCTTGCAACAGCCCGGGCCCGGGCGGCAGGTCGCCATGCAAAGCTACCTGCGTCTTACCGTGCGCAACCTCGTCGTCGGGTTGGTCGAGCTGGAACATCTCCTCATCCACGAGGGCGGCCGGCTCGGCACCGACCAGGCCTTGGAAAAACAGGATCTCCTCAAGGCCGTCCGCAAAACCATCGCGGTGTTGGAGCAAACCCGCGCCCATTTCAAAAGCAAGGAACTCGGCGAACTCCGCAAGGAACTCGAAGGCCTCCTCGGTGGCGGCTGAAACTGTCCGCGACGGTTCCTTCTCCCCCTTGGGGGAGAAGGTTAGGATGAGGGGGAGCGCGGACTTATGTTTTGAAATCATACGCGTATCACTCTGATATGGTTTCAATGTTCCCCCGGGACTCCCGGCCTTTTCACTGGTGCCGCTTCAGCCGCGCCTCGGCCAGGTCGATGTCCTGCTGGATTTCCCGCAGCACCTCGTCGTTGATGACGCTTTCGTTGCGGAGTTGGATGATCGTTTTGCGCTCCTGCTCCAAGGCCAGTTGCGACAGCCGTTCGTATTCCGCGGAGAACAATCTTATCCGCTTGTCCGTGCGCCCCGGCGCCGAGGCCTTCAATTGCAGGATGTGGTCCTCATACTCCACGCGCAGCCGCTTCAACGCATCCATCTTGGCCGGCTCGGTCTCGGCGATTTTCTCCAGCCGGTCCAGCGCCGCCTGGTTCGCCCTGATCCGGGCCTTGCGCTCCTCGTTTTCCGCGCTGCCATCCTCCTCGATGCCCAGCCAGCGGATCAGCGCCGGCAGGCTCAGGCCTTGCAGCACCAGCGTCACCAAAATCACCATGAAGGTGAGAAATAAGATCAAATCACGACCGGGAAACGGCACATCCTTGTGGATGAATTCCGGCACCGACATCGCCGCCGCCAGCGAGACCACCCCGCGCATCCCCGTCCACGCCACGATCGTCACGTGCCGCCACGAGGGGTAGGGGTCGCGTTCGCGGATGCTCTTGAACAGCATCCGCGGCAGGTACGTCGCCGGAAATACCCACAGGATGCGCACGCCGATCACCGCCACGCTGATGAGGAACGTGTACCACACGAGCCGGCCCACGGGAATGTTCTCGTTCGCCAGCCCTTGCAGCACGGTGGGCAGTTGCAGTCCGATCAAAATGAAAATGAATCCGTTCAGCAAGAAGCCCGTCATCTCCCAGACCGGCCGTGCTTCCAGTCGCGTGCGGAAATCGGTGATCTCCGGCAACTGCCAGCCCAGGTACAAACCCGCCGTCACCACCGCCAGCACGCCCGACACGCCCAGTTGCTCCGCCAACAGATAGGCCGCAAACGGCGTTAGCAACGAAACCGTGATCTCGATTGGCGCATCCTCGATCTGTTTGTGGAACCACGTCGCCAGCCAGCCCACCGCCAGTCCGATGACGATGCCCCCGAGGCTCACCAGCAGAAATTGCTCGCCTGCCTTGGCCCACGAAAACGTCCCCGTGATCATCGCCACCACTGCAAAGCGGAACGCCACCAGCGCCGTCGAATCGTTCACCAGACTTTCCCCCTCCAAAACCGTCACGATGCGCCGCGGAACCTTCAGCCGTTGCGCGATGGCCGTCGCCGCGATCGCATCCGGCGGCGAAATGATTGCGCCCAGCACGAACCCCGCCGCCAGCGGCAGCCCCATGAAATAATGCGCCAGCCACGCGATTGTCACCGTCGTGAACAGTACCAGCCCGATGGCCAGCAGCGAGATCGGCCGCAGGTTCGCGCGGAAATCGCGCCACGAGGTGAACATCGCCGCCGGGAACAGCAGTGGCGGCAGGAAGAAAACGAAAACCAGTTCCGGTTCCAGCTTCAGTTGTGGCAGCCCCGGGATCACTCCCAGCAGCAGGCCGCCGATCACGAACAGGATCGGGTAGGGGATCTGCAGCTTGCGCGCCACCAGCGCCAGCGCTACCACCGCCAGCATCAGGCCCACAAAAATTTCGACGATGGCGGTCATCCCGTGTGGTCTTCCGTTCAGCCCGCCGTCAACGCGGCGCGTTCATCCAATATATGCGTCTTCTCCAGGAAGTAATCATATCCGCCGACATACGGCGTGACCGTGCCCGCGTTCACGTGCAACACCTTCGTTGCCAGGTGCCGGATGAAATGCACATCGTGCGAAATGAAAACCAAAGTGCCCTCGTACCGTTCCAGCGCCAGCGTCAGCGATTCCACCGTGTGGATGTCCAGATGCGTCGTCGGCTCGTCCATCAGCAGCAGGTTCGGCGGGTCCACCAGGAACTTGATGAGGTTCAACCGGCTTTTCTCGCCGCCGCTCAATACCTCCGTCTTTTTGTAGATGTCATCCTTGCGGAACAGGAAGGAGCCCAGGATGCCGCGCACATCGTCCTCGCGCATGCCCGGCGCGCACGCCAGCACCTCGTCGATCACCGATTTCTCCGGGTCCAACGTCGCACTGCGGTGCTGGCTGAAATAACCGATCTTCGCGTTGTGCCCCAGGTCGCGTTTGCCCTTCTGAAATTCCACCACGCCCGCGAGGATTTTCAACAACGTGGATTTCCCCGCGCCGTTCGGCCCCACCAACACCGTGCGTTCGCCGCGCTCCACCGTGAGGTCGAGGCCGGCATAAACCTTGTTCGTGCCATACGCCATGTGGATGCCCTCCAGCGAAATCGCGCGCTGCCCGCCGCGCGGCGGCGGCGGGATCTGGAAACGGAACGGCTTGCGCGGCGCCATCGGCTTCTCGATCAGCTCCAGCCGCTCGATCTGCTTCAGCTTGCTCTGCGCCTGCGACGCCTTCGACGGGATCGACCGGAACCGGTCCGCGAACGCCTGCAAATCCGCGATCTCCTTCTGCTGGTTCTTGTAAGCCGCCAGTTGCTGTTCGTACCGCGCCTCGCGCTGTTCCAGGAACGACGAATAGTTGCCCGTATACGCGATCAGCTTGCGCTCGGAGATCTCATGTACCTGCGTGATGACTTCATCCATGAACACGCGATCATGCGAGATCAGCAGCACCGCGCCCGAATAATTCTTCAGGTAATTTTGCAGCCACAGCAGCGAGAGCAGGTCCAGGTGGTTCGTCGGCTCGTCCAGCAGCAGCAGGTCCGGCTCCATCACCAGCAGCCGCGCCAGCCGTGCCCGCATCACCCAGCCGCCGCTCATCTCCTTCGCCTGCCGGTTGAAATCCGCGTCCTTGTAGCCCAGCCCGCGCAGCATCTTCTTCGCCTTCGTCTCCACCTCCGGATCGTTCAGCTTGTCATGCTTCGCGTGTGTCTCCATGTATTCCGGGCTGGCCACATCCCCGGCCTTTTCCAGTTCATGCAGGCGCTTTTCCAGCAGCGGCAGTTCCTCCACGCGGCCGGTCGCCACATCCAGCACCGTCTCATCGCCCAGCGCCTCGCCCTCCTGCGGCAGGTGGCCCACCATCGTCCACTCATCGCGCTCGATGGTGCCCGCATCCGGCTCGCGCTCCTTCAGGATGATCGAGAACAGCGTCGTCTTGCCGGTGCCGTTTGCCCCGACCAGCGCCACGCGCTCGCCGTAATTCACCTGGAACGACGCGTTTTCGAACAGCGTCCGTCCGCCAAAAGTCATCTTTAGATCGCGAATGATTAACATGGAAATTGTGCTCTCCGTTCTGGGTTCACCGACGGGGATGGGTATGCCGCCCGCAACCAAACGGACGAAAGTCTAAGCGCAAAACGCCCCCCGTCAACCGCCCATTTGCCAGCGTTCCTCCTCGTCCTCGATTTTCTGTTTCCGCCTTCATAATTTTTTGGTCGGATTAGGTCGGATTTACCCGGATAATCGGCGTTCCTTGAATGTTGAAAGTTAAATGTTGAGTGTTGAATGTTCGCCGTCTGGACTGTTGCCCCGGTGACCATGTGCTGGTGCTTGTTTTCATAATTTTTTATTTTTTGCCCGGATTGGGCGAATATCGCCGAATTTGACCGAATATCACCGAATATGGACGAACGTGGGGCAGCCTGGTGGCCGCCAGTACTTTTAAAAATTCTAGGGTCTGACAAAGCCTGACAAAGCCTGACGGGCCTTGCACCACAATCGTTTGCCCGGCTCGGATTTTTGCGTCCTTTGTGCCTGGTTGCCCGTGCGGCTCGCACCCCTACGCCAGTATCGTGAGGCATCTCCCCGCGCCCAGATGTCATACGACACGCCCTTGGCGGTTTCACCCCTCCATTCGTCATTCGCCATTCGTCATTTTCGACGTTCATCTCCCGATTAAATCACAGGTCTTGAAAAGTTGAATTTCTCCGGGGAATGTAGAATGCAGATTTATGCCATTTATTTTCAAAAATCGGGAGTGGGAACGGGGTCTGACCAAAAAAATCCCCAAAAAATCAGAATTACCCTGTAAGGATTAGGGATAATTGCTGTGCTAAAAATTGAGTCGCTGGCCAAATTCGCGGATTTGCTGGGGAATTAAAGGATTTTTGAAAATGAAAATTTGGCGGCCTTTCTGGAAATACCCGCGACGGGAATAGTCAAATGGCAGGCAAACCCGCGCCTCCCCCAAGGAGCATGGCGAACGCGCCAGCGTCTTGGACTGCGGCAGCCCTCTGCCGCTTTTCCATCACCAACCCGCGATGAGATGGGTGCAAACGCCGCCTAACCTCCAAAACCGTCCAAATGTTATTTTTGCCGGTTCCATCGAAACACCGGATTCCTGCCTAAATCGCACTCGACACGCCAGATAAAAGGGCTTAGAACCAAACCCATGAAAAGTGATAAACCACAATTATGTGGCTCACAATTATGTTAGGCAACATTGCCATGAGTGTATTCCTAAATTTTTGTCAGAAGCATTACTATGCCGGATTTGTTCTGTTTGGCATCGGAGGAGGCGTCGAAGTTTTGTCGCCACATCTTCCAGTCGCATTTTCAAGTTGGGTTTCGCCACTTGGATTGATCATCATGGTTTTTAGCGCGATTTTGCTGGCGGTTGGTCTTATCCTGGTGGGACGTCAGCAGAAGCAGGCCGATAAACTTGACTCCAAAAAGTAGATGACGATGCTGCCTTCTCATGGAAGTCGCCGGAGCCAACGCGGATCGCGTTCTTCGTTTTGCGATTGAGCCTGCGGGTTCACCCTGCCACAGTTCCCGCGTGGCTCAGCTTTTTACGGCAACTTTGGGCATATGAGCAAAAAAAGAAAATCACCACCCAGCATTAGTGCGTCAGTGTTGGCAATCCACCAACTTGCAAAGTCGTGTGACGGTCTCACAATCAAGGATGCTCGGAAGCGATTTGCTCGTGCCAAGGTTAAGATGACGACATGGGAGCGTGGCAAGCAGTTAGTAGCCACCTTTCCAAAGTATGAAGTGCGACTCTTGTTCCTTGGTGACATTGTTGGCATGACGTCGGTGCAGGTGTTATCGAGGTAATTATGACGCCGTTGCCTAACCATTCGCCGGAGCCAACGCGGTTCACGCTCTTCGTTTTACGATTGAGCGTTCGGTTTCTCCCTGCCACAGTTCCCACGTGGCTCAGCTTGCTACGTTGATATGGCCTTACAGCATGAAAAGTATTCGGAAATTCAGGATATGCCTTTTGGTTGTTTTTGCCGCTTGTGTTGTTTCTGGTTGTGCTACGACCAGTCATGATTCATATACGGCCACGAGTGATATGGGTGGGATTGAGAAGACGCAAGTATCGGATACAGAGGATATGAACGCAATTGAGAAGACCTGTTATTATATGTTTTGGTTTGCTCTGTCTATTCCTTACGGGTTGGCTGGTGGCAGACCATAGTTTCAATCTAGCAAAGCAAGCATGAGTAAGATTATTAGACCAGCCACCTGAGGCTGGCGGTGGCTCGCCTTTCTGCCCGGCAGTGTTTTGCGCAAATGAAAACCATCGAGATTCCCAAAGTTGATTCGCTCGCGGCCATCGGTGACCCGTTGGAACATATCGCGGATACGTTCCATTTTTTGCTGACCGCCTTGCTCCGCCGGGAGCGGGCGTTGCTCCATGCCGAGCATCGGCGGCCGGCGGCGGACACCGTCTGGTATTTGCGGACACGCACGGACGATGCCGATGGCACTGATGAAACCGTGGCGGTCCTTCCGTCGGCGATTGTGTCGTCTTGCGCCGCGCGTTTGGCGCTCGCCGTGGACCTGGATTACAAGGCGGGCGGTCAGGCGCGGGCAATTTTAATGCAGGCCGGTCGCCGGCATGAGTGCCGTATTTTCCTGTCCAACTGCCGGGAGTCCGGATATTGGATTCGGATATACGCCCAAGCCGTCTGACCGGGGAGAAGAGGTGGTATTTTGCCTTCATCCTCACTTTACCAAAAATTGGAAGTTAAGCGTTAAATGTTCATTGTTGAATGTTCCCCGCCCGCGCCGCCGACCCGCTGAAATTTTTCGGTGTTACTCGCATACCAGCGACCTCTGATTTCCCTCTCTTCCACGGAGTGGAGGAGAGGGTTAGGGAGAGGAGGTGCTTTTTTGCCCTCATCTTCACTTTGCAAAACCTTGAAAGTTGAGCGTTAAATGTTCGTTGTTGAATGTTTCATCCCCCGTCCGGCCCCGGACCGATTTGCACTGCGGCAAACCTGTGCTATTTTCCCCTTGGCTTGGATCAGAAGACCCAGATGACCCGCGATGTACTTTGACCATCAAGACCGGCGCTATCACGTGACTCGCGCAAGGGACTTAAAGCGCGACGGCATTGGCTTGGAGCTGCATGCTGACAACCGGCATGTGGCCGAGGTGTTTTATTGGGATGCCACCGGGGAATTCACCGTTTCCGTTTTCCAACTCGATGTGCCGTTGCCGGTGATCCAGCAGCTCATCAGCGCCGCCGAAGCCACCCTGCCGCCGGTCACCAAGGTTCATGGATTGTGACACCGCCGCCCGGCCAGCCGGTAAGCTGGCATTCTTCTGGACAAAGCCCGTCGCCGAGCTAACCTCAACTCCCGACACCAAAAGCTTATGAAGAAGGTATTCCTCTCCCTGTTGCTCTCTTTTTTAGCCGCGGCATTTTTTACCGGATGCGCCTGGTCGGTCGGCAGCGGTCAAAAAACCACGACCATGCAGCCAACGGTCGGCCAGCAATTGATGGACCTGCAAAAGGCGAAAGATTCCGGGGCCATCACCGATGCGGAATATCAGCAGCAAAAGGCCAAATTTCTCGGCGATAAATGACCCCGCGCCGGAGTCTTGACGCAGGCGGAAGGGTGACCGGCCAAAGAGATCATTCCCCGCTCGTTCCATTCTGGACAACCCCATGCCTCAAACCTATTCTCGCCCTGCGAAAACCAGTGCGTCCAGATTTTTGCGGAGTTCGTAACCAACCAAAACCAAACATAGGATAGGCTGATATGAAATATGCAATTATCGTGGCGCTGGCCATCTTCTGGGCTGTGATGGCCTACCGCCAGTTCGAACGGGGTGACGCGGTCCTCGGCGGCGTGTTCGTGCTGGCCGGCATAGCCCTCACGGTCTACCGCCTGCGCCGAATGTCCTGACGGGGCGCGTTCCGGTTTATTTAGTGGGGCAGGGGATGATGGGTCACGTTTCGCACCAGCGAACCGCTCTCCCCCTTCAACTCACTAATTCACTAACTCATCAACTCGCCCTTGCCCCGTCACGGCCCCACCCGGTTCATCAGCCAGAAGATGAAAACGGTGAACAGGCTGATGGCCACCAACGACATTCCCGTGAAAAACCGCATCTGTTTTTGATGCAGCGAGAGGCTTCTTTTATTTGCCCTATAAATCATAAATCTTCAAATCAACCGGCACTTCAGTTTGCGTGTATAATATTGTTTTGAATTGCCATCGGTTTCCGGCGGCAAATCGGGGGCTTTGCGGGCAAAGAAAAAGGCACAACTGAAAATTCATCCGCTCCCCTCAGCTTGATGAATCAGTTGTGCCTTTGTCTGACAGGCCCGATGTCCTGCCCGCAAAAACCCGTTCGCACCACGTGCGAATTCTTACGCCCCAATGTTTCCAAAAGGAGGACGAAATTTCAAGGCGAATTTCACAGCGCTTTGCCTCCCGCCGCCTGCCCAAGCAATTATGATGGAGGCTTATACAGCAGTTATCGCCGTGATGTTTGAAACTTGAATATTGGAGCTTCTCTGGAGCTTGGATGTTGGACGCTTGGAGCCTTCCCCTTTCCGCCATTAGACATGAGGTCTTGGTCATTCGTCATTGCCTCTTCATGATCACGATGTCCCCACCACGTCATCAGCGCCGCCGGGCGGGATGCTCACGCCCCGACAAAGCGTAACCGGTCACGGAAATGCAGGGAGTTCTTTTTGAAATACCGGTCGGTCCACTTGTCGTCCGGTTGGAGCTTCCCGCCGCCGGGAAGCTTGCCTTTCTGTATCTGGTCTTGCACCCAGCGGGCGCGGTAGTGGTCGTAAATCCGCATTACTTCCACGCCGTAACTATCCGCAAGATCGGGATTGCCCTGAATGATCAGATAGTTCTCATCGTTCTTCTCCGACGCAGGAACGGACAGGTTGTGTGAACCGCTGATGACCACCGGGCTGTCGCCGGTAAAGTCCACCACCACGGCCTTGGTGTGGATGAGGATGTTGCCGCCTCCAGGAATCATCGCTTCCTTCAGCCAGCCTTCGAAGCCGTGATCAAACAGGGCGGTGGCCGCAAACTGTGCGGTCCGGTCCCGATGAAAGCCTGCAATGCCGTTGGCGTCGGTATCCTGCACCCCCAGACGCAAGATGGGATCGTTCGGCTGGCCCATGAGCGCAGCAACAATCTGCTTGGGCAGCACGAACGCGGTGGCGAAGAGCACGTCCTGCTTGGCCGAATTGATGATTTCGATGAATCGTGCCAGGTCGGTTTGCTTGCGACGCGGAGAAAATCCGGCGAAAAGCGGCGACAGCTTGTCCATCTTGTTGTTCGCATCGATCCAGTCCTTGGTGCCGGTGACATCGGTCACTTCGGGCTCCTTCCCATTCCACAGCATCTCGAACAGGGTCTCGTATTTTTCGGCCGTGGGGTTGGTATCCTCTCCTTTTTTTGTTTGCACAACATGAACAACGTTTGCCTGCCGGAACAGTCCGTTGTGGGTGAAGTTCGTCGAGCCGCACAAGACGGTGACCGGTTTTCGCGTGAGGACATTTCCCGATTTCGAGACCTTGCTCAGCACGATGAACTTGTCATGGAAGATGGCCGTGGTCAGGCGCGCCCGGGCCTGGCCTTTCTGCACCAGCGGTTTGGCGTTCTTCGCGTTTACCTTGGTCTTATCCTTGGGATCCTTGGCTTTTTTGGCGTGATAAATCAGCCGCAACTGGACGCCGCGCTGGGAGGCCGCGTTCACGGCTTCCACGATTTCGTGCCATTCATATTCATAGATGGCGATGTCGAGCGCCCAGGTGGCATCCTTGGCCCGGGCGATGGTATCAAGAATTTTCGGCAGCACGCCCCGGGTGAGCCAAGCCTTGCAACCGGGGCTGGCCTTGTCGAGATCCTCCACCGTCAATTTGCTGATGCCCCCGCTTTTCCGCTTCTCTTCGCAAAGCGC
>Ga0210392_10000516_pt1 | contig 23354 bp, 17 predicted proteins | sample IncBWC30OmetaG_FD_161057 | JGI IMG/M metagenome (GOLD analysis project Ga0210392, IMG submission 161057) | Forest soil microbial communities from Barre Woods Harvard Forest LTER site, Petersham, Massachusetts, United States - Inc-BW-C-30-O ...
ACCGTGAGGGTGGCATTGTTCGGCCAGTAAAAGGTGTCGTAGAACTCGCGCAGCCGGGCGATGGGCACGTGTTCGATGTCGCTCTTCCAGCCGATGGTCGGGTGATGATACGGCAGGGCCACATATGCCGCTTCCATGACCTCCTCCAGCAGCACGTTTTCAGGATCGTTCTTGCCGCGCTCATATTCATTGCGGACGACGGTCATTTCAGCCTGCCGGTCAGCCTCGTGCAGCCAGAGATGGCGCATGCGATCGGCCTCGATGGCGATATAGCTCTCCAGGCTCTCGCGACCGATGGTTGCGAAATAGTTGGTGCGATCAAAGGAAGTGCTGGCGTTGAACTGGCCGCCCACCCGCTCCAGCATCTGCTTGATGCTGTTGCCCTTCGCATCGTTGAACGCCTCGCTTCCCTTGAACATCAGGTGTTCCAGGATGTGCGTGGCGCCGGTCGCGCCGGTCACCTCATTGCGGGACCCGACCTGATACGTGACCTCGAATGTAACCACGGGTGCGGAGTGGTCAGGCACCAGCAGTACGGTCAGGCCGTTACTGTCCAGCCGATACTCGTCGATGCCGCCAAGTGATTTGACGCGAGAAAAACCCGTCGAACCCGCAGAGGTGTCCTGGCCGGCATTTCCCGCCGAGGCATTCCCCCCCGCAGCATTTCCCGCCGCCGCTTGAACGATGGCGCTTCCCAGCGTCAGGACGGCCGCCAGGCTCGTGCATTTCGCCGCGCGCGACACATAGTTGCCCTTATCGAACATGCTGTATTCCACCATTCAACCGGGTAAGTTGTAATTCTAATTCTTTTTCGGGCCCTGCGGCGCAGCCAGTCTCGCCAGACCGAGTACCGAACGCAAGAAAGGCGTGTGAATATTCAGCCGGCTCGCGATCTCGACCACCGCACCTAGTTGCGGATCGAGCTCGAGCGGAGATCCTGCTTCCAGGTCCGCAAGCATGGAGGTCTTGAAATCACCGAGCCGGAGCGCGACCTCGAGACGCTCCGCGGCGGAGATGCCTGCGCCCAAGTTCAGCCGCTGCGCGCACAGCTGCATTTCTTCCATCATGCGAACACAGAGTTCGCGTACATCGGCGTTTGCCAGCATGGTGGCGGTCCCGCGGCGTGTCAGAACGCTGAGCGGATTGAGGCTCATATTGCCCCAAAGCTTGCTCCACACCTCGCGGCGAATGTCGCTCGATGCTTGGGCGTTGATGCCGCCGGCACGCAGCGCATTCACGAGTGAATCGAGTTGCGGCGCGCCCGAGCCGTTCGGGGCGCCGAGAATGAGGCGATCGGCGGCCACGACCTGCACATGCCCGGGCGATATCACGCGCACGGAGGCGTGGATCACCGAGCCCAGCGTGCGAGCCTGCGGAAACATTCGCCGTTGCGAACCGGTTGGATCCACGGACTGGAGCGGTTGATTCGCCAACGGTCCGCCAAAATCCTGGAAGAACCACCATGGAATGCCGTTGGTGCCGCTGACGACCGCGGTCGCCGGCCCGATGAGCGGACTCAACTGCGGCGCCAACTCGGGCAGGCGCTGCGCTTTGACCGTCAGAGCGACGAAGTCATGGACACCGAGTTCCTGCGCACCACCCGCCCGCGGTCGACTCACCCGGGTTTCGCCGCCTTGGGCCACACGCAAGCCCCCCGCCCGTAGGACCTCGAGCGTCGCGCCCCGTGCCATCATCGACACGCGCCACCCGGCGCGGTCAAGCGCATCCGCGAGCCAGGACCCAATCGCACCGGCGCCGACGATCGCTATGGATGGAGTCATAATGGACGGGCATTGTAATCGGGGCTCCTGGTGCGGTCGGCCGAATTTCATAGTGATATTCGTTCGATATAAACTCCCTAGTTAGCTGTATTTACAGATAAATTGTGTCAAATAATTCCACCAACACCATCGCCGAAAAGTCCTGGATCGCGCTCTTTGATCTGGACGGCACGCTGACTTGGCGCGATACGCTGCTGCCTTTCTTGGCGGGATTCGTGCGCCGACACCCCCACCGCGCGTTCGGGCTCTGGCGGCTGCCCTGGGCCCTCGGCCGTTATTGGCAGGACCGGGATCGCGGGGCGCTCAAATCAAGCGTCATCCGTATGCTGATGCGGGGCGAAAAGCGCTCCGTGCTCGAAGCCTGGGCGAAAACCTTCGTCGCTGAATCCCACAGCCGCTTTCGTCCGCTCGCCTTGGCCGTCGTCCAGGCACATCGCGCCGCCGGCGATCATCTGGTGCTGCTCTCGGCGAGCCCGGATCTCTATGTACCGCTGATCGGCCGGCTTCTCGGCTTCGAGCGCACGCTGTGCACGGAAATCGAGTGGCAAGGCGACCGTCTGGACGGGCGGCTCAAAACCCCCAACCGCCGCGGCGAGGAGAAACTTCGCTGCCTCGCGTGGCTGCGGGAACAATATGCGGGTTCGCCGGTCATCGCCTACGCCAATGCGGCCTCCGATCTGGATCATCTGCGCAGCGCGGATCGCGCGCTCCTGGTCAACGCCGACAGTGCCGCGCGGCGCCTCGCCGCCAAGTGGAATATCGCCGTCTCTTATTGGGGCTGAGCCGCTCGAGCTGAACGGCCGGCACCGGCCTGGCGCGGCTAGGTGCGCTCTGCAACGCCCTCGAGCGCGCGGTGCAGCCTGAGCAAGAGGCTCTCGGTTGTCGGCCAGTCGATGCAGGGATCGGTGATCGACATGCCGTACTCGAGCTTGGTCAAGTCCTTTGGAATCGATTGGCTGCCGGCCTTCAGGTGGCTTTCCAGCATGAGACCGACAATGGAGCGATTGCCATCGACAATCTGCGTGACGCAATTCTCCGCCACCAGCGGCTGCAGGTCCGCGTCCTTGTTGGAGTTGCCGTGACTGCAGTCCACAACGATCGTGGCGGGCAATCCCGCTGCATTCAGCTGCCGCTCCGCCACCGCAATGCTGACGGCATCGTAGTTGACGCGCCCGCCCCCGCCCCGCAGCACGATGTGCGCGTGCTGATTGCCCTTGGTGCGAAATACGGCCGACTGGCCCTGCTGCGTGATGCCGAGAAAATGATGGGGATGGCGCACGGACTGCAGCGCATTGATCGACGCGGCCAGCGCACCGTCCGTACCGTTTTTGAATCCCACCGGTGTCGACAATCCGCTCGCCATCTCACGATGCGTCTGCGACTCGGTGGTGCGCGCGCCGATGGCCGTCCAGGTGATCAGCTCCGACAGATATTGCGGCATGATCGGGTCCAGGGCCTCGGTGCCCGCCGGAAGTCCCAACTCCGCGACATATAGCAGCAATTCGCGCGCCAGCAAGATGCCCTTTTCGATGTGGAAGGAATCGTCCAGATCAGGATCGTTGATCAGTCCCTTCCACCCGACTGTGGTGCGCGGTTTCTCGAAATACACGCGCATGATCAAGAGCAGCGTGGAACTGACGCGCGCCGCCAGACGTTCAAGACGCGCGGCGTACTCGCGCGCCGCCGCCACATCGTGAATCGAGCAGGGCCCCACTACGACGAACAAGCGCCGGTCGCGGCGTTCCAGGATTGACCGGACCGCTTCGCGCGACTTGAGCACGGTCTCCGCAGCCTTGGCCGTCAGCGGCAGGCGCCGTTTGACCTCTTCCGGTGTCGCCAACAGGTCGCTGGAGACGACATTGACGTTTTGCAGTTGATCTTGAATGTTTGCCACCGCGCTATGCCTACATGGACGTGCGAATCGTCCAAAGTTCCGGAAAGAATTTCAGCTCCAGGGCCTTCGTCAAATACGACACCCCGCCCGTGCCGCCGGTGCCGCGCTTGTAGCCGATGATCCGCTCCACGGTCTTGACGTGCGCAAAGCGCCATAGTTGGAACTTATAATCCAGATCCACCAGCCGCTCCGCCAATTCGTACAAATCCCATTCCTTGATGGAGTTGTGATAAACGCTGAGCCAGGCTGCGGCAACCTGTTTGCTGGCCTGGTATGGTTGCGTGAAATCGCGGTCGATGGCCTCCGGCGGCACGTCCAAGCCGCGCCGGCTCAAGAGGCGCAAGACCTCGTCGTACAGGCTGGGGGCGCGCAAGGCACGCTCGAGCGTTTCGAATACCGGCGGATCGTTGCGGAACACCTTGATCGTATCGGCGTTTTTGTTGCCGATCAGAAACTCCAGCAGGCGATATTGGGGCGACTGAAAGCCCGAGGATTTCCCCAACGTATTGCGAAAAGCGGAGTAATCGTGCGGGGTGATCGTCGCCAGCACGTCCCATGATTGCAGCAGCTGCTGCTGGATGGTCGAAACGCGCGCCAGCATCTTGAATGTCGGCCCCAGATCGTCGCGCCGCACGCAATCGACCGTGGCGTTGAGCTCGTGCAGGCACAGCTTCATCCACAACTCGGAGACCTGGTGGATGATGATGAACAGCATTTCGTCGTGCTGATAGGACAGGGGACGCTGCGCGTCGAGCAATTTGTCCAGATTGAGGTATTGCGAGTAGCTTAATGCTTCGCTCAAGTCCCAGTGGACCGGCTCGTCGCTCAAATCCACGAAGGGTTTGACCCGTGGCGGCGTTTCGTTCATTCAGTTCTTGAATACCCAGGCCGGCACCGTGCGCCAGCCGGCCAGGAGTTCTCGGTCGAGTCGCCGGTAATCGGGCTCGAGTTTTTCCACCAAGCGCCAAAAACTCGCCGAGTGGTTCATGTGCTTGGTATGCGCGAGTTCGTGAATGAACAGGTAGCGCACGATGTCCGGACGCAGAAACACCAATGAACAGTTGAGGCTGACGGTGCCGCGCGTCGAACAACTTCCCCAGCGGGTTCTTTGGCAGCGAATGCTGACGCGCGACACGGAGTACTTCAACTCGGCCGCGAGATGCAGCAGTTGCGGCACGAGGCGCTCCTGCGCCGCCCCTTTCAACCAGCGCTGCAGCAAGCCCCTGGCCGCCGAATCATCCGGTGCCTGCACCACGATGCGGTCGCTGTGCTGCTCGAGCCGGCGGGTGGCTCCGCGCCGCCATTCGACGTCAAGGTACTCGCCCGTCAACGCGAACTCAATGGCCGGCGGCACCGGTTCCGTCGGAGCGACGAAGCAGCGCATCGCCGCCACTTTGCGGTCTATCCAGGGAGTAAATCGCTGTACGAAGTCGCGTACGGCGTGTGCATTGACGCCAACCGGCACGACAATCTCGACGCGGCCGCCGACATGAACCCGCGCGGTAAGCCGGCGTGCACGCGGGCTGACGCGGACCGCGAAGGGGTCGCTGGAGCTGCGCGTCTCGAACAAGGAAAGCTGCGTGCCTTGTGGCTTCATCGCACGGAATGATATCAGGTTAGCGATGCAACGGAACGCGCCGCAGAGGGCTCTTAAGGCTTGGACAACGATGCAAGCTGATGCTGCGCTGTTTTGTAGTCCGGGGCGGCGATCAGCGACTTTTCAATCCAATTGCGCGCGCCCAGGTGATCGCCGCGAACTTGCAATTCACGTCCCAGAGCCAGATACGCTTCCGCATGTCCCCAACCGGGCGCATCGTTGCTCGTCCCGGAAGATTGTTCGAACAATTCCGCGGCCGACTGCAATTCGGCGAAGCCACGCCGGCCTTCGGGCGAGCCGGGTTTCGCGTACCGCAGATCCTGTATGGCGGACAGCAGCATGGCGCGCGGATTGCGAGGCTCGAGCAGCAACGCCGATTTCAGCCGATCCGCCGCACGCGATCGCAACAGCACCGCCTGCAGCGGCCTCGAGTCGGCCAACCCCGAGTAGCACGCGGACTGCAGCACCATCCCCTCCGCCGATTTGGCATCTTTGTCGATCACCGGCTTCAGCTCATCGATGCAATCTGAAAACGCCGAGTCGGCCCCGCGCGCATGGCGTTCGCGCGACAACAAACCTAGGCGGTATTGCGCATGCGCCAGGTGATAACGTAAAGCACTGTCGGCGGCGTCATTCTTGACTCCGATCGTCAGGTTTTGGATGAGGTTCGTGAGCCGGTTGCCGTCCTCGGTTTGATAGGCATAGTCGATCTGCGCCTGGGTATCGCCGCCTTCCTGGGCTCTCGCGGCAGCCGCCGCCACAAGCATGAGAATTGACAGAAATTTTCTGATCAGCATCTAAAATAAGATATCACAAGGAGGTTTCGGATCTTGAGCCTGGACCTGATTGACATTGGATCCAACCTGACGCATGGCAGTTTTGCCGGGGATCGTGACGCCGTCATGTCGCGCGCGTTACAGGCAGGCGTGCGCCGCCAGATCGTCACCGGCGCCGATCTGGGCAGTTCCCGCCAGGCAGCGGCGCTCGCCGCCGGGCATCCCGCTCGCCTATGGAGCACGGCCGGTGTCCATCCGCATCACGCGCAATCCTTTTCCGCCTCGCAAGGCTCGGAACTGCTCGATCTTTTGCGCCTGGATTCAGTGGTCGCGGTGGGCGAATGCGGGCTCGACTATTATCGCAATCTCTCGCCCGCTGCCGCGCAGCGGCAGGCCTTCATCGCGCAGCTGGACATCGCCGTGGAAGTGCGCAAACCCGTATTCCTGCATCAGCGCGACGCACATGGCGACTTTGCCGCCATCCTGCGGGAATACGCGGACAGGCTTCAGGGCGGAGTCGCACACTGTTTCACCGGAGGCGACGTTGAACTGGATGCCTACCTGGCGTTGGGGCTGCACATCGGAATCACCGGCTGGGCCTGCGATGAGCGCCGGGGCCTGGCACTCCGAAACAGCGTGCCGCGCATTCCGCTCGAGCGGCTGCTGATCGAAACCGATGCGCCGTATCTTTTGCCGCGAGACATGACTCCTCAGCCGAAATCGCGGCGCAATGAACCTGGTTATCTGCCGCATATTGCGGCAACGGTTGCGGGCCTGCGCGGCGTGTCCGTCGAAGCAATCGGCACTGCCACCACGCGCAATGCGATGCGATTATTCGCGCTGAAATGAGGCTGTTCGCGCCCGCCGGCGCCTATAGATTCGTAAACAGGTGCGGGCTCGGGCGCAGCTGCGCGACCAGCCGGTTCCAAGCGTCCTGATATTGCTCGGATGCGGCGAATGCCTGGTTGCCGCGATCGACCACGGGAAATTCCACTTCGATGCCATCGAGCATCACCACCCACTTCGGAATGCCCTTGGTGAACTTTCCAACATTGGAAAACAGCAGCCGGCCCTCGACGGGGACATCGCCGACGACGGCTTTGACGGCGGCGATGCGGTCGTACAGCGCCGGCTGCGGGTTGTCGAAGGTATAGCGATGCCCGCGGCCCATGACGGTCCAATCGCTCATTTGATCGCCGCCGAAAATGAGGCCCGCGACCCGACGGGTGTCAAGCACCAGGATGCCGCGCGGCGTCAGAAGTATATGATCGATGTGAATGAAACCGCCCATCCCGTCGGGCACCAAGACCTGGTGGGCGGCAGCCGATGCGACCCGCTCCAGCCGCGCCAGCAGAGATTTTCGCCGTGCGCGGCGCTGGTAGGCGCGCAGCCCGAAAAAAACCAGGGCGGCCAGCAGCAGCCCGGCCGCGCCGAGCCCGATCCACTGTGGTTCGATCCCGATGCCCGTCATTCTAGCGCCGCGCTCAATGCCTCGAGCGTCGGCGGCACGTCCGCGTGGTGCTCGGGCAAGCGCAGAAGATGAGCGAGACTATCGGGAACGGCGATCGGCCGGCCAATGATGGGTTCCACAATCTCATTGAACTTCGCCGGATGCGCGGTGGCAACCACAACCCAGGGTTGATCGCGCTTATCCTCCGCGCTCAAGCGGCTGTAGACTTCCGCGGCGGTCGCGGTGTGTGGGCACCATTCGCGTCCGAACCGCATGAAGTCCTCCCCGATACGAGAGCGAATTGTAGCGTCATCGACGCTCTCCGCGCTCAAATGTTCACGCATTATCGGCCACGTTGGATACAGCGAACGAAAACGTTCCATGTTGCTGGGATCTCCCACATCCATGGCCGACGCAAGGGTCGCGATACTGGGCCTCGGCTGCCATCGGCCCGAGGAGAGGTAATCAGGCACGGTGCGATTGAGGTTATGCGCCAGAATGATGCGCGCCAACGGGAATCCCATCGCCCGCGCCCACAACGCCGCACAGGCGTTGCCCAAATTCCCCGCGGGAATAATGTAGGACGGTTTCCTACGGGTACTGTTGGCGATCTCGAGACTCGAGGCCATGTAGTAAACCATCTGCGGCAGCAATCGTCCGATGTTGATGCTGTTGGCTGAGCTGAAGCGATGCTTTCGGCTCAAAGTCGGATCGCGGAATGCCTTCTTGACCAATCCTTGACAATCATCGAACGTACCGTCGACGCGCAGCGACAGCACGTTGTCCCCCCAGCATGTCAACTGCCGCTCTTGCCGCGGGCTTACCAACCCTCCCGGATAAAGAATGACCACCCTCGCCCAGGGGCGACGATGGAAGGCCGCGGCCACGGCGCCTCCGGTATCCCCCGAGGTCGCGACCAGAATGGTCAGCGGCAACGAGCCCGGCGATTCCAGGCGCTGCTGACACTCGGCCAGGAAACGGGCGCCGAAGTCCTTGAATGCCGCGGTCGGCCCGTGATAGAGCTCCAGCACAAACAGGGGATCGCCGGCGCCGGCCACCGGCGTCGTTGGAGCGGGAAAGTTCAGCGCGGCATCGGCAATGGCCGACAGCTCCTCGTGCAAACCGTCCCCCGCGAAGAATCCGTCCAAACTCAAGCGTGCGATTTGCGGGATGCTCGAGCGAATCGGGAAGGCCTCGAGCGCGACAGACGGCATCGCGGTCGGAACGTACAAGCCGCCGTCCGGGGCGAGTCCTTGCGCCAGAGCCTGACTCAGGCTCACCTGCGGCGCGCCGCCGCGCGAGCTTGTAAACTTCATCGCGAGGAGCCTGTCTGAGTATTCCGCGTGGCCGCGAGCGTGACGAACATCAGGCTTTGACCACTCGGGCACCGTAGTTCTGCATGAGAGACACCCACGAGTCGGACTGCAATTGATGGGCGGCAAAGGCAGCCACCATGGCGCCGCGCACCGCCTCGGCGTGCTGAATTGCCGACCAGGCAAAGATGGCCGGCCCGGCTCCGGAGATGGAGCATCCCAGAGCGCCGGCGGACATGGCCGCGCGCTGCACATCCTTGAAGCCCGGGATCAACGAGTGCCGCTGCGGCTCGATGATGACGTCGTTGAAGGACTCGCGGATCATCTCCAGGTCGTTCGAGTAGCAGCCGCTGATGAAGCCCGCGAGATTGGCGCTTTGCCAGACAAAATCAGAACGGCTCACGTTGGTATTGAGAATTGCGCGCGCCTCGCGGGTCCCCAGATACATGTGCGGATGCACCAGCACACAGCGCAGTCCACGCGGAACCGGAATCTGCTTGACGCGCGGATTGTCGATGCCGACGCTCAAGGTCAATCCGCCGTAAAGGCACGGAGCAATGTTGTCGATATGCGCCGAGCCGCTGGCGACAATCTCTCCCTCCATTGCAAACTTGAGCAGCTGAATTTGCGGCGCCGGCGCATGCAGCAGCGCGTTGGCGGCTACCACGGCGGCGACAGCGGACGCCGCGGAACCGCCCATACCGGATCCCAAGGGAATGCCTTTTTCGATATCCAGTTCGAATCCGAAGCCCGGCTGCAAGGCGGCATGCATCGCCTGTACCGCGCGACCGGCCGTGTTTTGCTTGGGTTCGACCGGCAGTTCGCCGGCGATGCCCGTGATCGAGCGAATTCGAACTTCGTTTTCCGCGATGCGCCGTATGCGTACGCGATCGCCGACCTCATCGACGGCATGACCCAGGATATCGAAGCCGATGCCGACATTGGCGACGGTGGCGGGCGCGAAGGCGGTGACGTCGGTGAGCACAGTGTCCTCGCTGCCGTTAAATGTGTGCGCCAAGATAGGCGGATAGGCGCAACAGATCGGAAAACACGCCGGCCGCGGTGACCTCAGGCCCCGCACCGGGACCTTGAACGATCAACGGATTGTCGCAGTAGCGGCGCGTCGCAAAGCGCACGACATTGTCGGTCAGCGCAATGTTCGCAAAGGCGTGCTTCGCCTCCAAGCGCATCAGGCCCACGGTTGCCTTGCCGGCGGCATCGATACGGCCGACGTACCGCAGCACCTGATTTTTCTTGCGCGCGTCCGCCAGTGCGGCCGCCATGGCGGCATCGGACTCCGGCAGACGGGCCATGAACTCATCGACGCTGCACTGGGTGAGCGCTTCCGGCACCAACCCCTCGACCTGGACATCGGCGATTTCCAGAGTGAGGCCCATTTCGCGCCCGAGAATGATGAGCTTGCGCGCAACATCGACCCCCGACAGGTCGTCGCGCGGATCGGGTTCGGTATATCCCTTCGCTTTGGCAGCCCGGACAATGGAGGAAAAGGATTCGCTGCCGTCGAACACATTGAACAAATAGGCCAGGGTTCCCGAAAAGATGCCTTCTATTTGCGTGATGTCGTCGCCGGTTCCGCGCAAGTCGCGCAGCGTCTGAATGATGGGCAATCCGGCCCCGACCGTGGCCTCGTACAGATAATGCGTTCTCGCGTCCCGCTTCGCGGCCTGCAATGCCCGGTAGTAGGGAAGCGTACCGCTGTTGGCCTTCTTGTTCGGCGTGACCATGTGGATGCCGCGCGCCAACCACCCCTGATACTGATCGGCTACCTCGGCGCTCGCGGTACAGTCGATCACGACAGTGTGCGGCACATAGTCCGCCTGCACATGGTTGATGAATTTCTCCAGGTTCAGCGCTTCGCCCGCCTCGGCCATGCGTTCGCTCCAGCGGCTCAAATCCACCGAGCTTTCCTCGAGCAACATCCGCTTCGAGGTGGCGATGCCCCGCACCCGCAGATCGAGGTTCAATTCCCGCAAGCGGTCGATCTGCGTGGCGATCTGCGCCAACAGCACCCGGCCGACGGTACCGGGTCCAATCAAGCCGATCGACAGGGTGTTGGGCGACAGATAGAAGGCGGCGTGCACCGCGCGCAGCGCGCGCGCCGCGCCCTTGCCGTCGACCACCACCGAAATATTGCGTTCGGAAGCGCCCTGCGCCATCGCACGCACGCTGATCGCGGCGTCGCCCAGGGAATTGAATACCTTCGCGGCAACGCCATGCGCGCCGGCCATGCCGTCGCCGACCACGGCCAGAATGCTCATCCCGAGGGCAATCTCCACGTGCTGAATCTGGCCGTCGCGCAATTCGGCATCGAAGGCCCGGCGCACGGCCTCTTCGGCCCGCACGGCTTGCGCCTCGGGAATCGCAAAACAAATGGAGTGTTCGGAGCTGCCTTGCGAAATCAGAATGACGGAAATCCCGGCGTCGCGCAGCGCTCCGAACAGGCGATGCGCCGTGCCGGGCACGCCGATCATGCCCGCGCCCTCGAGATTCACCAGGGCAACCGGATCGATGCTGGTGATGCCCTTGACGATCAGCGCCGAGACCGGGTTTGCGCAAATCAGCGTGCCGCGCTTTTGCGGCGCGAAGGTATTGCGGATGAAAATGGGAATGTCCCGCGTTACCGCCGGGGCCATGGTCTGAGGATGAATGACCTTGGCGCCGAAATAGGCGAGTTCCATCGCCTCGTTGTACGAAAGCTGATCGATGACCTGCGCATTTGGCACGAGTCGCGGATCGGCCGACAACACGCCGTCGACATCGGTCCAGATGATGATTTCGAGGGCATCCAGCAGAGCCCCGAAGATAGAGCCCGAAAAATCGCTGCCGTTGCGCCCCAAAGTCGTCTGCTTGCCCTTGGTCGTGGTGGCGACGAAACCCGTCACGATCAGACGGCCGCTGAAATTCGGCGGCACCAAGCGCTGCAGATTCGCCGCGCTCACGGTCCACTGCACCGCAGGTCCCAAGGAGCCCCATTCCACGATGATCACTTCGCGGGCATCGATCCACAGGACGTCGCCCTTGGTGCGGGCGCGCTCCCGAAGAAACGGCGCGAACAGCCGCGTGGACCAGATCTCGCCGAAGCCGGCGATCACATCGCGCATCGAGTACGTCGAGGAGCGAATCAGGCGCACCGTCTGCAGCATGCCGGCGATGTCGAGGCAGTCGCGTTCGAACTGCGCCCTGTAGTTCTCGTATGCAGGCTTCGAAATCAGCTCGGCCGCCAGGTCCAAATGACGAGCCTTCAATGCGCGAATGGCAGATCCGAATTCCTTGTTGGGCTGCTCCGCCAAGCCAACCAACTCGAGCAGCGAGTCCGTGACGCCGCGGCAGGCCGACAAAACGATGGCTTCGCGCGGGTTCGACGAGGCTTCGACAATTTCGGCAACCCGCCGGAAGCACGCCGCATCCGCGACGCTGGAGCCCCCAAATTTATGTACCACCCACTTATCCATTCTGCACACGCGCCTAAGGCTTCCTGAGGCGTATTTCGCGCTCCCTAAAGAGGTGTTGATGAAATGCGGCGGCAAGCCGCTAGACAGGCCAGAACTCTAATCGTACCAAAGGGAGGCTAGCAAGCGATTCCGTATGCGTTTTACGCTTTGCGCCGACGGGGGTTGCCGCCCGCGGAGCCGGATTTCGGCAGTCCGGTGTGCTGCGTGCGGAACGGAAGGCCTCGGGCCGCGCGGTTTCCGCCCACGGGTTGATAGGCGGGAATCAAGTGCTGCTTGCCGTTGCCGATCAAGTCCGCGCGCCCCATCCGCTTCAAGGCCTCGCGCAGCAGCGGCCAATTTTCCGGATCGTGATAGCGCAGAAATGCCTTGTGCAAACGGCGCACCTTGATGCCTTTCGGTATCACGACTTCCTCGCTGGTGCGGCTGATCTTCTTCAGCGGATTCTTGAACGTGTGATACATCGCCGTCGCCGTCGCCATCGGCGAGGGCAGAAAGGCTTGCACTTGATCGGCACGAAAGCCGTTTTTCTTCAGCCACAGCGCAAGTTCGAGCATGTCCGCATCGCGGGTTCCCGGGTGCGCGGCGATGAAGTACGGGATCAGGTACTGTTCCTTGCCCGCCTCCTTCGAGTACTTGTCGAACAGTTCTTTGAATCGGTAGTAGCTGCCGACCCCGGGCTTCATCATCTTGGACAGCGGACCCTCGCCGATGGCCTCCGGTGCAATCTTCAAATAGCCGCCCGTATGATGCGCGGCCAGTTCCTTGACATACTCGGGCGATTCGATCGCGAGGTCGTAGCGGACGCCCGAGGCGATCAACACTTTCTTGATGCCGGGAAGCGCCCGCGCGCGGCGATACAGATTGATGAGCGGCGCGTGATCGGTGTTGAGATTGGGACAAATGCCGGGGAACACACAGGACGGCCGGCGGCACGCGGACTCGATCGCAGTGCTCTTGCAATGCAGGCGATACATGTTCGCGGTGGGCCCGCCCAGGTCGGAGATGACGCCGGTGAACCCTTTGACATCATCGCGGATGGTCTCGATCTCGCGAATCACCGAATCTTCGGAGCGGCTCTGGATGATGCGCCCCTCATGCTCGGTGATCGAACAGAAGGTGCAGCCGCCGAAGCAGCCGCGCTGAATGGCCACGGAGAAACGGATCATGTGGTAGGCCGGAATTTTCGCGGCGCCGTACGAAGGATGCGGGCGGCGGGCGTAGGGCAGCTCGTAAATTGCATCCATGTCCGCCGTGCTCAAGGGAATCGGCGGCGGATTCAGCCACAGCTCCTGCGTTCCGTGCCGCTGCACCAGCGCCCGCGCGTTTCCGGGGTTCGACTCCATGTGCAGAATGCGGGACGCATGCGCGTACAGCACGGGATCCTGGCTGACCTGCTCGTAAGACGGCATGCGTATGACGCTGCGTTCGCGCTGCGCATTCGGGACCTTCCGGTAGAACTTCACGACTTTTTCCGCCGGTACCGGCGTGCCCGACGGGGCCGGCTTGGCCTGCGTCGTCGAGGGGGCCGGCGCCGCAGCCGGCGGCGCTTCCCGCAGCGCGAGCCTGCGCTCCGCTTCGCCCGCGTACGGATCGACCGGCGGGCTCAAGGGCCCGGGGGTATCCAACTCGCTCGAGTCGATTTCCACCCAGCCGGCCGGCATGCCGCGGCGCAGATACGCGGTGCCGCGTAGGTCGGTCAGATCGCCGATGGACGCACCTTCCTGCAGCCGCCGTGCGATCTCGCCGATCTGCCGCTCGGCATTGCCGTAGACCAGCAAATCCGCTTTGGCATCGACCAACACCGAACGGCGCACCTGCTCCGACCAGTAGTCGAAATGGGCGATGCGCCGCAAGCTTGCCTCGATGCCGCCGATGACGATGGGCACATTCTTGAACGCCTCGCGCAGCCGCTGCGAATACACGATCACGCAACGGTCGGGACGCTTGCCGCCTACTCCCGTGGGCGTGTACGCATCATCGCTTCGCACCCGTCGATCCGAGGTGTAGCGATTGACCATGGAATCCATGTTGCCGCCGGTCACGCCGAAGAACAGCCGCGGTTCACCCAGCGCCTCGAAGTCTTGGGTGCCATGCCAATCCGGCTGCGCAATGATGCCGACCTTGAATCCCTGCGCCTCCAAAACGCGGCCGATGATGGCCATCCCGAAGCTGGGATGATCGACGTAGGCATCCCCCGTGACGATGATGATGTCGCACTGCGTCCAGCCGAGGGCCGCCATCTCCGCTCGCGAGGTCGGCAGAAAGGTCGCCGGCGCGTCGCCGGCGACACGAGCACTAGTTTGGGGAAATACAGGGGCGGCGCTTTGCACGCCCGCGATTAGGCCTGATTGCAAGGCTTAAGACAACGAAACTCGTCACCCGACGTCGATCGGGAAATAGGTTTGGGCGTCCTCGCGCTGCACCAGCAGTGCGACGTTATGCCCGGCGCGGGCGACTTCGCGCTTCAAATCGGCCACCGTGGCCACGCCGACGCCATTGACGCCCAACACGACGTCTCCCGGCTGCAATCCGGCGGCCAGCGCGGGCCCACTGACGTCTTCGACGAGCAACCGGCCCTTGGTATGCAATTCCTGCTGCTCGGCGGGCTGCAGCGATCGCAATACGAGCCCCAGCTTGCCGCCGCCGTCCTCGCCGGCGGCGCGCGCAACCTGAGCGGGCGCATCCTCCAGCAACACAGTCTTCACGGTCACTTCGGCCGCTTTCTTGTCGTGCCAGATTCCCAGGTGAGCCGAGCTGCCCGGCGGCAGCTGCGAAATGATGGCGGGCAGGTCCCATGAGTGATCGATGTTGCGGCCATTGACGCTGATAATCACATCACCGGCTTTCAATCCCGCCTTCTCGCTCGGCCCGGCAGGATCCACCGAACTGATCAGGGCCCCGTGCGGTGTAGCCAAACCAAAGGACAGTGCCAGCTGCTGGCGAATATCCTGAACCGACACGCCGATGCGGCTGCGGACCACCTTGCCGCTCTTTTGCAGCTGATCCTTGACGCTCAATGCCATATCGATCGGAATGGCAAATGACACGCCCATGTACCCGCCCGTGCGGCTGTAAATCTGGGAATTGATGCCGATGACCTCGCCGTCGATATTGAAGAGCGGGCCGCCGGAATTACCCGGGTTCACCGCGGCATCGGTTTGAATAAAGGTTACGTAACTGGAGCCGCTGCCGTCGTTGAGCGGACGGCCGAGCGCGCTGATGACGCCGGCGGTCACGCTGTTCTCGAATCCAAAAGGCGAACCAATGGCGATGGCCCACTGGCCCGGGCGCAATTTGGACGGGTCGCCGAAACGCACCGTCGGCAAGCCCGTCGCGGCGATTTTGATCAATGCCACGTCGCTGGGCTTGTCGATGCCGATGACCTTGGCAGGGAATTCGCGCCGGTCGGTGAGCGTCACGGTGACTTCCGAGGCATCGGAAACCACATGTGCATTGGTCAAAACGTATCCGTCCGCGCTCACGATGAATCCCGAGCCGACGCCCTTGGTCGGCGGTGCCCGCTCAGGTCCCGGCGCCGGCATTTGGAAGCGGCGGAAGAATTGCGACAGCGGATCATCTCCATCGCCCTGGCCCTGGCCATTGAGTCCCGGCATTTTCTGAGCCTTTTCCGTGACGCTGACATTCACGACCGCCCCGCCGGCCTCGGCAACCAAGCCCGAAAAATCCGGCAGCCCCGTCACGCGCGACGATGAGGGAGTGCTCGAGCCCAAGGCGGCCAGTGTCGGGGCGGCCGATAGAGCCGGGCCCGCGTCCGCATTCGAGCGCTGATGAGCGACGACCATCACAAAGATGCCCGCGACCGCTGCGAGCGACCAAGTTCTGATGTTTCCCATTGAAATACGTCCTCTGGCCAAAGAATGAATCCGGATTGAAACGACTGACCCCGAATTGGGGGTGTAGGTTGCAATTTTCCAGGCTAAACGGGGTAATTTTCAAGGTATCCGCGCCCTGGGGCCCCGAAATGTGAATTCCCCACGGGCAATCCGGGGCAGTCACCGACTACCCTTGTCGGCATGGCAGACTTGGGTCCAATTTTGGTCGTGGTGGGGGGTGACACCAAACGCCTGCAGTGGCTGACGCACCATGTCACCAGCCATTGGCCGAGCGCTCAGGTGACGACGCTCCGCGCGGGCGAATCGGCCCCCTTGAGCCGCCTGATCAGCGAGCGCACGCCCGACGCCGTCATCCTGCAAGCTGATTTCGCCAATGAAGGGCCGGCCGGCGCCGTCATCAACACCATGACTCAACTGCTGCGCATGCAGCCGGCGCTGTACTGCATTTTGCTCGCCGACAACGGCAACGAGATGTCGGCGGTTCGAGCCCTGAAAGGCGGCGCCAAGGACTACCTGCCGCTCGCGCATATCACGCGAGACCAGCTGCTCACCGCGGTCGCGGAGGCCTGCGCCAAACGGCGCGTCGCCGCGCAGGCAGCCGCCATGATGGCGCAGAGCGAGAATTCGAGCATTATCGAAGTTCCCGGCTATTCGATCGTGAAGGAGATTGCGACCAGCAATTTTTCGTCGGTGTTTTTGGCGCGCAGCGAGCGCCTGCGCAGAAATGTCGTGCTCAAGGCGATGACCCGGGGCGAGTCGGAGCGCGAAATGGGCGATGCCGAGCGCTTCCAGCGTGAATACGAGATTATTTCCAGCATTACGCATCGCGCAATCGCCGAGATTTACGACTTCGGCTCGCAGCCCGGCCACTTGTATCTGGCGATGGAATATTTTCCCTGCGGCGACCTGCGCGACCGCTTGCGAAACCCGTTGAGCGTCGATGAGAGCCTCTACTATCTGCGCGCCATCGCGGAAGCGCTGCGCGTCATTCACGTATTTGGAATATTGCATCGCGACCTCAAGCCCGCGAATGTCATGTTGCGCGAGGACAATTCCCCGGTGCTCATCGATTTCGGTCTGGCGCGCCGCTCGCTGGACGAGGTCGGCAACACCGGTGTCGGCCAGGTCCTGGGATCACCGTATTACATCAGCCCGGAACAGGCGCAAGGTCAGCGCGTGGACGTGCGCACCGACTTGTACAGCTTGGGCGTCATGTTTTACGAAATGCTGACCGGACAGAGACCCTACGGCGGCCGCAGCGCCGTGGCCATCATGTCGCAGCACACCAGCTCCCCCATTCCCCAATTGCCCGAGGCAACCTCCATGCAGCAGCCCCTGCTCGATCGCCTCATGGCGAAACAGCAAAGCGCCCGCTATGCATCGGCGGATGAATTGCTCGCCGACCTGGGCCCCATCGCCGCCGTCGCATAGTCGGCGCCGGAAGGAGCGTGACACGCGTCACAGGCCGCCGCGACGGCGGATAATAAGTCAACCGCCGACCTAAGGCTGTGAATCCCATCATCCCTCGGGAGCCCGCGGTTTGGCACCCTGGCGGGGCCATGTTCATCTCTGCCAAACGCCATGAGCGCGAAAAACAGGAACTCCTGGACGCGAGCAATCGGCTGACGGAAGCCATTCTAAAGACCAGTTCCATCGGACTGTTTCTGATGGATTCCAAAGGCAAGATTCAACCGCAGGTCTCCGCATCCCTGGGGGCGCTGTTTCGCCGCCAGGACTTCGCCAATTTGACGGTCGAGAAGCTGATCGGACCGCTGGTCTCCGCCAAGACTTTGAGCGTTGTGCGCACCTATCTGACCGGCCTGCTCGATCCTGCCCGCGGCGAGAGCGAAGAGACCAATCCGCTGCAGGACGTCGAAGTGAAACTGGGGAACGCGGACGGCAGCTTTGTGAGCGCCCACTACGCCTTCGAGTTCAGCAGCGTCGACATGCCGCTCGAGGCACGCTCCTGGATGGTGCGGGTCACCGACATCACCGCGCGCGTGCAGGAGCTGCGCGAATTGGAGGACTTGCGCGTTCACGTGCTCACGCAGGGCGAGATTCTGCGCAGCGTTCTGCACGCCGGCGGCACCCGATTCGGGGCCTTCCTGCAAAAAACCGACGCGTCGATGAAGACCATCAATGGCGTGTTGAAAAAGCCCGCGCGCGAGACGGGGGCGTTTCGCCACAAGCTCGAAGAGACCTTGGAAGAGGTTGATCGGATACGCCGCGACGCCGCCGCGTTCAAGTTGAGCGGATTGCAGGGTGCCGCGCGCGAATTCGAAGATGCGCTGCAGGAATTGCGCAGCCGCGAAGCCTTGAGCGGCGGCGACTTCTTGCCGCTCGCCGTCAAGCTCGATTCGCTGTACGGCCAATTTGCTTTACTGCGGACCTTGACATCGCAGGCGTCGCCGGTCCGTGAGAGCGAGGCCGCCGCCCCCGAGGCGCGCGTCACTGAGAACGGCACGCAGGTCATCGAGGCGCCCAAGTTCCTCGCCGCCATGGCGCAGCACGCATCGGCTCCCGCGCAACGCATGGCCGCCGTCGGCAGCCTCGAAAGCACGCTGGTGACGCTGACCGATCTGGTCGCCCAGGAAAATCAGAAGACGGTGGTCCTCGCCTGCAGCGGATTGGACCTGGTGCCGCCGCGCTATCAAGCCACCGTGAAAAATGTCGCCATCCAGCTCATCCGCAACGCAGTAGTCCACGGCGTCGAAACGGCCGCGGAACGCGAGGAAGCCCTCAAATCGCCCATCGCCTCGCTGCACCTGGAGTTCAATGCGGTCGCGGGCAACGGCTTCGAGATGCTCTTCCAAGACGATGGCCGCGGATTGGATCCGGAAAAAGTGCGCAGCGTCGCCGTTTCAAAAGGATTGCTGTCCGCGGAAGAAGCCAGTCAGCTGCGCGATCGTCAGGCGATCAAATTGATCTTCAAATCCGGCTTTACCACCATGGCTCAAACCCCCGGAGATGCCAAGCACGGCAGCGGCATGTCGCTCGTGCGCCGCTACGTGCATGAGGCGGGCGGCAAGATCGCGCTCGCCAGCATTGTGGGTCAAGAGACACGCTTCAAAGTGACCTTGCCGGCACTCGAACTTTCCGTCGACATCCAACTGCCCTCGGCGATCAGCGCTTAAAGCGGCGCGAGCTCCACCAAAATCGCGCCGGCCTGAACGCGGTCCGTCAATCCAAAAGCCACACGTGAAACGATGCCCTCATAGGGAGCGGTCAGCGTGTGTTCCATTTTCATGGCCTCGACGGTGATGAGCGGCGCGCCGCGCGCAACCTGCTGGCCGGCGGCGACGTGCACCGCCACAATGGTTCCCGGCAGCGGCGTGAGCAATGAGCCCTGCTCCGCCGCGCCCGCCACTTGCAGCGCATCGTCGGTGCGCGTGACGTTGAGGGCCACGTGCCGTCCGTTTGCAAATAAATGCAGCGCGCTGTCCGCCTCGAACACACGGATGTGGTGCATTTCTCCGTCGCATTCGACCTGCAGCGATGTCGCATCGCGCGCGAGAATCCGGATCGACGATTCGCGATCCTGCACCCGCGCCAGGTAGCCATCCGCTCCCGCCTCGACGCTCGCGGTCCAGTCCCCGAATCGCCAAGCCGTGTTTGCCGGCGCTGCCGGACGCCAGCCGCGCGTGTCGTCCCACAGCGCGTTGCCATCGGTGCGCCGCGTGGCACACCACACCGCGGCCAGCGCAATGTCGCGAGGCGCGGCATCCGGTTCGCCGAAGCGTAAATGGCCCTTGCGCGCGCCCAGAAAATTGGTTGCTACCGCCCCGCGGCGAAATGCCTCATCGGCGAGCACGCTGGACAGAAGGGCCCGGTTGGTGGCGACACCCACGATCTCGATTTCGGCCAATGCGCGCCGCAGCAGATCAATGGCCGTGGCGCGCGTCTCTCCCCAGGCGATGATCTTGCCGAGCATCGGATCGTAATAGCTCGATACCTCGTCACCCTCCTCCACACCGGTATCTTGACGCAGCCCTTGCGATGCGGCGGCCCAACGCAGGTGGGAGATGCGGCCCACGCTCGGCAGGTAGTCGCGCGCGGGATCTTCGGCATACACACGAGCCTCGACGGCAAATCCGCGGCGGCTGATGTTCTGCGTCAGCGGCAGAGGCTCGCCCTGCGCGACGCGCAATTGCCACTCGACCAGATCGATGCCCGCGATCATTTCGGTCACCGGGTGTTCCACCTGCAACCGGGTGTTCATTTCCATGAAGTAGAAATTTTGTGCCTCATCGACCAGGAACTCCACCGTGCCCGCGCCGACGTAGCCCACGGCTTGCGCCGATTTGATCGCCGCCTGCGCCATTGCCGCGCGCACCTCCTCGCGCAGATCCGGCGCCGGCGCTTCTTCGATGATCTTCTGATGCCGGCGCTGCACCGAACAGTCGCGGTCGAAAAGGCTGATCGTCTGTCCGTGCGAGTCGGCAAAAACCTGCACCTCGACGTGGCGCGCCAGCGGAAAGTAGCGCTCCATCAACAGCCGGTCGTCTCCGAAAGCGGTGCGCGCCAGACGCTGCGCCGATTCCACGGCGGCCGGCACCTCGGCGGCGGAGTTGACCACCTGCATGCCCTTGCCGCCGCCTCCCGCACTGGCCTTGATGATGAGTGGAAATCCCACGCGGCCCGCTTCTTCAATGAGGCGCTGCGCCGATTGTTCGGCGCCGTGATAGCCGGGCGCCACCGGCACACCCGCCGCCGCCATGGCTGCCTTCGAGGCGCTCTTCGATCCCATGGCCTTGATGGCCGCGGCCGGCGGTCCGATGAAGATGAGACCCGCATCGACGCAGGCCTGCGCAAAGGCGGCGTTCTCCGACAGAAATCCATAGCCCGGATGAATGGCATCGGCGCCCACGCGCTTGGCCAGCGCTATGAGCTTGTCGATATTGAGATAGCTCGCCGCGGCGGGTGCCGCTCCCAGGTGATAGGCCTCATCGGCGATGCGCACGTGCTGGGCGTTTCGATCGGCATCCGAATACACCGCGATCGTGGCAAGTCCCAAGCGCCGCGCCGTGCGCGCGATGCGGCAGACGATCTCGCCCCGGTTGGCAACCAGTATTCGGCGGATCATCGGCTCACATCCTGAACACGCCGAAGCGGGTGGCGGCGGATTCCTGGGCACGCGTCAGCGCGAGCGCCAATCCCAAAATTCTGCGGGTGTCGAGCGGGTCGATCACCCCGTCATCCCACAGCCGCGCGGAGGCGTAGTACGGGTGTCCCTGCCGCTCGAATTGCTCCCGAATGGGCGCCTTCAGCCTTTCTTCCTCGGCTTCGCTGAAGGCCTCTCCGCTGCGCTCGAGCGCTTCGCGCTTGATCGTTGCCAGGACGCTGGCCGCCTGCTCGCCCCCCATCACCGAGGTGCGTGCGTTCGGCCACTGAAACAAGAAGCGCGGGCTGTAGGCCCGGCCGCACATGGCATAGTTGCCGGCGCCAAAACTGCCGCCGATCACCACGGTGTACTTGGGCACCGCGGCGCAGGCCACCGCGGTCACCAGTTTCGCGCCGTCCTTGGCGATCCCGCCGGCTTCGGCGGCCTGGCCCACCATGAAGCCCGCAATGTTCTGCAAAAACACCAGGGGTATGCCTTCTCTGCTGCACAGCTCGATGAAATGCGTGCCTTTCAGCGCGCTTTCGGAGAACAGAATGCCGTTGTTCGCCAATATCCCGACCGTTGTGCCGTGGATATCCGCAAAACCGCACACGAGGGTGGTGCCGTACAACGCCTTGAACTCATCGAACCACGCGCCGTCGACCAGCCGTGCGATGAGTTCATGCACATCATAGGGCTTGCGCGAATTCTGCGGGATGATGCCGTACAGCTCCGCGGGGTCGAAGGGGCTTTCCAGACCGCTCGCCGGGGAATCGGCTCTGGCCGCCCGCAGCGTGGGGGCGCGCAGGCGCGCAACGGCGCGCCGCGCAAAGGCCAGCGCGTGCGTATCATTTTCCGCATAGTAGTCGGTGACCCCGGAACGGCGGCAGTGCACGTCCGCGCCGCCCAAGGATTCCGCGTCGATTTCCTCGCCCGTGGCGGCGCGGACCAGCGGTGGCCCGCCGAGAAAAACCCGGCCTTGATTGCGCACGATGATGGCGTGATCGGACATGGCCGGAACGTACGCGCCGCCCGCCGTGCATGAGCCGTGCACCACCGCGATCTGGGCGATGCCCTGCGCGGAGAGCCGTGCCTGATTGAAAAAGATGCGCCCGAAGTGCTCGCGGTCGGGAAACACCTCATCCTGTTTCGGCAGGAAGGCGCCGCCGCTCTCGACCAGGTAGATGCAGGGCAACGCATTCTCCGCAGCGATCTCCTGCGCGCGCAGATGCTTCTTTACGGTGAGCGGATAGTAGGTGCCGCCCTTCACCGTCGGATCATTCGCCACCACCATGCATTCGCGCGAGGACACCCGGCCGATGCCGGTTATCAGGCCCGCGCCCGGCAATTCCTCGCCGTAGACGCCCTGAGCTGCCAACGGCGAGAGCTCCAGGAACGGCGAACCCGCGTCCAAGAGTGCGGCGATGCGCTCGCGCGCCAGAAGCTTGCCCGCCTTGGTGTGCTTGTCGCGCGCCGCCGCGCTGCCGCCGGCTGCATTGCGGCGCAGCGTGCCGCGCAGGTCGTCGACCAGCGCCTGCATGGCGGCGCGGTTCTCGGCAAAGTCCTTCGATCGGGTGTCGATTTGAGAGGCTAGTTTGGCCATAGCTTTGTAGCATCGAGCGTGGCAGAATTGTCGGACAGTCCGATTATCCAACGATCCTGGTCCGATGACAATGGGGGGCCGGAACAAATGGCCAATTCCGCATATCGAGAGTTCACCTTCGGCCTCGGCGAGGAGATCGACGCCGTGCGTGATCAGGTGCGCCGCTTCGCCGAGGAGCGCATCGCGCCGCGTGCTCAGGAAATAGACCGCAGCAATGAATTTCCCCGCGATATCTGGCGCGAAGCCGGGGAGCTCGGCCTCCTCGGGCTCACGGTCAGCCCCGAAGATGGCGGCGCCGGCCTGGGGTATCTTGCGCACACCGTTGCGATGGAAGAGATCTCGCGGGCGTCGGGCGCCGTGGGCTTGAGCTACGGCGCACATTCCAATCTGTGCGTGAACCAGCTGGCCCTCAACGGCTCGGAATCGCAGAAGCAGCGCTACCTGCCCAAACTCATCAGCGGCGAGCATGTCGGCGCACTCGCCATGTCCGAGCCCGGTGCCGGTTCCGACGT
>Ga0210392_10000519_pt1 | contig 23284 bp, 16 predicted proteins | sample IncBWC30OmetaG_FD_161057 | JGI IMG/M metagenome (GOLD analysis project Ga0210392, IMG submission 161057) | Forest soil microbial communities from Barre Woods Harvard Forest LTER site, Petersham, Massachusetts, United States - Inc-BW-C-30-O ...
AAGCTGATTGGTCCACGCACTCGATTCCCGGATAGGAACGGTGGGGTCAAGATCGCGGATTACTTTGCGGACGGTAGCTGCCATCTCGTTCGTGGCGGGGTCGGAGAAACCTGGCTGGGTCCGAACGATGAGCGATGTCTTCGTATCTGGTCTTTGCGAGATCGGGAAGAACACTGCGGCTTTTTGATCTTCACTGAGGGTGAAGTATTTTCCATCCCCTACGATACCCACGATCTGGATGGATTGACCGGAGGAGTTCTTGAAATATCGGCCGACGGCCTGGTCGGAGTGCCCGTCGTTGAAGTGAAAGAGGCGGCGGGCGAACTCCTGATTCACAACAACAACGGGCGGCGTCTTCGCAGTGTCGTTGAAACTTACGTCCCGCCCGGCGAGTAGAGGTGTTTCAGCGGCAGTAAAGTATCCAGGCGACACCTTGAAGGAGTAGGCGCCGAATGCCCTGTTTGAAGGCCTGAAATCGGTGGTCTGTTGAGAGAAGATGTCGGGAGTCGACGTATCCTGGGAGAGCGGCGTCGCGTCCGCGTAGGCTGCTGCTTGCACTCCCGGAAGCTGCGCGACTTTTTCCTGCAGCTGGCGCTGGAACTGATCGGCGGCGACGTTCGAATAGCCGGCCTGGCTGAGCTCGAATTTCGTCAGCACTGCCTGCTTCGGATTGATACCCATGTCCATGGTCAGTGCTTTGGTCAGGCCACGCAGCGAAACAAAGGCAGCTGTGACGGTAACGCAGCAGAGCGCGATCTGTGCCGCCAGCAGAAGATCACGAAGCGCCCATCGGCGCGCTGAACCGAAGCTGGGGGAGGATTGGTTTCCTCCGTTCTTAATCGCGTCATTTGGATCGGTCTTGAAGATCTGCCGCAGTGGCATCACCCCGAACAGTGCACCGGCGAACACTGAGATCAGCAACGCGATCAGGATCAATGATGGCTGCGGCTGTATATGGAACCTGAAAGGGTATTCGGTGGGCGGGTGCCAGTTAGCGAGGCCGGTGAGGGCGACCCACGCCAAACCGCAGGCGCACGCTCCCCCGAGAATCGAAATCACAAAGGCCTCGACAAAGATCTGCCGGACAACTCTCCAGCGGCTCGACCCGATGGCCATGCGGATGGCGATCTCGCGGGCGCGGTCTGCTGTGCGCGCTGCGAACAGGCTGCCGAGGTTGGCGCATGCGGCAAGCAGCACGATACCAGCCAGCCCCAACACCCCTGCCAGAAAACCGCGTGCCGGCCCGCCGAAGAAGTCGCCCATCAGGCCAGGACGGGTCAACTTGAATCCCAGCTTCTCTTCTTCCTTCGGATACTGGCGCCGGACGCGGGCAGTAATCGTGTTCAGTTCAGCCTGCACCTGGGGCATGGTAACCCCGTCCTTGATGCGCACGACGGACCAGACTTGAGCATTGGTGCGTGACTCAAGCCAGTCGCCCCCTCCCAGCGATGCTTCATTCGCCAGTGGAACGAAGAGGTCAGGCTGCAAAAATTTTTCAGTCCCGTTGAAACCTTCCGGCGTGACGCCGACGATCGTGTATGGATGCTTGTTGATACGGACTATCTTTCCCACGATGTTGGGGTCCGCGCCGAAATCACCCTTCCAGGCGGGCCAGGAGAGCACGGCAGCCTCTGAGGCTCCGGGATGGTCGTCATCGGCGCGTTGCAGCAGCCGCCCGAGGAAGGGCTTGATGCCGACGACTTGGAAGTATTGCCCGCTCACTTCTAGTCCCCAGACAGGCCGGGTGACGCCGTTGGCCTCCAGGCCAAAATTGTCGATGCCCCAGGCGGCGACCGCAGAAAACACCGTGTTTCCATCGCGGACATCGCGCACCTCCGGGTAAGAAAAGATCGGGTAGGTCTGATCAGTGCGCGCCAGCGTCATCACGTCATCGGCGTGCGGCACATCGAGGGTTCGCAGGACCAAAGCCTCGAGTACACCGAATACGATGACATTCGCGGCAATCCCGAGCGCCAGGGTGAGGACCGCAGTGATTACAAAACCTGGAGAACGACGCAGCTGGCGAAGGGCAAACCCCAGATCCCGCAGCAGACTATCCAGCCACAGAAAACGACCCTTCACATAGAACTGCTCCTGCGCGCGGCGCACATTGCCGAACTCACGACGCGCCTTCCACCGGGCCTCGTCCTCGCTCAAGCCTTCGCGCTTCAGATCCTCTGCTTCGAATTCGAGATGCGCCTTGATCTCATCGGCAAAATCCTCTGCACTTCGCTTGCGCCAGAACATAGCTATACCTCCTCGTTACGTGGCCCTCCGCTGGAATCCAGAATCAAACCCATCGCCCGCGTCAACCGCTGCCACTCGCTCGTCTTGGCGACAAGCTGTTCGCGGCCCTTCGACGTGAGCGTGTAGAACCTGGCCTTGCGGTTGTTCTCGCTCACACCCCACTTCGCGCCGATCCATTTTTTGTCTTCTAAACGCTGCAGCGCCAGATAGAGCGATCCATGGTCGACAAGAAATGCTTCTTCCGACTGGCGTTGAATCAATCGCGCGACACCCTGTCCATGGCAGGGTCCGAGGACAAGGGTTTTGAGGATCAGCAGATCCAGCGTGCCCTGCAATAAGGCGATGCGGTCTTCGTTACTCGCTTGGGTAGTCATCCGACCCCAGATATAGAACCTATTTGGGTCGGATGTCAACGCGAAAAGAGTCGGGCTGCGGTGTAAAATCGTCCGACGCTCGTTGTGTTTACGATCAAATGCGAAACTTTTGCGTGGCCGATACATCAAAAGGGTTATTGTGCGTTGTCGCTTCAGGTGGCACGCTCATCTGGATCGGGAGAACTCGCATTGAAGGATCGTCGGAACTGGAAGTTCACCGCTCTCGTTTTTGCTTACGCGGCACTGGTTTTTGTGGGAGCGGGCATCGCGCGCGGCCAGGAGATGTCGATTCGCCCGGTACGTCCTACCGTTACCGATCCCACAATCCGGAACGTGGTCATCATTGGGTTCGTCGGCGGCTTTGTCAGCCGGAATGACACCAAGCACCCGGAGGTGCAGTTCGCCGCGTATCTTCGCGACCGCTACCCCACAATCCATGCAGAAGTGTATGGGAACCATCATGGGCGCGCGGCCCTTAAGCAGGTTATCGGCGTCCTGGATACCGACCGGGACGGTGTCCTCTCGTCCAGTGAGAAAAAACGAGCTACGGTCATCCTCTACGGGCACAGTTGGGGTGCTACAGAGACAGTCGCCTTCGCCCGTGAGCTGGACAAGCTTGGCGTTCCTGTGGCGCTCACCGTCCAGATAGACACAATCGCAAAACCGGGTCATAAGGTCTCGGCTATCTCCCCCAACGTAGCAAGTGCGATCAATTTTTATCAGACGAAAGGTCCGCTTCATGGACAGCGGGAGATTGTCGCGTTTGATCCGGCACGGACGCAGATCATCGGAAACATTCGGATGACGTACGAAAACCGTCCAATTGACTGCGACAACTATAGTTGGTACTCTCGGACCCTCAACAAACCTCATCACGAAATCGAGAATGACTTTCGCGTATGGGACGAGATTGCGTCACTCATCGAATCGGATCTACCAGGCGCGCCATCGATAGTTCCGGCGCCGTCTCCCTCAGGGTCGCCCTTCTTCAAATACCTGAGACGTGGCTTCCAGGCACATGGAACTGAAACTGCTCTGCTTGAAGCTCCGGGTGACGGGAACGATAACTGAAGGCCTTCCCGGGATGAGCCGCTAGCTTGCGTGCGACTCGGCTGGCCCTTCCGACATGTCAACGCTGCAGCGCCCGGGAACACCCGGTGGCCGTTCTATTGTCGTGATGAGGGTGCGTCAAGCGGTGTCGACTCCTCGACAGTGAGGGGCGGGACTTGAGAGATTTCTGATCCTATCTTATTGATTCCAAACAATCTTCCTTTGGCATGCAGTGTGCACACCAGATAGCGAGCGAATCGTGTCAGGCCACCGCGAGATGAGTCACTGGGAGTGACGGTCCTTTGAATCATCGATCTCGACGCAGAGCCTGAAACCCAAAGGATTGTTATGTGGATTGTCAGACTTGCACTCAACCGACCGTACACATTTGTTGTGCTCTCTCTGCTGTTGTTCCTGATTGGGCCGGTGATGTTGCTGCGCACGCCGGTCGACATCTTCCCCGAGATCAACGTACCCGTCGTCAGCATCATCTGGACCTTTACCGGGCTGGTTCCGAAGGAGATGGAGACACGCATTACGTCGATCTATGAGCGTGCCCTCACTACGACTGTCGACAATATCGAACACATCGAATCGCAGTCTTTGAATGGCGTATCGGTCATCAAGGTTTACCTTCAACCGCAGGCGAATGTCGAGGGAGCTATCGCGGAGATCAACGCCGAGGCGGCTGCGACGATGAAACAGCTTCCGTCTGGAATTACGCCGCCGCTGGTGATTCGCTACAGCGCCTCTACGGTTCCGATTCTGCAACTGGGATTGAGCGGCAAGGGGCTCTCTGAACAACAACTCAACGACTTCGCCTCGAATTTTATTCGGCCACAGCTGGCGACGGTGCCAGGCGCGGCGGTTCCTCTTCCGTATGGCGGTAAAGTGCGCCAGATCATGGTGGATATCGACTCGTCCCATCTGAAGTCGGAGGGCCTGTCTCCGCTCGACGTGGTGAATGCAGTCAATGCGCAGAACGTCATACTTCCTTCGGGCACGGCCAAGATCGACAAGCTGGAGTACAACGTTGGGTTGAACGGAACTCCGGTTACGGTGCAGGAGTTGAACGACCTCCCGATCAAGACTGTGAATGGCGGCGCCATCTTCATGCATGATGTCGCTCATGTGCGAGACGGCTTCGCTGTTCAACAGAACATTGTGCGTCAGGATGGACAGCGCGGCGTTCTCTTAACGATTGAAAAGGCCGGTAACGCATCGACGCTAGCTATTGTCGCCGGTATACGTGCGGCGCTGCCGGCGATCGCAGCCACCCTGCCTCCCGAGTTGGTGATGCGTCCGCTTGCCGATCAGTCGATCTTTGTGAAGGCGTCGCTGAATGGAGTGGTGCGAGAAGGCATCATCGCAGCTTCGCTCACCTCGATCATGATCCTGGTGTTCCTCGGGAGTTGGAGGAGCACGCTGATCATTTGCATCTCCATTCCACTTTCGATTCTCACCTCCCTTCTCCTGCTCAGCGCGCTGGGCGAAACGATCAACATTATGACACTGGGCGGCTTGGCGCTTGCTGTCGGGGTTCTGGTGGACGACGCGACAGTCGAGATCGAGAACATGCAACGCAATGTCGCCCTTGGTAAGGACCTACGACAGGCCATCCTTGATGGCGCCCAGGAGATCGCCATGCCGGCGTTCGTCTCCACGGTCTGCATCAGCATCGTATTTGTTCCGATGTTTTTTCTCTCCGGGGTAGCACGCTATCTGTTCGTGCCGCTCGCTGAGGCGGTCGTCTTTGCGCTCTTCGCGTCCTACTTCTTTTCGCGCACGATCATTCCGACTCTGGTGATGTTTCTTCTGCCGAAGGAGCTGGAGGCGCATCGGCATCCGGTGGCAGGACGCCCGATGGGCCGCTTTGCGCGGATTCACCATCGCTTCGAGCTTGCTTTTGAGTCACTGCAGAAGAAGTACACGAATCTGCTCGCTCAATGCCTTGAGCACCGCAGGGTGTTTTTAAGTGCGTTTCTGATCTTCTGTCTGTCGAGCCTCGTTCTGATACCGTGGCTTGGGCAGGACTTCTTTCCCGCAGTGGATGCCGGGCAGTTCCTGCTTCACATGCGGGCGAAGACCGGGACACGGATTGAGGAGACTGCTCGTCTCGTCGATGAGGTCGATCGCTACATTAAGACGCAGATTCCTGCGAATGAGCTCGGCGGAATCCTCGACAATATCGGATTGCCTACCAGCGGCATCAACCTCTCGTACAGCAACAGCGGGACGATCGGCAATGCTGATGCGGATATTCTCGCGTCTTTGCAAACAAATCATCATCCGACTGCCGGCTACGTCGCGCGTCTTCGTGAGGAGCTGCCAAAGCGCTTTCCCGGGACATCGTTCTACTTCGAACCGGCCGACATCGTTGCGCAGACGCTTAACTTCGGAGTGCCAGCTCCTCTCGATATTCAGATTGTGGGAGCGGACGTAAACGGCAACTATGCGGTTGCATCGCAGATTGCCGAGAAGATGCGTGCTGTGCCAGGTGCAGTCGATGTTCATATTCAGCAGCTACTCGATCAGCCGCGGCTTCAATTTGATGTAGACCGTGTGCGGGTCCAGCAGGTTGGACTCACTGAGCGTGACGTCGCCAATAATGTGCTCATCTCTCTGAGCTCGAGCTTTCAGACGACACCGAACTTCTGGCTCAACACGAAGAATGGCGTCTCCTACAACATTGCAGTGCAGACTCCGCAGTATCAGATCCACTCGCTGGACACGCTGAAGAACATACCCGTCAACTCTCCGACGGCACCTTCTCCTCAGTTGTTTGAAAACCTCGCATCGATGTCGCGGCTGAACGAACCTGCCGTCGTCAGCCACTATAACGTCCGGCCCGTCATCGACATCTATGCGAGCGTCCAGGGTCGCGACCTCGGCGGAGTGGCGAAAGATGTGCAGCGAATTACCGCCGATGCCACGAAGCACCTGCCGCGAGGGAGCACACTCGTCACTCGCGGCCAGGTCGCGACGATGCACTCCTCCTTCGTTGGACTGTTCGCCGGATTGGCATTTGCGATCGCGCTGGTTTATCTGCTGCTGGTGGTCAACTTCCAGTCATGGACTGAAGCGTTCATCATCATCACCGCACTGCCCGGGGCCCTGGCGGGTATCTGCTGGATACTCTTCCTCACAGGAACAACTCTCAACGTGCCGGCGCTGATGGGAACGATCATGAGCATCGGCGTAGCGACATCGAACAGCGTGCTGGTGATCACGTTTGCGAATGAACATTTCGCAGAGAGCAAAGACTCCTTCAAGGCAGCGCTCGAGGCCGGAGCCACGCGCCTGCGGCCGGTCATGATGACAGCCATGGCGATGGTCATCGGAATGATCCCAATGGCTCTTGGGATGGGGGATGGCGGAGAGCAGAACGCACCTCTGGGCCGGGCCGTGATTGGCGGACTCCTCTTCGCGACCGTTGCAACACTCTTTTTTGTTCCCATCGTTTTTGCCGTAGTTCGGCGAAACACCAAATTACCCACCTCCTCTTCCGAGGTGGCCCATGAAGCCTGAGGCGCCTATGACAGACCAATCTCAATCGTTGCAGCAGGGTAATCCGAAACCTACCGGCAGGGGCATCCAATGGTTTCTTTTGATTCCAGTGGCACTCTGCATCTTCGGATCGATCACGTTCTACCTGCGCGCCCAGAGCGAGAAGAAACTGGCGACGAATACGCAAGCGCTGGAAGCTGAGCCTGTAAGCGTAATGCATGCGCAGCTGAGTGCCCCGGATACGGACCTTGCCTTGCCTGCGACGCTGCAGGCCTATTCGGATTCGCCTATCTTTGCTCGCACCAACGGATATGTCAGCCACTGGTATGCGGACATTGGCACGCATGTGCGTGGGGGACAATTGCTTGCCTTGATTGATTCTCCTGAAGTCGATCAGGAATTGAACCAGGCACAAGCCGCTCTCGGCCAGGCACGTGCCAACCTGACGCTTGCCGACATTACGGCCAAGCGCTATCGGTCGCTCATTAACACAAATGCCGTCGCGCAACAGGACGTGGATTCGAATAACCAGAACTTCGATGCGCAGACGGCAAATGTTCAAGCGATGAGCGCCAATGTAAGCCGGCTGCAGCAGATGCAGGGATTCGAAAAAGTAGTGGCCCCGTTCGACGGCATCATCACCCAACGTCTTACCGACATCGGCGACCTGATCAATGCGGGTAACAGTGGTACCGGCCAACAACTGTTCCGCATGTCGAAGATCGATGTTGTCCGCGTGTTCGTTACAGTTCCGGAAGCCTACAGCGAACAGATCGTTGATGGCGTGAAGGCAACGCTCGATCTGACCGAGCTTCCTAATCAGCATTTCGATGGAAAGGTGACGCGCAGCAATCACTCGATTGATTTGAATTCACACACGCTGTTGGTGGAGATCGATGTTCCAAACCCCACCGGCAAGCTTATGCCTGGCGCCTATGCCAACGTGCATCTTCATCTTAGTGTGCCGGTTCGGCCACTGATCGTCCCATCCGGATCGGTTCTTTACCAGGCTGCGGGACCGCAGTTGGCCATCGTCAACCAAAACAACCAGGTTGAACTCCGCAAGGTCGGTCTCGGGCGGGACTTCGGCAATACGATCGAGATCACCAGCGGAGTCAGTGAGAGCGAATCGATCATTGCCAATCCTCCCGACTATCTGGTGGACGGGATGAAAGTCTCTGTTCAGCCAGCCTCCGGCGCAGCAGCGCCCGCCGCAAAGAAGAGCTGAGGGAAAATCTATGCTGAAATGTGGATTCGGACAGGTTCGTTATCGGCACGCTGCATCCTTAGCGACACTGAGCGCGCTCGCTGTGGTTGCGTCCGGATGCATGGTCGGCCCCAACTACCATAAACCTTCCGCGCCAGTTCCCCCCGCGTTCACGGAACCGGGTCCTTCAACGCCTGCGCCGACTGATCCGAACGCAATCTCCTACGTGGATTGGTGGAAGGTCTTCCATGACCCCAAGCTCGACGACCTGGAAACACAAGCCAACGCCGCAAATAAGGACATCAAGATCGCAATCGCGCATGTAGACCAGGCCTCGGCCGCAACCAGCATTGCCCATTCGTTTCTTCTTCCCACGGTGAGCGCCGCACCCAACGTTTCTCGCAATCGGGAGGCGCAAAACCGGCCGAACAACGGAAATACGAATGGACATGCGGCGACCTATACCGATATCCAGTTGCCGCTTGTGGCCAGTTACGAGCTCGATGCATGGGGCCGGATACGACGCTCTGTTGAATCGGCGAGGGCAACCCAGCAGGCAACGGAGGCCGATCTTAGCTTTGTACGTCTGTCCATCGAAGCGACCGTCGCGATCGATTACTACAACCTCCGCGAGACGGACCAGGAACTGAAGATTCTGGACAATACGCTTTCTGATCTAAATCAGGGCCTTGCCTTGACCACCAGTCTCTTTCACCAGGGCCTGAGCGGTGAGCTCGCGGTGAAACAGGCGCAGACGTTGCTTGATCAGACGACTACGCAGAAACAGGCGCTTCAGATTCAGCGGGCACAACTCCAACATGCAATTGCGGTGTTACTGGGTCGTACGGTTGAAGGCTTTTCTCTGCCTGACCAGCCTACGAACCCGGCGCCACCGGAGATTCCTATTGGTCTGCCATCGGATTTATTGGAGAGGAGACCAGATATTGCTGAAGCTGACCGAAATGTCGCCGCTACCACTGCACAAATCGGCGTTGCTAAGGCGGCATACTTCCCGCAGATATCTCTTACCGGTCTCGCAGGATATGAGAGCACCAATGCCGTTAGCCTACTCAATTGGCAGAACACGATTGCATCGCTTGGAGCTTCCGCGGTGGCGCCAATTTTCACTGGAGGCAGGTTGAAGGCAGGGGTCGCCCAGGCTCAGGCAGGTTATCGACAGTCTCTCGCACAGTATGAGAAGGCCGTCCTAGTCGCGTATCAGGAGGTTGAAGATCAAGTGGTTGCATTGCACTACCTCGAGGGTGAATCGCAATCGCAAGATAGCGCAGTACGGGATGCCAGAGCAGCGGAAGAGATCGCTATACAGCGCTATAAAGCCGGTCTTGTCGGCTATCTGGACGTTATCTTTGCGCAGGAAACCGTTCTTGCCAATGAGCGGACCGCGGCACAGATCAGCAGCCAACGCCTTGTAGCGTCGGTAGTGCTGATAAAGGCTCTTGGCGGCGGTTGGACAGGAGTCAATACCCCCTGAACGCTCATCCAAGGAGAGAGAACGGATCGGAACATGCTTACAAGTTTTGAGAGAGCCGTACGGACCTTCCCAAGATGGAGCATGCATCTTGGCCTGCTCCTCGGCTTGCAACTTCATGCACAGAGCCCTATCCCCGGCAGCAATGTTAGCCCGCCATTTCTTTTGGCGGACCCTCCAGAGACTCGCTCGCCTTTCGTATTACGGGCAGTCAACGATCCGAAGACCGGGGAAGCTGCGTTCTCCTTTGCGGGCCAGGAGGATCCGCCAGTGATTCGAGCAAGGCCCGGGGAAGATATTCGCCTGACATACATCAATGAGATGTCAACGCACTCACGAGAAAAATGCGTCGACGGACCTTGCATGAATATGACGAATCTGCACTTTCACGGCCTGCACGTGTCGCCCAACGCTCCTCAAGACGACGTGATTACGATGATGGCGATGCCGGGGCAATCGCTTGGCTACGTTGTGAATATTCCGCTGGATCAACCGCCTGGTTTGTACTGGTATCACACACACCCTCATGGAGAGAGCTATCGGCAGTCGTTGGATGGCATGTCGGGAGCGATTGTGATCGACGGTATGGAGCGCTATGTTCCCGAGATTAAACAGATGCGGGAACGAATTCTGGTACTTCGCGACAAAGCGTTTGAAGAGAACGACTCGACGGCCGCTGCCTTAAGGCGCAGAGTAGAAATCCCTGCGACAGGGTGCGGTTCAACGGAGGCACCGGAGCGCATCTTCACGGTCAACGGGGCTGTTCGACCGCAGATTGCCATCGGGCCCGGAGAGCGGCAGTTCTGGCGCATCGTCAATGCTTCCCCCGACCTATACGCAGACCTGCAGGTGGATACCGAACAGCTTGAGATCATTGCGCTGGACGGAATGCCCCTTGCCTTCCACGATCCTAGACACCGCACTGAGTTCGCGGACCACATCCTCGTTCCGCCTGCGGGCCGCGTGGAAGCGATCGTCACTGGGCCAAAGCCTGGAGCCCAGGCATCACTGCGCACACTTTGTTTTGACACGGGCCCCGATGGAGATCCAAATCCGGCGATGGTGCTTGCGGACATTGTGGATCTCGCGCAACCTACTCCGGGAACTGCCTCCGCTCCTCGCGGCGCTGGGCCGGCAATCTACAAACCTCTCTCTCCAAAACAGATTGCAAGGGTCGAGAGCAGCGCTTCAGACTTTGTCGTCACGTTCACCGAGGATAAGAAAGGCTTCTATATCAACGGCAAGAAATATGGTCCGATGGACGCTCCCATGACGAGCGTGACTATAGGCACATATCGCCATTGGAAAGTTGTGAACAACACGAAGGAGGTTCACCCGTTCCACATCCATCAGGTCCACTTCCTGGTGTATGCGGAGGATGGGAGACGCGTCGCGCACCCGGTGTGGCTGGATACGGTGAATGTCCCGGTCAATGGAAGTGTCGACCTGATGATGGACTTCACGGATCCCATCATTCGCGGTGTCTCGCTGTTTCATTGCCACTTACTGAACCACGAAGACAAAGGAATGATGGCCAAAATACTGTTCAAGTAGGTCTCTAGCTTGCTAGCAGCTGCGGCCCATATTGGCCTGAAGTTGCCGGACCCCGATCAACAGAAGTCCCGAAGAGAGCACTTGGCTTGCAGGAGATCCCAAGCTTCTGCATTCGCGAGATGAGAGTGGTCCGCGGAAGACCAAGCCGAGCGGCGGCGCCGTCCTGTCCGCCGACGACCCAATTGGTTTCTTTTAGAATCCCCAGGATGTGTGTGCGTTGAGCGTCGGAGAGTGTCTGGGTTGGCGCTGACGCGGTCTCCTGCATCAGCAGCTTTAGCTCATCGATTCGCGGAGACAAGACGTTTCCGCGCGTCATAATTACGGAGCGTTCAACGAAATTCTGCAACTCCCGTATATTGCCCGGCCAGTGGTAGCTTCTCAAAATCTCCATCACCTGGTCAGGAACCTCTTCGATGGACCTGCCCATCTGGCGCGAATATCGCTGGACAAAATGCCAGACTAAGGACGGAATATCATCTTTCCGCTCTCGCAGGGCCGGAAGCCTGATGGGAAAAACGCTCAGCCGGTAATAGAGATCTGCGCGGAAAGTTTTCTCTTCCACCATCTGTCCAAGATCTTGATTCGTGGCTGCGATGACTCGCACATCGGCATGCAAGGTGCGGCTGCTTCCCAACCGTTCGTATTGCTGCTCCTGCAGCACACGCAAAAGCTTCGGCTGAAGCTCCAGGGGCAGGTCTCCAATCTCATCAAGAAACAACGTGCCTCCATGCGCTGCCTGAAAACGCCCGATGGTCTGTGCGACAGCCCCGGTGAAAGCACCCCTTTCATGGCCGAAGAGTTCGCTTTCCAGTAAGGCGCCAGGTATTGCCGCGCAGTTAAGGCCGATGAACGGTCCATTCTTACGCGGACCAGAGTCGTGAATTGCACGGGCGATCACTTCTTTACCCGTGCCGGTTTCTCCTTGAACCAGAACAGCGCATTCCGCTGGGCTCACGACCTGCACATCGTCGAGGACCGCCTGGAATTTTTTGCTGGAGCCGATCAAACCTGAATTCACCATGAACTTTACCCTTCTTCCTGTAACGTTATAGGCCGTGGTCCTCCCGAAGCTTCGCTCAGAGTCATCCTTACGGCTCGGAGCAATTCCTCGGCATCAAATGGTTTACGAATAAAGAAAGCGGCGCCTTGTGCGAAGGCACATCGTTCGACCTCATCGTCATGATGAGCCGTGATGAAGATGACAGGCAGTTCGGGGCGCTCGAGTCGAACGCAGCGCTGTAACTCCAGCCCGTCCATTTCTGGCATTCGGACGTCTGTGATCAAACAGCTCGCCCCGGTAAGGAGATCCTCCCGCAGGAAGTCCTTTGCAAGCGGAAACACCCGAGCCGTGAACCCAGCGGATTCAATGAGGCTCGCCAGGGATTCACGAACCCTGGAGTCATCATCCACAACGGCTATGACGGGTTTTTTAATCCGATCCATCGGGAAGACATCCTCTCTACATTCCGATAGTAGCGGGAATGAGATGGGCTGCCTATTATGTCTTTATATAAACCCGGTGGCTTTACGAAATCCCTAATTTTCCTGCCATTTTGACCAGATCCGCCAAGGACGAGGCCTCCATTTTGCGCATGATCTGTCCACGATGAACCTGAATCGTGATCTCACTGTTGCCGAGTTCGGCCGCGGTCTGCTTGTTGAGCAGGCCTGCTACGACGAACGGCAAGACCTCCCGCTCGCGGGGTGTTAGAAGCGCGTAACGTCTCTGCAACTCAGCCAACTCTGCTCTTTTCAGCCGGGCTTCGCGATCCTGCGCGATTGCAGCGTCAATGGCCCGCAGAAGCTCCTGATCGTCAAAAGGCTTTAGCAGGAACTCAATGGCTCCCGCCTTCATGGCACGAACAGAGGATGGCACGTCTCCATGTCCCGTGACAAAAACAATTGCCGGTGCATCCCCTCCGGCAATCTCCTGCTGAAGGTCCAGACCACTCATGCCGGGCAGTTGCAAATCTAGTACTAGACATGCGGGAGAGTCCGGCTTTTTGAATTTCAGATAGTCTGCGGCAGAGGCGAAAACCTCAACGCGAAACCCGACGGATGTTAGAAGGCCGGTAAGCGCCTCGCGTACGCGATAATCATCATCCAGCACGTAAACGATTGCGTTGTCCTTACTCATTCGAGTTGACTCGTTCCAAGCGGTAGAGTGAAAAAGAATGTGGTGCCTGAACCTTGAGAGGGCGAAATGCCTAATTGGCCTCCGTGTGCTTCCACGATCGAACTACAGACCGACAGCCCCATCCCCATTCCCTTTTCCTTCGTAGTATAGAAAGCCTCGAAAACCTTAGTCGAATCGGCCACGCCGGTGCCATAGTCCCGAATTTCTACCAGGATGGTATCGGAACTCTGCATCTTGGATCGAACGATCAGTTTCTTCGGTCTATCCGTTACGGTTTCCATTGCCTCAACTCCGTTGAGGAGAAGATTGAAGATGACCTGTTGCAGTTGCACGCGATCCCCCAGTGCCGGCGGCAGCCTCTTTTCCAAATCAGTCTCAACAACGATTTGTTTTCTCACCGTCTCATTGTGAATCAGGCTAAGCACTTCTTCGATGACTTCATTGACGTTCAGAGGAATCCTTTCGAGAGCAGTCTTTTTGAAAAGTGCCCGCATATGCCGAACTACCTCGCCTGCCGCCTTTCCGTCGCGGATGATCCTCTCTGCGGCCACTTTCGCATTCGCCAAATCTGCCGGCTCTGCGGATAGCCACTGAATGCATGCACGACCGTTTGCGACAACTGCGCTGAGGGGTTGGCTGACTTCATGCGCGATGGAAGCGGCGAGTTCAGCTACAGTTGCAATCTGCGTCGCTCGGGAAAGTCGTCTCTGAGTGCTGCTCAGAGTTTCTTCGATTCGGCGACGGGATTCTTCAATCCGGTTCTTGGTCTCGACTAACTGGCTTGTCGCGAAGGCCGTTACAACAAAAACTCCGAATCGCAGGTAGTGCGATGAGGGGCTTGATAGAGAGAGTGGAGAAGGCAGGAAAAGGAAGTTGAAAGCGAGGGCGGAGAGTCCGACGGCTAAGAGTCCAGGTCCTGTGCCTCCAAACAGACTGCTCGCTATAATGGCGAGCGAGAAGCACGATGCTGGTGCGTCCAAAGGGCCGGCGAGCGCCACGGCAACGGCACAAGCAATCACTGCCAGTCCGTAATGTTTCAGGCGAGAGTGCTTGCCCATGACTAACTTGCTCCGGTACGCACGATAATTTTTCATCGTATCGGATTGGGCAGATGTAGACCAGAGCACAGTGAGCTTCTCAAACAACATTTGAACCAACCTGCTGCCCGCTCACTGGGAGAATGAGATTTGTGTCAACTAACGAAGAGTGGTGGATGTCGTCACCGCATGCGGTACCGTTCTCCATCGAGGTTATTTCCAGGTCACTTTCTCTTCAGAATTCCATCCACCGAATCGTCAAGAGACAGCGGATCCGCCTCCTCTTCTAATGCAATCGGAGAGCCAATCCTGATGACCTAAATGCAGATGTGGAACTACCGCGCGGCAACCTTCGGGTTTGCAGACATTTCTTTGACCCTGGCACCCATTGAAGTTTGACGCTTCAGCCATTTTCTGCCTTCCGTTCCGGCGCCATACGTGTCGACCCAGCATGGATAGGCGACGGCGCTTCGACAGAGACAACAGAGAACGCGATCAACCTCACAGTGGGATCTCGCCATGGAGCACGGGCGGCGGGGGCTCCGTGGTCGCATCGGCCTGGGAATCGCAAGGACACGAGCCGGTATCGAAGAGTCGACAAGTCGCGTGCGCTCTGTCGAAATATCGACACTAGTCTGAATCTGCTTGTGCGATTTAGATTCTTGTACCCACCGTATAGTCGCCGTTTCAATCACATGGCCAAAAACGGAGAGAGAGAACTCTTTGGCATGGCAAATGCTTTAGCTGTACCAAACGCAATGGTATACGCCTCCATGCGAAACATTTCGGCGAAGGATGATCTGATGGCTACCAGCGAAGCTTGTATTTACGAACCGTTATCGGGGTACCTCCCGGACCATGATGCCACTGCGGAATCACGGGAAGAACCGTTTATGGAATCGTTCGGGGTGGGGGACGAAACCCAGGAGGAATTCGATGTCTCCGGCGCAACGGATGAGCGTCTAATTACGACGGCCAAGTCAGGGGATCACCCCGCCTTTGTGGAGCTATGGACGCGGCACTCGAAGACAGCCTTCAACATGGCTTATCGGATCACAGGAAACCGGGACGATGCAGAAGATGTGGTTCAAGACGCGTGGATGAAGGCCTATACGCACTTGAACACGTTCGATGGCAGGGCAAAATTCTCAACCTGGCTCACGCGGATTGCCATCAATTCGGCACTGATGATCCTACGAAGGAAGCGCGCACGCCCTGAGACCTCTATGGAGTTCACCGACGGCGATAGCTGGCAACATTGGGAGATTGCAGACCAGACGAAGAATGTTGAAGAACTCTACGCAAGACGCGAAGCTGCACAGCGCCTGAGGCGGGCAATCTGCCGTCTACAGCCGGCCCTGAGAAGTGTGGTTGAGATTCATCAATCGAATGACAGCTCGGTGAAGGAAACGGCAGAACTCGCAGGCATCTCGGTTGCGGCAACCAAGTCTCGCTTATTGCGCGCGAGGAAGATTCTGCATAGAGCTTTGAGTTAAAGAACGAAAGCCGTCGTCGCTGGAGGTTGCCTGCCGGCATCCACAGACAAGCTAGTCTTCTCTGAAGGGGAACCGGCAGGCAAAGAGCGTTAGCCTGCCCGGCTTTCAGCCTCTGCGAGCCATCCGCGACGCAACGTCTCAGCCGGGACGCTGGATAGGTAAGGCTTGATGTCGAGGATGGGTGTTCCATCGAGCATGTCAACGCCTCGAACGTGGAGCAATCCGTTGTCACGGCGAAGCAGCTCGACGACGGTGAGGCCGATCGGGTTTGGACGGCGTGGCGATCGAGTGGCAAACACGCCGTGGGGCCGATTGTCGAACGGCGGGGTGCCGAGCAGATCGAAGCCGTGGGAGCGGTCGAAGGCCCAGATCACCATGAGATGCGAGAAGCCCTCAATGTCGGTGAGCCCAAGTTCGAATTCAGGTAAGACGCGAAGGATTCCTTCTGCGTCGTGCTTTGTGCGAAGGCCCTTTGGAATCGCGGCTGAATCTTTGTAGGGACTGTCCACAAATCCAATTGCCTGGGGCGTAAACATTTGACCCTGTGCCTCCACGTCCAATCTTAAACGCAACCCCCGTCGGGATGTCCGTCTGCGGCATCCGGGGCGCCGTTATTAGCTTCGTGCCCTGGCTTGACGTACCATCTCGACGAGCACCGCTCGCGTGTCCTGCGGGGTAGCGACCTCGTGGAGGAAGTTGATGCGGGCGCCCTTAACCCCATTCGCTGTCTTCAACCTGAGTGAAAAGCCCAGGCGATCGACCGCAGTCATTGTGGCCTCGGTCGCTTCGATCCCTGCGTGCAAGCCTGCCAGCAGGATCATGGCATCGATGTGATCAGCGTTCATGTGCGCGAGGATGCCAGGCGCGGCTTCGGCTAACGGGTCTGGGGTTGCGTGTTCGTAGGCCTGGGCCTCAACCCATCCCATCACGCCAAAGCCTCCGACGTAGTAGAGATCGATGGGCTGCAGCCGGAAGAAGCTGAAATCGGGAAAGTCTACCCAGTAGCGGCTATTCTCGTGGCGGGCGAGGTATCTCTCGCGAGCGCCAGCTACATCGTTCTCAGGGACGGGTTCGGCATTGCCGATCAGGGTCGCTCGAGCGGCACCAAGAGCATCCCCGTCGGCTGCTGCCTGGCCAACGAAGAGGCTGCATCGAGGGTCGGCCTTCAGGTTCTGGGTGTGCATGGCCATATTGCTGATGAGAAAGATGGGCTGCCCCAAGGCGTCGAGAGCGTAGGGCATCAGCGAACCGAAGGGATAACCCGCATGCTTGCGAGAAATGGTCGAAAGCGTGGCAACCGAGGTGAGTGACATCAGGGTACGGACGCGCTCGGCGTGGGTTGGCTCGGGCAGTTGCGGCAGAGCCGGTCCGGTGTAAGCGTGCTGACGGGGTGCAGTAGTTTCGCTGGACGACATAGACTTCCTCGTGATTCTCCTACCTCCTATGGTAGCGGTTGCATCGGCCCAATATGGACTTCGTCATGTACAGCCAAGGGGGTATTCGAGCCCGAGCGGGTTCGGGCGTCGATTCCTCCGCATGAAGTGCTTACATCCGTTTCCGAATGTCGACACGAAGCGTTGTAGGGAGATACCGCTGAAAACGTGCAGCATGAAGAGCCAGTCGCGCAAGGCAACATGTGGACAGCCGCCAAATCTCCGCGGGATTGTTTAGATCTGCGAGCAACTCAGCGGACTGAGATAGAGGTTCGAGATGTTGCTCACAATCTCCGCGTCCGTATTCCCCGGCCGGTGAGACAACTCCTTCCACGCGGGATCTGCCGAAAATGCTTTCCACTTTTCAGTCAGCTCCGCCGTATCCGCGAAGGTCAGCATGTAGGTCAGGCTGGGCATCCGGGTGCCGATCAATGTATCGCCAAAGAACACAGGCGTCAGGCCCGCCCGGGTAAAGATCCCGATCTCCGCTTCGTTGAACATCTGTACCTTGCGGGCGTGCGCGACCTGGCTCGGGCTCTCGTAGGTGCGAAGCTGAAAGATCCGCTTCTCCTTCTTCGGGGCCACCACCTTCGGCCAGCCGGCAAACGCCGACAACAAGGATCTCTCGGTTCTTACGAAGGCCGGCGCGGAAGCCGGCGCGTCCCGGAATCCCGACGCAGCCTTCACATATTCCGTGTCCTTCCCCAGGCGTGCGTCGAGCGCAACCAGAGCCTCGGCCGAGGTCGCCGGAATGAGCACAAAGTAGGTTGGAGTCTCCGGGCCGATATCCAGTTTGAACGCACCCACGGGCGCCATCTCCAGCCGGTTGAGCGCGGGAATCAGCGCCCTTTCGAAATAGCCCTGCGCCAATGCGAGTTGGGGGCCTGTTCGCAGCGTATAGGTCCGCAACTGGTAGAACTCCTGTCGCGTCTCCGGCGGTGCTTTTACCTCAGGCTCCGCACCGAATGCCGTCCCCGAAGCCATTCCCGCCGTCACCAACGCCGACTTGACGAACTCTCGCCTCTCCAATGCTCCCTCCATGTCGTTTACTCGTCATCAGCTTACGCTAATTCTCATGTTGACCTGGAGAGTCGGGCTCAGGAAAGTGCCTTCGCGAAAATCTGTGAGGAATCCGGAGTATTCAGATCCTAAGGGTGACGAGGTCGATCAACATTCCCTTGCGTCAATCTTCCGTATTCCGTCGGCACGGCCTTTTGGCCTAAATAGGCCTCCGATTCGGGGGAACGGTGGTTGACCTTAGGGCTGGAGTTCCGTAGACTTAGATATTGCAGGGAGTGCGGCCGGACGGACTGGAGTATAGGTCGGGCTGAGCTTTGGCTACGTTGGCCTGCATCCCATTTTCCCCTACAAATGTATGGGTTGAGAGAAGAGAGTTTATGGCAAATCATGTTTCGTCGTTGAAGCGCGCACGTCAGACGGTTGGAAAGACGGCGGTAAACCGCTCGAACAAGAGCAAGCTGCGTGGAACCCTGCGCCAGTTGCGTGAGGCGATCGCGCAAAATGATCATGCCGCGGCGACGACTCAGTACCGCGAGACCGCGTCGATTCTGGACAAGAGCGTGCAGAAGGGTGTCTTGCATAAGAACACCGCGAACCGCTACAAGAGCCGGTTGAACGCGCGTGTGAAGGCTGTGGCGGCGAAAAAGGCTGCTTAGTTTCTGCAGTTCGGGCGATACTAATTTTCAGGAATTTGACTTTGAGAGAAGGGCTGTCCACGGGAGACTGTGGCCGGCCCGTTTCTATTGGGGTGTATCTTTCGGGCTAGTCGGCGGGCTGGCAGGGCGTTTTTCGTCGGGCAGGCTGTAGAGGGTAGGTGGGGTACGGCGCTGCTGGTCGGGCGGGGCATCACCGGATTGAGTGGCGGAAACTGGAGGGGTAGCGGGCGGCGGGGTGGCGTTCGAGTTGGGGCTTGCTGTCTGGTTCGGAGAGGCGGTTTGACTGGGGTCCGGTGGCGGGGTCGAGGGAGCGGCGGCGGTGGCCGGTTGGGGACCGGGCTGGGTGACGAAGTCGCTGTCTGAGGAGGCGGGCTGGCCGGTCAGGTTGACCGGGAGGTCGTTCTCCGGGGGTGCTATGGAACGAGCCAGCTTGAGATCGGATTCGTCTTTGGTGGTCAGCGGGGGAAGGTTGTAAATCTCGATGGCATCGGCATGGACGACAGCGAGGGCCAGGCCGTTGGGGGATAAGGCGAAGTTCTGACCGGCGCGTTGGACCGGAGAGCAGTCAGCGCGGAGAAGTTGCTTGCCGGTACCGGTCTGGTAGACGACGACGGTCTGGGCAGTGACCTCATCGAGGCTGACGGGCTGGTCGGCGACGGCCGAACCGTGCAGCATGATGCGGCTGAGGGCGAAGCGGCCGCCGGCAGGAGCATAAGCGATGGAGGGTGCGATGAAGTCACCGAAGAGTCCCTGCTCCCACATCTCTTCGCCACGCATATTAAAGCCGCCAAGCTGCTGCCTGGTCTGGCCGTTTCGGCAACCGAAGGCGATGAACTCGCTGTGGCTGACGAAGAGCGGGGTTGGACGACAGGAAGAGTCGAAGGGGGAGAGCTCATCTTTCTTGCCGGCGTAGGAGTGGAAGTCGAAGGCCCAGTGCTGATGCCCCTGGTCGACAACAGCGAGATAGCCTGCGGTCGTGGCGGGAACGTCGCCGGCTCTGGGGGTTTGGATGGCGCCTGCGGGGAGGGCCTGGACCGGGCCACCGTCGTCGCCTGAATGAATACGGTAGAAGTTGATCTGTACGGGGTCTCGTTCTGTCAGCTGAGGCGGGGCTGGGGTGGGACCAAAGATTGGGGTCTTGGGCTTGGGGGTGGGCGGGTTGCGCTTGACGGTTTCGATGATGAGAAGGTCTGCATCGGGAGAGAGGATGAGAGCTGCGAGGCGACGCTGGGCTGAGACGAGGAAGGGTTGTTGGGCGAAGGGCTCGCGGGTGCCTAAGTTGGCGAGTGGGGCGAAGGTGGTGAGGGTATCGCGGACGCGGAGGAGGAAGTGGCCGTGGCCGAGGTTCCAGAGGTATTGGGCGTGGTCGTGCAGGTGCCAGGTGGTGCGGGCGAGGGTGTGGCCGGTGGGAAGTTCGACGAGAAATGCTTCGACGACGCGGTCCTGATCGTCTTCAGGTTCGTCAGGCAGGCGCGGTATGAGGCGGTGAACGACGAAGGTGAGGAGAAGATGCTTGTCATCAATGTAGTGCAGCGTGAGCATAGAGCTGCCATTGAGCAGGAACTGGGAGGAGAGAGGCTGGAAACCGTAGTTTTCGAGCGGGATGCGAAGCGGAGGTTCGGGCTTTGCGGCGAAGACGGGGACCGCAAGAAGAAGGCAGACCAGGCCGGAGCGGAGAAGGCGATGCAGTGTCGGAATGGGGGCATGGGGAACCGGCATGGCACGAGGCGCGTATCCCTACACTATCGACAGCGCGTAGGAGTAATGTTTCACAGACGCAGGAGCGGCGGCAACGTGTGCAAATGTGACCGCCGCTATGGTGTGCGGACTGGGCCGGTGATACAAAGGCTGGATACTGTGATTTCGGCAGGAAGCAGATTCCCCGTTCGGCTTCGCTCAGGGCAGGCTCTTCGGGAATAACAACAAGAAAAAGCGAAGGCCAAGCAAAAAGTGAGGGAGACGCAATGTTGAACGCATGGAAGTTAGCGATGTCAGACAAGTCAGGATACCGTACTGGAGTACTGCTGGCGGTTGCCCTGGTTGCAGGCGGGGCCTGGAGCGCGGGAGTTGCGCAGGAGGCGAAGACGGCGACGGACGGCGGGAAGCCGCACGAGGTCTATAAGCCAATTCCGGGGTTCGATACTACCTCGATCGATACGACGGTGGACCCGTGCAATGACTTTTACAAGTTTGCCTGCGGAAAGTTTGCGGCGAACCATCCTATTCCGGCGGACCAGTCTGGAGTGGATCAGTTTTACGCCCTCTACAACGTGAACACGCAGGCGCTGAATGGAATCCTGACCAAAGCCGCGGCGGGCGGTGCAGGACGGTCGCCTGATGAGCAGAAGATCGGCGACTACTTCAAGGCATGCATGGATACGGACGCGATCGATGCGAAGGGGCTGGCTCCGGTGGAGCCGCTGCTGAAGGAGATCGATGCGGTGACGAACAGGGACCAGTTGCCGGCATTGATTGGCAAGCTGCAGCGGATTGGCGTGAATGTGTTCTGGGGCTATGGCGAGCAGCAGGACTTCAAGGATGCCACCAAGCAGATTGCGGTGGTGATCCAAGGCGGGCTGGGGATGCCGGAGAAGGATTATTACCTGCGCACCGGAGCCAAGGACGAGACGCTGCGACAGCAGTATGTCGCGCACGTGGCGAAGATGCTGGAGCTGGCGGGAAGCTCTCCGGAGCAGGCGGCCAAGGACGCGAAGAATATTATGGCGTTCGAGACCGCGCTGGCTAAGGCTTCGATGGGTGTGGTTGATCTGAGAGAACCGGAAAAAACTTATCATATGCAGCCGATCGCGACGTTTGAGGCGACGATACCGGGAGTGGATTTCGGATCGTTTCAGGACGCGATCCACTCGCCACGGGTGAGCGAGTTGAACAATGCAACGCCGGAGTTCCTGCCTGCCATGATGAAGGCGGCGCATGCTGCGGACCTGGAGACTCTGAAGGCATATATGAAGTATGAGGTGCTGACGAAGTCGGCGGGCCGGCTGCCGAAGAAGTTTGACGCTGAGAACTTCGACTTCTACGGACGCAAGCTGAATGGACAGCCGGAGCAGGCGGCGCGCTGGAAGCGATGCTCGAACTCAGTGAACGGCGCGCTGGGCGAGGCGCTGGGCAAGGTATACGTGGAGCAGTATTTCCCGGCCACCAGCAAGGCGAAGATGGTGCAGATGGTGAGCGATATCGAAGCGGCGATGGGCCGCGATATCGACCAGCTGGACTGGATGTCTCCAACGACGAAGGCGCGGGCGAAAGAGAAGCTGCACCTGGTGGCTAACAAGATCGGGTATCCGGATAAATTCCGCGACTATTCGAAGCTGGAGATCAAGCCCGACGACGCGCTGGGAAACCAGGAACGGGCGGAGGCGTTTGAGAATGACCGGCAGCTTGCGAAGATTGGCCAGCCTGTAGACCACAACGAGTGGAGCATGAGTCCTCCGACGGTGAATGCTTACTACGACCCGAGCCTGAACGACATCAACTTCCCTGCCGGGATTCTGCAGCCTTCGTTCTATGATCCTTCGCAGGATGATGCGGTGAACTACGGGCACATCGGCGCAGTGATTGGACATGAGCTGACGCATGGGTTCGACGATGAGGGCAAGAAGTTCGACGGCAAGGGCAACCTTGACGACTGGTGGACTCCCGACGATACGAAGAAGTTCGAGTCGCGGACGGGCTGCATTGTGAATGAGTACGGCAACTTTGTTGCGGTTGACGACGTGAAGGTAAACGGCAAGCTGACGCTGGGCGAGAACACTGCCGATAATGGCGGCTTGTTGCTGGCTTATATGGCCTATCTGGACCGCGCGAAGAAAGAAGGCGTGGATCTCGCGGCGAAGAAGGATGGATACACGGCGCCTCAGCGGTTTTATATCGGGTTTGCGCAGAACTACTGCGAGAACTCAAGGCCGGAGCAGGTGAGGAACCAGGTGCTGACGGATCCGCATTCTCCGGACCACTTCCGCGCGAATGGCGCGATTGTGAATCAGCCGGGGTTTGCGGGGGCGTTCGGATGCAAGAAGGGTTCGCCCATGGTGCCGGTGAATAGCTGTCGGGTCT
>Ga0210392_10000520_pt1 | contig 23276 bp, 17 predicted proteins | sample IncBWC30OmetaG_FD_161057 | JGI IMG/M metagenome (GOLD analysis project Ga0210392, IMG submission 161057) | Forest soil microbial communities from Barre Woods Harvard Forest LTER site, Petersham, Massachusetts, United States - Inc-BW-C-30-O ...
TGTCGAAAGAAGGTATGAAATACACTGTCAGATTCGCGCATGCCTAGAAGGCATATGAGACAAGAATGAGTGAGCCTGTCCGCTACTTGCGTGCCTTAGCAGGAACGCAGCCGGAACCCCTTCACCCGCCGTATGTGTCTTCGCGGAAACGCGCCCCCAATAAACCGCTGGTTTATTTGCCACACACAATTTCGGAAGTCACGGGGCCGGTTTTTGCTCCAGGGGTAGCAAAGCCTGATGGCGTTGATCTTACGCGGCAACACTTAGGCGAGCCGCTTGGCGAACGCATCGTTGTGAGCGGGCGAGTGCTGGATGAAAGCAATCGTCCTGTGCCGCACACGCTGATCGAAATCTGGCAGGCGAATGCCGCGGGCCGGTATCTCCACACGGTGGATCAACACAACGCGCCTTTGGATCCAAATTTCACGGGCTGCGGGCAGGTTTTCACCGACGAGCAGGGCCACTACCGGTTGGTCACGATTCGGCCGGGGGCATATCCGTGGCGGAATCATTACAACGCTTGGCGCCCCGCGCACATTCATTTTTCGCTGTTTGGGCCGGCGTTTGCCACGCGGCTTGTTACGCAGATGTATTTTCCTGGCGATCCCTTGCTTCAGAGTGATCCGATTTTCAATTGCGTTTCGGATGAAAAGGCACGCGACCGGCTGATTTCGGTATTTGATTGGGAAAGCACGATTCCGGAGCAAGCCCTTGGGTATCGATTTGATATCGTATTGCGTGGACGCGAAGCCACGCCGATGGAGGCGTAAGTTGCGTTTGCCCGCGACGACTTCTCAAACCGTGGGGCCCTTCTTTTACCTGGGCTGCGCTGCGCTGTATCGCACTGAACTGGCGGGGCCTGGAGTGAGTGGAGAGCGTGTCAGCATTCAAGGGCGGCTGCTCGACGGCGATGGGCAGGGCGTTCCGGATGGGATCTTGGAAGTATGGCAAGCGGATGCCAGTGGCGAATATGCTCTGCGAACCGGTCTCGACAGCAGGGCGGGCGAAGATGCATTTTTTGGATTTGGGCGTATACCGACAGGCGCCGACGGAAATTTCCGTTTCTCAACGATCAAACCTGGCTCCGTCAGTGCTCCCGATGGGACCCGGCAAGCGCCACATATTCTGGTGTCTGTGTTTGCGAGGGGACTGCTCACTCGGCTCGTTACGCGCATCTATTTTTCTGAGGAGCCGCTGAACGAAAGCGACTTTGTGCTTCGAATGATAGATGCCGGGCGTCGCGGAACGTTGATGGCGAAATCAGTAAGCGGCCGCAAGGAACTACGAGAGTGGAATGTAATCCTGCAAGGCGCGGACGAAACTGTTTTTTTTGATTTGTAATTTTCCTCAGGAGCGCGATGCGAACGCAGGTCGGCATTGTGGGTGCAGGCCCAGCAGGACTGATCCTTTCTCACCTGCTTCAACAGCAGGGCATTGATTCCATCATCATCGAAAAATATAGTCGGCAACACGTGCAGGAACGCGTCCGCGCGGGCGTTTTAGAGCAGGGAACGGTCGAGATGCTGGCGGGTTTGGGACTGGCTGATCGTTTGCTGCGCGAGGGGCTGGTTCACGATGGCATTGAACTGAGCTTTCTTGGCCGGCGCCATCGCATCGATTTCAAGGAGCTCACCGGACGCGGCATCACGGTGTACGGTCAAAACGAAGTAGTGAAGGATCTGACGAACGCGCGATTGGCGAGCGGCGGCGAAATCGTTTTTGAGGGCGAACAGGTCAGCGTGACGGACTTCGATTCACGGACTCCACGGATTAACTATCAAAAAGCAGGCGAGCACGCAGAATTGATTTGCGATTTCATTGCCGGGTGCGACGGTTTTCATGGAATTTGCCGGCCCAGCATACCTGCGGGGGTCCTGAACTTTTACGAAAGAGAATATCCGTTCGGCTGGCTCGGGATTTTAGCAGAAGCTCCGCCCTCTTCGCACGAACTTATCTACTCGAATCACGAACGCGGGTTCGCGCTGCTAAGTATGCGCTCGCCCAAAATCAGCAGGTTGTATCTGCAATGCGAGCCGGAAGAGGATCTGGAGCAATGGCCGGACGAGCGAGTCTGGGAGGAACTCGACACGCGCCTAGCCGTGGAAGGATGGAAGCTGACGCGCGGAGCGGTTCTTCAAAAAGGCGTCACCGGAATGCGCAGCTTTGTGGTCGAACCGATGCAGTTTGGGCGGCTGTTCCTCGCGGGCGATGCGGCGCACATCGTTCCACCGACCGGAGCGAAGGGATTGAATCTGGCCGCGGCAGACGTGCGCGTACTGGCACACGCACTGACGGAGCACTATAAATCTGATAGCATGTCACTTCTGGCTCGCTATTCGCAGATCGCGCAGCGGCGCGTCTGGAAGGCCCAGCGCTTTTCGTGGTGGATGACTTCCATGCTCCACCGTTTCCACGGCGAAAACAGCTTCGACCACCGCCGGCAATTGGCGGAGTTGGATTACGTTACCAGTTCGCGGGCAGCATCGCAAAGCCTCGCGGAGAATTATGTCGGCCTGCCCTTTGATCCTTACTGAGAGTTGAGAAATGTTTAGCAGTTGCGTTTTCCTGCTGCAAGGGGCGGCGGAAAACGGCCTTTGCTCCAATAAAGAGAATCGAAATCGAAAAGGATGCCGAACATGCGTAGAGCTCTGGCACTGCTTCTAATTCTGGTTGTGTGTATTCCGGCGTTTGCGCAGGGGCAGGCACCCGCAGTGGCGAATGCGGACTGTTGGTGAAGCCAAACCAAGAGTGCCGCGCCCAGCGAAAGAGCTGAAGGGTTTCTCGCGTGTGGAGCTTGCGGCAGGCGAGACGAAGCACGTCACGCTGTTGCTCGATGCGCGAGCTTTCGCCTTCTACGATGTTGCTGGCAAGCGGACGCGGGGACCTTCGCGATCCTTGTTGGCGACTCTTCTGCCGAGATACCACTCTCCGCAACGGTGACACTGCCGAAAGCTATCAGCATCGGCACGCAGGAATAGCTCTGAACAGTCACGTCATCCCCGCAGGACTGCCGAAGCTTGACAAGGCATTGCGTTCGGCGGGGTGCGTTCAGAAGGAGTACAATTGCGGAATTCATTAAGAAGCTTCGAACTGGAGAGCGTCCTATGAAAGTTCGCCCTGTATGTCCGTTATTCCTTACGTTGGCGCTGGCCTCGGCTTGCCTCACGGTTGCCCAAGCCCAGAACCCAGATACCCAAACGCAGCAGAAATATGCCCCACTTGCTGGAGATGCTGTTCTGGGCGCCAAGGATGTTGGCACGAAGCTTTTTCCGGATAAGGTATTTTTTCGTGGTCAGGTTGCCAGCAGCCAGGAACGCAACAGCGGAGGCGTGCGTTACGCTGACGGTTTCTTCGTGCTGGCGAGTTTGGTGGACAATTCCGGATACTCCAGCGGCATCCGCGAAAAATATCAAGCTTATCTGATTACGGAAGTTCCCATCGAATTGGGTGGCCAGACGCTAAAGCCGGGTGCATACGGCTGCGGCTTTATCGAAAACAACAAGTTCATCGTGATGGATCTGGGCGCAAACGATCTGTTTACCGCTGCTTCTACAAAGGACGCCGACATCAAGCATCCGGTGCCGTTGCAATTTCTGACGACGGCTGAAGCTGGAAAGTACCGGCTGTATCACGGGCGCGATTATGTGGAGTTTCATCGAGCGAAGTGAAGAAGCAATGAAGTATGGAAGTAACGAAGTAATGGAAAAAAAGCATCGGAGAAAGAGAGGGGCTGTTCAGCCCCTCTCTTTTTTGTGCTCTTAGGGAAGCGACGCTCCGCCTGTCAGGTTTTGATTTGGCCAGACGCGGCATCCCACGTGACCGTGCACTTCTTGAAATACGACGTGTTCGACATGTGGCAAGCGAGCGCGGCATTGTGTCCGAACACGGCATCCTCCACGACAGGCTTGCGTGAGCGCACTGCCTGGAAATAGACCCAGAGGTGCGGTTTTAGGTCGTCCCAGGAATCGCCCTTGTAGGCGTAGCCTTCCGGCAAAGGTTCTTTGCCCGGCGGCGGATCGTTCTGTTCGTGCCACTGCTTGACGTATTGCTCGCGGTAAGGCTGCGGGAAGCTGGCCGTGGCGTAGTAGCTGGGAGCGGTGTCCTTTCCGCTCTGCGGATAGTAGGTGATGGTGTATTCGGTCACCTCCAGAATTCCCTTGGAGCCCTGGAAGCGATACATTTCCGGCGCCTCGCAGCCAAGATTCAACCGTAGGTACACAGGAATCTTTCCATACTCGAAAAGCGTCGGCTGCACGTCGGGCATGTTGCGCCCATCCGGCCAGCGAAGAATTCCGCCAATCGAGGTGGTGCGTCCGGGTGGTTCGTTCCAGTCGAGCATGAAGTTCATGCCGCTGACAAGATGCACGAGCAGGTCGCCGGCAACGCCTGTGCCGTACTGGCTCCAGCAGCGCCACCGCGCGAAAATCTTCGGATCGAACGCCACCTTCGGCACATTGTTCTGCCACGTGTCCCAATCCAGAGTCTGCGGCGAAAGGTCCGGCGGCGGAGGATACTCCCAGCATCCGGTGGGATCGTTGCGGCCCAGCGAGCCTTCCACAAGGTTCAGATCGCCGATGATGCCCTGCGATAGAAGTTCCTTGGACTTGGCGCAGATCACCGAGCTCACTCGCTGCGAGCCGACCTGGATAATGCGCCCGGTTTTCTTCTGCGCGTTCACCATCTCGATACCTTCCGAAGGGGCATGCGACATGGGCTTCTCGATGTAAACGTCCTTACCCGCGTTCACCGCATCGGTCACCACTTTCATGTGCCAATGATCGGGAACCGCCGCGATGAGACAATCAATTTCCTTGTCGTCGAGGAGTTCCTGGTATTTGCGAGTGGTCTTGATCTTGTTTCCCGCGATTTCCTTGGCCAGCGTGTGCCGCCCGTCGTACAGATCTGCCGCTGCAACGCACTGGACGCCGGGAAGCGTTACCGCAGTGGCGAGCAAATTCGAGCCCTGCATGCCGACACCGATAATGCCGAAGCGAATCGTGTCGCTCGCCGCGGCTTCCCAACCATATGGGATGCGCGAGTCGCTAAGCATGATTCGCGGCATGGCCATTGCAAAGCCGGTAGTAGCGGCACCGGTATGAAGAAATTGCCGCCGTGACATCTGATTCTTGTCCATGAGTCTCCCCCTGATTACACGAGATAATTTCCTAACATTGGCAAAGCTACTTCAATGGCTGAATCGCAACTTCCTTGAAAAATACGATGTCGTTGTCGCTGTGATTCTGCAGTCCAAACCATCCTTCGTTGGGACGCGTCCCGCGCTGCGGTTCGAAATCGAACTTCTTGTCGGGCACGGGTTGTCCCTCGGCATAGTCCGTGACTTTTACGCCATTCAGTTCGACGACGGTGTGCGGGCCATCGAGCGTGATGATCATAGTGTTCCACTCGGGGCCGGGCTTACCGGGAAGGGCCAAGGGTTTGGTGAGGGAGTAAAGTGTTCCGGTGACGTGATACTCGTCCTCGTTGGAAGTTTCGGGGTGGTTGTCGATCTGGACTTCGTAGCCGTAGTGAACGGGCATCCAGGGTTCGCGCGGCTCGATGGGAATACGAATGAACACGCCGGAATTGTCGTTATTGTCACGCATGCGATAAACGACCTTGATGCGACAATCCCCCACTTTCCCGCCGGTCCAATAGAGAAGGCCCATTCCGCCGTGGGTTTTAATCAGGCCATCTTCCGCGGTCATGCCACCAGGGCCGACGTGCTTCCAGCCCGTCAGATCCCTTCCGTTGAACAATGGCTTCCACTGTGTTTCTGGCGCCTTCGCTGCCATCAAGAAGATAGCGGCGAGCACAGTGAATAGCGCATTTAACTTACGCATGTAGTCACAACCTCCTTTGAGCAAGCTACGACGCAAACACATTTCGCAGCATGAACCACAGATTCGCGGGGCGCTCTGCAAGCCGCCTCACAAACCAGGGATACCAGTATGTGCCGTAGGCAACGAGCACGACGGAGCGATGTCCCTCCTGAGCCAGGCGCTCCTGCTCGGCGCGCTGTATGCCATAGAGCATTTGCACCTCGAAATCGGAATTTGTGTAGCCTTCTTTCTTCACCAGACTCGCCAAGCAGCGAATCAACGGGATATCGTGTGTGCCGAATGCAGCCCGCCTACATTGGCCAGCGGCCTTCGCGCGCAGCAACTCCTGCGCCAGCGCAAAATAGTTCGCATCCACATCGGCCTTTTTGGGAAAGGCAGCGTCCGCCGGCTCTTTATAGGCGCCCTTCACTAAACGGATTGCGGGGCGCAAAGGAAGCAGGTCCGCCAAGTCTTTCTTGGTGCGATACAGATAGGATTGCAGGCAAATTCCAAGGTTGGGGTGACGTTTCAGAGCGCCTTTGTAAATGTCGAGGGTGGCATCGACATAGTTGCTTGCTTCCATATCCACCCACACCGTGGATTCCTTCTTTTCGCGGCTAATGATCTGTTCGAGATTGTCGGCGCAAAACTCGGGCGAAAAGTCCAGACCGAGCTGGGTCAACTTTACTGAGACTTCCGTGCCCAATCCGGATTGGTGGATGCGATCCAGGACTTGCAGGTAATGTTCGGTGACCTGGCGCGCTTCGTTGTGGTCGGCCACATTTTCACCCAGGTGCGTGCACACACTTCCCACACCTTTCTGGCGAAGGGACTGCGCGGCGGTGAGCGCGTCCTCGAGCGTTTCTCCGGGCATAAATCGTGAAACGCTACGTTTGACGAAGGGATACTTTACGGCGTGTTCGCGTAGCCAGATATTTTGCGAGGCAGCGAGCAGCATCGTGCGCATCAGCGCCATGGGCGTTCCGAGCCTCCGGGAAGGGAACGAGAAGAACAGGTAAGAATGAACGGCCCCATTCTAGACCCACACCGTAGAGAAAGACACTATGGTTTTCTGTGCCAACGAATCCTGGTCGAGCAAAGCTAGACGAAAAACGTCTCAGGGTTGGCGGTTGGGCCGTCGAGGTGGCCGACCAGGCGGTGCTCTAGTCCTTCGCGAGAAGGCGAGAGCGATTGCCGAAGCTGCAGCATTTCCGCGTCGCCGAGCGGCGAAAATTTTCGTGCAATGGCGACGTTTTCCTGCAGCATCTCCAAATGCGGCATTCCTACAACCGCTGTCGTAACCGGTAGGCTCATCGAATAACGCAGCAGGGAGCTGATTTCCGCTTTGCCCGGAGCGTTGCCCAAGAGAAATTCCTGGCCGGTGATTTTCATGGCGATAACGCCGAGGTTCTTACGATTGGCAGCAGGCAGAGCCAGTTCCTCAAAGTGCCCGTTGCGCGAAGCGTTCAGCGCCATTTGCACGCAATCTAAATCGCTGCGCGTAATGGCTTGGGCCATTACCTCGCCGTTTGTGTGGCTGGTCATTCCGATGAAGCGTGCCATTTTCTGCTCGCGCGCTTCCAGCAGGCCCTTCATGGCGCCATCGGGTGCTTCGATTTTCGCGAGATCGTCGGCCTGTCCCAGGCTGTGAATATGCACCAGGTCCACGTGATCCACCTGCAAACGTTTCAGGCTGCCTTCGAGGCGTTTGAGGAAAGCGTCGCGGGTGCGATCGGGAATTTTTGTGGCCAGCCAGACTTCCTTGCGCCGGGTGGCCATTACTTTCCCGACGCGCGTCTCGCTCTTTCCGTCGCCGTAAGAGTACGCTGTGTCCAAGTAAGTGATACCCAAATCGATGGCCTGGTTTAACGCGGACAGCGCCTTTTCTTCATCGTCGTACATCAGAAAACGGCTTCCGCATCCAAACGCAAGGATGGAAACTTTCGCGCCGGTTCGCCCGAGAGTTCGAGTAGGAAGCGGCGTGGTGCCTGCGGGATGGGCCTCCGCCAAATCGCTGAGGAGCGAAAGGCTGACTCCAGCGGCAGTTCCTAATCCAACTCGTTCCAGGAATTTTCTTCGAGACAGGTCTTTCTGCATGTTGGACTCCTCGATGATTTTTCTTCCGATCGCGGCAAGCATACCGGTCGGTCGGTCATTCCGGCGCAGGGTTTGGGGAGCCAGCCGGTGAGGCCCCGATCGACAGCCACATTCTACCGCAGATTCCAGAATTGGCAGGAGGACAGGCCAGGTTTTCAAGGCTGGTATTCAGCGATGGCTCGCGGCAAAGGCGGCGGGAGGGAGCGAGAGGGCTGCAGAAAGCAATTTGGAAAGCTGTGCGGGAAGGGCATTTGCCGCCTGGCCCAGGCGCGCGACACTTTCTTCGCGGGCTTTCACAATGGCAGAAAGTTGCTCGCCGGGCGTGGTGCTCATTAGATCTTCGGCACGAAAAAAGCATGCGAATACCAGCCGCTCTGATTGCTTCTGGCGACGCAGGAACTGGCCATAGTTGAACCAGTCGACCGCCGCGGCTCGCGGTTCGCCCTTCGTTTCATCCAGCGTCACGGCGTCTTGAAACGATTGCGCTGCCGCCGCAGATTCTCCGGTGCGTTCCTGGATTTCAGCGGCACGAACCATGGACAGGCTTTGCAGTGAGACATTGCCGAGCTCTTGCGCGAATCGCGCGGCGGCTTGGTAGCCAACCAGCGCCTGCTGCGGGTGTTGCGCGTCCGCATCCGCGTCTGCGACTTTCAGCAGCGCGGAAATAGCCGCCGGTCCTTCGCCAAGGTGCTCGTTGGCATGCAGACCGACGACCTGCAAATAGGCACGATAGTGGCGCGCAGCGGCCTGGGGTTCACCGCGTTTTTCGAGCGCTTCGGCCAGATACAACTGCGCGTTGGTCTGCAGCGGGTCGGTATCGACAGCGTGCTGCCAGGAGTCCACCGCTTCTTCCGTGTGTCCAAGGCGCTGCGCCAGCAGCCCATAGTTCACCAGGGAATCCACGTCATGGGGTGAACGCGCCAATAGTTTTCGGTACAGTTCGTAAGCGTCGGCATCGCGGCCCGCGGTGATCAACCCACGCGCATAAGCTTCCTGCAAGCTCTTTTGATCGGGATTGAGGGTCGCTGCCTGTCGCAACGCCGCCAGTGACGCATCACGATCGCCGGCCGCTTCTGCGGCCTGCGCCAAGCGCATTTCTAAAACGCTATTGTTCGGATTCAGGCTGGCAGCCCGGCGCAGCGAAGAGAAGCTTGTGGAAACATTCACCCAGTAAAAATGCAGGCGGTCAATTCCGCCCCATAGAAGAAGCACAAGCACCGCTGCAATGCGCACCGCGCGCGCGGCAGGCGTGGCTCCTGCCAGCCAATGCGTGGCAGTCGCAAACCGGCTGCGTGGCTGGACCGCAACTTCTTCGCCGGTTTCGCGTTTATGTAAGAGGTAGCATGCGATGCGGGAATCACGCAGCTTCCAGAGGGCGCCATCAAGAAGGAAATGGTGCAGGTTCACGAGCGCCGTGAAGGTGAGGAAACTAGAAGCGAAGTCTCCGTGAAACACGCGGCTGACAATCCACGGCCCGGGCACGAATAAAGCGATGCCCCCGGCCACCAATGTAAGCAGGTAGCGCGGGAAGCTCCAGGAGAGATTGCCTTGAGCACGCGCCTCTTTTCTCTGGTAGTAGCTGGTGATCCACAGGTACTGGGTGGAATGCAGCACCGCGAGAATGCCGCTGGAATAGCGGGTCTGCGAGACTTCGCGGCCGCTAATCAGTTCAATCAGCGCGGGTAGCAGGAACCACAAGAATTGTGTGGTGACCAGAGTCGCGCTGGGGAGCAGCGCTCGCCATGATGCGCGCCGCGCCAACGACGCAAGCGCCCATCCGCTGGCCGCCAGGAAAAACACAACGAGCATCGCACGGGCCGGCAAAGTGAAGTTGGCGGGCAGGTCCAGCGAAAGGATCAAGGAGTCAGCCGAACGTCCGGTATGGAAGCTGAGCATCAGCAGAAGAAAGGAAGCAATGAAAGAGAGATGCAACGCCTGGCGCTCCGCGTCCGTGGGCGAGAGTCCGGCGCGGCGGGCGAACATCATCAGCAAACCGTAGTTTTGGCCGGTGTAATGCCAGGGGCTCCAACAGATGTAGAGCGTGAAGATCCACGGCAGCAAGGGATACCAAAGGTGAGTCAGCAAGCCGGCAAAAGCCAGGAGAATAGCGATGTGAACCGTGAAGAAACGGTATTTGGAGAATTCGTCGTAGGAATGATAAGCGCGATAAATCGTGGCCATGAAATGCGGATAGTTGAAAAGCAGCGCCAGAAGATAAAACGCAAACGACCACGAACTGGCGCGGGAAGCGGCGACGTGGCCGGTCAAGGTCAACAAAGGAGCGGACCAAGCGCCGCAGCCGACCAGCACGTCGATCCATGGCGCATAGATCCACACACGCCCGGCGTTGGAGTCGCCGGGAGCGGGATTTTCGTCCGCTGCGGTTGGGATGGTGGCGGAATCCAGCATTCTTTAGCAGAGTAGCGCACGCCGGATTCGTTCCACCGCGCCAATCGGGGGGTTATGCAGAAAGGGTTACCTTGGGCGACGAAGCAGAGCTTCTCGCTCCGGTGCGCCGCGGGCGCGAGCGCCCTTCCGCGATACAGTGCGAGTGCTGACTTTTCAGGGTAGCACGTAGTATATGCCAAAGCGCGCTTTGAGACATCTAACAAACAAGGAGATAGGAGAGTTGCGATGAAATATCAGAATAGAGCTGCTCGGTTAGGCCTGATTCTCGGCGCCATACTGTTCGTGTTTGCGGAAATAAGCGCGGCACAAAACAAGCTTCCTTCGGCGGGAATGGTGACCTTCACGGTTACGGCTGTCGGGAAGAAGGATGCGAATGCTTCCGCGATTACCGTGGATGACGTGCAGTTATTCGTGAACAAAGAACGCAAACAGATTGCCGATTGGAAGAAAAGCGACCAATTGTTTCTGGCGATTTTAATCGATGATTCGATCGATAGCAACGCGGCCGGGCAATGGAATGACCTGAAGGCATTCATCATGGCCCAGCCGGAGTCCACGCACATTGCGCTTGGCTATATTCGCAACAACACCACCATGGTGGCGCAAGACTTCACTCAGAATAAGGAATTGGTAACGAAAGCGCTGCGCATACCGATTGGCCGGTCGGGGATAGGTTCCAGCCCGTATCTTGCAACGATCGATATGCTGAAGCGCTGGCCGAACACCGGACCGACCCGTTCCATCCTTCTGATTACCTCCGGTATCGACTATTTCCGCGGTTCCGGGTTTGGTGCGTTTTATCCCGACCTGGACCCGCTGATTCAGAGGGCAGAGAAGCAGAACACGAACATCTGGACGGTGTACTACCCAAGTTCCGGACATCGTGGCCACAGCTTCTTTGAAGGCAACATGGCGCAGAATAACATCGCCAAACTGTCCGAGGAAACTGGCGCGGAATCCTATTTCCTGGGTTATGGCATGCCGGTGAGCCTGAAGCCGTATTTCGACGAAATCGGGGAGCATCTGAGCAATCAGCATCTGTTGTCATTCGCCGGAAACGGCGGGCCGAAAGGGAAGTTTGCGCGGGTGCAGGTGAAGACGGAACTGAAGGACGTGGAGTTCTTCACGCCGTCGAATATCTGGTTGCCACCAGCTCAATAAGGTTTTGCTGGAACAACACAACCCGCCAGAAGAGGGCGCCTTGGCGTAATCGAGGCGCCCTTTCTCTTTGTGCGCGGCGGTCTTGTCATGAGCAAGAGGGCAAGCTAAACTCTCCGCAGTGTGGACCCTTGGAGCCAAACTCTAATGAATCGATTTAAATCGGCGTTTTTGTCGAGCTTCGTCACGCTTGCAATTTTCGGCATTGTTTTTGTTTCGGCCTCGCGCGCTGCCGAGGAAATCACTCTGAAGGATGGTTGGGCCGTGCAGTCGTCCACAAAAGTGACGGCGGGCGGAGAGAAAGTTTCCGAGGAAGGATTCGATGTATCCGGGTGGTACAAGACCTCCGCGCCGAAGACCGTTTTTGCCGTGCTGGTCGAGAACGGCGTGTATAAGGATCCTTTTTTCGGCATGAACCTGCGGTCCGTGCCCGGCGTTGAATACCCCATCGGCGGCCAATACGCCAACATCGATATGCCTGCGAACAGCCCGTATGCCGTTCCGTGGTGGTACCGCAGAGAATTTGAAGTGCCGAAGCATTCCAAGGGGCGAACGGTGTGGTTGGCGTTTCGCGGCATCAACTATCGCGGCGAAATCTGGATCAACGGCAAAAAGGTGGCGGGTTCAGACGAACTGGTGGGAGCGTTCCGCCGCTACGAATTCGACGTGACCCCGTATGTGCACGAAGGCTCCAAAAATGTCGTGGCCGTTTCTGTGACGGCGCCAAAGGCGGGAGAACTTGGCGTGACATTCGTGGACTGGAATCCCATGGCGCCCGACAAAGAGATGGGACTCTGGCAGGAAGTAGTGCTGAGCGAGAGCGGGCCCGTGGCGGTGCGGCACGCATTTGTAGATACGAAACTCGATTTGCCCGGTGCGGATAAGGCGCACCTTACCGTGCGCGCTCAATTGCAGAACGCCACGTCGGATGCAGTGAAGGGCACACTGAGAGTGAAAATTATTGGCGAGGCGAAACCCATCGAATTCTCGCAAGCTGTGGAGTTGGCGTCGAAAGAGAGTCGCGAAGTAGTGCTTTCGTCAGACGCGGTGCCGGCGCTGAACCTGGAGAAGCCCAAACTGTGGTGGCCCTACCAGATGGGCGAGCCCTACCTGCACAATCTTTCGCTGGAGTTTGAAAAGGAGCACGACGGCGTATCGGACCGGCAGACAATTTCTTTTGGCATCGTTCAGACGGATTCCGAATTGACCACAGACGGTTATCGCTTGTTCAAGGTCAATGGGAAGCCGGTGCTGGTGCGTGGAGCGGGCTGGACACCAGACATGATGCTGCGTGTAGAAGAACCGAGGCGCGAAGCGGAGTTCCGTTACGTGAAAGAAATGGGCATGAATACGATCCGGCTGGAAGGAAAGCTGGAAGATGATGCCTTTTTCGATCGCGCGGACAAAGACGGAATCCTGGTGATGGCTGGATGGTGTTGCTGCGACTCCTGGGAACACTGGAACAAGTGGGGCGACGAAAACCGCAGCGTCTCTGTAGCCTCCCTGCGCGATCAATTGTTACGCATACGGCAGCACCCCAGCGTGCTGGTCTGGCTGAACGGCAGCGATAATCCCCCGCCGGCGGAACGCGAGCAAGCGTACCTGGACGTCGAGAAAGCCATCAATTGGCCCAAGCCGGTGATTTCCTCCGCGACCGCGAAGAAGGCGGAAGTAACCGGCGACAGCGGCGTGAAAATGACCGGGCCGTACGAATATGTTTCGCCGAACTACTGGCTCCTGGATACAAAAGCCGGAGGCGCGTATGGCTTCAATACGGAAACCAGCCCCGGGCCTGCCGTTCCGCCTCTGGAAGAACTCCAGGGCATGTTCCCGTCAGATAAAATGTGGCCGATGAACGAGTTTTGGGATTTTCACGCGGGAGGCGGAAAGTTCAAAGACATTCATGTGTTCACTGACGCCCTAGAGCAGCGCTACGGCAAAGCCAAAGACGCGGCCGACTTCGCTTGGAAATCGCAAGCGACCACGTACGAAGGTGAACGCGCCATGTTTGAGGCCTACAGCCGCAACAAGTACAAGTCGACCGGCGTGATTCAGTGGATGCTGAACAATGCCTGGCCTGGATTGATCTGGCATCTGTACGATTACTCGCTGCGGCCGGCCGGCGGTTACTTCGGCACAAAGAAAGCCTTGGAGCCGGTGCACGTGCAATTTTCATACGATGATCGTGGAGTGGTGGTCGTGAACAGCACGCAAGAGGCGCAGAAAGGACTACGCATTGTCGCGAAGACCTACGACGTGAAGATGAAGGAATTGTTCAGCCGGGAAAGTACGACGGATGTTGCCGCTGATGCTGTGGCAAAAACATTCGCGATTCCAGAGCCGCCCGCGGAAAACACCACCTACTTCCTGAACCTGCAGCTGTTCCGTTCAACCGGGGAACTGGTCAGCCGTAATTTCTACTGGTTATCGTCGGTGCCGGATACGCTCGATTTCAGCAAGACAGAGTGGTACTACACTCCACTCACTTCGTTTGCAGACTTCAAGACCTTGCAGGATCTCCCAAGGGCCACGCTGAAAGCCTCCATGAAAACGCATGAGACGAACGAAGAAGCCGGTGGCCATGTGACCGTGGAGAACACGGGAACGGGTATTGCCTTCCTGGTGCGCTTGCGCCTGCTAAAGCAGAAGGGCGGGGCGGAGATTCTTCCGGTGTTTTGGGAAGACAACTACTTCAGCTTGACGCCCGGCGAGAAACGCGACGTCGCGGTGAATGTGCGCAAGAGCGATGCTGGCGACGCAAAATTGGAGTTGGCGGTGGACGGATACAACGTTTCCCCGGTCACAATTCACGCGGGACAGAAATAAATAGACCGCTGGCGCCCGTCAGATGCGGCGGGTTGAGTCGCGGATGACCAATTCCGGATGAAGCTTTTGCGAAGCGAAATGCCAGTCGCGGCTTTCCCGGCCCGCTTTGATCGCGTCCATAACCACGTTCACGGCCACGCTACCCATTGTCTCCAGGGGCTGGCGGACGGTAGTCAGTCCCGGCGCCGAGAGCGCCGAGAGTGCCACATCATCAAAACCAATCACGGAGGACTGCTCGGGAACGCGAATCCCTGCCTTGGTTAGCGCGCGAATGGCACCCAGGGCCGTTAAATCGTCGAACGCGAGCAACGCGGTGAATTTCTTTTTGCTGTGCAGTAATTCCTCGGTCAAGCGATAGCCGTGTTCGAAGCTGGCATTGGGATCAAACACATCGGGCAATTGCATCACGAGACTGGAGTCCAGCTTCAGTCCCACGGAGGCCGCAAATTTCTGGATGCCGCGCCAACGAGGAGCACTGTCGATGAGGCGCTTTGGACCGCGAATGATGGCGATGCGACGGTGTCCGAGTTGATGGAGGTGTTCGAGTGCGAGCCGGCCGCCGGCTTCATTGTCCACCATAACGGAACTGATGAGGTTGCCGGGGAGCTCCCAGCCGATGGTGGCGGCGGGGATTTCGCGCTTATTCAGATCGGCGAGCACGTGAATGTCGACGAACAGCCAGTTGGCAACCACGATCAAGGCGTCGACGTGCCGCTCCAGGAGCATTTCCAGATAGCGCTCAAAGCGCTCGCGTTGATTGTGAGCATCGGCAAAAATCGGAAGATAACTTAGCGGGTAGAGGGCATTTTCAATGCCCCGCAGGATGGGGGTGCAGAAGGGATCGTTCACATCGAACAGCATTACCCCGATGCTCTGGCTGCGCTTGCTGCGAAGAAATCGCGCCATGGCGTTTGGACGATAGCCCAGGCGTTTCGCGGTTTCCTCGATGCGCTGTCGCGTGGTCGACGCAATGTAGCGGGCCAGCGGCGCGTTATTTAAAACGATGGAGACGGTGGCGGGTGAAAAACCAGTGGCTTCTGCCACATCGCGCATGGTGACCAGGCGGCGTTTGCTGCCGTCTTTTTTCATGGAGGTTGCCTCGTGTGCCCCCATCTTCCAACCAGAGCGCTTCAGAAAGCAATGCGAAAGAGTAGCGCGGCTAGTCTTCCGGAGGAACTTCGAATGAGAGAGGGCTGGTGAACCCTCGGGTCTTCCACACACCGAAGGCAATTCCGACGAACATCCATACGGCGCCAATTTTCATGGCTGGCCGGCTGAGATTCAGCCAGAGCAAAAGGCAGATGATGAATCCGAAGACCGGGGGAATCAGGTTCCAGACTTTCTTTTCTTGCGCGCGCCAATAGTAGCGAAGGAAGGCCGCGGCGTTCACGCCCATGAAAGCGATGAGCGCGCCAAAATTGAGCATGTTGAGTCCCAGGTCGTAGGTCAACAGAAACGAGCCGATGAGAGCTACGAGCCCGATAAAAAGGACGTTGTTGCGCGGAACGTGATGCTTAGCGTCGATGCTACCAAAGAACGACTTGGGCAGGGCGTTGCTGCGGCCCATTCCATAAAGCAAGCGGGCCGCGCCGATTTGCGCTCCGAGTCCGGAGCCAAAGTTGGCCACCACCAAAGTGGCGCCAACAATTCCGAAAAGTGGCGCCCAGGTACGGGCCGCAGCGAAGACGTAGGCGGTGTCTTCATTGGGAAACGGCTGGGAGGCCGGCCAGACGAGCTGGGCGATGTAAACCTCGGCGGCGGAAAGTATGCCAATGACCAGGCAAGTCAAAACCGTCGCAAACATGATGTTGCGGCGCGGGTTCTCTGCTTCTTCCGACAATGTGGAAATTCCGTCGAAGCCAATGTAGGTGAGGACGGCGATGGACGTACACCCAAACAGATTTCCCCAGGTGAATGTCGCCGGATCGTAGAAGGGCCGCGTGAAATAGAGAGGATCGGCGCTATGCGGAGTGCCCAAAATATAGCGGATCGCAGCCACAAAAACGACGATGATCACCGCGCTCATTCCCGCCGCCATGGCAGTGTTTACCCGCGCCGACGTCTTGATTCCGCGCACGTTAAGCATCGTAAAAACCACCGCGAAGAATATCTTCCAGCCCCATACGGGAAGCCCCGGAGCGAATTCGTGGGATTGTTGTGCGCACCAGATGGTGCAAATCAGCGGATTGAGCATGTAGTCCATGACCATGCTCCAGCCGGTCACATAGCCGACGGCGGGATTGATTTCCTGAGCGACGTAGGTGAACGCTGACCCCGCGCTGGGATAAGCGCGCGCCATTTTCCCGTAGCTGATGCCGGTGAACAGCATAGCGACCATGGCGATGAGGATCGCGGTGACAACGTGGCCATGCCCACGATTGCTGAGCACGCCGAACGCAGACATCGGCGCCACGGGTTGAATGACGATAATGCCGTAGAGAATGAGATCCCAGAGGGTGAGAGTGCGCCGCAGGCGAGGACCCGCAGTGCTGGTGCTGGCATCTGCGCTCAAGCACCTCTCCTTTTCGCCGTGCGTCTCCCGACAGAGCGGAGCACCACGGCACGTGTCAGATTTTTCGGCGCGTCGGGATCGAGACCCTTCCGCAGGCCGACTGCCGTTCCCAATAGATGAGCAGGAATCGCGCTGACAGCGTATCGTGCAAACTCCGGGCCGTCCAGAGCAAGTTCAATTAGCAGGTCGCTGCTCTTTTTCAACTCCGGCGTAGCGCGATTCACGATGACGCAAGTTGCGGCGCCCAGTTCCTTCAACTCCGCACACAGCGTGGCCTCAGCCTGCGCAGCCGCATCGGAGACGAAGAAGGTGATCAATGTCTCGGGGCCGGCAATGGAACGCGGGCCATGGCGGAATTCCAGCGAGTGATACACCTGGGCGTACGAAGACGACATTTCCGTGATTTTCAGACCCGCTTCCTGGGCCAGCCAGTAGTGCGCGCCCTGACCGAGAAACACGTAATCAGAGAAGTTTCGCTTGGCGGCGAACTCCTGAATCTTGCGGGCGTTCGCCTTCATCCAGGATTGACCCCGGTGTGGCAATTGGTCCAGCGCGCTCGACAGCTGGTCGTCGCCCACAAATTGCAAGGCGAGCCGCTGGAAAGCCAGCAGGATTGCCGTAAACGACCGCGTCATCACCGTGCTTTTCTCGTCGGCCCAGTCGAGCCTGAAGGTGTGGGTGCAGAGCCTCTCCAGGGGACTCCGCGGATTGCAGGTTACGCCCAGGGTTTGCACGGTCTTGTGGGACTGCAGCAATTCGGCTGCGCGCAGCACTTCGGTGGTCTCGCCCGAACGTGACATCAACACAATCTGCTCCGCGCCGATTCGGCGCAGCGTTTCTTCGGGAGCAAACAGGAGTTCGGAGGCGGGCACACCAGTCGCCGGAATGTAGAAATGCTTAGTCCAAAGCGCGGCAATCAAGCGCGAGAGGTAGTAACTTGAGCCGCAGCCAACGAAAAGCCACGGGCTGCGAGGCGAAAGGATCTCTGCCAGATGCTCGAGGGCGCCCGAGTCTTTCAGCTGCTTTTCGGTTTCGGCCCAGATATGGGGCTGCGACAAGATTTCCGCCAAAGTGTGTTCGCCCGGACAGTTTTTGCTGCCGGCTTCGCGGGGTGTAGCCATACGGGTGCGGTTCGCCAACGGCGGCTCCCTCTATTGAAACGATTCAATAGAGGATATTGTGAGGAAAAGGGGCTTTTCGCGCAAGCCCTATTTGTGAGCCGCTACCCTGTACCTAAGGACCGTCCGGCCCTACACCTGTGGCGGTATCTTTTCACTAACACCCGCAATTGAGGGCGCAACAGGATTGCGAGTTTTAGCGTCTAATAGGGGAAAGAGGCCAACCAGCTCAGCCGCGCAGAAAAGGCATTTTGGCAGCTGCTATGGGAGAAGTTTCTCTGATACCCGATCGCCGACAAGTCCAGCCTGTCCTGCTGCATCTGGTCGGGTTCCTGCTCGTCTTCTTGGCCGCAACACTGCTGCGCCAGGTTCCCCTCCATCCTGATCCTATCTTGCAGGGTTACCTGCAAATCACCACCGGTCTGTTTGCGTTCGTTTTTGCGGCCGTGGCGCTGGTGCGTTTTCAGGGAACCCAGGATCGCCTATCGTTGATTCTCGGATCGGGGTTCCTGGTCTCAGGAGTCACGCTAACGGCCTCCAGCATTTTGTTCTTTCAGCTGATCCACGAGACGCAGATATGGATGCTCTGGGCTCCGGTAGCGTGGTGGATAAGCCGGATTCTCCTGGCGCTTCTGTTCGTGGTCGCCCTGCTGGTGGAGCATTTCCTGCCGCGCTCTCGACATCCGAAGCTGGAAATTGCCGGTGCGCTATTCACGGTCCTGGCGTTGACGTACCTGATTCCCGCGGCGCTGCGAAACCTGCCCCCGGAAACTTCGCATCATCCTAGCTCGACGATCCCTAACCCGTTGCACCTTTTGCCGGCGATCATTTTTCTTGCGGCCTTGTTCGGTTACCGACGAAGGAAATATCTGTTGGACTCGGCTTTCGACCGCGCGATCTACGCTGCCGTGTGGCTAAACGTTGCAGCGCAACTGGCCGCCTGCCAGTCCGAACGGTTGCTGGACGGCCCCTTCGTTTTCGCGCAAGCCATGAATGTGACGAGCTACGTGATTCTGCTGGGAGGGGCTCTGCTCGATAGCGCCCGGGTGTTCGAGCAAGTGCGCCACCTGGCGGCCAGTGATCCGTTAACGGGTTTGGCCAACTATCGCAGACTTCTGGACGTGCTGGACACGGAAACGGAACGTACTCTGCGGACGGGGCGGCCCTTTGCCGTGCTGTTGCTGGACCTGGACGGGCTGAAGAAAATCAACGATACATATGGCCATTTGGTGGGAAGCCGGGCGCTCTGCCGCGTTGCCGATATTTTGCGCTTCCACTGCCGAGCCATCGATACGGCTGCGCGGTATGGCGGCGACGAATTCGCTCTGGTGCTGCCGGAGGCGCGTGAGGACGAAGCGCAGCGCGTGGTCGCGCGCCTCCATGAGACCCTTGCGGCCGATCTGGAGCAGCCACCGATTTCCGCTAGTATCGGCGCGTCGGTGTACCACGGGGAAGGCGAGCGCGTGGAGAAATTGCTGGCGCAAGCGGACCAGAATCTTTACGAGGAAAAAGCGCGGCGCAAGGCCGTCAGCAAAGTGCACGATTCTGCTACGCGTCGTCGCCTGAAAAAGAGTTAGTCCTCTGGCTTCTCTAGTTCGCTGCTTTGTACGGGGTCAGCTGGTCCGCGATCTTCGATTGATCGCCCACCACCACCAGGATCATCTCGTCCGGCTTGATGTATTGGGTGGTCAGTTTCTGTACATCTGCCGGCGTCACCGCGTTCACCTTCTGCACATAATTCTTCAGGTAGTCGCTGCCCAGTCCCTGCAGATCCACATACTGCAACTGGTTGATGAGCGCTTCGCGGCTGGAATTCTGGATGACGAAGACTCCCGAAAGATAATTCTGAATACCCTTCAGTTCCGCAGCAGAGGGCGGTTCTTTTTGCAGTCGATCGATTTCCAGGAAGATTTCCTTCAACGAAGGGCCGGTAAACTGGGTGGTGACGTCGGCGTGCTGTGCCCAATAGGCGTCGTGATACCGCCGCGAGATTTCACTGAACGGTGAGTAGGTATAACCCTTTTGTTCGCGGATATTCGCGGTAATGCGCGAATTGAAGGAGCCGCCAAGCAACGAGTTGGTCACACCCAGGGGAATGGCATCGGGGCTGGTTGGCGGCACGACGGGCAGGCCGACCATTAGCGTCGATTGCGGCGCGCCGGGGCGGTCGGTGACGTCCAGGATCTTTTTCGACTTGGGCGATGGCACGTTTTCAATGCGTGAAGGGCCTTTTGGCCAACTGCCGAAGCTTTCCTGGATGGATTTTTTCACCGCCGCGGTATCGAACTTTCCGGCGACATACAGGTGCGTTCGTTGGGCTCCGAAATTCGAGGCGTAGTAGTCTTTCACATCCTGGATGGTCAGTTTCTTCACATCATCGGGCGTCGGCAGCAGCGTACCGTAAGGATGATCGCCATAAAGAATCTTGCGGAAGTGCATCGCGGCGATGGTTTGCGGCTGCGAGGTTTGCACCGCGATCTTGCGCAGGCTGTCGTTCTTCAGGCGGGCAAGTTCCGATTCCGGCAGGCGTGGGTGCTCCACCACGTCGGCTAACAGGCGCACGGCCTGGGGCGCGAATTCCTGCAAGACGTCGAGTTCGAGTTTGCTCTGGTCCGCTCCCACGACGACATTCAGGGTGCTGCCCATGGCCCCCGTTTCCTGCGCCAACTCTTGCGCGGTAAGCATTACTGTGCCTTCCTTGAACAGTTCGCCGGTCAAATCCGCGACGCCGACGCGATTCTTGCCTTCGTTCACGTTGCCGGCGTCGACGGCGACGCTGATTGCGGCTTTCGGAATAATTCCGTAGGGCACCAGCGTTACTTTCATCCCGTTGGGAAGGGTGTAGGTTTCGTTGGCAGGCACGGTGAATGGTTTAGGTGGTGTTCCCTCGGGCGGGGTTTGTTTTTGCGCGAAGGCTGGCACCGTGCCAGTCAAGAAAGCGGCAAGAACCAAAATGCTCATTTTGTTGGTCGTCGTTTTCATTTGGGTGCTCCCTTTCTACTGGTTCTTCGCCGGCGCTTCGGCTGCGGTCTTAGGCGCGGGTTCTAGCGTAACGATAGTGCGATTCGTGGGGCGCAAGTATTCCTGCGCGGTCTTTTGCACTTCTTCCGGCGTCACTTTTTCGAATTGCGACACCAGCGTGTTGACTCGCGCCGGGTCATCGTCAAACAATGCGAAGCTGGCGAGCAGATCCATCAGTCCAAAGCCGCCAAATTGCCCCATAGTGTCGTACAAACTGGAGCGCAACTTCACCCGCGCGCGATCCAGCGACTTCTGATCGACCGGTTTGTTGCGGAGTGGTTCCACAACCGCGTCGATCGCCTCAATCACCGTCTCCGTTTTTGTGGTGGGGTCATACGTCAGGTTCGCCATCAGCAGCATCGGCCCGTTGTAATTGAACATGTTGCCAAGGAGGTTGATGCCGCCTTCCACCGAGTCGGTCAAGCCGCGCTTTTGTACGAGTTCCTCGTGCAGCAGGCTGTCGTCTCCTTCGATGAGCATCTGCTCGAGCAATCCCATGGCGTAGTATTCGGAAGTGTTGCGATCCGGCATGTGGTAGGCGACGGCGACGGCCGGGCGCGGAGCGAGCGGATCCTTCTTGTCCACACGCTTCTCTTTTTCCTGCTTCGGTTCGGTCAAATCCGGCTGCGCGGGAAGCTGCGATGCCTTGATGGGCCCAAAATACCTCTCCACCATCTTCTTGGCTTCGGCGGGATCGAAATCGCCGACAATGGTCAACACCGCATTGTTTGGCGCGTAGTAGGTCTGGAAGAATTTCTGCACTTCATCGAGTTTGGCGGCTTCGATGTCGGTCAGATCACCGTAGAAATTGTGGGCGTTGTACCAGTTGGAGTTCGCGGCCATGGGCATGTCGATCCACGGGAATCCGCCGTAGGGCGCGTTTAGGACGTTTACCTTTACCTCGTTGCCGACCACGCCTTGCTGATTTTTTAGGTTGGCTTCTGTGACCGTCAGGCCGTTCATGCGATCGGCTTCCGCCCAAAGAACGGTCTGCAATTTGTTCGACGGCATTACTTCAAAGTAGTTCGTGAAATCGAAGCGCGTTGAGCCGTTCAGGATCCCGCCGTTCTGCTGCACCAGCTTGATGAATTCCATTTTGCCCAGATTCTGCGAGCCCTGGAACATCATGTGTTCAAACAAGTGCGCGAAGCCGGTGCGGTCTTTCGGCTCGATGCGGAAGCCGATGCGGTAATAAACGCCAACGCACACGGTCGGCGCGGTGTGATCGGGTGAGAGCACGACGCGCAACCCGTTCGGGAGCTTGTAGTATTCCACCGGGACGTGAAATTCTTCGCCCGCGGCTGCCGCCGGTTCCGGTCGTGCCGGAAGCGCCAACGAACCTGCCAGCAGCAGCGCGGCCAGCACACGGCGCGCGGCTCGTATTGCCTGAGCTTGCATAACTCCTCCTTTGGAGGGTTCCTTCGAAATGGCCTGTGCAATGATATAGGACAAGTTTCTACACCCGGTAAAGACGCAATTTTTGGCGGAAAGTTTCCTTTTATTTAAGGCCGGGCTCAGAAAACCGCGCGTTGTTGCTGCGTGGACTTGCTCGCGAGGCTGAATCTCGGTTCCGGCGCGCCCTGACCGCTCATTTGTCCTGCCAGGTATTCCCCTAGTGCCGGACCGTGCTTGAAGCCGTGCCCGGAGCCGCCTCCTGCTAGCCAGACGTTGGATAGCTCGGGATGGCGATCGATGAGGAAGTCCCCATTCGAGGTGTTTTCGTACTGGCAAACGCGCGTCTCGACAATCGGCGCCTCTGCGAGGGCAGGGAAGCGGCGTGCGACAAAACTCCGCGCCCACTCCACACCTTCTGGCGAGACCAGGCGGGATTGTGTGTCGGGGTCAACGCGCTCGCCATGTGCGTCGCGGGCAAGTTTCAGGCCGCGTGTCTCGATGTCCGGCATGCCGTAGGCCTCTTCCTCCTGGAACAGCCATGTTGGCAAACAGGGAGTCGCAAAACGCGAATCGCCGGCGGGTGCGCCGAAGAAGAATACTTCCTGCCGAGTGGGGAAGATTCGCTGGCCAAGCAATTCCGGAAACACCTTGCCGAGCCACGGACCACACGCAAACACGAATCGGCCAGCGGAGATTCGCGCACCGGTTGAGGTCTCGACGAAATCGAGCTTGTGGCTTGCATGTGGCTGCGGGGGGGAAATCTGAGCGATGTGGAACTGTACACCACGCCGCACTGCGTCTTCCATCACGCATGTTACGGCGCGGCGAGCGAGGAGCACGCCACTGTCCGGTTCCCAGAGGCCGCGCGACACGTCGTCGAAGTTCACTTGTGGGTAGCGCTTCTCCAGCTCGGTACGGTCG